>Ga0126381_100006041_pt1 | contig 13373 bp, 11 predicted proteins | sample PanSoiMetPlot_28_FD_96465 | JGI IMG/M metagenome (GOLD analysis project Ga0126381, IMG submission 96465) | Tropical forest soil microbial communities from Panama - MetaG Plot_28 | ecosystem: Environmental > Terrestrial > Soil > Tropical forest > Bulk soil | place: Panama | collected 2016-02-17
AGCGACGCCTGGAACAACCACCGTTACTGGTCAGGTCTCGCCGTCGCCGCCGCGGGAGTGGCACGCGGCGACGAGCGCGAATTCCATTTCGGCATGGACGCCTTCAAAGCCGGCGTCAACGACATCCAGCCCAACGGCGTTCTCTCTCGCGAGATGGCCCGCGCCGGCATGGCTCTCCATTACCACCTCTACGCGCTCGCGCCGCTCATCATGATCGCCGAGCTCGCTGAGGCCAACGGCATCGACGCCTACGCCCAGAACAACCACGCTCTTGACCGTCTCGTCGCGCTGTGTGAACAGGGCCTGCTTCATCCCGAGATCTTTGAGAAAGCCACCGGCGTGCCGCAGAAAATGCCCGACAAGATTGCGGGCGCGAACATCGGCTGGGCTGTGCCGTGGGTCAGACGCCATCCTGATCCGCAACTCTCTGCATGGATCGCCCAGGCAGAGTACACCGGCTTCTGGCAGTGGGGCGGGTTACCACCAGAGTGAATGAGGCGAACCGCTCTGTCTTGCCCTATCCATACAATTCTGTTTGGCGTTCGAGATCTATGAGCAGGGTGCACCTTGGCGAGCCGTACGCCGTGGCGACTTTTGGCAGCATTTCATCTCGATCGCGCTCAACCCTTTAGCAGCGCTTCGCAGCGGAGATATGCTCCTCAAGGGACTGTTTGCCGCGGGCGTTCACAGGGAAATCTCAGAACAATCAGCTCGCAAGAGGCTCTAGATCCATAGACCGGTGTCGGGAATGCTTCGGCCGGATCCTCCTCGTGTAACGCATTCCCGTTGACTCTCACCATCTCTACGACTACACTCCCTGCCAGTTGCGTGATCCCGAACTTGCTGCGCCTCACCCACTGCAGATCCGCCCGGAGGCCTGTTCCCATGCTGCTTTCAAGACGCATCTTTCTTCTGCTAGCTCTCTGCCTGCCCACCTCACTCTTCGCCGGAGACTTCACCTATCAACAGACCACCCAACTCACCGGCGGCTCGCTCCTGCACATGATGAAGACCGTCGGCGTCTTCAGCTCGCAGGCCCGTCACGCTAACGACCCAGTCGTCTCCACCATCTACCTCAAGGGCAACCGCCTCGCCAAGGTCTCGCCGGACAACATCGAAATCATCGATCTCGACAAGGAGACCATCACACAGATCGATGTGCAGAAGAAGACCTACACCGTAATGACCTTCGACCAGATGAAGCAGGCCATCCGGAACGCCCGCCAACAAATGCAGCAAAAGGCTGCCCAGCAACCGGGGCCTTCCGCCGATCCCGACGCGCAGAACGTGAAGATGAGCTTCGATGTGAAGGTTCGCAAAACCGGCGCGCAAAAGGAGGTCAGCGGTCTTGAGAGCAACGAATCCATTCTCACGATGGTCATGACAGCAACGAATCAGCAGACGCAGCAATCCGGCAACCTTGCGATCACCAATGACATGTGGATGGTCCCCGAGATCCCCGGTTACGGTCAAGTACGCGAGTTCTACAAGCGCTTCGCAGCAAAAATGGGCGATGCGTTTACCGGCTTTGGCGCCGACTTCGGCAAGATGTTGGCGCAGAATCCAGGCTCAGGCCAGGCTCTCGGCGACATGGCAAAGGAAGTCCAGAAGCTCGACGGAGTTCCCATCATGCAGGTTATGCGTATGGGAACCACCGCCAACGGCCAGCCGCTTCCAGCCGCATCTGAAGCACCTGCCGCGGCTTCTGGGCCCAGTACGGGCGAAGTCGCCAAGCAGGAAATAGGCTCGGCGATCTCGAGCCACTTCGGCGGCTTCGGCGGCTTCGGCAAAAAGAAGCAAACTCCGCCGCCCGATCAGAACACCGATCAGGCTTCAGCCCAGGCGCAACAGACCAGCGCCATCCTGATGGAGATGCAGACCACCACCACCAATTTCTCGTCCGCTCCTGTTGACCCCTCGCACTTCGACGTGCCGGCCGGGTACAAACTGGTGCAGCCGCCACCGTCCGCAATACAGTCTGCGCCCAGCCCGGAATGACCGGATACACTTGGTGTGTGAGCGGGCAATTGCCGGCCCGCCATTTCTCAAGGCCATGAACGCTCAAGAACATTGGGAGCGCATTTACTCAACCAAGGCCTCTGACCAGGTGAGCTGGTATGCTCCTCATCTGAACCTCTCGATTGAGCTGATCGAACGCACAAGCGTTCCGCGAACAGCTGCCATCATCGATGTGGGCGGCGGTGAATCCACCCTGGTTGACGACCTCCTCGCGCGCGGTTACGAGGATGTCTCCGTCCTCGACATCTCGCAGACTGCAATTGACGCGAACATGAGGCGATTGGGAAAAGACGCCGAGCGGGTTCGCTGGATTGCGGCGAATGTTACAGAGGTCGAACTTGAGCCTTCCCGATTCGATCTGTGGCATGATCGCGCGGTCTTTCATTTTCTAACTGCTTCGAGCGACCGCGCCGCTTATGTTCGTCAGGTCACCCGCGCAGTGAAGCCGGGCGGCCACGTGATTGTCAGCACGTTTGGACCGGAGGGTCCAACGCGGTGCAGCGGTCTGGACGTGGTTCGCTACGACTCCGAGTCACTGCACAACGAGTTTGGCAGCCGTTTCCGGCTCGTTGAAAGCTCCACACAGTTGCACCATACTCCCTCGGGTGCCATGCAACAGTTCCTCTATTGTTATTTGCAGACCTCAACCGGAGGTTTGACGTAGGTCTTTCTTCATCGACCGGTTCGTTCTTTCCTCATGCTAAAAGGCTAGACATGAACAACATGCGTCGAGACCTTTCGATCGTGAGGCACCGCGGCATACAACGAAGGCGAAAATGGTTTCATCTAATTTGCTGGGCGGAAGGTAGTTAGCAAGCTCCACTTGCGCATGGACCAAAGTGAGTTTCCTCGCTTCGGTAACTTCCCTCAGCCCTTTCGATTAGGCACGGATCTAGGATCAGCAAGATATCTGATCGCGGGATGTCTGCGGCAAGCGGACGAGTACGGCTGACTCTGAGAGTCGACAGCATGCGAATGCTCGCCTCAAGAATCGATCAGCTCGTCACAGAAGTCGACCGGCCCGGTCTGTCCGTCTTCAGCCAGGACTGGTGGCTGAGTATTGTGAGCTCGTCTCCGGATTATCGCGAGATAAGGGTCGTTCGCGGAAACGTCGTCGTCGGAAGGCTTCCGTTCATACTGTGCAGCAATAGACCAGGCTTCATCTGGGGCTACAATCCGCACTGGTCGCGTCTCGCCGGCCCGATTCTCGACCAACGGTTATGCCCCTCGGAACAAGCCGAAGTGATCTCGTCTTTGCTCGAGCAATTGCCTCGTTGGGCGTCCTTTGATTTTGTGTGCGATCCGAATCTGGCTTATGCCGATATTGTGAGGGACGCCTTCAAACGCGCCGGATTCGAGCACACCTCGCAAATCACGTATATTCGTCCTCCCGAACACGGCGACGTCCTCGATTGCCGAAAAGCCAAACATAGAGGGCACATCAAAAAAGCAGCCAGAGAGTTAGAGTGCGTGGAGATCAGTGCGAAGGGATTTGTGCAGTTCTACGAAGCCAATCTGAATGCCCAGGGTAAAAGGAGCTATTCGCCTCTGTGCGTCCTGGCACGCCTGATCGAAGAAGCCGTTGGCCGAGGACAGGCGCGCGTCATTGCCGCAAAGCCAAAATCCGAGAATCAGCCGGGGCTCGGTGGCAGATCGGCTCCTTGCGATGCTGCCATCGCTTACGTCTGGGACGACGAACGCTGTTATTACTGGCTCTCAACCCGGCGAAGCCTTCGCGCAGACGATTCCGTCGCAAAGCCCCATCCGGATGCCACCAAGGTTCTAGCCGTCAGGGCTATGGAAGATGCCCAGGCAATGAACTTGATCTTTGACGCGGATGGAGTGAACACTCCCGGGGCAGAGAATTTCTATCGCAACATATGCGGGCTCAAGGAAGAGCTGCATCGCGACGTGTACCAGAGGTTTTGCGTGCTCGAGCGGCTGCGCCTGAAATACCGGCAGCAATTCAGAGCGCTCTTTGCCGGCTGAGTGGAACATCGCTCAGTCGAAGAACGCCTGGTTCAATCCTGGTCTTTTGTCCGCAGGAACCATCGAAGTTGGACCGCACAACCAATCGGTTGCGTTTCGAGCTTTCTAATACCTATTTCGCTCCATCTTCGGCGGCCCGAATGAAGTTCGCAGTCGCGTCATGCAGCTCTTTCAACGCCTCATTTGTGATGTAAACCATGTGACCGGTCTGGAAGAACCTGTAGCTGATATTGCTCTGCAGCGTCTGCGGGATTTGCAGGTGCTTGTTCTCGTACATGGCGCCGAAGTACGTGCACCCAAGGTCGAAGTAGCCACCCATGAGCAGGATCCTCAGCTTCGGATTGCGCTTCATTGCCATCGAGAGGTCGGGCATCACGTTCACACTCGACTCATCCCAGCCCTGCCCTCCTGGCGGAGTGTGGTGAAGATCCCAACGCCAGCCGGGCTCGCGCGCACTCGGCTTGTAGGTCAGGTTATCGCCGTACTTCAGTGTGTCGCGTGCATATTCATTGATCGCCGTGTTGTAGGCCGACGTGGTGGCTGACCCGAACGGATCGTATTGCGCTTCCTGGCTCAAAGGATCGAGGTCCGGGCCCTGGTAGCGGGTATCGAGCCGACCGGTGGTGATGCCCATCTCCGACTGCAGCTCTTTTGAGAATTCGCCGCCGCTCACGCGCAGATTAGCCCTGATCCAATACGCAGCGGGAACGCCGGTGAAGCTTTCGAGCTTCGCCGCAACCTCCTTTTTCTGCTCTTCAGGAAGATCGGAGCCTAGCAGAAGCGCTGCGGCGTAAGACCCGAGCGCATACTGTTCCACCGTTTTCAGGAACGGCTCGAGCGTTGCCGGCTGGTTCGGCACGCGGTGGTGATACCACGCCGTCGCAGCCATCGACGGCAACGCAAGAAAGTATCCGTTGTCTGTTCCGGGATTCCCCTGCGGACCATCCACACTGCTGTCGAAGCTGAGAATCTGCGAGAGGAAGATCGAGCCGTTGAGATCGAGATTCCTTTGGAGAAGATTCGTCAGCACCGCAGTGCGGGTTGTGCCGTAGCTCTCGCCGAAGAGATACTTCGGGGAATTCCAGCGGCCGTACTTCGAGAGGAACCGCCGGATGAATCGATCGAAGGCATGCGCATCCGGGTCAGTGCCGTAGAACGCTTTCGCCGCTTCCTTGCCGAAGACGCGGCTGAATCCTGCACCAGGAGCATCGACAAAGACCAGGTCACTCGCGTCAAGCAGGCTGAACTCGTTCGGCACGATATGGTAGGGCGCGCCATCCGGATGCCCGTTGTCTTGCGGCAGCACAAGCCGCATCGGGCCAAAGGCGCCCATGTGCAGATACATTGTGGCGCTGCCAGGGCCGCCGTTGTAGAGAAACGTGATGGGCCGGTTTTTCGCAGGATTCTTCGAGAAGTAGGCCACGTAGAAGATCCGGGCCGTCGCCGGCCGATCCTCCGGCTTCTCGGCCAACTCCACCGTTGCATCCGGCAGGTACTTGCCATCAAAACCGATCATGGCATCCTGCGGGTCCGACGAGCCGACTGTCAGTGTTCCGGCTATGGCGCGGTAGTCGATCGCTTGGCCACCCACCTTAACAGAGCCTTCAGTGATGGAGTCTGCTGGGCCTTCCGGCTGCGAAGCTTTTCTTTCTTCTGATTTTGCAGAGGAATTGTTCTGAGCGTGTGCGAAAGCAGCGGCAATTGAGCAAATCGCCAGTGCGGCAGTCCAGCGATAGCATGCACGATGCAACATGGTGCGGCTCACCTCCGGGGATGATTCATCGGTGCACGGAGTATACAGGAGCCACGACGTCAGACGGCGCAGAAGCGCGCGCTCGAGCAGGCGCGGCACTGGAAGGAAGTGCAGCCTGCCGCGTCCGAATGTTTGCGTAACGATGAGATCGAAGAATGCGGAATGACAACCGGTATTGAGCCGGTTGCCTTGTCGGCGGGGGCTTTTAGCGGCCAAATGGGGAGCAGCTTGGAGATGCCGGCTTTTGCCGGCACATGTTTGCGGCGACCGCGGTTTAGCCTGCGATTGCGTTAGTCGACTGATCCTTGTTGTCGATCAGCGGGCGAAATGCGTTGATCAGGTTTTCAACCTGGGCCTTTTGCATGCGGAGCATATCGAACTTCCTGGTGATCTCGGTTAGCTCCGTCATGGCTTGTTCGTAGGCGATACGATAGGGATCCATTTCTTTCCTCTCCACTGGCGAAGTGTAGCACTGTGCAACTTGATAAAAACGGAAGTACGACGCGATTTAACACCTAAAGTAATCGGAGCATTTGAGGCGTAGAAACAGGTCTTCCGGGCAAACCCTCACGGGCGGCGGACTGGGTGCAAACACTTCGTCTTCACAGACGAATCGAGGCCGTGCGCAATTCAATTGTGCGAAAATCATTCCACCGGTCCGTCCCTTGCGGAAAGGTCGCAATGAAATCTCCAAACGAAGGTTCGAAGCGCCGTCTCTCGTCTGTCCTGCTTTCTTCCACACTTCATGGAGCCCTTCTCGCATGCATCCTCCTCCTGGGGATTGCCTCGCGGCAAAGGTTCTTGCGTCCCGTTCATACACTGACGGTTGCACAGATTGCGATAGCTGGCGGATCGCATCGCGTCAAGATTCATTTGCCGCCGCGGGATGCGGCGGCCCATACGCGCGAGCCCGCGCCGAGGTCTGAGTCTGCTGCCAGGACAAGAATTCCGATGCAGGTACCGCCGCTGAAGACATCCGGCGGCGGCACTCCGCCGAAGCCTCATGCAGGCGATGGTTCCGGCAGGGCCATTAGGGGAAATGGAAGTGACGATCAGGATGTCCGTCCGGCGTTTCCGGTCTTCTCTCCACACCCGCCCGTCGTCGATCGATCGCTTTTGCCAAGGTCCGAGCAGAAGGTTGTGGTGGATGTAAAGCTGGACGTGAACGGATCGGTGGTGAGCGCGACCCTGGTAAAGGGGATGGGCAACCAACTCGATGCGATTTGCCTTGCCACAGTGAGGACCTGGCGATTCCAACCCGCGACGGTGAGTGGCAAACCTGTACCCACCGAGGCGGAAGTGATCTTCCCCTTCAATCCGAACTATCCAATCGCCAACTCGTGAAAATGTTCTCGATTCGAGCAGCGGTGCAAACGGACGCTTACGGAATCGCGCAGGTCCACGTGGGAAGCTGGCGAACCACGTACGCGGGGATCCTGCCCGATACGTACCTGGCCGGTCTCGATCAGTCCCTTCGGACCAGGTTGTGGCAGGAGTGGCTGGCCGGACCGACAGCTATCTTTGTGGCGGAGCAGGACGGCCTTGTGGTGGGATTCGCCCACGCCGGCCCGAATCGTGAACCAACCGAAAGCTGCGATGCGGAGCTATACGCTCTTTACTTGCTGAAGGATGCACAGGGAATTGGAATCGGTACAGCCCTGCTCCGCGCCACGGCTACGGAACTTGTGGGGCGCAACTTCAAGGGCATGGCCGTCTGGGTGCTGGAGCAGAACCGCTCCCGCATGTTCTATGAAAGGACCGGCGCCTATTTGACTTCCACCAAGGTGATTGAAATCGGGGGCGTAAAGCTGATGGAGGTCTCCTACGCCTGGCCAGACCTGACAAAACTAACAGGACCGAGCCAGGTCATTCCTAACCCTCATTCATGAATTCGCATCGAAACGGAACAAGGGCTGGGATCGACTCCCAGCCCTCGCTCTTCTCGCTAGATTCTGCCGAAAATCCAGTGATTTACAGCGGCTGAACGTCCGCGGCCTGCCAACCCTTGGGTCCCTTCACGACATTGAACTGCACGGCCTGGCCTTCCTGCAGACTCTTGAAACCATTCGAGTTGATTGCAGAGTAGTGTACGAACACATCCTCACCGTTTTGGCGCGAAATAAAGCCGAAGCCCTTCGCGTCGTTAAACCACTTCACTGTACCTTGTTCCATTTTTTTCCGTATTTCCTGGTATTGAATTGCGCTGGATGAATCGGAGCGACCACTGGCAGAATCTTGCTTGGTTGGGCGAGCTACTGCACACGCCCGGTTCGACTCTAACGCTGAATTAAGTGTACCACCCCTCCCCAAATCTTTGCTTATTAGCAGCTTTCGGCCACGCAAGCCGGGGTTGCCTGCGTAAGTGCTTGCTTTACCGATGGGAGCCGGGCTGTGATAGGGTGAGGGGTCGCCATGGCTCACGATTCTGTTCCCGGCCTTCTGGCTCGCGCTACGCAATTGCTGGAGCGCGAGTTTGGAGATCTGCCGGCATTTGCAGCCGCACGGCGAAGCGATACCGACATCGAAGCGATGGCCGAGGTATTGGCAGAGACTGCGCGGCGCCTCGGCGACAACTATCCGTACTTTCATCCCTTGTATGCCGGCCAGATGCTGAAGCCGCCCCATCCCATTGCGCGAGCAGCGTATGCACTGGCTATGATTGTCAATCCGAACAACCATGCGCGCGATGGGGGCCGGGCAAGCTCTGCCATGGAGATTGAGGCCGTAGCAGAAATCGCCGCCATGTTCGGCTGGAGCGAGTTTCTGGGACATCTGACCTCCGGCGGTACCATGGCGAACCTGGAAGCACTGTGGGTAGCGGGCCAGATCAATCAGGGACAAGAGACTGAGGGACCAGGGACTAAGGGAATGAGGAATCGTGGCCGAAGGAGGATTGTCGGATCGGCGCAGGCGCATTATACGCATCGCCGGATTTCGGCGGTTCTGAAGCTCGCTTATGACGAGATCCAAGCCGATCACCGTGGCCGCATGGACTTGAACGCCCTTGAAGCGGAGCTTCGCAAAGGCGATGTGGGGACGGTTGTTGTGACCATGGGTACGACAGCTATTGGGGCTGTCGATCCATTACCGGAGATTCTGGAATTGCGAGCCCGTTACGGCTTCCGCGTCCATCTGGACGCGGCATACGGCGGGTATTTCAAGCTGATCGAGGGTGACCTGGAGGAGCCGGCGCGGCGGGCCTATGCGGCAATGGCGCACGCCGACTCGATCGTCATCGATCCCCATAAGCACGGCCTTCAGCCCTATGGGTGCGGTTGCGTGCTGTTTCGCGACCCGTCTGTAGGGCGCTTTTACAAGCACGATTCGCCGTATACGTACTTCACTTCGAAGGAGTTGCACCTAGGGGAAATCAGCCTGGAATGCTCGAGGGCCGGTGCTGCGGCCGTGGCGCTTTGGACAACGCAGAGGCTTTTGCCCCTCAAGCCAGGCGGCGAATTCGCGGACGGACTAAGGCAAGGCAGGATTGCGGCGCTCGAATTGGATCGGCGGCTGCGGACTGACGGAAGGTTCGAGGCACTAGAAGCGGGGGGACCCGAGCTCGATATTGTGATCTGGAAGATGAACGCGGAAATGCCAAAACGTGCCTCGGAACTCGCTAAATCGGTCTTTTCAAAATGTGCAGAACACAATCTGCATCTTGCGCTAGTACAATTGCCGCACCTATGGTTGAGGCTGGCGGGATCCGCCCAAGAGTACGTGACCTGTCTTCGGTCAGTGCTGATGAAGCCGGAACATGAAGCCTGGCTTGATCGAATATGGGAAGCGATCACGTCGTCCTGCGCAGACGTGGAGATGGGGTAGAGATGACGAAGGAAGGCCTAGCCGTCGCTGAATGTGAAAACGTTGTCATGCGCGCGGGCGAGTGTTCGGTGACGATTCTGCCCCAGTTTGGCGGAAAGATCGCCTCAATTCGCGTAAGGGGACGCGAGCTCCTGCAGCAACCTCTGGTCCCGATTGTGCCGCGCACGCAGGCGATGGGCTTTGACGAGAGTGACGCGAGCGGGTGGGATGAGTGCCTGCCCAGTGTCGCGGCTTGCAAAGTGGAGTTTGCGGGCGCAAAAGTGCCGGTGCCGGATCACGGCGATCTATGGCGCGTGGAGTGGGAGAAGGCTCCGGAGCAAGAGTCTATTCCCGGCTCGCTCTCCCTGCGTGGCCAATGCTTTTCACTCCCCCTCGAGCTCACACGAACGGTTCGCCTCAAAGAAATGTCAGGTACCTGGCGTCTGGGGCTTTTCTACAAGCTCATCAATACTGGAACCCAGCCCGCGCCATGGTCGTGGTCGGCGCATCCGCTGTTTGCCGTGGATGCGGGAGACTGGATCAACTTGCCAAATGGAATGCATGAGCTGCGGCTGGAGGGTTCGGGTGGCGGGCGGCTCGGCAAGAACGGCGATTCCGTAAGGTGGCCGATGGCGAAGCTGGCCGATGGCGGCGAGGCAGATATGAGACTTGCGCTGTCCGCGGACTCGGGTGTTGGCGACAAGTTATTTGGGGGGCCGGTTCCGGCGGAGGTGAAAACGTGTTGGTGCGAGATCTTCCGACCAAAAGCGCGGCTACTTATCCGCGTGTCCTTTGATGCCGACACGACGCCCTACCTTGGCCTGTGGCTCTGCTACGGCGGCTGGCCGCAGCGTGAGGGACCAAAGCAGATGTGCGTCGCCGTGGAACCGGCGACAGCTCCGGTGGATTCGCTCGCCGAGACCGGTCACTGGTCAAGGGTGCTTGCACCGGGGGAGTCGTACGAGTGGGCAATGACTGTTGATGTGAGAACGCTCTAGATTCGGAGAGATATGCACGATCCTGAAGTTTTGCGTACTCTGCATGTGAGCCGCTTTATGAGTGAACCGGAGATCTTTGCTGCTCCGGGACGTGTGAACCTGATCGGCGAGCACACCGATTACGCCGAAGGTTTTGTGATGCCCGCGGCAATTGACTTCGCGACGATGGCCGCAATCTCGCCACGCAGCGACGGGAAGATAGTCATCTATTCAGAGAATTTCAAAGAAGAGCGAGCATTCAATGCAAAGTCGCTGCCGGCGACCGCAAACAAGCACTGGAGCGACTACCCTGTAGGCGTCATCGCAATGCTCGCTGCCGAAGATCACGCCATGAAGGGCTTCAGCCTGAGTCTGCTGGGCGATGTGCCTTTGGGATCCGGGCTTTCGAGTTCCGCCGCGGTTGAAGTGGCGACCGCGCTTGCGGTGACCTCGTTGCTGGATGTGGACTATCCGGGGCCGAGGCTCGCCCGACTCTGCCAGAGAGCGGAGAACGAGTTTGTCGGCGCGAACTGCGGCATCATGGATCAGTTCATCTCCGCAAACGGCGAAGAGGATCACGCATTGCTGCTTGATTGCCGGGATCTTAGTTTCCGTCTGGCGCCCATTCCGTCCAATGTCGCGCTGGTCATTGCGAATACCATGGTGAAGCACTCGGTCGTGGGCGGCGAGTACGCAACGCGTCGCGCCGAGGTAGAGGAAGCAGCAAGTGTCATTGCACGGCACAGGCCAGAGGTGCGCTTCCTGCGGGATGCAACAGTGGATGATCTACAGAATTGGGGCGATGAGATGAGCGCCAACGCTCTCAAACGAGCGCGTCACGTGATTACGGAGAACACGCGCACTGTTGCTGCTGCTGAAGCACTGCTTCGTCACGATCTGGATGAACTCGGAAAGCTGATGGCGGCGGCGCACTGGAGCTACAGCCGCGATTTTGATGCGAGTTGCGAAGAAGCTGACACGATGGTGGCGCTCGCCAATGAGTTGCCGGGGTTGATTGGTGCGCGGCTGACGGGCGGCGGATTTGGCGGATGCACCATCAATCTCGTGGAGCAGCAAAAAGCATCTCAGTTCGCGGAAGCGCTTTGCACCAGATACAAAGATGCGACCGGGATTATTCCACATATTCACATTTGCCACGCCTCAAGCGGGGCGCACAGGGTGACTTCAAGCCTGCTGCGTTGACGGTACCCTCGTTTCGTAACGTCTTTAGATTGCATCTCATTACCAGGTGGTCCCGGAAGTTACCCTCGGAAGAACTTTGCCCTGACTACAAAAGCGATTTTCCTTGCTAGAATCTTGGACAGGTTTTCAAACAAGTTGGCCCTCGAGACCGGGAAGCGGACGCCGCATTCCCGGCTCGCAACTTGTGATCGCCGATTTCATCGTTATTGCAGGCATTGCGAGCGCCGCAGAGAGACTTACAAGATGCAGCAGAATTCAATTGCACCCTTCTCCTACGAAACAACTCCCGCTACCGGCCTGGTCGCATATTTCTCGATGGAGATTGCCATCGACCGCCGAATTCCGACGTATTCCGGTGGTCTTGGAATGCTGGCAGGCGACACCCTGCGTTCGGCGGCGGATCTCGGCATCCCGCTGGTTGCTTTTTCACTGGTGCACCGCAAGGGATACTTTCAGCAGCATCTGAATCCAACCGGAGATCAGACTGAAGAAATTCAGCCCTGGAATCCAGCGGATTTCTGCACGGAGGAAGAGGTCAGGATCAAAGTCTCGATCGAAGGCCGTGAAGTGACAGTGCGCGCGTGGCGCTATGACCTGTCCGGCCGCTATGGACACATCGTTCCAATTTATCTGCTCGACACGGATCTGGAGGTGAACTCGGGCTGGGATCAGGGCCTGACAGATCACCTCTATGGGGGCGACCAGAACTACAGGCTGCAGCAGGAGATCGTGCTGGGGATGGGCGGCGCGCGCATGGCCCGCGCCCTTGGCCTTGACGTCAACGTCTATCACATGAATGAAGGTCACGCAGCGCTGCTGACGCTTGCGCTGCTTGAGAGCGAAATGGGCGGGGGCCCGATGAACTCTGCGTCGGACGCCGATATTCAACAGGTACGCAACAGGTGCGTATTCACGACACATACGCCGGTGCCGGCGGGACATGATCGCTTCTCCACTGAACAGGCGATCAGGATTCTGGGCGCTGACCGAACTGCACGCCTCGAGAAGCTTCGCGTTTTCGAAGACGGACTGCTGAACATGACTTTGCTCGCGCTGCGTTTTTCGCGATATGCGAATGGCGTTGCATTGCAGCACGGCAAGGTGTCGCGCGCGATGTTCCCTCAATTCCAGATCGACTCCATCACAAACGGTGTTCACGCGCCGACATGGATATCCGAACCGATACAACAGATACTCGATTCACACATCCCTTCCTGGAGACGAGACAATCTGAACATGCGAAACGCAATCGACCTGCCGGAGCAGGAGGTTCTGAGTGCACATCGCCGTGCAAAGGAAGCTCTGCTGACTGAGGTGGCGACGCGCACCGGGCTGGTGCTGAATCCGAATGTGTTGACTCTGGGGTTTGCCCGCCGTGCCGCCACCTACAAGCGGGCAAACCTGCTGTTTGCAGATCCTGAGCGCTTGATGAAGATCGCGACGGCGGCCGGCGGACTGCAGATTCTGTATGCAGGCAAAGCGCATCCCGCGGACGAACCGGGAAAGGCGCTTATCCATAGCGTGATCGAGACGGCGCACAAGCTCTCGAGCGACATTCTCCGCATTGTGTATCTGGAGAACTATGCGTGGGATCTTGGTGCACTGCTGACGGCGGGTGTTGATGTGTGGAT
>Ga0126381_100006043_pt1 | contig 13372 bp, 11 predicted proteins | sample PanSoiMetPlot_28_FD_96465 | JGI IMG/M metagenome (GOLD analysis project Ga0126381, IMG submission 96465) | Tropical forest soil microbial communities from Panama - MetaG Plot_28 | ecosystem: Environmental > Terrestrial > Soil > Tropical forest > Bulk soil | place: Panama | collected 2016-02-17
CGCTTGCGGTAACGTCATGATGAACGGGAACTTCGTCTTCAATCGCTCGAATTTCACGAGCTGGAAAGTTTCCTCTCGGGTGATGAACTGAATGGTGCGCACCTCTCCATGGGGCATTTGCAAGAGACGCTCGGCCAGGCCGAGCTGGTTCATCAACTCCAGCGTCGAGGGATGGATGGTGTCGCCGCGAAAGTCGCGATCAAAGTCCCGGTGAGCTTCGAGCACCGTGACGTCCACGCCTTGACGCGCTAGCAACAGGCCGAGGACGATCCCCGCTGGTCCGCCACCCACGACGCAACACTGCGTCTCTTTCGAGTCGCGCGCCTCTTCTGATCGCACGTCCCGTTGTCCCACGTCTATTTGCTTCGCGGCAAGCGCGCTCAACTGACTGTGGCTATATTCAGCCGGAGGCATCCAATGAAACCACCGTCGAAGGGCTCGTCAGGGAAGCAACGGCACGGCCATCTGAGCAGCGCAGATCTCAAGGCGCTTCGAGCGGCGCTCGAGGCCCAGCGCGCCGAGGTACAGCGGGTAGTCGAAAAGAACGTTTCCGAGGGGACGCACTCGGAAGAAGCCTTCCCTGATCCCAAGGACTCGGGCGATGCCGCCGAGCGAACCGAAGAGGAAGAGGAGCTGCTCGGCGTGGCAGGTCAAGAAGGCATGCTGCTCTCGGAGATCGATCGCGCGCTCGCCAAGATGGACAAGGGAACTTACGGGGTGAGCGAGCAGAGTGGCCGCCCCATCCCGCTCGAGCGGCTGCGTGCAGAGCCAACGGCTCGGTTCACCGCCGAGGAAGAAGCGGAAATCGAGGAGCGCCGCCGGGAAGATCGCAAGCGAACGCGTGCTCCAAGCTGATCATTGGATTTGAAATGCAGCCAACCCACGAGGTAGCAACGATGGCGAACGCTCCCTTCTCGCCGACGCTCGAAGCGCGTCGAGAACAAGCATTTCCGGTGCTCGCGGCGGACGAAATCGCGCGCATGCACCGCTTTGGCAAGCCGCGCCGCTTTGCCGGCGGCGAGCGGGTGCTCGAGGCCGGCAAGGTTAGCCCCGGCACCTACGTGGTACTCTCAGGCGCCATCCGTGTCACCGGCCGCGACGGTCACGGGCAGGAGTTGCCAGTGGTCGAGCACGGCCCCGGCAGCTTCTCTGGCGAGCTGAGCCAGCTTTCGGGCAATCCGTCCTTCGTCAACGCCGTGGCGGTCGGCGAAACGCAGACGCTCGAGATCACCGCCGAGAACCTGCACGCGCTGTTGGTCGCGGAAGCGATGCTCGGCGAAAAGCTGATGCGCGCGATGATCCTGCGCCGGGTGGCGTTGATCGAGTCTGGCGCAGGTGGGCCGGTGCTGGTCGGCGCCGCTTCAGCCCCGGACGTTGCGCGCCTGAGCGTCTTTCTTAGACGCAATGGCATTCCCCATCAGGTCCTCGACCCGGCAACTGACAGCGATGCGCAGGCGTTCGTCGCGCGCTATGCGCCGGAGCCCGGGCAGCTGCCGCTCGCGGTCTGCCCCAACGGCGAAGTGCTGCGCAATCCAACCGAAAGCGAGCTGGCGCGCTGCATCGGGATGCTGGACGCCGGCGCCGCCGATGCGGTGTACGACGTGGCCATCGCTGGCGCCGGGCCCGCGGGCCTCGCTGCAGCGGTGTACGCGGGCTCCGAAGGCCTCTCGGTGCTCGTGATCGACGCGCGCGCCTTCGGCGGACAGGCGGGCGCAAGCATGCGCATCGAGAACTACCTCGGCTTTCCGACCGGCATCTCGGGCCAGGCGCTGGCGGGGCGCGCCTACGCGCAGGCGCAGAAATTCGGAGCGCGCATGCTGATCCCGATGGACGTGCGGCGCCTCGATTGCAAACCGGGCGAGCCGAAGCTGCTCGAGCTCGGTGACGGGCGCACCGTGCGCAGCCATACCCTGGTGATCGCCACCGGCGCGCGCTATCGCCGTCCGGACTGCAACAACCTCGCGGCGATGGAAGGGCGTGGCGTGTGGTACTGGGCTTCGCCGATCGAGGCGAAGATGTGCGCCGGGCAGGAGGTGGCGCTGGTCGGCGGCGGCAACTCGGCGGGGCAGGCCGCGGCGTTTCTCTCTTCGTATGTGTCGAAGGTGTGGATGCTGGTGCGCGGCCCCGGTCTTGCGGCAAGCATGTCGAAGTACTTGATCGACCGCATTGCCGCCACGCCGAACATCGAGCTCCTCACGCATACTCAAATCAGCGGGCTTTCGGGCTCTCGCGAGTCCGGAGTCGAGTCGGTCACCTGGCACAGCCGCAACTCCGGCCACACCGAGACGCGTCCGATTCGCCACGTGTTCCTCTTCCTCGGCGCCGACCCGACCACCGACTGGCTCAAGCATTGTGATGTGGCGGTCGATGACAAGGGTTTCGTGACGACGGCGCACGATCTGACCCTCCCGCTGCAAACGAGCGTGCCGGGCGTTTTCGCGATCGGCGATGTTCGCGCGGGATCGGTAAAGCGCGTCGGCGGCGCGATCGGCGAGGGCGCGGCCGTGGTGGCGCAAATCCACGCCTACCTCGCCCAGCAGCGGGCTAAGGCTCCCGCGGCTCCACTTCCATCGCGAGAAGGGAGCAGAGATTCATTCCGAGCGCCAGCCAGTCGGTCTCCAAGCGCATGAGCGTCCCTTCCCCAGACTCGAATCCCAGAGATTAGGCTTCAGGACCCGGCCGAAGCACGAGCTGCTCGGCGGGGGAGAAGGCGTGGGCGCTGATCAGCGTCGTGCTGATCAGAGACGTCAACCCAGACGAGGCGAAGATCATCGCCAGGGTGACGAACTGGTAGATCGCCGCGTAGAGCGGCGGCGACCCCGACAACACCATGCCGGCCATCAGGCCCGGGATCCACACGATCCCGAGCGAGCGGAGGTTGTCGATCGCCGGGATGAGGCTCGCCTGGTACGAGCTCTGGACGTAGCGCGAAACCGCTGTCTCAGGGGCCGCACCGAGCGCGAGCGCGGACTCGACGTGTCCGACGTGCGCCTGCACCTCCGACCGGAACCGATCCAGCGCAAGGCCGTTCGTGTTCATCGCGTTGGCGATCAGCATGCTGCCGATGGGAACCAAGGTGCTGATGGCGGGATCGATCGCGCCCAGGAGCGTCATCAACCCGATGGTCACCCCGGTGCCGACGACGATGCCGTAGAGCGAGGCGCGAAACGCCCCCGGGATGCGCTTTGCCCTGCGCGCGGAGGTCGCGGCCGCCGCCACCATCATGAAGGCGAGGATGGGGATGCTGGTCCACGAGGGGCCGCGCAACAGCAATGCGAGGATCCACCCCACAATCACGATCTGCAAAAAGCCGCGCACGAGCGCGACGGTGGTCTCGCGCTCGACATGAATCCGACGGGTCCGGGCGAGCAGCATCACCGCCACCGCGGCACCCGCTGCCGTGGCAGCCTGCCCGAGCCCGCGGAGCACATCGGCGCTAAGAAGTTGCTTCCACATTGAGAACCTCCCGAATCGGTCCGATCAGTTTCGCCCTACCGCCTTCGAGAACGAGGATTCGATCCGCCAGGCGCGCCGCTACCTCCCGATCGTGCGTGACGATGAGGCACGTGAGGTGGCTCGCGCGCACCACGTCGCGGATCACCGTCTCCACCTGGAGCTTGGCAAGGTCGTCGAGCGCTGAGGTCGGCTCGTCGAGCAGCAGCACGCTGGGGGAATTGGCCACGGCGCGCGCGAACGCCACCCTCTGCGCCTCTCCACCGGAGAGGTGGTCGACAGCGTGAGCCGCAAAGCCGTCCAAACCGACCTGCCGAAGCAGCTCGGCGACGCGCCCATCCTCGAGCCGCTCGCCGCGCTGGTCCGGGCCGAAGCGGATGTTCTCGGCGACGGTCCCGGGAAACAGGAACGCCGTCTGCATCACCATGCCCACCTTGCGGCGTAGCTCGCGAGGAGTGATTTGGCGGTAGTCGCGCGCTTCGAGGAAGAAGGTGCCGGAGGTCGGCTCGTCGAGCCGGTTCAGCAAACGGAGGAAGGACGACTTGCCTGCCCCGCTCGGACCCACGATGCCGAGCACGTCGCCCTGCCGCACCTCGATGGAGACGTCCTGCACGATGGCGCGGCCCGAAACCGTCCGGCCGAGTCGGTCGGTTCGAAGGACAACCTCGAAGGACGATCCCATCCGCGCATCAATAGCAGCTCGGACGACGGCCGGGGAACTGACCGCATCGGGCGTTTCTCGACGCTCGCGGTGGCTGTCAACCGACGCGCCGGAGCTTGCGCAATCGACAGCGCTCGCGGACGACGCATTCGGCGGTGATTGTCCTCAGGAATGCCGCCGTCTCTGTCGCTGGCGTCGCTCGCCTCGGCGGCCAGTGCGCAAGCAGATCGGCGCCGCTGTCGTGGTGCTTGAGCACGTCGTGGTCGTCGACTGCGTCTTCGACGAGCAAGCCGTCGGCGATGAATAGGTCCACCGCCGTTCGCGCGGCGTCCGCTCCCTTGAACAGAGGACTGCCGTCGGCGATATAGACCACTCGCCCCTCCGATTCGATCTGCGGATGAGGCCGGATCACCTGCAGGTCAAGCAGGATTCCATCTCGGACCACCGCGTCGCGGAGTTTGCCGAGGACGTGCACGACGTCCGTCGTGGCGATTCATCAAAGCGCCCATGAGAACACCGCGATGTCGAAGCTCGCGGCGGCGACCTCGACTTCAATCGCCGAGGCCACTTCGTATCTCACGCGCTCACGGAGCTCATCGGATGCTGCGGCGCGCGCTCTCGACACGGCGGCCCGGTCCGGATCGAATGCCAACACGCTCGCTGCGCGCTCGGCAATGCCAAGCGTCAGCCGACCGTCACCACAGCCCACTTCGATGACCCGCGCGCCGGTGAAGTCCTGCAGCCGGCGCAGCGCCGCGAGATGGGCTCCTTCGGGATCGAGCACTCGGGTCACTTCTCGTCACCAGCCTGACGACAGAACCGTCACCAACTCAGATTGCAATCCCGCGCTCCGCAAGGTCCCGCCACCGCGTATCAAAAACATATTTGTTTATGGCCGCCTCCCTCGATCCAACAACTTCCGGGACGCAACCACATAGGAAGATGAAACGCAAACCAGATGGGACGTTTGCAACGCCCCAACCTGCTGTCGACAAATCTCGCGGGGGCCTTGCCCTCCGAAGCGTGGAGGGGAAGCCCCGTCAGGTTGCGGAGTCTCCGCCACGTACAGGCGAATAGGTCGTCTACATCCCTGCGTTACCAGGGAAGCCTGGGATGGCCTTGCTGTTGCTTAAGATAAACTCTAGGACTGGCCTCCCTGAAACAGTTCGGACGTGAGCATGCGTCGCCGCTGCTGCGCAATCGCCATCTGCTTTCTGATGCTGACGCTGTCGGGCGCGGCGGCTGAGGCGAGTCAGGTCCGCGTCACCAACCCTGCCGAGCTGCGAGCCGCGATCGGGGCTGCGCAGCCCGGCGACGAGATCGTGCTGGCGAGCGGAGTCTATGACACCACCGGCATCGACTGCTCAGCCAATGGCACGCCGACCGCGCCTATCGTGGTCAAGTCGGAGACCCCGCTTGGCGCTGAGATCCGATTCGACGCGCTCGAGGGGTTTCACGTGTACGGCGCATCCTGGCAATTCGACGGATTGACGATTCACGGCGTCTGCAGCTCCGACGACAACTGCGAGCATGCCTTTCACGTCGTCGGCGGCGCCAACTTTTTTAAGGTGCGCAACAGCAAGGTCTACGACTTCAACGCCTGGCTCAAAGTCAACAACTTGGGCGCTCTGGCACCGGACGACGGCCTGGTCGAGAACAACGAAATCACCATGACCCGGCCGCGCAACACGGGCAACCCGGTCAATGGCATGAATATCAACCAGGGCGACCGTTGGATCGCGCGCGCCAACTACATTCATGACATCCAGCGGTCCGATGGCTCGCCCAACTACGCCGGCTTCATGAAAGGCGGGGGCACCGGCGGCGTTTTCGAGCGCAATCTCGTCGTCTGCGTTCACGACCGCCCCGCGCCGGCCAACGCCGACAACGTGGGTTTGTCGTTTGGCGGCGGTGGAACCGATCCGCAATTTTGCCGTCCCTATTACGATCCCAACATCATCCCGTGTGCCCCGGAGCAAACCGACGGAGTGATGAAGAACAACATCATCGTCAATTGCAACGACGTCGCTGTCTATGTCAACCAGGGCAAGAACACGACGCTCCTTTACAACACCTTCATTGCCACCAACGGCGTGGATTATCGCTTTGGCAGCTCGTCCGGCACCGCTATCGGCAACGTGATGGCGTCTCACATCCGCGCTCGCGACGGCGCCACGTTCACCGAGACAAACAATCTCATGGACCTGACGGCCTCGGACTTCGCCAATTTCTATCAAGACCCGCTGAATGCCGATCTGCGACAACGAGGCGATCTGTCGAGGTTGATCGGGCAAGGACCAACGGTGTCGGCGATCAGCGACGACTTTTGCGCGCGCCAGCGTCCGGCGAGCGGCCTGACGCTCGGCGCCGTCGAGCACTCGCTCGGCGACTGCGACACGACGCATACCTGGCCGAACGGTGGTGGCGGCGGAGCTGACGGCGGCGTGGATGGTGGCGGGGGTTCCGATGGAGGCAACGGCACCGGCGACGCGGGACCGCAGAACCCTCAGGACGGAGGGCCCGACGGTGGCCTTGGCAGATCGATTGGCTCGGGCGACGCGCTCCAGGCCACGAACGCTGGATGTGGCGTAGTTTCCTCCAGCAGCGCCTCGGGAGCCTGGGTTGGGCTCTTGTCCTTGATTGTCGTCTCGAGGCTGAGGAAGACCTACAGAATTCGGAACGGCCTCGGCCGATTACAATGACTGAACCCCGAGGAGATCTGTCCAATCCAATCCAACAGCCTGACTTCGATGCCGCCCGCAGCGAGCGACGGTCATCGGCGATGCGTCGCCTGCTCGAAACCGGTGGAGGCCGATCGCTGCGGTTGGTGCGGCGTCGCCGTGGCGCCGGGTGGATTTGCGGTGGAACGGGTTCTCGCGCAAGGGCCCCACGGCCGGGTGTACCAGGCGCGCGGCGAGGCGGGTGAACCGGTCGCGTTAAAAGAGCTTCAGTTCGCCGCCGTGCCCGACGCCGCGCAGATCGACGCTTTCGAACGCGAAGCCGCGACTCTGAAGACGTTGAATCATCCATCGATTCCCCGCTTCATTCGCAGTTTCTCGGAGGGCAGCGGCGTGAGCCTCCGCCTGTATTTGGCCTCCGAGTTCATCGAGGGCGAGTCGCTCGCGGCGCGCATTGAACGCGCTCCGCTGCCGGAGGCCGAGCTGTTCGCCGTCGCCCGGCGGGTGCTGAAGGTCTTGACGTACCTGCACGATCGATCGCCGCCGTTGATTCACCGCGATGTCAAACCAGACAACATCTTGCTGCGTCCCGACGGCAGCCTCGTCCTGGTGGACTTCGGGAGCGCCCGGGGCATCAGCGGACTGCGCACGTACAGCTCGACGTTGGTGGGAACGTTCGGCTACATGCCCCTAGAACAGCTCGGAGGAACGGTCGACCGGACCAGCGATCTGTATGCGCTGGGAGCCACACTGCTCCATGCCGCGACGGGACAACCGCCGTCGGCGCTCCTCCGGGAAGGCTACGGCCTCAAAGTGCCCGAGCAGGTACCCGCGAGGCTTCGGCCGGTCATCGAGCGAATGCTGCAACTGGATGCGGAACGGCGATTTCAAAGCGCCGCCGATGTCCTGCGGGCGCTGGATGCGACCGAAGCGTCTTCGGCGGAAGTTTCCTTTTCGCCCAAGTCGAACCGAGCCCCTCGGAGCCGCGTTCGCGCAGTTGTCCTGGGAATCGGGCTGGCGGCCGCGATCGGCAGCGCCGCCCTCGCGCGATTCGGAACCTTGGAAGACGGCACCGACTCGCCATCGACGCAAGGGGTGCAGCGTGTTCCCAACCTGCCGCCGGGGAGCGCCACCGAGTGGTTTGCGAGAGCGAAACCGTTCTGCAACTCGGTCGAGGTGTCGCAGCTCATCGCGCGAAGTCCCCCTCCAAGCGGCTGGGAGGGATCGGGGTATGGCGCCGGTTGCTTGGCGTTGGCCGGCAAAGTCGAGCCAGCCCGAGCCATGCTCTCCCAGCTCAAGGGCGACGAGCAGTGGCGGGCGGCGGGTATCGTCTTCAACCTTGCGCACGGGGTGGCAGATAGCGGCGACGACGTTGCGGCCTCTCCGGTGATGAAGCTGGTGCTCTCGTTCTGGCCCAATCACTATCAGGCGATGTATCACGCCGGAATGTCGGATTACGCTCTGGGCGATTACTCCAGCGCCAAGCAACTGCTCGAGTCGTTCCTGCAGCTGTATCATCAAGAAGACGGGTTCCGGCGCAACGCTAAGAATGCCCTCGCCCGCATTGCCCAAGGACTCCCTCCCCCCAAGGCGCACCCCGGCTCGCACGACTAACCGTGCAGGCAAACGAGGAAGGCCGCCGGAAGACTCGCAAAAGATTCCGCTCTATCGCTCGCGAGGACTGATACGATTCGGGCGAGCCACCGCGGCGTGGCTAGGGCGCTGCGAAGATGAGCATCCATTTCGCGAGATCAGCTCGAAGAAGTATCGCTTCATGCGTCCCGGCATCGAGGAACATTTTACGGAGCGCGGTCGGTAGGCGTAATCGATCCGTTCAACAACCGCCTCCGCTTCAATGAATTCAAGAAGCCGCGCTGAGACTCGATGAGCCGGAGCGCAGTTACCTGCCCTGGCTCCCCTGGAGCTGCTCATTCATGATCAGAAATGCACCGAGCCCGTGCAGATCATTCACGTTTCGGTGCCTGGCCAGGTAGTAGTCCAGGCTGCCGACGTTCGTTCCCTCGGAAATGTCGATCAGGTACGTCAATCCATCCGCTCCGAGGGATATTTTGGACAGCACACCCTGATAGCCAAGCAGTGCAACATCGAAGTAACTCTCATCCACGTAGCCGTTCCTCGCCGCCGTGTAGATCGTGTACGTGTGCATGCTGGAGCACGAGGTCTCATTCCAGTTCGCCGTCAAGTATCCCTTGTCGACAACCTGAAACCACAGGCCGGTCTGCGGATCCTGATAGCTCGACAGGCCCGAAACCAAGCTCTGGAGCACGGCGAGCACCTCCGGCCGTCTTTCGTGGTCCTCGGGGAGGATGTCGAGCACTGCGATCAGCGCCATTCCGTACCATCCGAGTGCTCGGCACCAGAATTCAGGCGAGTGGTGGGTGACGGGGTCGGCCCAATCCTGAACGCCCTGCTCATCGTAGGCGTGGTAGAGCAGCCCAGTGGCCGCATCCTCGAGATGCGAAGCGTAAATCAGGAGCTGATTGGCTGCCTCATCGTTGGCGTATGCGCCGTCGTCAAACACTTGCCCATAGCGGACAAGGAACGGCATCGACATATACATCCCATCCAACCAAAGTTGGCTTACCCTGCTGGTGGCGTGCCAAAAACCGCCGTCTTGGGTGCGAGGATACGTGTCGAATCGCCGGCGTATTCTGTTCGCCGCCAACTGATACTTGAGCTCGCCGGTCTCCTGATACAAAACCAAAAGCAAGTTGCCGGGGAGCATGTTGTCGAGGGAGTTCAAGCTCGCATCGATGTTTCCGCTCTCATCGACGTGGGCATCCACCCATTGCTTGATGTACTGCAGATAGCTTTCGTCCCCGGTTCTTTTAAAGACCAGGTATTGACCGTAGAGGTAGTGAGCTTGGGGATAGGCCCAGGAGCCAAAAGCGGTGGGGTCGCTGAATCGCTGCAACGTCGAGTCCACAAGCGCTTTCGACCAATCGGTTGAAGGGCAGTGAGGATCGACCGAAGCAATCGACGGCGCGCTTGCAGCGAGCAGTGACCAAGCGATCAACCGTTCAACGGCGATGGTGGCAGGTTTTGGTAGAAGCATGGGCGCCGCTCCGGCGAGCAGGCGTTCTACTTCGCCGCGTGCGGCTGGCGCGAGAAAAAACGCTTCGCTTGGGCATCGCCGGGGGTCGGCGATGACTCGACTCGAACGCCCGTCTGCGATCGGCGGGGAAAGAGGCGGCGACTACCGCTCGCTTCTACGCTTGCTCAATGACCTGCTGCTGAACAGGGTCTTCGCGATTGCCCAGCAACGCCTCGACATCACTGGCTTCAAGAGGGAGCCCGTCGACGGACTGGATCAACGGGGCCAATGTCGGTTGACTGACTTTTTCCGCACCGACGCCGGTGAATATCTCGGCAAGAGACACGCCCAAGGCATCGGCCAGCATCGCCAAGGTTTCGACGTGCGGCACCCGATTGGCGCGCTCGATCATCGAGAGAAACGAGACGCTGATGCGGGAGCGCTCGGCGAGCTCCTCCTGCGTAAACGAGACCCGCTTCCGCAGCTCGCGGACGCGTTTACCCAACTGCTTAGCTACTGCGGATGCTATTGCTCGACGCTCGGATATGTCGTTGGTCACCATCGATTTCCTATCTAGTTCAAAAATGATTCATCACCGGCCCACATGCCTGTCCGTTTCTGCCGGATGGCAGTGCGAGCTCCTTCCTTCGCAAAGGCAATACCAACAGTCCGCTGGATCGCCTGTCGCACAACCACCGATTAGGACTGGCAGTGAGTCAAGCTCCATCGGTTGGGTCAGTGTTGCTCTTCCAAAAATTGGAAAGCGGTTCCAAACGTTGGAAGAGGCCGGTTCGGCAAAGTTTGCGCCCGTGAAAACTGGGCTGACTTGGATGTCCGGGGCAGCGGTCGGCTGCCCCGGCGGTTGTCGCGTTCAGGGAGCCTTTACTCCCGGAACAACTGGCAGCACGAGATAGGAGGCGTGCTCCTGGTCATGCAGCACGGTTTGCTGCGCCACCTCGGTCTGGGCATCCTGCTCGTTCGATCCACCGGTATTCAGGTTTCGCGCGTAGTGAGGGAAGTTCGAAGAGGAGATCTCCAGGCGGATGCGGTGGCCCTTGCGGAACATCGTGCCGGTAACTCCGAGATCGATGTTGTATTCGTACGCTCTGCCGGGTTGGATCAGCGATGGGGGCAACTTCGATCCTTGGCGGTAGCGAGCGCGCACGACGCGATCGAGCACGTTGTACGCAGACCCATCCAGATGCACGTCGACCAGCTTCGCCGTGAAGTCCGTATCGCGCGCGGAGCTCTTCGCCCAGAGCTTGACCGTTACCGGTCCAATCACCGCCATGTCCCGATCGAGCGGTGCGCCGGTGTAGACGAGCACGTCATCGCGCAGCTCGATGTCTGCCTGATTATGCGCTCCCGCCGGAAGCAAGTCAGGGACGCAGCACATGTTGCCGCCACTCGTCGGAACGGGATTGAGCGGGTCATAGGCGAAATTGTCGGTCGCGCTGGCGCCGCTGCGCTTGGCGCCTCGGTCAAGTTGTCCACGTGCCATCAGTGCGCCGTCTCCCAAACGAGTGTTCGCATGGCCGCCGCTGCTCAGGTCGAACCTCATCAACTGCGTATCGGCCAACGGGAATTCGTTCGCGGTCAGCAAAAAGCTGGTCCCCTCGGTTCCAGTGTCCGGCGGCACCAATACGTCCATCTGCACGGCGGGCTCGCGCTCGATGCCATTTTGGGTTCCCCTCAAGTAACGGTCGAAGAAGCGCAACATCAGATTGGGATCGGTCCGCGACGGGCCCCAGCTGATGGCGCCGGTCGTGCCGGCGTGGCCGCAGCAGGTCATCACCAGTTTCGTGCCCTCCCGAGCCTCAGCCGTCCCGCCCTGGAAGCGCATCTGATTGAAGTTGCGCACCGTGCCGACCTGGAAGATGTCATACCAGGCGCCCGAGTTGAGCGCGGGCACCTTGACGTTCGGGTAGCGCAGCTCGACGTCGAGCGCCGCCCAGAACTCGTCGTAGCTCGGATGCGCGAGCCAATCGTAATAATAGGGCGCCAGGGGCGGCGTTCCACTGCCGAACACCTTGAACGAGGTCAGCGGAAGCTGCCAGACCCAGTTGGTCAAGATGTCGCTCCTCGACTGAGCGAGGAAGTCCGTCGTCTGCTGCTGCACTTGCGCTGCCGGAACTCCGGCGGCCTCCAGATTGCGCATGTACTGCTCACTGCCGAAGGTGAGCATCATCCAACTCTGCCCAAACCACAGATCGAACACTGAGTTCACGTAGGTCCAGTGGTCGTGGTAGTCGGATGCCGTCACGCTGGGCGCGATCGCCGCAAGATGGGGCGGCGTGCGGATCGCCGGCTGCCACTGGGTAACTCCGACGTAGGAGCCGCTGAACGTCCCAACCTTGCCATTCGACCAGGGCTGCACCGCAGCCCACTCGATCGCGTCGTAGCCGTCGTTCGCCTCTTGGACCAGCGCGTTCATCACGCCTTGAGAACGGTAGCGTCCGCGGACGTCCTGGTTCAGCACGGCAAATCCCTTGAGCGCGTAGGACATGAGCAGGGTGTTATCGCAATTGCTGCCCTGCACTGCCGGCGGGAAGCGATTGTATGGAGTCCGCTGCATAATCACCGGGAGCCGCCCTTGATCCGGTGAGGGCAGATACACCTCTGTGGTCAGGAGCACTCCGTCGCGCATCGGCGCTTGCTCTATGTGGCAAGCGGCTGTCGGTCCATCGTCACGTGTTTGCGCTTGCGCCAGACCGGCCCAAGTCAGAGCGGACCCGAGCAGGGCCGACGCGAGAGCAACCGCCGGCAGGCGCCTGCTCCACTTCACCTCTTCTCCTCGAAGCTGCATTCCAGACACGACTGTACGCTTCATGGTTTCCCCCTTGGCTTCTGCAGCCGGTACCATTCGGCTGTTTTTCCGTCGAGGAGGTGCGCGATAGAGTGTTCAATGCCAACCGCACGAATGCAGCTGCTTGTTCATTGGCAAACCTCGCAGCAAGCCGATCGACGTCTGGTTTGTCTTTGGGTCAAATCGGCTTGACTGGCATGTGAACCGACGAGATCGCCCGGGACAACGCGCCGGAGCCGTTGCCCCGATTCGCCGAACTCCGGTTCCTACTTCAGAGCTGGCATGGCCATCGCTGGCGCCAGTGGTCCATCCGCAGCATCGCAGTCGGGATTTGGATTGGCACATACATACGGGCCGCCGCAGAAGGGCACGCACGCTCCTATGAGAAAGCCGGTCGAGTAGGCCGACGCAGGGCAGAAGGGAAGCGGCTGATAGATTACCCAATCCCCGCCGACTGGGAAGCTTAGATCGGCTTGTGCGTCAAATAAGACATCGCCGCCGCACTGAAAGGGATTGCTGAATCCGATATCGTGAACGTGAATTACCCGAGGGCCGCCGAGGAGGAGGTGGATCGCCGGACACTCCGTAAACTCGCAGCCGGTACCCGGGCGGTTGAATTTGCAGGTGGTCATCGTCAGGCAGAGGGCACCGCTCACGCAATCGTAGGCGCCGGCGCGGGATTCCTCCGAGTCTTCGCAAGCCAAGGTGCTGGAGTCATC
>Ga0126381_100006044_pt1 | contig 13372 bp, 17 predicted proteins | sample PanSoiMetPlot_28_FD_96465 | JGI IMG/M metagenome (GOLD analysis project Ga0126381, IMG submission 96465) | Tropical forest soil microbial communities from Panama - MetaG Plot_28 | ecosystem: Environmental > Terrestrial > Soil > Tropical forest > Bulk soil | place: Panama | collected 2016-02-17
CATCGTCACGTGGAAGCCCGGCGTGTCACCCAAGGTGCTGACCAGCGACAACATGATCCTGGCCCTGGCCAAGAAGGGCGAGCTGACGGCCACCACCACGCCCCTGGTGGTGAACGCCACGGTGGTATCCAGCCCGTAGCCCGGCAGGGGAAGGGCCCACCTGTTTGGCCTGCGGGCTTCGGTACCCCTTCGAGCGTTGCCCGGCCGCGCCATCCGCGGGGCAGGCGGGGCGGCGTGAATTCCGGCCTGCCCCGCGGCGTGGTGAAGCTGAACGGGACGGTGGGACCGCGTGCACGGCTGGCGGAGAGACGACGTGACCGAACGCGGCGGTCACGGCCGCAGGCCGGCCGCGTGGCGCCTGACGGGGATCGGGCTGCTGGGCCTCGGGCTGGCCGTCGCGCTGTACGCGGCGGGCCGGCTGCATCAGCCCGACTACGCGTTCAGCATGTTCGGCGCCGACCCCATCCCGGTCAAGTCGCTGCTGGCGACCATCGCGCTGGCTCTGGCCGCCGTCCAGGTGCTGCTCGCCCTGTGGATGTACCGGAAGCTGCCGCTGGCAGGTGACCCGCCGCGACCGGTGCCGGTCACGCACCGGGTGACCGGCTTCGCCTTGTTCGCGCTGACCATCCCGGTGGCCGTGCATTGCCTGATCGCCTACGGGGTGCAGCTGACCAGCCCGCGGGTGGCCATCCACTCCATCGCGGGCTGCTTCCTCTACGGCGCGTTCGCCGCCAAGGTGCTGCTGGTGCATAGCAGGCGGCTGCCCGGCTGGGCGCTGCCGGTGACAGGCGGGATGCTGGCCACCGCCATCGGCCTGCTCTGGTACACCTCGGCACTCTGGTACTACAACGGCTACCAGCTTCCGCACTTATAGCTGCACGGATCGCCCCCGGGCACCATACGGTCTGCACGCCATCTCCACACGATCTCCATCCGGTCGCCGGGTGGTTGAGTAGACGCTCATCTGCCAGTCATCGGCAGCTCAGGGCCAGGTGAGGACCCTCTGAGCGCTGCGTGCCGGTTCTGCTACGGGGGCGACAGCGGATGCCGGTGCGCCGACGCGGCGGCGCCCCGATCACCCCGTTTCATGATCAAGATCCCTATGAAGGAGCCGCGTCCGATCGAGAGGACCGAGGCCATGTCGTACGGCGAGGCCATCCAGGCCGTCTTCCGCAAGTACGCCGAGTTCGCAGGCCGCGCCACGCGCGCCGAGTAGCGGCTCGCGCGATCATGTCGCCACCCACGTTGATCCCGGTGAATGGATCGGCAATAGTAAATCCGATCGGGGAGAGCGCGAGCGCCCGAGTGCTGGGGCGGTGTGACCGCCCCACGCGGACAAGGAGAAACTGGTGCTGACGGACTTCTACATCTCCTTCTCCGCCATCTGCTTCACGCTGCTGGGTCTGTGGCTCATTGTCGTGCAGACGCGTCACGCTGAGTGGCGGGGAAGTTCGCTGCACCGGCGGCGCGCCTACGCAGTGGCCCTGTACTTCTCGCTGCCGGGATTGATGAGTCTGCTGGCCCTGGTCAACCCGGACAGCTCCGAGCTCTGGCGGGTGTCGTTCGCCATCGCTTCGATCGGCGGAATAGCGGTGCTGATCGCGGTACGCGGCGCCGCGCCGGGCAAGATCGGCCGGACCGCGTACCTGCTGGTGATTGCCATCTATGTGCTAATCGCCGTCCTGGCGATCGCGCCCCGCATCGTTAGCGGCGTCGGCCTCCACGTTGCGCCTGTGCGCGTGGAAGCCGTGCTACTGACCGTGCTGGTGTTCGCCGGCGTGAACGTCGCATGGCTGCTGCTGTTCGAGGAGGCACCACCCGAGCGCGCCTCGCCTGCGCAGGGCGTCCGGCATGATCTTAAGCAGAGCTGAGGAGCTCGGACCCGGCTGGCTCCTCGACCAACTGCGGGACCTCGGGATTCACCTGACGGCGAAGGGGCCGTGCCGCCCTGCCGGGCGGGTCAGGTCAGGGCGGCCCTGAGCCGCTCGGCGGCCGCGGCGAGTGCCGTGTCATCCTGGCGTCCCTGGTCCAGGAAGGACCAGGGCAATGGCTCATGGGGCGCCGGATCCAGCAGCGGCCGGGGGACGATATGGGCATGCAGGTGCGGCACGGTGTTGCCCAGCATCTGGTAGTTCATCTTGGCGTGCTCGAAGCCCTGTTCCACCGCCCGGCCGACCCGCAGCGTCTCCCGCCAGTAGCCCGCCGCCTCCTCGTCGGCCAGCTGGGTCGGCTCGGACACGTGCCTGCCGTTCCAGACGGCGACGGTGTACCCGGGGACCGACCCCGACCTGGGCAGGTAGGCATCGGCGAACTGGCCCGCGAAGACGCGGATGCCCCAGCTGTTCTCGCGGACGCCGATCAGGTCGCACAGCACGCACGGGCGGCCCAGTAGTTGCTCGGCCCAGCCATCACGCCACGGCCTGAGCGCTGTTTGTCCCATGCCGCCTATCATGCCGGTCGCCACCGGTATCGCAGGCGGTGCGCCGCGGCAGACGCGCCGAGCCACGCTCTCCTATCTGCGGGTCCGGGTGACGCACGAGGACTTGCTCGTCGCTCAACGCGCGGAACCGCGACCCAGCCCTCGGTCAGGGTTGGCCGCGGCGATGGGGTTCTGGCGGTGTCTGCGGGGGCGCGCGGCGCTGAGTGTCACGGAAGACCAGCAAGCGCATGGCGGCATACATGTACAGGGCCTCGCATGCGCCGGCCACGATCCGGGCGAGGCGGTAGTCAAGGCCGAGCGCGGCCAGGCCGTCGCCCACGCCGAGGATCCAGGCCAGGTAGTTGACGATGACGACGGCGGTGTACACGGCAACCTGCGGGCCGACGGCCCCGTGGGAGCGGAAGTTCAAGGCGCGGTTGAGCAGATAGCTCAGCCCGAACGCGGTGACGTAGGCCACGGTAAAGGCCACCGGCAGCGGCCAGCGCAGCCCGCTGTGCAAGGTGGTCAGCAATCCGAGGTCGAGGGCGAAGGTGGAGCCGTTGATGACCGCGAACCCGAGCAGGCTCGGGGGGATGATCCCGGCCAGGCCGAACGGAAGCCTGCGCACGATCGCGGCCATGGCGACGGCGAACCGCTCCCCACGGGCGGTCCTGTTCGGCGCGTCCACCGGTCCCGCCCGCGACACGGGCGCCAGCCTCGCACTCCCAGATGACCAGAGGCCGACCTATCGCGGCCGGGCTGGCGAACAAGTTCCGGCGTCCAGGTGCACACGGGGCCAAGCGCACGTGCCGCCTAGCGGATCGGCTCATCGCCGTCGTGGGAACGGGACAGGAAGCTGGCATATCGGCGCATGGCTGTGCGCATTTGCTGGCCGCGGTCAGCCGCCGGGTCGATGCCGAACACGAAGGGCAGGAAACCGCCAGCTTCTTCCAGCCCGGCCCGGATGTTCCCGGCCTCACCGGGCGGGTACACACGGGCGGGATCGCCGACGGCCACCCAGCCGATCGGGATCCGGGTGCCCGGCGGCACCACGCAGCCGATATGGACAGCGCCGCCGAGGGCGACGCTGCTGGCCCGGCCCATCTGCGCACCGTTGAAGACCATGGCGCCGGTAGCGATGAACACCTCATCGCCGACCGTGCAGCCCGTCAGGTAGCAGTGCGGACCGGCCAGCACGTGATCTCCGATCGTGAGCCGGTGCCGGGGCGTTCCCCGCAGCACGGCGTGCTCCATGATCACGCAGTTGGCGCCGATGTCCACTGGGCCGCCATCGGCGCTCAGCACCGCACCGTGCAGCACGCAGCTACCGGGCCCCACCCGGACCTGGCCGCTGAGCACCGCGGTCGGCGCCACATAGGCGTCCGGGTGGACCGACGGGGTGCTCTCGTGGTGGCGGATCTCCATCAGCCCACTGTGCACCAGACGCTGGCGGCAGTACCGACGGCCCTCTTACTGGGTCACGGCGTCCGTTCCAGGATCTCCGGCACCGGGACGCCGCCCGTGGCCTTACCGGTGATCGGTGGTTTCGGCAGCCAGTTGTCACCTGGTTCGATGGCGAACCTGTGCTCGAGCGAGTACCACGTGCCCGTCACGCTCGGGTCGGGCGCCGGTTCGCTCGCGGTGTCATGCTTTTCGTAGTAGCCGACGAGCGCGGCCGTCACCCCGAACTGGGCATCCGTCTCCAGATTGGGATCGTCGTTCGAGTACACCTGCGAGAATTGCGTCTTGTAGCCCGGCTTGTTGATCAGGAAATGGATGTGCGCAGGGCGCATGTTGTGGCGCCCCTGGGCTCGCAGGAGGTCGCCCACCGGGCCGTTGACCGGGATCGGGTAACCGGCCGGCTTAACGGTGCGGAAGCTGAACCGCCCGCTGGAGTCGGTGACGAACTTGCCCCGCAGGTTCATATCCGCCTGGCGCGGATCCTGGTTCTCGTACAGACCCTCGCCCGATGTGTTCCAGACGTCGACCTCCGCGTCCGCGACTGGGCACCCAGCCAGGTCGACCACGGAGCCTGTGACGAAGATCGGGTCACCGGGGGTCGGCGACCGCACGATTGACGCGCCGTTGTCCTCCCGCGGCGAGCCGACCCGCCAGAACGGCCCCATGAGGTTCGCCGTTGTCTCTCGTGCCCCGCCCTCACCGTTGTTCTGCAGGCATACCAGTGACGACACGCCAAGCGAGCCCGCGACCAGCACGACCTCGTTATGCGACTCACTGGTGAGCTGGCCGAGCCTCGCGACGATCCGCGCAATGTGCTGAAACTCCGCCTCGGTCAGGCGGGTCTCCCGTACGAACGCGTGCAGGTGCCTGACGGCCGCGGCGAGCAGTTCCCTGGCGCGAGGGTCCTTCGCGCGTTCCACCTCGGCCAGCACCGCCGCCGTCACGTCATCTGGGCCCGTAATCACCGCGGCTCCCTGCGCGATCCGCATCATCAGCCATTGACCAAGCCGCGCCGTCCCTCACCAGTGCAGCGCCACCTGGCCTCACATCAGTATCCCCGCTCGACCGATGGCACAGCCGCTGGTTCGTGGACCTGGCCGGTCGCGCGGACGGCCAGGCCCGGGATCAGCTCGACGGTGCGTGAAGGAATGCCTCGAAGTCCGGTAGCGCGGCCGGGTCCTGGAACAGGAACAAATGCCCTCCTTCGTAGCTGCGCAGCTCCGATCTGCGGATGCGCGATGCGATCGCGGCGCTGTTCTGAGCCGGCGCGATCCCGTCGTAGTTGCCGTAGCCGGCCAGAGTCGGGCAGGTGATCGCTTCGAGGCGGTCCCACACGTCATGGCCTGCGCGCGCCTCGAGCTGGGCCTCGCGGGCAGCCGCGGCGGCCGGGTCCTGCTGGCCTTGGCCCGCGGTCAGGGCTTCGGCCAGCGCGCGATCTGCCGGGTGGGCTTGCAGCCAGCGCTCGTCCCAGCGGCTGTCAGCCAGCTTGAGTTGCGCGGCGGCCCGCTGCCCGGGCGGGAGCCCCGGCAGTTCTTGCAGCGGATAGGAGGACCCGCCGCCGCCACCGGCCGAGGTGCAGGCCAGAGCGAGGCGCTCAACTCGATCAGGATGGGTGACGGCGAACTCCTGCGCCACCATCCCGCCGAAGCTCACCCCGAGCACCCCGCAGGTATCCCACCCGGCGACCTCCAGCAGGCCGGCGGCGTCAGCGGCGAGATCGGCCATGGTGTAAGGACCCGCCAGCGGGACGCTGCGGCCCAGGCCACGGTAGTCCCACGCCAGCAGGTCAAACTGGCCGGCCATCGAGTCGAGCAGCGGCCGGACCACCTGCAAGGTGGTGCCCGAGCCGTTGCAGAACAACAACCGGGGCCCACTGCCGCTGCGCTCCCAGTACAGCTCAATCCCGTTCACATGATCAACCGGCATCGCTTCAGCCTTATGCACGAAGGTCGACCGACAACCCGCTCGCCACGCTAGCCCCGGGCCGGAGTTCCCTCATCGTCCACGGCGGGTGATTTCCAACGCTCAGGCTTGGGCCGCGGGGCCGATCAGGTCCCATTTGTTGCCAGCGATGTCGAGGAACACGGCGACGCGGCCGTAAGGCTCCATGCGGGGTGCCCTGACGAACTGAACACCGGCAGATGCCATCCGCGCGTACATGGCATCGAAATCCTCCACGCGGAGGAAGAAACCGACCCGGCCAGCGGCTTGCTTCCCGACGACGGCGGCTTGGTCTTCTCCGTCAGCCCGGGCGAGGAGCAAGCCGGTCACGGCACCTGGCGGCCGGACTATGACCCACCGTTTGGGTCGCCCGTCATTGGTCAGGGACGGGGAGTCTTCCACCAGTTCGAACCCGAGCGCGTCCACGAAGAAGCTGATCGCCGGGTCGTACTCGCTGACCACGACGGCGATAAGGCCGAGATGCACCGCGCCAGCATAGGCGGCCTGCGTTGCCGCCGTGCGCGCGGCGGGCCTGGATGTGGTTCGCCTGGCGTATTAGAGTCCAGCGCGTGGGCCCGGGCGAGGAGCGAGCCAATAGCGAGGAGATCACTTTTCTTCGTGTCGCGGAAGCCGAGATCGGCGCAGATCTCAGCGGGCAAGTGCAGTCGCTCTTGCAGGACTGCTTCCCTGGGTATCCGGACCGCAGCTACTTCAAGCTTCCGCCCCATTTCCGCTACCTCGCAATGACGAGCGACGGAGTTGTTGCCGCGCAGATGGGCGTGGAGCTTCGGGTCATTCGCGTGGGCGATAGTGTCGTGCGAACGTTCGGAGTGGTGGACCTGTGCGTGAGGCAGGGCGAGCGGTCGCGCGGCCTGGCCAGCGGGTTGCTTGCGGAGGTGACCGGCCTCGCACGTGCCTGCAGGATGGACTTCCTCATCCTTTTCGCCGACGACGAGCGGCTCTACGTCCGGAACGGGTGGGCACGCGTGAGGAACCGCTGCTCCTGGGTGAAGATCGACGATCACACTACGCTGGGGCTGGCCAGGCAGGCGGATCCCGACGCGATGATGGTGAAGGCCATTGGCGCGCGAGCCTGGCCAGAGGGTGATGTCGACTTGCTGGGCCATTTGTTCTGATATGGCGGCACGTCCCTGCGGAGCGCTGTCCCAGCCAGTCCTGATCGGCCACTGTTACCTTCCTCGCTCGCCATCCGTCATGGAGATGACGAAGCAGTCCGGGCCGGTGTAACACGCCCTCCAGGAGGAGTGACGATGGAGCCACGAATGAAGAACCCCGCGATGATCATCCCGGACGCGGGACAAGCTATCGGAGCACTGGCGGCGGCCGTCCGCAGTGCAGGGTTGCCGGAGGCGACGGGAAACCTCGTCCACTTGCGGGTCAGCCAGATCAACGGGTGCAGCGCCTGCGTCAACGGTGGCGCGCGCACGGCGCAGGAGGCGGGAGAGCCGGCCGAGCGCCTCTTCGCGGTGGCGGCCTGGCGCGAGGCGCCATACTTCACCGATGCCGAGCGCGCTGCCTTGGCGCTCGCCGAGGCCGTCACCCGTCTTAGCGACCGTTCCGACCCGGTGCCCGACGAGATATGGGCGGAGGCGGCCAGGCACCACACCGAGCAGGAGCTCGCGGCGCTGGTCCTGTGGATAGCCACCGCGAACCTCTTCAACCGGCTGAACGTCCCGACGAAGCAGGTCGCGGGCACCCGGCACTGAAGCGCTGACCGCTAGCCTGAGGTCCGGCCGGCCGGCACGAGGGGGCACGGATGAGGACGGACCCGGATGCCGCGCTGCTGGGCGCGTCACTCGCCTTCGCGGGGGCAGCCGTGCTGGGCAGCGTGGTCGCGATCCGTGATCAGCTTCCCGGCGAGCCGCTGGGGGTGGGCATCCCGCTGTCGGTGACTGGCGGGCTGCTGGCCGGATGGGGGGCTGCGGTCTCCGCTCCGTGGCCGATGCCGGCGGCCGCCGTCACGGTGGCGGCGATGGCCCGGCGGCGGGAGCCGAGCACGCGCCCGGGTGCGGTCTGTGCCGCGATCGGCTTGGGCTGCATGGCCGGCACCTTCATCGAGCCGGTAACCCGCCGGCCACGGTCGTGGTCCCCGGCCACCCGCCTGGCGATCGGCGCCAACCTCTGCGCGTCGGCTGCCCTCATCGGGGCCGGCACCTGGCATTGGGCCACCGCTCGCCGCCAGCGCACCCAGCCTGACCACTAGCCCTGGGTTCGCGTCAGATTGCCGCGGACAACGGCCAGGTGCCGGTGGGAATGATGCAGGTCTCCACGCCATCTGCACGGTTTCTGCACGGGGCCTCCATACGGAAGTGCGCTCTAGGTTATGAGATGGCCGGCTTGCCCGGGCCGGCCGGCTGGCCCCGGGGGGGTGGCGGGGTGCAGGCATCCGGTGTGACAGAGGGCACCGCTGGGGGGAACGCGGGCCTTGGCTCGTGGGTCGAACGCCGGGCCAGGACGGCCCCCGATGGTGTGGCCGTGATCGCAGGAGATCGCTCGCTGACCTACGCGGAACTGGCCGGACGGGCCCGCCGGCTGGCCAACGGCCTGCGGACGCTGGGCGTGGCCAGGGGCGACCGGGTGGCGTGGCTGGGCCCGAATCACCCCGCGTTCCTCGAATCGCTGTTCGCGGCCGGCCTGCTCGGTGCGGCCTTGGCTCCGGTTAACCATCGGCTGGACGAGGCTGAGATCAACTGGATTCTCGACGACATCAGGCCCAGGGTCCTCGTCCGGCACGTTGCGGCGGGTGCCGCGGCGGCACGCGGCCCGGGCCCGCGCCAGGTCGCGGTCGGAGGTCCGGTAGACGGGGCAGCGGATTTCGAGGCGCTGATAGCCGGGTCTCCCGGTCACCCGGCCGAGGAGACGGTCGGGCTGGACGACTTGTGCCTGCTGGCGCACACATCTGGCACTACCGGCCGGCCGAAGGGGGTGATGCTCACCCACGGCAATGTCACCTGGAACGTGGTCAACCTCCTCACCTGCGCCGACTTCCGCGGCGGCGACGTGACGATAGCCCTCGCCCCCTTCTTCCGGGTGGGGGGCACGGGGGTGAACGTGCTTCCGGTCCTGTTCATGGGCGGGACAGTGGTGGTGCCAGGTGACACCGATGCTGACGACATCCTCAGGCTGACCGAGCAGCATCACGTCACCGTGGGCTTCGGTAACCCGGACATCCTGCAGGCCCTGGTCCGCTCCCCGCTTTGGGCCACCGCCGACTTGTCGGCCGTTCGCTTTCTGATCACCGGCGGTGCCCCGGTCCCCGAACCGCTGATCCGCGCGTACCTGGAGCGGGGCCTGACCCTGCTGCAGGGCTACGGGCTGTCGGAAGCCGCGCCCGTGACGCTGATGCTTCAGCCCGGGAGCGCGCTCGGCAAGGTGGGCTCCGCCGGGACGCCACCGCTGTTCGTCGACACCAGAATCGTCGCGCCTTCTGGCGCCGATGCCGGGCCGCGCCAGGCGGGGGAACTCCTGGTCCGCGGCCCGAACGTTATGGCCGGGTACTGGAACCGGCCCGACGACACCGCCGCGGTACTGACGGCGGACGGATGGCTCCGCACCGGGGATGCGGCGCGCCGCGACGAGGACGGGTACGTCTGGATCGTCGGCCGGGTGGCCGACAGCTTCATCTCCCGCGGGCAGGTGGTGCACCCGGGCGACGTGGAACGGGTTCTCCTCAGCCACCCGGCGGTCGCCGACGCAGGCGTCGGGCCGGTATCAGAACCCGGCCGAGAACAAGCACCAGCCGCCTTCGTGGTCGTAGCGCCCGGAGCCCACGTGACCGAACAGGAACTACTGGCCTGGTGCCGGGGGCATCTCGCCGCGCACCAGGTCCCCGCCTTCGTGATCTTCGTCGACTGCCTGCCGCGAAACTCGGTCGGCAAGCTGATCCGAGCCGAGCTTCGAAGTCCGGCCATCCTCACGCCATCCCGCCGCGGCGGCGGCTGAACGGGGACGGGACGATGAAGATCTTGGTGGCTGGATGGGATAGCGGCGGGGCGTGGAAGCCGTTCAGACGGTGGTGGGCCGGGCGGTCAGGCGGGGCCACCAGGTACGGGTACTTGGCACCGAAGGGCTGCGAGCCAGGTTCCAACCGGCTGGCGCGACATTCCTGCCGTACAAGTACGCCCCGGATAACGATCTGAGCCAGCCCGAAACTGACCTGGTCAAGGACTGGGAGACCCGCAATCCGCTGACCCAGTGGCGGCGGGTCAGGGACCGGCACCTGTGCGGGCCCGCACGCGAGTTCTGCCGCGACGTGGCCGAGGAATTGCAGCACGATCAGGCCGATGTGGTCGTGGTGGACACCATGATCCTCTCGGCCATGTTCGGGACGGAGGTGACCGGGGTGCCCGCGGTCATCGTGATGCACGGCGTGCCCGTCAAGGGAAGGCGAGCGCGATCGGCCAGGCCCGGGTACGCGGGCTGGTCACCACCGGCCCGGCTGTGGACCCGGCGCAAATCTCTGCCCCCGGAAATGTCACGGTCACCCGGTGGGCACGGCACGCCGATGTGCTCCCGCACTGCTCGGCGGTCATCACCCACGGCGGTCACGGCACCGTCATGAAGGCCCTCATGGCCGGCGTGCCGCTGATAATGGTGCCGCTAGGCCGCGACCAGCCCGACAATGCCGCCCGGGTCTTGTACGCCGGCGTGGTGCTGCTTGCCAGCCCCTGCCCAAGCTGGTCCTTCCTCGTCTCGTCGGCCCGCCCACCAAATCACCGCATCGGCTCCGAAACGACAGAACGCGCCCAGGTGTTACACTCCGCTGCCAGCATGAAACAGGGGTCCCGGCCCGCCGAGGGTCGGGCCGGGACCCCAGGGAAGGGTCCCCTATATAAGGAACGCACAGGGTCCCGGGGGCGTTACTCGTGCCATCGCCCCTACGGGAACTCGTGGGCTGGAAGCAGTTGCCGGCCCACCGGATGACCATGTCCGCGGGCCGCCCTCGGAGGTTAAGAACCCATCCGGCGCCCGTTGGAGTGCTGGGCCGGCGGCCCGGTGGGGGGCGGGGAGGGGTGCCCGTGCGGCGGCCCGGTGTGGTGCGGCGAGGGGTGCCCGGCGGGCGGCCCGGTACGGTGCGGGGACGGGTGCGGCCCGGACGGCGAGTGAGCGTTGCCCGGCACGGCCGCGCACCAGGCCGAGACATTTCCCGGGCCGCCCGCCGCCTTCACCAGGTTGCGGAGCGCCACCGCCTTCTCCTTCGGGTTGCCGTGCGCCACGGCGTGCTGGTAGGAGGTACACAGTCCGTGCGCCGCGGGCCCGGCGGGGCGCGGGCCGACCGGGGTGTCGTGGTCGGCCCGGTGCCCGGCCGGCGCCCCGATCGTCCGGTGGGCGAACTGCTGCCAGGAGGCGGGCAGCGCGCCGGCATAAGCGGCGGCGGCGACGCCACCGAGGCCGATGGCCGCGACGGCGGCGGCTGCGGCGGCTCTGACGCCGAGCCGGGAAGTGAGCCTGGCGGGCCGCCGGCGGGATGCCCGCTTCGGCCGGCCTGGCGCGCCGACGCGCTGGCGGAACTCGGCCTGGGCGGCGGCCAGGCCTGCCAGCTCATCGCTCGCTGGCCCGGCCCTCAGCGCGGCCAGGACATCCGCCACTGGCCGCAGCCCCGCAGCAGCGGCGCCGGCCGGCGGCTCCGTCCCGGCCAGAAGCGCGGCCAGGGCCGTGTCCTCGTTCGAGGACACGTCGCTGCGCGCTGGCCACGGAAAGTTTGGCATGTCACTACCCGAAACGTCACGGCCAGTCACAGCGTTACACCCGTCTCGGCCAGGATCTGGGCCAGCCGGCGCAGACCCCGGTGGGCCGCGACCCTGACCGCGGCCGGGCTGCGGCCTAGCATGCGCGCCACCGCGTCGGTATCCATCCCGCCGACTACCCGCAGCAAGATCACCTCAGCCTGCAGCGGCGGCAGCCTGGCCAGCAGCCTGATCGCCGACCGAGTGCCCAGGTGTTCCATGGCCTGGTCGGCAGCATCAGCCGTGGTCGGCAGCAGCGCCATCGGGACGTCCTGCAGCGGCTCTTCACGTCGCCGCAAGCGGCGCCGTGAAGCATCGATCGCGCGCCGGCGCGCGATCGTGAACAGCCACGCTCGCCACGCCGCCTCGCCTCCACGGAATCGACGCAGGCCCCGCACCACCTGCACCCAGGTGTCAGCCGCGACGTCATCGGCTGCCTCCGGCGCGATCACCCGCAGATAGCGCAACAAGGCCGGGTTGGCGTCGGTCCACAACCGCGAGAACGCCGCCTCGCCGCCCCGCTGCGCGGCGGTCAGGACCGCAGCGAAATCCTCGCCGATCACAGCGCCGAGTATCGACACCCCTGCCGCAGGCGCGCAGCAGATTCGCCAAAAATACGGACGCATCACCTGACTCGCCTACGCCCCGCCCGGTGTTTCCGCCTGTCCTGGCCGCGCTGAAGAGACGGCTGAGCGCGGCCGTGGACCCGCGGCCCGGGGCCGTGGGAAGGTGAGGCATGCCCAGGACTGCAGCGGCCAAGGGCCGCCCGGTGCCCCGGCCCTTCGAGTTCCACTGGGGGAGGGGCCAGATCACCGAGGAGGCGTCTTTCACCGGCAAGTACACCGAGCCGGCCATCCAGCTGCTCGAATACGAAGGTGGAGGACAGGGGATCCGGTTCTGCTACTACAGCCTCGACGGGCGGTTCCAGCGCAGCCCGATGATGATCGACAGCGAGGACTCACTGGAGGGCCTCCGGGCGGCACTCAAGTCGACGCCGAAGCTCCGGGCCCTGATCAAGAAGCTGGGAAGCTGAAATGGACTACGCCGACGCCGTCGCGACGTTTTGCAGCCCGCGCCCCGCGGGCACCCCGGTGCCGGAAGTAGTCCGCGCCGGCTGCCCCGCCCGCAGGCTGCGGGATGCGTGCGAGCCGCTGGCCATGCACGCGCTCTGGAACCGCCACACCAACGAACGCCTGGCCAGCCTCGGCCTGGACTTCCTCACCGGCTACGTCGGAGGCCGCGCGGCGAGCCTGGGCGAGCCGTCACCGCCGGTCGTGGCGGCGGCGTTCGCCTGGTTCGAGCCGGATCTGCTGGCCGGGCTCTACGAGGCCGCCCGGTCGATCGTGCCGCGGGAGCGGCTGCTGGCGGTCAGGGACACCGCCACCGCCGCCAACCTGGCCGAGATACTGGCCGGGGACGACCCGACCGAGGTGGCTGACCAGCTCGCCGACGCGGTGGAGGGCGCCGACGGCACCGGGCGCCCGCTGTTCAGCGGACTGCGCGGGCGCGGCCGGCCCGGCGATCCCTTCCAGCGCCTGTGGTGGGCCTGCGACCTGGTGCGCGAGCACCGCGGCGACTCGCACGTGGCGGTGGCGAACGCGGCCGGGCTCGGGCCGGTCGAGATGAACGTGCTCACCGAGTGCTGGATCGGCATGCCGCTGCTGTCCTACACCGCCACCCGCGGCTGGCCGGAGGCGGCGATGCGTGCCGCGGTGGACGGGCTGGAGGCCCGCGGCTGGCTGGGGGACGGCGCGCTGACCGACGCGGGCCGGGCCGCCAGGGCCGATATCGAGGACCGCACCGA
>Ga0126381_100006045_pt1 | contig 13371 bp, 8 predicted proteins | sample PanSoiMetPlot_28_FD_96465 | JGI IMG/M metagenome (GOLD analysis project Ga0126381, IMG submission 96465) | Tropical forest soil microbial communities from Panama - MetaG Plot_28 | ecosystem: Environmental > Terrestrial > Soil > Tropical forest > Bulk soil | place: Panama | collected 2016-02-17
GAGCAGTTCGAGATCGGTCACTTGGTCGATCTGAGCCATCGCAGCAACGTAGTCGACCTGGAGACTTCCTTTGGCGGGCAGCCATCCATACGTGCATGTGTTGAAAAGACTAGCTCGACGCACCATCCGGCGCCGCGACTCCGGAAAAGGCGACATGCCAAATTCCATCCCGCGCGCCAGTGTCTCTCCATTCCAAGGCGAGTGCGTCCTACTGTGGTTCTCTTCCCAAATTCCTAGCCAAGGAAAATCCGCACGCTTCCACGCGTACGCGATTGCAAGCCGCGCCGCCGGCGACCATGCGGCGAAGAAAGCGGTTTCGTGAGCACGGTCCATCAAATGCGCCGTGTATGCGCTCGATTTCGCACTCGACGTAAAGATGGGCCCGAGCGGACCTGGCCATTCGAACTCCGCGCCCGGCTCGAGAAAGTCATCCGCTCCGAATCGGCCTTCAAAGGATTTTGATCGAGTGGCTGACGTTCGGAACTGAGTTTGGCCGCGCGCTAGGAACGGTGGTCCGAGAGTAACGTGCTGCGTCCAGCCGATCGGCCGATCGAATGCGGATAGACTGTCGATTCGTTCTGAGAACCTGATGGTGTGGCCGTCCAACGCGATCCGGCGCTCGAAGCGGAGGCAGGCAAGCGGAAGATCCGCCCGCATTGTAAGCTGTTCTCCAACGTCAATGTCGTATTCAACGATCGATGCCTCGCCGTGGGCGGTGAGGCCGGCCGATTCCTCGTCATGTGAAGGAGCGCCGAACAGATCGAGGCACAGGTTGTGCCCCATGATTCCGGCGAGCAATTTCGCTTCGCACCCGCTTCCATACCTTTCGTGCTTCGCCGGATGGTACTCAGAAGGCTCGATCGAGGGCCACGGCGGCGTCCACAGTGGGTTTATGCCGGACTGCTTGTCGAGGATCTCGGCAATGTGGCCGCCGCAGGCCAACACGGTAACTCGCAGATCCCGATTTTCGATGCTAGCCCCGCGCCGGCCGTGATATTCCGTCAACGCGCTCCCAAGCCCCCGTTTTCGCAGACTTCAGAATTGCATCGGTAACGTGATCTGTTGCCAGCGCCTCCCGAAACGTCGGCGACGACTGCTCGCCTTTCGCAAGCGCTTCCAAAAAGTCCGCGGCCTGATGCACGAACGTATGCTCGTAACCGATCTGCAATCCCGGTACCCACCAATGCTTCATGTACGGATGATCGCCATCGGAAATGTGGATGCTTCGCCAGCCACGCAAACGTCCTTCGTCTCGATGATCGAACCATTGAAGCCGATGCAGGTCGTGCAGATCCCAGATTGCGGATGCGTGCTCGCCGTTAATCTCGAGCGTGTAAAGCGCCTTATGACCACGCGCGTAGCGTGTCGCTTCAAACGTCGCGAGCGACCCATTCTCGAACCGCGCGAGGAACGCGCTCGCGTCGTCGATTCCGACCTGCTCCACTTTCCCGGTCAGGTTGTGCTTGCGTTCCCGTATGAACGTCTCCGTCATCGCCGTCAACGATGCGATCGGACCGTTCAGCCAAAGCGCCGTATCGATATTGTGCGAAAGCAGGTCGCCCGTGACTCCGCTCCCGGCGACTGCGGCATCCAGCCGCCACAATCCCTCGCCGCCCTGCGGGAGGTCCTGCGAAATGGTCCAGTCCTGAAGGAACTTGGCGCGATAGTGAAAAATTTTTCCTAAGCGGTTTTCCTCGATCAACTGGCGAAGCAGCATCACGGCGGGAACGCGGCGGTAGTTGTACCAGACCATGTTGGGAACGCCCGCCGATTCCACCGCGTCCACCATCGCTTTGCCTTCCGCCGCGCTACGTGCGAGCGGCTTTTCGCACATGACGATTTTTCCGGCTTTGGACGCGGCAACCGCGATTACGGCGTGTGTGTCATTCGGGCTTGCGATATCGATCAGATCGATATCGCTGCGCTCAACTAGCTTGCGCCAATCCGTCTCGATAGATTCGTAGCCCCAATTCGACGCGAACACCCTCGCTCGTTCCGGATTGCGCGCGCAGATTGCTTTCAGAACCGGCTGATAGGAAAGATCGAAGAATCGCAGGGCTTGCAGGAAGGCATTCGAGTGGGTGCGGCCCATGAACCCGTAGCCGACCATTCCAATATTCAGAGGCTTTTTCGACATTCAATTCCAGCCGTGCGCGTCGCGAACGCCGATCATCGTCCGGAGGACGTTATTCCAGGTCTGGGCATTGGTCATGGTTGCGTTCGGGAACATGCATCCGTCCCAGCACATGTGTTCAATCGCCTTGGTCACATTGCCGTGCTCGTCGCGCAGCCAGTATCCGGCTGCTCGCGGAATGTCGAGCTTGCCGTTGGGATCGTCAGGCAGGCAGTGCCGCCCGGTCTTGTCGTGCGAGCCCGATCCTTTCACCGTCGCATCATTCTGCGCGACGTGAAAATCCATCATCCAAGGACGCAGTGCGTGTGTAATCTCGGCAAGCGCATCGTCTAGCTTTTCCCGCTCGCGCCAGTCGTAGTTTTCCGGAAGGATGCGATCTTCGGGCGCGTTGTAACCAAGCGTGTACAGCAGCGTGTGCGCCATATCGGCTTGGAAACCGAGCGTTTTCCGCCGGTCGACCATCTCCAGCAACTCGACCATGCGTCGCCAACTGTGCATGCCGCCCCAGCAGATCTCGCCTTCGGCAGCGAGCCGTTCACCGTAATCTTCCGCGACCGAACATGCCTCGCGAAACGTCGCGGCGATGCTTTTTGTGCTTCCCACCGGGTCGTTGGCCCATTCCGCCGGACCGCACGCCGAATCGATTCTCACGACGCCGTACTTCCGAATGCGCAGATCGCGGAGCAGTTTTCCGATCGCACACGCCTTATGCACCTGCGTGATGAATTTATGGCGTTCTTCCGCCGATCCCATCGCGGATCCTCCGCCTGTCGGCGCCCACACAGGCGCGACCAGGGACCCGACTACGAATCCTCTCTTGCCGATATTGTCCGCCAGCCGTTCGATTTCGCCAGCCGTCGAATCGATATCGGTGTGCGGCAGCGAGAGAAACAAATCGACGCCATCGAATTTCACTCCATCCACCTCGGCCGCTGCGGTCAAATCGAGCATCGTGTCGAGGTCGATCGGCGGCTCGGAGTCCGGCCCCTTGCCGACCAGTCCTGGCCACATCGCGTTATGCAGTTTCGGATAGCGCTTCATTTACGCAGCGGTTCCGCATCCGGATTTCCGGGACCGAAATGCTTCAATATGACCAGCGGGTCGCTCGCGCTTCGATTCTCAATTTTGATGCCGTGTCTGGCGGCTTCGGCTGTGACGAACAACTCGTCTTCGGTCATTTGACCGAAGCGGATCATCGTCGGTGCGGAGACTTGATACTTTCCGAACAGTCCGTGCCCTTGGACGACGATCAATCCGTAGGCGGCGCTGTCACGTACAGTTGCGGTTCGTCCGGGCGGGATGGTCAGCTCTTTGGCCGAATACCACCCGGTTCCGTACGCAACCCAAGACTCGCGATAGCCGGCGGCTTCCATCTGCTCCAGCGGGCAGACCGGTTTCGGAAAGAGTTTGTTCGTTTTTCCGAACTCGGGATTTACGTTCGCTTCCCAGTCGAGCATGCTGATCAGATATTCGTAATCATGATGATGCTCCCGAGGCACATCTTTGACCATCAGGCTCCAGTCGACAATGCGGCCATCAACCAGCGACTGGAACATTGCGAATACGTCAGTATTGATCTGGGGCTCGTAGGTGACCAGCGATCCGGGTGCGTGCAGAATTCCCGGATCGATCTGCCATCCGGTGCCGGCTTCGAGGCGATAGGCCCGCGAATGGTTCAGAACTCCGTTGTCGCCCGAGTTCCATCGCTCGAGACAGCGACGAATGTCGTTCTTAGTCGTTCCAGGTTCGAGGCCCATGAACGTGTGCGGAAAAGTATTCTCGATCTGGTTGTATTGCGGCGGAAAATAATACGCTTCGTACTTGCCCTTCTGCCCCACCTTCGAAGCGAACTCTTCACTTTGATGCATGTGATGCGGGATCGGGCCCATGTTGTCGAAAAACTTGCAGAACATGTTCCAGCCACCTTCGCGCTGCATTACCTCGGAGCCGAGAAGATCGTCTCCAGCGATCTCGACGGCATCCTTCAGCAAGAATTTTCCGCCCTTCGAGGTGTGAACGAAGCTGAGGCCCTCGAACTCGCTGGTCAGCGGACCATTGGACGCTTTCGTAGTCGACGAAAACCACCGCTCGTTGATTCCGCCGCGTTCTCCGCCGAACGCGTACAGATCATCGGGATGGAGGCGCAATCTTCGGCCCGGGATCATGAACGAACGCGGAACCCAACTTGGTTCGAGCCGGAGAATCCCTCCGCCAGCTTCAGTTTCATTGCGAATCGTCGATCGATCGATCATTCCTGTTTCCTCTTGGCGCAAGTGAGTAAGGTGCTCGCTGAAAGCACGATTATATTGAAAGTCGCCATCGGGATCGAATCGGGCGATCGCGACTCACGCGAGTTTCGGAGTGAAGTCGGCGTTGCGGTTGCGTAATGTTTTGATTCCAGTCGGCTTGCGGCTGCATGAGTGGCGAATTAAGTCTTTTCCGGCGAGAGACTGCGTTTTGCAGTGCAATATGTTTTCGCTTTCATCAGCCAAGCGCCGTACACTTGAAGACGCATGAACGCCCAAGACCGGATCTCTGCCGCACTCGACAGCTTCCAGATCGAACTGCCCTCGTGGGGATTCGCCAACACGGGAACGCGATTTGGAAAATTCCTGCAAGCGGCAGCCGCCGCTACGATCGAGGAAAAATTGAGCGACGCTGGACAGGTCCATGCGCTGACAGGCATTTGTCCGACGGTCGCCGTCCACGTGCTGTGGGATTTCCCAGAAAGTCTGAACAAGGCGGACTGTGTCTCCGGCATTGCACAGCAATACGGCGTTCGCATCGGCGCGATCAACCCCAATCTATTCCAGGATCAGGAATACAAGTACGGCTCGTTTGGCAATCCCGACGAGGGCGTCAGGCGGAAGGCTTTCGAGCACGGCGTCCAGAGTATCGAGATTGCCCACAAAACTGGATCGCGGGACATCTCACTCTGGTTCGCCGACGGGTCGAATTATCCAGGGACTGCGAACATCCGCCAACGAAAACGATGGTTTGAGGAAAACCTGACCGCGTTACATGCGCGGCTCGGCCTCGAGCAGCGCCTGCTGGTCGAATACAAACCGTTTGAGCCGGCCTTCTATCACACCGATATTGCGGACTGGGGCATGGCAATGCACCTCGCGCGCGCCGCGGGTCCGCAAGCGAAAGTTCTCGTCGATACCGGGCACCACTACGCATCTCAGAACATTGAGCAGATCGTGGCGTGGCTGTTATCGGAAGGAATGCTGGGTGGTTTTCACTTCAACGATCGTCGGTACGCCGATGACGACCTCACGCTCGGCTCCATCGATCCCTACCAGGTGTTTCGCATATTCCACGAGATCCGCTTTTTTGAATGGGAAAACGGATCGCCCGCCGGCATTGGCTACACCGTCGATCAAAGCCACAACTTGAAAGGCAAGATTGAAGCGATGATTCAGACGGCAACGGTCGCCCAGCAGCTCTTCGCGAAAGCGGCTCTGGTGGACCTGGAAAAGCTCACGATCGCGCAGCAGCGAGCAAATCTCGTCGCGGCCGAATCCTGCCTTCAAGACGCATTTGCCTCCGACGTTCGTCCGGCAATTCTCGAGTGGCGGACTCAGAAAAAGCTGCCCGCCGATCCTCTCGATGCATTTCGCGAGAGTGGCTATTTGGAGCGAATCACCCGCGAGCGCGCCGCCAGGAACTTGGAAGGCAATTCCGCGTACGCCTGAGGCTGCATTGCATATTGCAAGCCGCCTTCGGAGCGCAATCGCACAATTCGCAAAGCGCGACATCGGAATTCGTTGGTAAGTTTGCAACAACTTGGCGGTATCTGCGATGCTTGGCTCACGTTTTGCAGTGTAAAACAAAGGGATCAACTCACAAAAATATTGAAAGCCAGTTAAGAACAGTGGCTTAATTGCGCACCAGAGCGGGGATATTCTCGTGAGCCCCGAAACGCTCAGGAGGTTGCGCATGTCTAATCGAGCGCTACGTTGCACTCTAATCGGCGTTCTGAGTTTGCTGCTGATAAGTATCTCGGAAACAGCCAAGGCACAAACCGTTACCGGCCAAATCAGTGGAGCAGTTGTAGACGCCGGCGGAGCAGTTATCGCAGGAGCCGAAGTTCAAGTTAGTAACGAGACCACCAAACAGGCTCGCCAGTTTACAACCCTGGGAAATGGAACGTTTATCTTTCCTGATCTTGTCCCAGGCACCTACGATCTGCGCATCGCGCACGAAGGCTTTAAGACATTCGTGCAGAACGGCATCACGGTCGGCACGCTCGAAAAAGTCGATGTGCACAACTTAACGCTCCAAATCGGCGAAGTGAGCACATCCGTCGAGGTGAAGGCACAGGCGGCTCGCGTGGAAACGGACAGTTCCGACCACAGCGCAGACGTCGACGTGAACCTGATCAAGGAAGTGCCGAATCGTGGGCGCAATTTCGATGCGGTGATCAAGTCCCTGCCCGGCGTGATCGACATGGGCAGCTACGATCAGCGCGGATGGGGCACCGCATCGGCCGTGGTAAACGGAGGGCAGGGCGGCCAGGTTCTCGTCACTCTGGACGGAATTGCAGCGCAGGACAGCGGTGCTCCCGGATTGAGCACGTACCAATCGCCGAGCCCGGACGCGATCAATGAAGTCCGGCTGTTGACCAGCAACTATTCTGCGGAATATGGGGCGCGCAATGGCGGGCAATTCAATGTTTCGATTAAGAGCGGCACGCCACAGTTTCACGGCAGCGCGTATTACTACTTCCGCAACGAAGAATTCGACGCGAACGAGTTCTTCAACAACGCGACCGGCGTCGCGAAGCCGAAATATCGCTATGAGAATCCGGGCGGCACTATGGGCGGCCCGGTGATCATTCCGGGAGTTCCGTTCAATAAGCAGCGCGACAAGCTGTTTTTCTTCTTCTCCTACGATCAGATTTTCAACAATCAGAGCGCCACGCCGAACCACTACACGATGCCCTCGGCGCTGGAGCGGCAAGGCGATTTCTCGCAGAGCTTCAATCCGAACGGTTCACTGATCGTGATCACCGATCCGACCACCGGTGCTCCCTACTCAGGAAATAAGATCCCAGCCAGCAAGATGAGCCCGATCGGTCAGGCCATGCTGAATCTGTTCCCGCTGCCGAACACGGTAGATCCGACCGGACTACGCCAGTACAACTTTCAGTTCGTGCCGGCCAATACCGATCCGCGCACCGACAAGATTCTGCGCGTTGACTACAACATCTCCACACACGACACGATGTTCGTCCGCATGCTGCAGGATTACCAGGCGCAGTCCGGAAACGGCGCGATTCTGGGAGCGGCAGGAGATGGATGGGGTCAGTTCACTCACAGCTACTACATCCCTTCAGCCGGATTCGCGACGACCTATATCCACACGTTCCGCCCGAATCTGATCAATGAAGCGACCATCGGGCAGAATCGGGCGCACCAGCAAAACATCGCGACCAATCAGGCGCAGTATCAGCAGAGCCTCCTTCCGCTCAAATCTAACGGGCAACCTCTGTCACTGCCGACAATTTTTCCCATTGCAAACACTCTGAACTTGCTTCCCAATGTGAACTTTGGCCTGCCCTCCGGATTCACAGCGGCATCCAGTCCTACGCCAATTCCGAACATCGTCGGCACGACGAACGGCACAGTCGGCAACGCGTATGGATTCGATAGCCGATGGCCGTTTGACGGAACGGACAGCCTGCTGACGTTGACCGACAACATCACATGGATCAAAGGAAGCCACAACATCAAGTTCGGATTCTACTTCGAGCACGACGCGCGAAACGTCAGTGTGTACTCTACCTACAACACCGCCGGAACCTACTATTTCGGCTCCGATCTGGGCAATCCGGTCGATACCGGAAATCCGTTCGCGAACGCCCTCGCCGGTAGTCTCTATGGCTACGGGCAGGACAATCTGAAGCAGTACAACCGGTCGCGGTATAAGCAAACGGAATGGTTCGTTCAGGATTCGTGGAAAGTAATGCGTCGGCTCACGGTCGATGCAGGCATCCGATTCCAACGCCTCGGCGCGCTCTACGAAGCTCCCGGTCAGATCCAAGGCGTCTTTTCAGCAGGTGCATATAGCCGGAGTGCGCAGGGTCAGTTACTCTTCCCCTACTGCACGGTCGCGGCGGGCGCATCGGGATGCCCGATCGCCGATAAGGCATCCATCAATCCCGTTACCGGGGCGATTTATCCTTACGCGCTGCAAGGCACCTTCGCTCCCGGCAGCACCGGTGGTCTCAACGGCACTCCGTTCTCGGGAATCGTGCAGCAAAGCTCCGGGTCAGGCGCGTTCTTTCGGACGCCAGGCCTCGCGTACGCTCCGCGGGTGGGATTCGCATACGACGTGTTCGGGAACGGCAAAACAGCGGTTCGCGGCGGCTTCGGAATCTTTTACGGCCGCGCTTTTGGCATCGATACAAACGGCGCAACCGGCGCGGGCATCGGGCCGCTTGCAACCCCGCCGCATTTTCTCGCGCCGATCGTGCTAAATACCACGATCGCGGACCTGGCAAGCGCACCGCTTGTGTTCACGCCGCAGACAACGGTCGGCGGGCCGCTCAGCTACAAACCGCCGTCGACGTACAACTGGAGTTTTGGTATCCAGCAGGATCTCGGAAAAGGATACGTGATCGACGTTACCTATGTCGGCAACGTCGCGCACCACCAGTTCAATCAGGCCGCGATCGATCTCAATGCGATTCCACCGCTGACCACTTGGACGCCAACCGCCAACAATGGCCAGCCGGGACCAGTGGCGAAATTCCTTGATCCGACCAGCGCAAATGGAAACAGTGCGTTTTACTCGGCTAATCTGATTCGAGCGCTCGCGAGTCCGTTCCCGGGATGGGGCGCTATCCAGATGTATACGCAGAACGGTGAGTCCTTGTACGATGCGCTGCAGGTTCAGTTGAATCGCCGCTTTGGCAGCCGGTTCCATCTAGGCGCTAACTACACGTGGTCGAAGACGCTATTGTATTTACGCGACCAGTTTGTCTCAGACCAACTGATGAAGAACATCGCCGGCGGAACTCGGCCGCAAGCCGCGAACTTTAACTTCGCTTACTGGATTCCAAACGGGTCGAGCCTGTGGAAGAATCGATTCACGGAAGTGATCGCAGATGACTGGCACTTCGAAGGAGTCTTGACATACTACTATGGAGTGCCTCTGACGATTAACTGCACTTCCGTCGGTCAACCGATCGGCTACTGGACGGGAACGCCGAGCGCAGCGCAAACGACGTCGACCACCCCCGGCGCTACATCGCTTCCGTTCCGTTGCGAACAAGCCGGTTCGCTGTGGCTGCCATCCAGCGCAACGCCGGGTTCGGTCGGCTCAACGGCAGATCCCCGCCTCTGGTATCCCTTCAATGCATCGAGTTTCACGCTGCCGCCGGTCAATTCACTGGGCATCGGGAATACGCCTCCGGCACTGACCTACGGGCCCGGCGTGCAAACCGCCGACGTTAGCCTGTACAAGCAGTTTCGAATTCGCGAGCGCCAAACGCTGGAATTCCGGTTCCAGGCGTTCAACGTGTTGAACCACTTCAACCCGGGTGCTCCCAACACGACGTTGAATATTAATTTCAAGACTGGATTGAACACGAATACTGCCTTTGGCTCCATTCCTTCGACTTCGTCCGGAACACAAACCGGAACCGGATATCAAATCGGTGGCGCTCAGATCCCAGCCCGCCACGGGATTTTGTCCGTGCGCTACACGTTCTAACATGAACGTAGCCATGACTTGGAGATTGATCGCTTTGATGCTTGCTTTGGTTGGGGGTGCGGTGCTAGCGCAGCCACCCGGGCCAGGCCGTGGAGGCGGAGGCGGCGGATTTACGCAGCCCGAACCGATCAATTTCGACGATCATTCAGGTTGGACCTCGATGTTCGACGGAAAAACATTGAACGGCTGGGATGGCGACAAAAGCTATTGGCGCGTCGAAGACGGCGCGATCACCGTCGAATCGACTTGTGAAAAGCCTACAGGAACTATTTACTTAATCTGGCAAGGCGGCGAACCGGTCGACTTCGAAATGAAGCTGGAGATGAAAGGCGAGGGCGCCTCCGTCAACAGTGGCGTTCAGTATCGAGGGGCTATCACCGATTCAAATCGTCCCCGGCGTGAACGGTCCCCGGCCCAAGGAACGTGTCCGAGCGGCGCTCCTCGAGGGACGCCACCGTCGTTCGAGTCTCAGGCGAAATGGGATATGCTCGGTGCGCAGTTCGATTTCGATGGCCGGAACAACTTCACCGGCCAATTTTACGAGCAAGCTACCGGAAGAGGAATCATTGCTTGGCGCGGGCAGGTGGTTCGGACCGAGGAAGGCAAGAAACCCAGACTGCTCGCCACACTCGGCGACCGCGAGGAGCTAGCCGGCTATGTGCATGTGGAAGGCTGGAATCAGCTCCACTTGATCGCCCGGGGTAACACGATGACGCACCTTGTCAACGGCCACGTTATGTCCATCCTGATCGACGATGACCCGACCAAGTTCCGAAAGAGCGGGCTCATTGGATTTGAGATCGAGGGAACCGGCAAGATCAGCATTCGGAACATCTGGCTCAAAAAATTATGAATCGAAGCTTAGTTGCAATTTTGGCGGCGCTGGGCTCGGTTGCGGCGCTCGCATCGGACTGGCTGACCGATGGAAAGGATCCGCAGCGGACCAACTGGCAGAAAGACGAACGGATTTTCTCGCCGGCCAACGTGAAAGACACCAAGCTGCTATGGAAAGTGGAGCTCGGTAACGAACCGCGGCAGATGCATTCTCTCTTCGTCCCATTGATCGTCGAAAGAGTGAACACAAGTTCCGGGCCTAAAGAAATCCTGATCGAAACCGGCGTCTCCGACAATATCTATGCGATTGAGGCAGAGACAGGGAAAGTCCTCTGGAAGAAACATTTTTCCAGTAGCTATACTCCGCCGGCGAATGCACGGGGCGGCGGAATTTTGTGTCCCGGCGGAATTACCGCGACTCCGGTCATCGCGCCGACCAGCACGCAGGGGAAATACACGCTTTACGTCGCGTCCTGGGATGGATCGCTGCATCAGCTGAACGTCGCCGACGGTGAAGACATCGCAGCGCCGGCGAAGTTCATGCCTCCGAATGGGAAGCCGTACGCACTGAACCTTTATAAAGGCGCGCTTTACACGCACACGGCGCAGGGATGTGGCGGGAATCCGAATATGGTGTACATATTCGATCTCGCGACGGGGAAAGTCGGAAGCTGGGGCCCTGCGGGAGGTGGCATGTGGGGCCGGCAGGGTCCCGCGATCGGCTCGGACGGCACTATGTATACTGGCACCGGGGACGGCAACTTTAATCCTGAAATTGGAGCCTTCGGAAACGGGATTATCGGAATCAAGCAGAATCCGGAGACCAAGACCGCAGAGCTTACCGACTACTATGGTCCTTCGAACGCCGCCTGGCTGTGGAAGCGCGACCTGGATATGCAGGTCACGCCGGTGATCTTTCCATATAAAGGAAAGGAACTCATGGCGGACGCCGGTAAAGAGTGCCGCGTTTATCTCATGGATACCGGTTCAATTGGCGGCGATGATCATCGCACACCGCTCTATCGGACTCCTCTCATTTGCAATGAGGACGTGAATTTCGCCTCGGCCGGAATCTGGGGATCGATGGCGAGTTGGCAGGATTCCAAAGGCACGCGGTGGGTGCTTACGCCGTTCTGGGGCGCGAAGCATGAGGAATTCAAAGCGCCGCTTGAATATGGCGAAGTGGAGCATGGCGCCATCGCCGCATTCAAAGTGGAGGAAAAGAGCGGAAAATATCAGCTTACTTCGGCGTGGATTTCCCGCGACATGAATCGCGCCGAGCCGCCGGTGATCGCCAACGGCATCGTGTTCTCGTATGGCAGCGGGGAGGACACGGATCAGGCGTTCCCTGACGTCGGCCTGGAAGACACGATCGAGCATCGAATCCCAGGTTCCACTCACGCAACTCTTTACGCGCTGGATGCCGAGACGGGAAAGGAATTGTGGTCGAGCGGCGATCAAATCAAGTCCTGGAACCACTGGAGCGGAATCTCCGTCGCCAACGGCCGTGTATACCTCGGAACGTTTGATGGGACTCTGTACTGCTTCGGCGTTAAGAAGTAGCGCGCTTCTGTTTGTGACTGCCCTGGCGTGGTCGCAAGATGCGTCGCCGGATCGCATTAAGGCGCTCGAAAACGAACTGAAGCAGCAGAGGCGCACGCTACGGGATTACGGCGGGCTGATTCGTTATGGAAGCGAAAACACAGAGCTTCCGCCGCCGGCTAGGGGTGAAGATCGCGTCATTTTTTTCGGAGACCAAATTACTGAGTATTGGAACCGCGGCCGCGACCAGTTTTTTCCCGGCAAGCCGTGGATCAATCGAGGCATTGCCGGCCAGACCACCGATCAGATGCTGATCCGGTTCCGGCAGGATGTTATCTCGCTTCATCCCAAGGTGGTCGTCATCCTTGCCGGGCTGAACGATATCGCCGGGCTTCACGGCGCGCCCTCTTCGGAAGAGACCATACTCGATAACCTCACGTCGATGGCCGAGCTTGGCAGAGCGAACGGGATATCGGTTGTCCTCGCATCTCTGACGCCGATCTGCAACTGTTACTCGAAGAGCGGCGCGCGTGAGCGCTGGCAGGAGCGGATCAACGAATTGAACGAGCTGATTGAAAAATACTGCTCGCAAAGCCGCGCGATTTTCCTCGATTATTTCGGCGCGATGGCCGAGGACGGCAATTTGAAGAAAGATCTGACCAGCGACGGCATTGTTCCAAACCAAGCTGGGTACGCGGTTATGGCAAAGCTGGCGGAAGAAGCAGTTGCCCAGGCTTTAAAAAGAGGTGTTCAGTGAAACGCAGATTTCTGATCGTATTGCTGTTTAGCGTGGCAGCGCGTGCGCAATTCGGGCGCGGCGGCGCGGAATGGGTGACGAGCGGCAGCGATTCTCAGCGCTCCCACTCGATTCCTACCGATCCGAAGATCTCGCCCGAGGGTATGCAAGCGCCGGGGTTCCAGTTTCTGTGGAAGCGCAAACTTGCCAATAGCCCCGTGCAGATGAATTCTCTGACCCCCGCGATCCTGATGGACCGCTACATCGGCTATCGCGGATTCCGGTCGTTCGCTTTTGTCGGCGGAAGTGCGAACACGATTTGGGGCATCGACACCGATCTGAACCGCGCGGAATGGGAAATGAAACTGCCCGTCAAAAGCTCGGCGGGTTCCGCGAATTGTCC
>Ga0126381_100006046_pt1 | contig 13370 bp, 14 predicted proteins | sample PanSoiMetPlot_28_FD_96465 | JGI IMG/M metagenome (GOLD analysis project Ga0126381, IMG submission 96465) | Tropical forest soil microbial communities from Panama - MetaG Plot_28 | ecosystem: Environmental > Terrestrial > Soil > Tropical forest > Bulk soil | place: Panama | collected 2016-02-17
GTTGAGCAGGATTGCGCCGGCGGTCTGGAACATGAGGGGATATTTCTGCGGTTTCTCGGCGCCTTCCACCGCGCTGTAAACCATCACGCGAAAATCCTCGCCGAGATCGAATTCGGCGGGGCAGACCATGTTTCCCACGTTTTCGATGACCAGCAGGCGCGTATCGCCCAACGGAAATTCATCCAGAGCACGGGTGACCATGCGGGCATCGAGATGGCAACAGGTCCCGGTGGTGATCTGATAGGCGGGAATGCCGGCGGAATGCATGCGGTCGGAATCGAGCGTGGTGTAGAGATCGCCTTCGATCACCGCGATTTCGCAATCGTCCTTGAGCGCCGGGAGCGTCTTTTCGAGGACGGAAGTCTTCCCCGCCCCGGGCGCCGACATGAAGTTCACGGCCACCACGCCGCGATCCTTAAAGAGCTGCCGGTTGGCTTGCGCGCACTCCTCGTTCTTGCTCAGGACCCTGGTTTCCACCGCGACTCTTTCCATTGATCAATTCTCCTTGAGGCTCTTGCTGCGAATCGTCGAGGTCCACATACTCCACCTGCATTTCGCGGCCCGACAGGATCTCGGCGGGCATGGCGCAGCGGGGGCAAATCAGACAGTAGTCTTCTTCCGGAGCGCCGGTCCAGCCACAGGCGGGACAGGCGGCAATCAGCGGGATAGTTTCGATTTCCAGTTCGGCGCGAGCGGCTGGAGTGCCTTCTTTGAGTGCCTCGAACGCGAACTCCAGCGCCTCCCGAACCACCCCGGTGAAGGCGCCGAGCCGGAGATGAACCTTGAGAATGGGGGCGCCGCGGGCGGCCGCTTCCGCAATCTCAATGATGCTCGCCGCTATTCCGGTTTCGTGCATGGGAGTTCCGTTTACCCCGGGGGCCCGAGTTCTTCCGCCACCAGGCCCATGGTTTCCAGGTCGCGCAGCGTGCGCTCGGCTTCCTCTTCGTCCACCTTGCTGATTGCGAATCCGACGTGCACCAGCACGTAATCGCCGGGCTGCGCATCCGGCACGAAGCCGAGAAACGCCTGCCTGGTGATGCTTCCGAACTGGACGTTACCGATGCGCAGGCCGCCGACTTCGTCCGTATCAACGATCTTGCCGGGAATCGCAAGGCACATAGTTTTGATTCTCCGCTGCTGCTTGAATTATGACCGATCCGGCGGACGGCCGGCGCGGCGGCGCGTCAAGGGGGGCTCAGTTCAACAAAGTGACTTTCCCCGAATCAAGAGCGTAATCGGCCGCCACGACTTTCAAACTCTTTCGATCCACGTACTCCTTCAGCATGGGCTGCGACTCGCGGATTTGCTGGGCGACCCGGCGCGCGTTGGCAATCACGCAATTGTGAATCTTGTCCCCAGGAGAGCCGGCGGTCGCCGCGACCGATGGCTGAATCGCCGCCACAAGAGCCTTCAGGTGCCCGAGTGCCTCTCCGCCTTCCACCGCGGCGGAAACCGCACCGCACTTTTCGTGGCCGAGGACCACGATCAGCTTGGTACCCAAATGCTCGACGGCGTACTCGATGCTACCGAGAACGGCATCATCCACGATGTTTCCTGCGACACGGATTACAAAGAGATCGCCGAGCCCCTGGTCGAACAGCAGTTCGGGCGAGACTCGGGAATCGGCGCAGCCAAGGATAACGGCGAAGGGATGCTGTCCCGTCTCCAATTCCTTTCGCCGCGTGGATGACTCATCCGGATGTTGCTGTTTGGAGCGGACATACCTCTCGTTGCCCGCCATCAGCCTGGAAAGCGCGTCGTCGGCTGAGACCCCGGCACCGGGCGCCTGGGCCGAAACGGCGCCTCCCGACAGCGCCAGAACGAGCCACAGGCGCCAATTCCTGAGCAAGCGATAACCTGGAAATGCCATTCGGGTGTAAACCTCTGACGCGTGATGCCAAGAGGCTACACAAAGACTTCCAAAATTTGCGTGGAGTGCGCTCGATGTCCTCTTAAGCCAGAGCTCTCGTGGGCGTGACGGAGGTACATCGCATGAAGGACACCGCAGAAAATTTAAGACTTCGCGCTGCTATCCCGACATCAAACGGATCGGAAGTTCGCGCGATCCCGGGTAAATCCTGCCTTTACGGGCACTTATACCGGTCTGTCTAGCGTGTGTACGAAAGTACGGCAAGAAATGAGGGATCTCATGAACTTCACATTCAGGAGGAATTCTCAATGCGCCTAACACGAAGAATAAACAGCTGGTCATCACGAGCCTACGAGGATTTCACACTATGCGTTTTACTTGCTAGCGGCTTATTCGTGAGTCTTCCTTCGCTGGCTCAGGATTCACCGCAGACAACGGCGGCAGCTCAGACGCCGGCGACAGATCTAGATCCGTCCCTGACAACGATGACGGGAACCATCGCGTCGTACAGCAAGAACTCGTTGGTCGTAAAGACACTGGACGGACATTACAGGCTCTTTGCTTTTGACCGAAACACTCGGTTCGGGTGATCTCGACGCAGACCGACGACCCTCAAGTGCGCCTGGCTGTCATCGTGGCGTCTGTCGAGGCACCCGCACCGGCTCCCGCCGCCGCTACGGGCCCGACGGAGGCCGATGTTGTGCCCACTTCAATTCGCCATGCGGAGAGCGCCATAGAGCGGGAATCACGGAAGTTTCACTTCGGGTTTCAGGGCGGAATGGCGCTGAACCCGGAACTTGTGGATATCGGCGTTCTCGCGCGCTTTGGTCCGTTCTTCACCAAGAATTTGCAGTTCCGTCCGAATGTCGATTTCGCTTTCGGCGAGGTCACCAAGCTCTTCGCTATCAATGGAGACGTTATCTACAACATGTCTGACTTCCGGTGGGCGCGCACGTCCGTTTACTTCGGTCTCGGCCCGCAGTTCAATTTCTCGGAACAGAGTCTCTCAAATCATGGCGTCAGTTTTTCCGATTTCCACTACTCCACTGCGTTGAACGTCATATTGGGAGTTCGAATGCGAAATGGAGTATTCACGGAATTGAAAACCAGCGTCTGGGCTGCACCGGCGCCGGTTTTGAGGGTTCTGGTGGGATACACGTTTTGACGAGATACCGTCGATCGCCAAGGAAAAAAAACAACACGCAAGTTTCCGTCCGCATCATTCGTTGGGCCTCAACATAAAGGAGTTACCAATGTCAAACACGTTACGTGTCGGTATGTTCTTGATCTGCTCATCGACGCTACTAGCTGAATCAGAAGCCGAGCGGATCACGGCGGCAACGCAGGTCCTAAAAGAGATGACAGGCGAGAAAGACAAAGGCATTCCGACTGACCTTTTCGCAAAGTCATACTGCGCGGTGGTCATCCCAAGCATGAAGAGAGCGGGATTTATCATCTCCGGCAAGTATGGCCGTGGGTTCGCTTCCTGCCGGAAGGAGGGCGGGGGTTGGACCGCACCCACCGCCATGTCAGTTGAAGGGGGTGGGGTTGGCTTGCAAGTCGGCGGTGAGGGTGTGGATATTGTGATGCTTGTGATGAGCGAGAAGGGAATGAAGGGGATACTGGAAAGCAAGTTTACCCTGGGTGGTGATGCTTCCGTGGCTGCAGGACCGATGGGTCGCGATACGGAGGCGCAGACGGACGCCACCATGCACGCAGATATCCTCTCCTGGTCCAGATCAAGAGGCGTATTTGGCGGAGTGGCGCTGACGGGGGGCACACTGCACGAGGACAAGGACGGCAACAAGGAGATATACGGCCAAGCCGAGAAATCCAGCGAAATTCTCACCGGCAACGTGAAACCAACCAGCGTCTCCGAGGGGTTTCTCGATAAGCTGACCGAAGTCGGTGGAAGCGAGCGAAAGAAGTAGAGACGCTAGGCTGATACAGCGCCCGCCTGGCTCTGAATCGCAACTTTGGACAAGGTGAAGTGGAATGTCGCTCCACAGTCCACCCCTTCCGACTCGACCCAAATGCGGCCCCCGTGGCGGGCAACAATCATGCGGCAAATCGCAAGTCCCAAGCCCGTGCCGGGCGTGCCGTTTCCGTTCAGGCGTTTTAACGGCTCGAAGATCATTTTCTGATGTTCCCGCATTACACCCCGGCCGTTATCCCGGACTGCAAAGCGCCACTCGTCCGCGAGTGTCTCGCCCTCTATTTCAATGGAAGGGGATATATCAGGCCGGCGATACTTGATCGCGTTGGCCACCAGATTCTGGAACAGTTGTTCGAGTTGGACGACATCAGCATCCACGACCGGCAGGGCAGTGCACGTGATACGCGCACCGCTCTCCGCGATTAACGCGGCGAGACACACGCGCACCGAGTCAACGAGGGAATTAGCCGATACACGTTGACGATCGATTTCGCCCTGGCCGACTTGAGCGTACTTCAGCAATGATTCGATCAGGCGTTCCATCCCGGCCGCCCCCTGTTCGATGAGGCTGGTCAAGTGTGCCGTATCCTCAGTAGAGCCACCGTTTCGCCTGGTCAGCAGTTGCGTCAGGGTCAGTATGCTACGCACCGGCCCTCGCAGATCGTGTGAGACCGCATAGGAGAACCGGGAAAGCTCCTGGTTCGACCGCTCCAGTTCGTGGAGCAGGGTCTCTCGCTCGCGCTCGCGGCACTTCACTTCCGTGACATTCTGAAAAATATTGACGACGCCCTTCGGGTGTCCGCCCCTGTGGCGCCAGGGCGCCGCGTTTGCGAGTACATCGATCCGCGAACCGTCGGAGCGCTCCAGAATGAGTTCCCGATTCACAACCGGCAGGCCGGTTGCAAGCACCTCCCCTACCGGCGTCTCCTCTGGCCGAAGCGGAGTTCCGTCAGTCCCGTAAAGTCTTGAAGAATTCAGGAACGACCAGGGCTCGCGTTGTACCTCGAACTCATCGCCCCAAAGTTCGAGGGCATGGCGGTTGGAATACACGACGAATCCGTCAGCGTCGCAGGCGTAAACCGCGGCAGGAACCGCCGAGAAGACCTCGTGGAGACTTATTTCCATAATCGGCAAGTGAGACCTCTCATGATCAATACTGAAAGCTTTCGTGGCATGGGGCTATCGCGACACCTGGTTCACTGCGGACGGTTCCTTAACGCCGTTTCGATAGCGCCCAGGAAGATGTCGGCTGCGAACGGCTTTTGGAGGAAATCGGAGCAGCCTCGATCGATCGCCAGTTGCCGTTTTGCCCGGTCACTGTGCGCGGTAACAAAAATAATCGGAACCGGCGATTTCGAGAGGTTCAACCGGCGCTGCACCTCCAGCCCGGTCATTCCCGGCATCCTCATATCCAGAATCAAACACCCTGTTTCTGACAGCAGTCCGGATTCTAAAAATTGTTCACCGGACTCAAAGATCGCGACCTGATATCCCACCGATCGCAAAAGAGTCTTGGTCGAATCCCGAACCGATTCGTCGTCATCCACGACTGAAATTAAAATGCTAGTCGTCATCTATCCCCCCCGCCGTTACCACCTGTGGATTCGTGCTCGTGAGGCAGCGTTCCATTCAGTGTAAGCTGGGTGAAGACTCTTAGCAGGCGCGAGTATTCCAATAGTGTCTCAGACACCGCGTCACGCGCCTGCGGCAATTTGCCATCCGGACCGGGCACCAAGTCCTTCGGTCTCTCCTCCAACAACCGTCGATACTGCGCGCTGGCCGTCTCGTACCGCTCATGTGCCTCCTCGACCTTCAGACGCCAGAACTCTACGATTTCCTGACGCGCAGTAATGGACGGCGGAAGCCCTCCCATACTCGTATCTCCTTTCCCCTTTGCGGCGTCTGTCATGAAAGTCGAAATTAAGGGGCAGCGTATGCGATCTCGCCCCTTGATCGATTCAATGGCCGGGAATCATGCGGTCGCGACGAAAACTTTCGGATGATTCTTTAGTTCCGTTTCCGCCTGAAGCCAATCATCATCCGCCGATCCAACCGGGCAACCACGATCCATCCAAATGCGGTACGCGAGCGCCGCGATTTCATCGTTGGTCGGGTTCGAAATCACGACATCCGAGACGATCTCAACGTCCCTGCGCGCTGTGCTTTTCATACTTGGTATCCTTTCGTTCGTGTCCCTCAAAAGACGATCATAAAGGGACGCGGGGCGGTTAACCAGCGCACTTGTGTAGATAAGAACTATACTTTGGTCTAGTGCGAATATGCTCTCGAATGGGGTGGTTTCGGGGAGGTAAGGCTAGCGCCTGTCGAGTATGCCTAACTTCTGCGCCATTCTGACCAGGTCGGCCAACGATTCCGCTCCCATCTTGCGCATCATTCGCCCACGATGCAGTTTGACTGTTGGTTCACTGATGTTCATTTCGGCGGCGATTTGCTTGTTGGCGAGACCGAGAACAACGAACCTCAACACCTCTTGCTCCCGATCGGTAAGCGATTCCCGCCGTGCACGGACTTGGGCTATTTCCGTCTCGCGTTCCCGTGCTTCGCGATCGAGTTTGACGGCCTGACGAACAGCATCGAGCAAGTCCTGATCACGAAATGGCTTGGTGAGAAACTCGACCGCGCCTCTTTTGACGGCCCGTACGGACATCGGAATGTCTGCGTGCGCCGTGATAAAGATGATCGGAATATCCCGGTGGGACTCGGCAAGCTGCGTCTGAAGATCCAGGCCGCTCAGGCCCGGCATTCGCACGTCGAGAACGAGGCATCCGTTGGAACAAGATTTCTTACTGGATAAGAATTGTTCCGCGTTGTCGAACGTTTCTACTTTCAGACCGACGGATCGAATCAGATTCCGCAGAGATTCCCGGACCGAAACATCGTCGTCCACCACGAACACGCATGGAGTTTCCTGGCTCATAACGAGTTGGATTTATCAGCCGGCAGGCTGAATTGCACTGTAACTCCAGGGCCCGCGTTTGGCAGGACTAAGATTTGCCCTCCGTGTGCCTCCACAATCGACCGGCTGATCGATAATCCCATACCGATCCCTGACGGTTTGGTGGTGAAGAAGGCATCGTAAACTTTACCAATTTGCTGAGGGTCGATCCCGACACCGGTATCCTGAATCGAAACAACCACTTTCTGACCGTCCACCGCCGATACGCTTACTCTCAGATCGCGCTGGCGGTCTTTAACCTGGGCCATTGCCTCAGAGGCATTGACGATCAGGTTCAAAATTACCTGCTCGAGTTGTACACGGTCCCCCCGGATCGTCGCGACCTGATCGGAGAAATCTAAATGTAATGCGATTTGATTTTTCTCCAGATCGAATTGCAGGAGCGCAACTGTGTCACGAATGATTTCGCGAACATCCAGTACCGCCGACCCATTGCTCTCATTCTTAACGAATTCACGAACCCGCCTGATCACAGAGCTGGCCCGATTGCCATCCCTCACGATCAACTTCAGCGAGCTCTTGGCCTCGGGAATGTTGGGCGCCCCGCCATCCAGCCAGCGCAGGGCGGCTTCCGCATTCGTCACCACGCCGGCGAGCGGTTGATTCACTTCGTGTGCAATAGACGACGCCAATTCTCCGACCATGAGTGTTCTCGAGACGCGGGCAAGTTCCGCTTCCTTTTCCCTCATCACTTTGTCCGCCACAACCGATTGCTCTCGCTTCTGAAACTCGAGACGTATCTCCTCGGCATCTTTACGGTCAGTGATGTCGATAAAAGTGACAACAATACCCTCGATTCGATCGTCGTTGCTGCGGTATGGGTGAACGCGGGTCAGATACCATCTGCCCGCATCGTCCGGCAATTCACGTTCCACTGGAACGAGGCGGTTCAGTACACTTTGCGCGTCGGTAATCAAGTCAGCATAACCAAGGCGGTGGGTCAGGTCGGAAATAGGACGGCCGCGGTCTGTGATACGGATGTTGAACAGGTCACCCAGTTTTGGAGTAAAGCGCAAAATGCGCAAGTCACGATCCAGAAACAGGGTGGCGATCTCGGTAGCAATCAGGAGATTTTGCAGGTCGCTCGAGAGTTGTGCGAGTTCTTCGACTTTGTGCCGGTTCTGCTGATTGACCGTCTGAAGTTCCTCATTGATGCTTTGCAACTCTTCCTTCGAGGTTTCAAGTTCTTCCATCGTCGACCGCAGCTCTTCGTTGGTCGATTGCATCTCCTCGTTTGAGGCCTTCATCTCCTCCTTACTCGTCTCGTATTCCTCGATGATGACCTGCAATCGCTGTCGCGCGGTAACGAGTTCAGCCTCCAGATGACGTACTCTTTGGGATTCCGTCTCTCTCGGACCCGCCGGCGCCACTTCACCCGTCACGCTTGGGTCGCGCTCTTCGAAGATCACCAGGACAAATCCTTCCTCGTCACGTTCGAGGGACGGCCGGACATGCAAAACTACCGGGATTGCATGTCCGTTGAATCGAACCGGAATCGGCTTGGAGTCGAGGGTTTCTTTTCTCTCGCGCGCCTGGTGGAGAGCCGCCTGCAATTCAACCCGAAGCTCCTCGCGCACCATCTTCACCGCACTCTGTGTCGGTTCGCCTCCCGGATGAACAAGGTAGCGCCCCGCGTGTTCGGAGAGATGAAGAATTTTGTTATCCCCACCGATCAAAATGCTTGGCGGCGCATATTTCTCAACCATCCGCTGATGAAGATTGCCGTAGGCAATCGGAGTGGTCAATTGCGTTCGGTGCCCTCCACCATCCTCGCCAAACCGTGTCCTCGTTAGCGGAAACACAGGCAGGCGAGGCTCCCTCGGCGGAACGTTTCGCTTCCGAAAGAGACACAATCTTTTGTCTTCAACGCGGAACAAATCCGACGCGTCCACGCTCTCCGCGGAACCTAACAAAAGCGTCCCGTCCGGATTCAACGCATAGTGGAACAGCTCGATGACGTCCTGTTGTACTTCGCGTTCCAGGTAAATCAGGAGATTACGGCAGGAAATCAGGTCCAACCGTGAGAAGGGCGGATCGGCTAGAAGATTGTGCGGGGCAAACACGACCAGGTCCCGGATTTCCTTTCGAATCCGGTAGCCACCATTTTCCTGTTGAAAGAACCGTTTCAAACGCTCCGAATTGACATCCGTTGCGATATCACCGGGATAGAAGCCCTCGCGAGCCTTTTCCAGGGACCGGCTATGCAGGTCGGAAGCGAATACCTGGATTTGCGGCGGCGCTTCGTTTCTTGAAGCCGCTTCAACCAGCAGCATGGCGAGGGAATACGCTTCCTCGCCAGTCGCGCATCCAACGGACCACGCGCGGATCGTTTCCGGCGGCTGCCTTTTATCCAACAACCGGGGAAGCTCAACCTTTTCCAGTCTTTCGAAGACCTCCGGATCACGGAAAAAGTGGGTGACGGTGATCAGAAGATCGTCGGCCAATGCACGGGCTTCCTCCGGGCGTTCCCGTAACCTTTCTACATAATGCGCGAGGTCTTCAATGTAATTCAGCTGCATCCGTCTGGCAATGCGCCGGAGGACGGTGGAGCGTTTGTAACGGCTGAAGTCGCGTTCGGTTCGCACCCGCAGCTGTGCAAAAATCTTATGCAGGAGCATCCGCTCGTCCTGCGGAACATCGTCTTCGTCCGCCGGGAGGGGCACACGGGGCCGGACGCGATCGAAGCGCTGGATACTCGTGGGAATCTCCGCGACCGGGAGAACGAAGTCCACGAGTCCGGTCGCAATGGCGCTCTGAGGCATCCCGTCGTATTCCGCTTCGGTTGGATCCTGAACGATGACCACGCCGCCGTTCGCTTTAATGTCCTTCACCCCAAGCGTGCCGTCTGAACCGGTGCCGGTTAGAACCACCGCGATCGCATTTCCATCATGGGTGCTGGCCAGGGTCCGGAAGAAGTGATCGATGGGAGCGCGTTCCTGCCGGCGTTCCTCCAGTTTGGTTAACCGGAGATGGGTGTCGATCGCGTTGAGATTGGCATTGGGCGGAATGATATAAGCGTGATTGCGCTCGAGGAGCGTCGTCTGGGTGACCTGCTCGACGGGAAATCTGACGTGCGGCTGCAACAACTCCGCGAGGTGACTCTCATGGTCGGGCGAAAGATGAACCACCACAACGAACGCGAGGCCGCTATCCTGGGGTACGTGTTCGAGAAATATCTTGAGCGCCGCCAGTCCCCCCGCGGACGCTCCGATCCCTACGACGGTCGGTTCCGGTTTCGATGGTTTCTCCGGGGTCATTGGATTTGCCACTCCCGGTGACATTCTATTCTACTTCCATTTCGGAGATAACTGAATCCTACAAATCGTGGGAAGGCTCCGAAGCCAGCGTGGCGCGCACGTAACGCTGGCTTCGAGTCGTCAAATGACAATATCCCAATAGACTTAGTAAGGTGATCCAGCTGGGGCAACCGTGTACGGGGACCATTGCCTGGCTGGAAAGGCCCAATAGTACAGCAAGAATTGTCATTGCCGGTGGCGACGACGTCCGCTTGAGCGGTCGGCCGCACCACGATCGCAGGCGTGAAACCCGTGGCGGGTCCCTGGATTTGCGGCGCAGACCAATCTTCGTTGGGCTTCGCGTGGTAGTACATGAGTGAATTGTTCGGCCCCACGGCAACCACATCCTCCTCACCAATTACGGGAGCGTAGCCGGTCTGGCGGACTCCAATTGCGGGGGTCTGAAAAAGTGCAGCTTGCGTTGCCGGCCTTGAAGCACTTACCGCATCCGTCGGCAATTTCAGATCCTCGGTGACCTTGCCGTCGAAGAAGGCACGTTTACAGGCACGCACAAGGGCATGCTCGCAACTTCTGCAGGCGAGATGCCACCAACCAGCCAGTCCGTCAGCGTGGAGTATATGCAGGTCATCCGCTTTCGCGAGGATAAGCATTCCTCGTTTCACCTGGCTTTCGACCGGCTGCTGATGCTCGAGCAACTCGGCCTCATGCCGACATCGGTGGCCCGGGATTCAGCGTCCCAGGATTTTTCTTTTTGACCGCGGACACCGTCGGCCGAACTTCACTATTCGAGTCTTAGGACGTGCGGACTCTGGTTATGCGCGCCAGGATAATCCCCGACACAGTAATCAACAGCGCCAGGCTGGAGACTTCGGGCACCGGCGATACGTCCGTGATGACTGCTCCTGGTACGGCATTCCCCTGGGCATCGAAGACGTGCATCGTCAGGTTGAGCGTAGTGTAATCTTCGATATCTGAGTACCCTTGCGTCGTAGGAAAATTCGTCGAACCAGCGAATACCATATCGTCTCCAATAGTCAACTCGAACGGCACTCCAAAGGTGAATTTGAAGGGGGTCATTGGATCGCTGTAGGTTTTATTACCTGGATATACAAAATTGGATGTGTAATATTCTCTGGCACCACTTCCTTCGAAATACGCAAAGGTGTCGCCGTAGGCTGTCCCCATGAGTTCACCAGCCCCCGAGCCACCGGTAATGACGAAATAGCCGGCGCTGTACGTCTCCGCTTCTCCGTTGTAGTCTATGTGTGCTGGAGGATCGGCGTTGAAATGAAAATCGACTACGGCGTCAAGCCGCACTTGTAGCGTGTCGCCTGAGGCCGACAAAGATGATCCGGCTCCCCAACTGCCTGGACAGGTCAGTGATTGCACGTGGCCAGATGCGTCTGTAGCCGTAGCACTGCAAAAGGAATCCGCAAGCGCGGGAAGAATGGAAAGCCCTAGCAACAAAGGTACGGTGAAAAGCCAACACATAAAGGATGGTTTAGCAGTTTCGGGCCCACGCGGTCTGAAGGTTCGTTATCAACGACATACGTATAAAGGCCGCTGGTATGGGTTGTCTAAAGTTTGGGACCCCGAGAAAACTCGTTTGTTAGTATTGGCAAATATTGGACCGGTACGGATACCTCAGCCCTTATGGGTCCGTACGACGCCTCGACAACGCTGGCAGGCGAAACGCCGCCGGCTGCTCCCCAGGTCGGCTACACTAGCGAAATGGCCCGCGTATGGGTTCGGTGTCGCGCTTGACTGCGAGCGATGACCGGTCCGTGTGATTGCCCAGTCTACTATGGTTCCGGTTTTGACCGTGTCGTTCCCACGTGGCACCTACGCGCACGTTTTGCCCGAGGTTCAGAGGGAGGTTGCGAGCAAAATGGACGCAATCTTGAATCCCGGCATGGCAGTTACCTAAAGGCCTTCGGAGAGGTGAACTATAAGTGATTGACTTGATGGAGCTGGCGGAGGGACTTGAACCCCCGACCCGCAGTTTACAAATTCGGGGGATTCGCGTCTACTGTTTTCTCTGGTGTCTATTATCAATGATTTAGAAACATGCGGAGACGCCAAGAAACGCGGTAGACGGTCCTATACAAAACCCGTGGCTACCAAATTGGCTACAAAAATGGAGTGAAGATAAAGAGAACATCTCCTTGGCGCCGCTATTCGACGTTTTAGGACCGCCCCATCCTCTTCGGCGTGGCTTTCTTCGCGTCTTGGTACTCGCCACAGCGTTTCTGGACGACCTCCGCTACACTAGCGAAATGGCCCGTGCATGGATCCGGTGTCGCGGTATCCTGCTTGGCAATGGCGAGTACGCGGGTTGCGCATATGGCGCGCTTGAACTGCGGGCGATGACCGGTCCGTGTGATTGCCCGGTCTGCTATGGTTCCGGTTTTGAAGGTATCGTTCCTACATGGCTTCCCCACTGTGATTTCGGGGATCCGGACTGCGGCGGTTTTCTCGTGGGTATCCTGAATGGGGATGACGCGGAGATCGGCTGCAACGATTGTTTGGCCATCTTGAAGACGGTTCCAGCCGCCGAGCTACAACGAACGTTCGATGAAATGGAACTGACGCTAGACTTCGCCAGCGAGCAATGTCCGCACTGCAAAGCGGTGAACGTATTCACCGGTTTTTCCCAGATGATGGCCTATACGTGCTGTCAATGTGGAAGAGCGGTAAAGGTTGAGCGCTGAATCGGTTTGAAAACGTGCTGACGATGGTCTACATCATCGGACGGAATGGCGGCCGCTATGCTACGACGGTGGATGCTATCTCCACGCATGATGCTGTCCGCAAGGCCATTAAGTCCTTCAGCGATCCATTCTGGAGGGGACCGAAGCCGGGTCTGGATAGCGAGTATCTGGTGACTCCCGTCTACGGCGAGCAGCGGTCGTGGAGAGTACGAGCGAAGGATCTAGACAGCCAGCCCGAGACGGCGCTATAGCCCTACTCTCCTTCGCCAGGCCGGAACTTACATCAGCCGCCGGCGCGCCTAAAAATTCGCCATGGAAGGTTCCTCGAGGTTTCTTGAGCTGTATACGCCACAAGTTCCGCCTCTAAGAGTGAGGCCCTTTGAAAAAGGGGCCGGAGAGAAAAAGGAGGCAGAATTATGCGAAAGATTTTTGCAGGCGCTCTTTGTTTATTTGCCCTGGCGGCCTCGACTACGCAGGCCCAGTTCAACCGTCACGTGCGAATCATTAACCGTTCCTCATCGACCATTGAGTATCTATACGCGTCGAATATCGATCGTGGGACGTGGGAGGAAGACATTCTCGGACCGAACCGAGTGATTGCGCCGGGCTACTATAGAGA
>Ga0126381_100006047_pt1 | contig 13366 bp, 15 predicted proteins | sample PanSoiMetPlot_28_FD_96465 | JGI IMG/M metagenome (GOLD analysis project Ga0126381, IMG submission 96465) | Tropical forest soil microbial communities from Panama - MetaG Plot_28 | ecosystem: Environmental > Terrestrial > Soil > Tropical forest > Bulk soil | place: Panama | collected 2016-02-17
CAGCTCGACGAGCGGCTGTGGCTCTTGGAGCTGTTCCATGGCCCCACCCTGGCGTTCAAGGATCTCGCGCTGCAGCTGGTCGGGCTGATGTTCGACGCGGTGCTGGCGCGCCGGGCCGAGCGGGTCACGATCATCGGCGCAACCTCGGGCGACACCGGCTCGGCGGCGATCGAGGCGTGCCGCGACCGCGACGCGCTCGACGTCTTCATCCTCTATCCCAAGGGCCGCATCTCCGAGGTGCAGCGCCGGCAGATGACGACCGTCGCGGCGGCGAACACGCACGCGGTGGCGATCGCCGGCACGTTTGACGACTGCCAGGACCTGGTAAAGGCGCTGTTCGCCGACGCCGCGTTGCGCCGCGACCTCGCGCTGTCGGCGATGAACTCGATCAACTTTGCCCGCATCGCCGCGCAGATCGTCTATTACGTCGCCGCCGGGATGGCCCTCGGCGCGCCCGGTCGTGCCGTGTCGTTCGCCGTCCCGACCGGCAATTTCGGCAATGTCTACGCGGCGCATCTGGCGCGCTCGATGGGCCTGCCCATCGAGCGCCTGGTTCTGGCGACCAACGCCAACGATATCCTCGCGCGCTATCTGAAGCGCGGCCAAATGTCGATCGCCGAGGTCGTCCCGAGTCTCAGCCCGAGCATGGACATTCAGGTCGCGAGCAATTTCGAGCGCCTGCTGTTCGAGCTGAAGGGCCGTAACGGCGCCGCGGTGGCACAAGCGATCGCCGCCTTCCGCCGCGATGGCGCGCTGCCGGCGGACGACCAGGCGTGGCGCGCGGCAGCCAAGTTCTTCGCGCCGCACCGGGTCGATGATGCCGCGACGGTGCGGGAGATCGGCGAGACCTATCGGCGCAGCGGTATGCTGATCGACCCGCACACCGCGGTCGCGGTAGCCGCCGCGCGCGCCCATCGTCGACGCGACCAGGACGAGGCGCCGATGGTGGCGCTGGCGACCGCGCATCCGGCGAAATTCGCCGACGCGGTAGAGCGCGCGACCGGTGCCCGCCCACCGCTGCCGCCGGCGCTGGCCGCGATCATGGAGAAGCCCGAGCACGTCACCGTGCTGCCCAACGATATCGCCGCGGTGTCGCGCTTTATCCGCGAGCGGGCGCGATTGCGGGCGAGGGCGGCATGAGCGACGTCGGCCTCGCCACCCTCGGCAACGGCCTGCGCATCGTCACCGACCGCATCGCGACGGTGGCGACGGTATCGATCGGCCTGTGGGTCGATGTCGGCACCCGGCACGAGCCGGCGGCAGTCAACGGCGTCGCGCATTTTCTCGAGCACATGGCGTTCAAGGGAACCAAGCGCCGTTCCGCGCTCGCCATCGCCGAGGAGATCGAGGCGGTGGGCGGCCACCTCAACGCCTACACCTCGCGCGAAAGCACTGCGTACTACGCCAAGGTGCTGAAAGAGGATGTCGCGTTGGCGCTCGACATCCTCGCCGACATTCTGCAGCACTCGACCTTCGAGCGCGCCGAGCTCGAACGCGAGCGCACGGTGATCCTGCAGGAGATCGGCCAGGCCAACGACACCCCGGACGATGTCGTCTTTGATCATTTCCAGGAGTGCGCCTATCCCGACCAGGCGATGGGCCGCCCGGTGCTCGGCAGCCCGAAGATCATCCGGAAGCTGTCGCGCAAATCGGTCGTCTCCTACCTGCGGGAGAATTACGGCGCGGCGCGCATGGTGCTGTCCGCGGCGGGCCATCTCGACCATGACGAGATCGTCGCGCTCGCCGACCAGCTGCTCGGTGCGATGCCGGCCGAGCGCAGCGTGTCGACCGAGCCGGCGCGCTATGTGGGCGGCGACATGCGCCAGGAGCGCGACCTGGAACAGCTCCATCTCGTGCTCGGGTTTCCCGGGCTGCCGCTGTGCGACCCCGACTATTATGCGGCGGCGGTGCTGTCGACCGCGTTCGGCGGCGGCATGTCCTCGCGGCTGTTCCAGGAAATCCGCGAGAAGCGCGGTCTGGTCTATGCGATCAGTTCCTTCGCGCACAGCTATCGCGACGGCGGTCTGTTCGGCGTCTACGCCGGTACCGGCGAGGACGAGGCGGCCAAACTGATGCCGGTGCTGTGCGACGAGACACGCAAGCTCGCCGACGGTTTCACCGCGGTCGAGCTGGCGCGCGCCAAGGCGCAGATGAAGGCCGGTATCTTGATGTCGCTCGAGAGCACCTCGGCGCGCTGCGAGCAGATGGCGCAGCACATGTTGATCCATGGCGTGCCCTTCGATCCGGACGACATCGTGCGCCGCATCGATGCGGTGGACGATGCGGCGATCGGCCGGGTCGTCGCCGGCTGGCGCCGCGCGCCGCCGACGCTGGTTGCGCTGGGGCCGACCGGCAAGCTCGAAGATTTCGCGCGCCTCGAAAAGCGGCTGAACGGTTGAGCCCGGACGACGCGACGATGGCGCCACAACGCAAGACCTTCCCCCGGCTGTTCGCGACCCGCGCCGATCCGCTGCGGCTGATTGGCGACACGGTGTTCATCCGCCCGCCGGAGCGCGGCGACTACGAATCCTGGGCCAGCCTGCGCGCGTGCTCGCGCGGCTTTCTCACCCCGTGGGAGCCGACCTGGCCGTCCGACGCGCTGAGCCGCGCCAGCTTTCGCGCCCGCATCGCGCGCTACGCCGAGGATTGGCGCAGCGACCAGGGATACAATTTTTTCATCTTCCGACCGGACGAGACGCTGGTTGGCGGGGTCGGGCTCAGCAATCTGCGGCGCGGCGTCGCCGAGACCGCGAGCCTCGGTTACTGGATCGGCGAGCCGTTCGCGCGACGTGGCTACATGACGGCGGCACTGCCGCTGGTGCTCGATTTCTCGTTCGACCGGCTGCGGCTGCACCGGGTCGAGGCGGCCTGCCTGCCGACCAATGTGCCGAGCCGCGCCCTCCTGCTGCGTACCGGCTTTACCGAAGAGGGCTACGCCCGGCGCTATCTGCTGATCGACGGCAAATGGCAGGACCACCTGCTGTTCGCGATCCTGCGCGAGGATTGGCGCCGCTAGCGGCTACCGGCGCCCGTGAGACGCTCGGGGCGCCGGGCAAGTTTCATCAGAGAGCAGATTACGGCGAGGAGCACGGCCATGTTCGAAGGCTTCACCCGCACCGAGATCGACACCAGTGCCTTCGAGGGCGCGCGCATCCACCTGCGCCACGGCGGCGATGGCCCGCCGCTGCTGCTCCTCCACGGCAACCCGCTGACCCATGTGTCGTGGCACAAGATCGCGCCGCTTCTGGCCCGGGATTTCCACGTCGTCTGCCCCGATCTGCGCGGTTATGGCGACAGCGTCGGTCCCGACGATGCCGGGCCGAACAACATCAACTACTCGTTCCGCGCGATGGCGCAGGACCAGGTCGAAATCATGGAAACGCTCGGCTACAAGCAATTCTTTGTCGCCGGCCACGACCGCGGCGCGCGCACCACCGCGCGCATGTGCCTCGACCATCCCGATCGCGTGAAGAAGGCAGGTCTGGTCGACATCCTGCCCAACCATCACATCTGGACCCACGCCAACAAGGATTGGGCGCTGCGCTCGTGGCACTGGCCGTTCATGGCGCAACCCTACGACTTTCCTGAAAGGATGATGGCCGGCGTCGATGCCCGCTGGTTCATGGAAAAAAAGCTGTCAAAGCCGGGGATCGGGCTCGGCTTTTTTGGCGACGAGGCGTTCGACGAGTATGTGCGCTGCTTCAACTGGAAGACGATCAAAGGCTCGTGCGCCGATTATCGCGCCTGCGTCACTTGCGACTTGGAGATGGACACGGCGGACTTCGCGGCCGGCCGCAAGATCACCGTGCCGCTGCTGGTGATCTGGGGCCAGCGCAGCCATACCGAGGGCGTGCACGGCGATGTGCTCGCGGTGTGGAAGCGCAATTACGCGACCGACGCCTGGGGCGGGGCGCTGACCTGCGGCCACTACGTCCCCGAGGAAGCCCCGGACGAGACCTACGCCAAGTTCATCGCGCATTTTAAGGGCTGAGCAGACCCTTCTCGTCATCCCGGAAGCTGGGCGAGCCCAGGCTTTGCCTGGGCGCGAGCCTTGCTATCCGGGATCCATGAACACAACCCCGCGCGAACTCCGCGGCGTCGGTGTTCATGGGTTCCGGGATCGCCGCTGCCGCGGCGCCCCGGAATGACGGGTGAAGATCAGGTCCTAAAGCTCGGGTCGAGCTTGTCGCACAGGCGTAAGAGCGCCGGCCATTCGCGCTGGCCGCCAAGCCGCACGTTGTCGCCGGCATTGGCGAATTGCGCCGCCTGCTTCTCGCTGGTCTCCTCGGGCGGGAACACCAGCCTGGCGCCCGCGGCGCACGCCGCCTGCGCCTTCAATTGCGCCTCGGCCGAGCGCTCGAAATGATAAGTAAAGGAAAACGCCTCGGCGACGTTGCGCCCGGTCGCCAGCAGCCCGTGGTTGCGCAGCACCAGCACCGGGTGATTGCCGATCGACCGCTGCAGCCGCTCGCGTTCGTCCATGTCGAGCGACACGCCCTCGTAGTCGTGGTAGCCGAGCCGGTTGTGAAAGCGCATCGCCCATTGCGACAACGGCAGCAGCCCCTCCTCCTGCACGCCGACCGCGATGTCGGCCTCGGTGTGGGTGTGGACGACGCATTGCACATCGGAACGGCCGAGATAGATCGCGCCGTGGATCACCACGCCGGCATAGATCGGCTCGTACTCGGACTCGCCGATGAGGTTGCCGTCGAAATCGACCTTGAGGATGTTCGAGGCGGTCACCTCGTCGAACATCAGCCCCATCGGGTTGATCAGCATGTGATCCGGCTCACCCGGCACCCGCGCCGAGTTGTGCGTCAGGATCAGATCGTCCCAGCCGAAATGCGCGATGAGCCGATAGCAGGCCGCGAGGTCGACCCGCACCGCCCATTCCTCGGGGCTGATATGACGCGGCCGCGAAGCCTGAATGTTCAAGGAATCCATCGCGTTCTCCTGTCTTGGGACGTCGTCTTGGGTGGTTAGGCCACGACCTGCAGATCATCATCCCCACTGTCGACGATCTGCTGCCGCAACTCGCGGACCAGGATGATGCAGCCGTCCGAGGCGGAATGATTGAGCTGGGCGTTATCGCCATGAATAAAAAAGGCGCTGCGGCCAAACTCGTCCCCGCTCACATGAGTGAGCGGCAGCGCCAACGGCCCGAGATGGTCGGGCGGATCGACCGGCGGACCGATCGTCCAGCCCCCTTGCGGGATGGGACCGACATCGTGGACATCCTGCATCGCCGGGTTGTTGAGCCCGTCGCCGTGGCCGGAGTAGCCGGCGCCGACCGCAGCGCCGTCGCGATCGAGTTCGCCGGTCGACTGTTTGTAGGTCCACGTCATGAGCACCTCCCGCGACAGGCTATGCCGGCGCGAAGCAGGGCACCGGCCCGCCGCCTTCGCTCGGCTTGAACACCACCTTGACCTTCTGCCCGATTCTGATGCCGTCGAGATCGCAATCGACGATGTTGGTCATCATCGTCGGCCCTTCGGCCAGCGTCACGTAGGCGATCGCATAGGGCACCGGCGCGCCGCGCCGCATCACGCTGTAGGTATAGATCGTGCCCTCGCCCGAGGCTTCCTGCCATGTCGTGTCGTCGCTGAAGCAGAACGGGCAGATCGAGCGCGGGTAGAAATGCAGCTCGCCGCAGGCGTTGCATTTCTTGAGCACCAGCTCGCCCGCCGCCGCGGCGTCCCAGTAGGGCTGGGTCTCGGGATTGGGCTGCGGCGCCGAGATCTTGCGGGTCTGCTGTCCTTCGGCCATCGCCCTACTCCCTTTCCATGATCACGGTGGCGGCGCCATGCCGGGTGCCGAGCGAGCCGCCGGTGCCGTGCGCCAGCGCGATGTCGCAATTGCGCACCTGCACCGCCGGGTGCGCCTCGCCGCGCAGCTGGCGCACGGCCTCGACCACTTTGGTGAGGCCGCCGCGGTTCGACGGGTGGTTGTTGCACAGCCCGCCGCCATCGGTGTTGAAGGGCAGCTTGCCGGTGCCGGAGATCAGGTTGCCGTCGCTGACAAACTTGCCGCCTTGGCCCTTCTCGCAGAAGCCGAGATCCTCGATCTGCATCAGCACGGTGATCGTGAAGCTGTCGTAGATCGAGGCGTATTTGATGTCGCCCGGCTTGACCCCGGCCTCGGCGAAGGCCAGCGGCCCCGACACCACCGCGCCCGAATAGGTCAGGTCGAGGTTCTTGCCGCCGTACTGGTTTTTCGGGCTTTCGCCGCAGCCGAGCACCTTGACCTTGGGCCGCTTGAGGCTCCGGGCGATCTCCGGCCGCGCCAGGATGATCGCCCCGCCGCCGTCGCTGATGACGCAGCAATCGAGCCGGTGCAGCGGGTCGGCGATCATCGGCGAATTGACCACGTCCTCGACCGTGACGACGTCGCGCAGCATCGCGTGCTCGTTGTATTGCGCGTGGTGCGAGGCGGCGACCTTGACCCAGGCGAGCTGCTCGCTGGTCGTGCCGAACTGGTGCATGTGGCGCATCGCGCACATCGCATACATGTTCGCGGTGGCCGGCCCGTAGGGGAATTCGAACTGCGACTCGGGGAACGGCACCGCCGGGGCGCGCGGCGCGGTGCCGGTCGCCATGCCCTCGGCGCGCGGCCGGCCGGCGAGCGTGATCAGCGCGACGTTGCACTTGCCGGCGGCGATCGCCTCGGCGGCGTGGCCGACCTGCAGGAGGTAGGACGAGCCGCCGGTATCGGTCGAATCCCAGTGCTTCAGCTTCAACCCCATGTAGTCGATCATCGACAGCGCGCCGAGCCCCGGCGTGTCGCCGGCGGCGCAGAAATAGCCGTCGATGTCGTCCTTGCTGATCCCGGCGTCCTCGATCGCGCCCTTGGCGCATTCGGCATGGAGCTGCGGCACCGTCTTGTCGGTGGCGAGCCGCGTCGGGTGCTCAAAGACGCCGATAATGTACGATTTGCCGTTGATGCTCATCGCGTGTCCGACCCTCCCTGGCCCCTCCCTGCCGACGGTAGCGATGGGATACCAGCCGCCGGTTCCGGTCAATCCCGGATTGCGGCGATGTCGCTATGCGCCGGGGCGGCTCGCCGGCGCGGGAGGCACTGTTCCGGGCCACGGCATCGAATAATGGCTCACCATGGACGCTGATGATCAAGGAGGCCTGACATGGACGAGGGAGAGATCCGCGCGGCGCTGGATCGCCACTGGGCCGCTTCCGATGCGAACGACTTCGAGGGGGAGCATCAGATTTACCGAGAGGACGCGGTGCTCGAATATCCGCAATCGGGCGAGCGCATCCGCGGGCGGCGGCAGATCCAATCGTCGCGCGCCGCGCAACCGAACCAGAAACGCTTCGCGGTTCGGCGGATCATCGGCTCGGGTGATCTCTGGGTCACCGAATATGTCCTGACCTATGATGGGCGGCCATCCTATACCGTGAGCATCATGGAGTTTCTCGACGGCAAGGTGGCGCGCGAGACCCAGTATTTCAGCGATCTGTTTGCGCCGGGACCGTCGCGGGCGCAATGGGTCGAACGGACGCCGTGAGCCCTGGCCACCGTAAGGCTGGCCATCTGCCGCTCGCGCGCGCGGCGCTGCCGATCGATACGGCATCGCTCGCCCGCTTTCTTATCGGCAAGCGACTGGTGCGGGAATTGCCCGAGGGCGTCGTCTGCGGCCGCATCGTCGAGACCGAGGCGTATGTCGTCGGCGACGCCGCCGGGCACGCCTTCCGGGGCATGACGCGGCGTAATCGTTCGCTATTCCTGGAGCGCGGGCATGCCTATGTTCATCTCGCCTACGGCATCTCATGGATGCTGAATGTCTCGAGCGAGATCCCCGGGGTCGGCGCCGGCATCCTGATCAGGGCGATCGAGCCGCTCGAAGGCGTCCCTATCATGCAGCGAAATCGCGGCATCGAGCGCTTGCGCGACGTGGCGCGAGGACCCGGCAGGCTCGCCGCAGCGTTGCGGGTCGATCGTCGGCTCGATGGTCTCGATCTTTGCCGCGAAGGTCCGCTGTGGCTGGGAAGCAGCGACGACGAACCCGGTGAGATCGGGCAGAGCGTCAGGATCGGCATTTCGCGGGACGCGGACCGCCTCCTGCGATTTTATCTTCGGGACAGTCCGTTCGTCAGCGGCCCGAGGTCGCTCAATCGGTATCAGCCTTGATCGCGGCAATCTCCGCCGCGCCGTAGCCCAATTCCGCCAGCACCGGCTCGGTGTGCTCGCCAAGCCGGGCCGGCGGCAGGTTCTGGTCGAGCCTCGTCCCGGAAAAGGCGACCGGAAACGGCATCGTCGTCAGCCGGCCTTCGCTCGGATGGTCGATCCGCTGGAAGAACCCGGCCTCGTTGAGATAGGGGTCGCGCACCACCCCCATCAGGTCGTTGACCGCGCCGTTCGGCACGTCCGCCGCGTCGAGCCGCGCCTTCCACTCGGCGGTCGACCGCATCCGCATCACCCCGGCGAGCCAGGTGTAGAGTTCGTCGATGTTGGCGGTGCGATGCTCGATCGTGTCGAAGCGCGGGTCGTCGGCGAGTTCGGGCACGCCGCACGCGGCAAACAGATTGCGCCATTGCCGGTCCGTCGTCGCCAACAGGCAGACATGGCCGTCGGTTGTCGCGTAGGGCCGGCGGTGCGGGGTCAGCATGCGCGGATAGCCGAGCCCCTTCTCCGGCTCGCCGAACACGCCGTGCCACAAATGGTCGACGAGATTGAACGCCGCCATCGTATCGACCATCGGGACATGGACTTCCTGGCCGCGCCCGGTCTTCTCGCGGGCGTAGAGCGCCATCCCGATCATCGCCGCCAGCACATAGCCGGTGAGCTTGTCGGCGATCACCATCGGCGCGTAGCGCGGCGCGCCGTCGGTATCCTGGTTGAGCGCGGCGAAACCGCTTTCGCCCTGGATGATGTCGTCGAACGCGCCGCGCTCGGCATGCGCACCGTCGGCGCGCCAGCCGCTCGCCGAAGCGTAGACGAGGCGCGGACTGGCGACGGCGACCGCCTGGTAATCGATGCCGAGCCGCGCGGCGGCGCCGGGGCGCATGTTGTGCACCAGCACGTCGGCCGTCGCGGCGAGTCGCAGCAGCGCCGCCCGCGCCTCGGCGCGTTTCAGATCGAGCACGACGCTCTTCTTGTTGCGGTTGATGTTGAGGAAATACGCGGCCATGCCGGGATTGCGCATCGGCCCGAGGGCGCGCATCACGTCGCCCTCGGGAGGCTCGATCTTGATCACCTCGGCGCCGAGATCGCCCAGGATCTGGGTCGCCACCGGTCCCAACACCACCGCCGTCAGGTCGATGACGCGCACCCCTTGCAGCGGCCCCGCCATAATTCGTCCTCCAAACCGTCACGCGCGGTGACGATCCTTTGTCACGGCGAACCGTGCAAGTCATCGGTACGTAGCATGCATGGCAAAGCTGCGCCGGGCCGGGTATGCTCGCGCGATCGCGGTCGGATGCCGGCGGCAAGCTTTCAGGGAAATCCCAGGGGAAATCGATGAAACTCGCGATGATGACAAAGGCGGGGGTCGCCGGCGTGGCGGTCGCCGCGGTGTGGCTGGCGCTGAGCGCGCCGCCGGCGGCGGCCGACGGGCTCGACAAATTCCAGAAGTCGATCGAGGCGCAAATCCCGCCCGGCACGTTTAGCTACAAGAGCGCCAAGGCGCTGGGCGACGACGGTTTTGCGTTGAGCGACGTGGTGATCACCCCGCCGCCGAGCGACCCGGCCAAAGACAAGCCCGAGCCGATCAACGTCAAGACGCTGACCGTCGAGCGGCTCGATTTCGCCTCGATCGAAAAGCAGCAACCGCCGCTGTTCGCCAAGGTCAAGCTCGACGGCATCACCTCCGGCTCCAAGGCCGGCGGCTTCGACCTGAAGCAGATGGCCGGCATCGACAATGTCAGCGCCGATTTCGGCGTCGACTACCGGCTCGACCCCGACAAGAAGACCTTCACGCTGAAGCGGCTGGAGCTGAACCTGAACGGTCTCGCCAAGCTCGAGACGTCGGTGGTCGTCGACGGCATCAGCCTCGAAGACGCGGCCAAGCCCGATCAGGCGATGAACGACGCCTCGCTCAAGAGCGCCGACCTGATCTACGACGACCATTCGCTGCTGGCGAAGGCGATCCCGATCGCCGCGGCGATGCAGGGCAGCGATCCCAAGGCGATGACCGCGCTGGCCATCGCCTTTCTCGACGGCGCGCGCGCCAATCAGGGTGCGGCGGCGCAGAAGGCGATCGACTCGCTTGTCGCCTATGTCGAGGACTACGAGAAGCCGAAAGGCCCGCTGAAGATCGTCGTCGAGCCGGCGGGCAAGGTGTCGAACGCCGATCTGACAAACGCCAAGAGCGCCGACGACATCGTCAAGCTGCTCGGCATCCAGATCAGCTATGCCGGCACGCGCAGCTCCAAGCCGGGCGAGGGCGCTCCGCCGGCGGCGGACATGACCGGAGCCGGCGCCAAGGACGTGCCGGCGAAGGACGAGGATGACGACGACAGCAACAAGAAGTCGCTCGACAAGCGGAAGTAGGCGGCCCTGGTAAGGCGGCCTTCCGGGGCCGCCCCTCCCGCACCGGGTCGGCGCTAATAGCGGTTGCTGTGGTACCGCATCTCGCGGTCCCGCACGACGGCGCGGTGATGGCCGACGGCGCAGCCGATCCCCGCGCCGATCAGCCCGTGATGGCCGACGAAATGGCCGGCAACCCCGCCGACGGCGGCGCCGCTCAAGCACCCCGCGTTCGCGGGCGACAGGGCGGCGGCGCTCGTCACCGCGAGCACGCCGGCCAGCAGCATCATGAGCCTTCTCATCGACTGATCCTCCTCGTTCGGGCGCGGTTTGCGCCGGTCTCCGGAAGAACGAGGCGAGCCCGGGCGAGGTTCACCAGCCCTTTTCAGCCGATCGGTTGAATGGTCTATGCGGCGGGCGGTGGATTCGGCGCCGGCGCTTCCTCCGCGCTGCCCTGATCGAGCAGCTTGCGGATCGCCGAGCGGAAGATCGGGTTCGACCGCCCCTGCCGTGCGATCAGATAAACCACCAGCCCGACCATCACCACGTACCCGATCGCCACCGCGGCGAAATCGCCCCGCCACATGCCGTAGCAGCCGAACAGCAGCGACGGCACGAAATAGATCGCGTAGGTGAAGAAGATGTCGAGCCGACCGGTCCGCTCGGCGAGGAAGCGCGAAAGCGTCGACCGCTCTTCCGAAGTGAGGTCGTTCACAGCGCCGAGCCGATCATCGCCTTCAATTTCGTCACCGCTGCGCCGGGTGCCGTGAGTACCGGACATCGCACCGCTGCCTTGACCGCCGCGGCGGCGCGCGAGGTCGAGAAATGCGCCAGCATGACCGCGTCGCAATCGGCAAAGCGCGGCGCGGCGATCGCCACCAGCTGATCGTGCTCGGCGGCGTCGCCCGCCTGCAGCGCCTTCATCGCGCCCGCCACGCAAAAGCTGCTGAGCGCCGCCTTGTCGCCGGCGATCTCGCGAAACTCCTCCTCCATGCCGGCGACGCTCGGCGCGAAGGTCGCGAGCATCCCCAGCCGCTTGCCGGCGGCGAGCGCGGCCGCGAACATCGCCTCGTTCGGCTTCAGAACCGGGATGCTCGCCGCCGACGCGGCCTCCTCGATGGCCTCGCCAAACGCCGAGCAGGTGAAGAGGATGCCTTGGGCGCCATTGTCCTCGGCGTATTTTGCGAGCAGCAGGAAGCGCCCGACCATCGCCTCGGTCAACCGCCCGTCGCGTTCGCGGTCGCGCGACAGCGAGGTATCGAGGATATCGACGCACTCCGCCTCCGGCCATAGCTGCCGGAATGCGTCGTGCACCGGCGCCATGGCGACGGTGACGGCATGGATGAGCGCGATCCGAGGCATCGTCGTTCCCGTAAAGTCGCGGCGGTACGATGGTAGCAGGCCGCGCCGCCGGGCGGTATCGTCGCGCATCCTTGCGCAAAGCCCCGGCAGCGGGAGAGGTTCATGGAAACCGTAGGGCTCGGCTTTTATTTCGAGGATTTGCCGGTCGGGCGAAAATTCAAGACGATCGGCCGCACCGTCACCGCGGCCGACATCACCAATTTCGTCAACTGCACCGGCATGGTCGAAGTGCTGTTCACCAACCTCGAATTCCTCGCGCATGAGAGCGACATCAAGGGCCGTCCCGCTCCGGGCGCGCTGGTCTACGCGTTCAGCGAGGGGCTGCTGACGCAATCGACCATGCAGCACACCGGCTTTGCCTTCCTGCACATGGAGCTCGACATCAAGGGCCCGGTGGTCGCCGGCGACACGATCCACGCCGAGTGCGAGGTGATCGAAGCGCGACTGTCGAAAAGCCGCCCCGGCCGAGGCCTGGTGCGCACCCGCGTCGAGGTCAGGAAACAGGATGGCACGACCGCGCTGGTCTACACCCCGCTGCGCATGGTGAAGTGCCGCGAGGGCTGAGCCGCTACGCCGCAAACCGCGGCATCAGCCGGGCGGCGTTGCCGCGATCGATCGCCTGGCGCTCGGTGAGCGTCAGCGGCAGTTCGGCGAGCAGCCCGACATTCTCTTCGAGCGAGTAGTACGGATAGTCGCTGCCGAACACGACCTGCGACACGGGCACGAATTTCAGCAGCGCCGCCATCGTCGGCGCGAACGAGGCGTTGGCGGTGTCGTAATAGAGGCGGGTGAGCTCGGTCATCACCCCTTGCGGCGCGATCTCGGGCAAATCCTTGCGGTTGCGGGTCATATTGACGATGCGCCCGGCCAACGCCGGCACCGGCCCGCCGGCATGCGAGAAAATCCACTTGATGTCGCGCCATCGGGCAAGCGAGCCGCCGAGCAGCAGGCTCACCACGGTGCGGCCGGTATCGTAAGGCCATTCGAGCATCGAGGGTTGCCCCGTGGGGATCAGGTTGCCGCAGCATTCCGGCGTATTGGGATGAAAATAGACGACCGCCTTGCGCCGGTTCAGCTCCTCGAACACCGGAGCGAAGGCCGGGTCGCCGGGCCATTTGCCGCCATAGCTCGTCATCAGCCCGACGCCGTCGGCCTTCAGCGTATCGAGCGCGTAGGCGATCTCCGCGAGCGCGCCGTCGATATCGGGGAGCGGCATCGCCGCGAACAGGCCAAAGCGGCCGGGATGATCGCGGCCGGTCTGCGCCGCGTAGTCATTGCACATGCGCGCCAACGAGCGTGCCTGGGCCGCGTCCTTGAAGCGCGGCCCCCAAGGCGACATCGACAGGATGGCGGTGGCGACCCCGGTCTTGTCCATGTGCTCCAGCACACCGGCGGCGCTCCACCCGGTCATCAGCGGGCTCGGCTTGTTGCCGACCACCTGTTCGACGACGTCGAGATAGGCGGGCGGGAAGAAATGGTGGTGCAAATCGACCCGGCGCGGCGCCGGATCGAAGGCGTCGGATGC
>Ga0126381_100006049_pt1 | contig 13365 bp, 10 predicted proteins | sample PanSoiMetPlot_28_FD_96465 | JGI IMG/M metagenome (GOLD analysis project Ga0126381, IMG submission 96465) | Tropical forest soil microbial communities from Panama - MetaG Plot_28 | ecosystem: Environmental > Terrestrial > Soil > Tropical forest > Bulk soil | place: Panama | collected 2016-02-17
ATGCTAGTATTATCGGCTCAATGCGTTGGGTTGACCTTGGGGTGATCGCGGCTTACCTTCTGGGGATCACCTGGTTCGGGTCGCGCTTTCGCTCTTCGCAGAAATCGCTCAAAGACTACTTCCTCGGCGGGAAGAATGCGCCGTGGTGGGCTATTGCGCTTTCGATCGTTTCCGCTGAGACGAGCACCTTGACGGTGATTGGGACTCCATCGATTGCATTCCTTGGGAATTTCGCTTTCTTGCAGCTTGTGATGGGGTATTTGCTGGCGCGAATTGTGATCTCGGCGCTTTTTCTTCCGGCTTATTTCCGAGGCGAGATGTTTACGGCGTATGAGCTGATGCGGAGGCGGTTCGGGACTCGGATCCGGCGGTGGACGGCGGGAACGTTTTTGATTCTGCGCGCGCTGGCGGAAGGCGTGCGGGTGTTTGCAATTTCGATTGTGATCGCGATCGTGCTGGGTACGGGCGAGATGACTTCGATCGCGGTCATCATCGCGCTCACATTGGTTTATACGCACGAAGGCGGATTGACCGCGGTCATTTGGACAGATGTGGTGCAGATGTTTCTTTATGTCGCCGGGGCTGTGGTGAGCCTGTTGGCGATTTTGCATGAGATTCCGGGCGGGTGGGGGCATGTGGTCGAGCTTGCCGCGCCGCTGGGAAAATTTCAGGTGTTCGATTTCGCGATTGGGCCGGCGTTTTTCACGAAGTCGTACAGCTTTTGGGCGGGGATTATTGGCGGATGCTTCCTCACGACCGCAAGTCACGGCACGGAGCAGTTAATGGTGCAAAGGCTACTGGCGGCTCGGGATGAGCGCGAGAGCAGGAAGGCGCTGCTGGTGAGTTGGGTGGTGATCTTCGCGCTATTTGCGCTGTTCCTTACGATCGGTGTTTGTTTATTCACTCTTTATCAAGATGCGCAGCGTCCCACGCCTAAGGTGACGGACACGATTTATCCGGATTTTGTATGGCATGAGTTGCCGGTTGGTGTGGCGGGGCTTGTGACGGCGGCGATTCTGGCGGCGGCGATGTCGAATTTATCGGCAGCATTGAACTCACTTTCTTCGACGACGGTAATGGATTTCATCCGGCCGCTTGCGAAAAGCGTGGAGCCGGAGGAGGCGTGGCTCGCGCGCTCGCGATGGGCGACTCTCGCGTGGGGAGCGATTCTGTTTGCGGTCGCGCTGGTGGCTCGGAATTGGGGAGGAGTTTTGCAGGCGGGTCTTTCGATCGCCTCGATTTTATACGGAGCGCTGCTTGGAGTTTTTCTGCTTGGATTGTTAACGAAGAGAATCGGCGAGACGGCGGCGATTTGTGGAATGATGGCGAGCCTTGGTTTGATGCTGTATATCCGGTTCTTTACTCCGATTGCATTCACCTGGTACGTGGTTATCGGAACGGGCGCAACGTGCGCGGTTGCATTTGTCATTTCTTTATTCCTTCGGGAGCCTATATCCATTCAGGAGGAAAAGCCTGATGCAATCGACTGAATTACGCCGCGTGCTGGGAGTTTGGCCGGCGATGGCGATCGTGATCGGAACGGTGATCGGCAGCGGCATCTTTCTCGTACCCAACGATATGATCAAGGCCGTCGGCACGCCTTCCATGGTGTTCTTTGTCTGGATATTCGGCGGGGTACTCAGTTTATTCTGCGCATTTAGCTATGCGGAATTGTCGGCAGCAATGCCCGAGGCGGGCGGGGAGTACGTTTACCTGAACGCGGCCTATGGTCCGTTCTTCGGATTTATCTATGGCTGGACACAAACCTGGGTCGCAAAGAGCGCTTCCCTGGCGACACTGGCTACGGGTTTTTATACGTACGCGGCCGACTTTTTTCCGGTGCTTGCGCAGCCAATTTTCGTGATTCCATTGCCGATCGGGCCCGGCGGAGGGCCTTTGCCCATTCGCTATGGACAATTGCTGGGCATTGTAGTTCTACTTTTTCTGGCGGGCGTCAATTACGTGGGGGCCAGGGCTGGCGGAAGACTTCAGGTTGCGGCGACTGGTTTGAAACTCGGACTGATTGCCGCATTGGTAATTGGCGCGTTACTTTCGGGCAAATCCAATTCAGCGAATTTTCATAGCGCAATCACGCCCGAACTGTCCGGATCTGCCGGATTTTTTGCGGCGCTGGTGGCGGCGCTTTGGGCATTTGACGGTTGGAACAACGCAGGGATGCTCGGTTCGGAAATCAACAGGCCGGAGCGGAACCTGCCGAGGGCGCTGATTTTCGGCACGCTAATCACAATGGGAATGTATTTGGTGGCGAATTGGGCGTACTTTACGGTGTTGAGCGCGGCGGATGTAGCGGGGACGGAGCGCGTGGCGGCAGAGATGATGCGCCGCGTGGTGGGGTCGGCCGGAGGGAAATTGGTAAGCGCGGCCGCGATGGTTTCTATTTTTGCGGCTATCAACGGGTCAATTCTGTCCGGATCGAGGGTGCCGTTCGCGATGGCGCAGGGGGGGTATTTCTTTGCGTGGCTAAAAAGAGTGAATCCAATGTATCGAACGCCCTCCGCAAGCATCTTACTGATTTCGGGGTGGGCTTGTTTGCTGCTATTGAGCGGCCAATACAGGCAACTCTACACCTTAGTAATATTTCCAAGCTGGATTCTATACGGCATGACGGCCGCGTCCGTAATCGTTCTGCGGCGCAAGAGACCGGATTTGAAAAGACCCTATCGGGTGGTTGGCTATCCAGTAGTCCCGGTTCTATTCGTTCTAGTGGCAGGGTCTCTTCTTTGGGATACACTTCGAAATTCGCCAAGGGAAAGTGGCATTGGACTGGTATTGATTGCGGCGGGAATACCGTTTTATTTGTATTGGAATAGGCGCGTATCCCCTGTGGAATCATAGGGCCGGAATTCAAAAGTCCGATCTTGGGTATGCAATGATAGGACGAGTTAGGTTAGGGTACCGATTTGAAGATTTTGTTCTGTTTTCCGAACAAGACTCTTGAAATGCGCGGGATTCTTGGTATAAACTCGTTCTACCGTTATGGGAACCGACAACGCAGTGCTGTTCTCTTTTCCGAACGAAGCGATTCCGGAGGTGACTAACGTAAGTGAAGTTCGGGAGACACCGAAACCCGAACCCACGAGGGAATCGTCCAAGGACTTAGGTGCCCTAAATCCTGTAAATGTTAAAAATGGAGCCAGAAAAATGGATGTTATGAAGATGCTCGCCGAGTTAAAACAGGAGCGCGAGCACATAGAAGAAGCTATTCTTACCCTGGAGCGCCTAGCGCGCGGCCGTGGGAAGCGCAGAGGCCGGCCGCCATCATGGATGAAGGAAGTGAAGCGTCGCGGACGTCCTCCTGGTAGTAAGAACAAGGCGAAAGAAAGCGCGGTCGCTTAAGTCCTCGCTTTAAGGCTGCGGGTCTTCAGGCCCGAAAGCTTTCGGCCCCTGGCGGACGCTGGACTCCATATTTAGTGGAGCCTGGCGTCGGCCAGGGGATTTTGTTTTTATACTGGGTTGATCCGCGCGCCCCAAAAATTGCGCGGATCAGAGAAGGCCCTTATGAATTCGCCTTTGATTGTTGCCCTTGATTTTGAGACGGCCGTGGAGGCTCGGGTGTTGGTGAACACTTTGGGTGATGCGGCGAGGTTTTATAAGGTCGGGTTGGAACTGTACGCATCGGCGGGAATGGATTTCGTTCGGGAATTAAAATCGCAGGGCAAGCGAGTATTCCTGGATTTGAAGATGTATGACATCGGTGAAACGGTGAAGCGCGCCACTTCGGCGGTGGCAAAATCCGGCGCTGATTTTCTGACAGTTCACGCAATTCGGCCGGTGGTGATGGCGGCTTGCGCTGGGCGCGGCGACTCTAATCTCAAAATTCTTTCCGTCACTGTTCTGACGAGTTTCGATGAAGGCGATTTACGTGGTGACGGGCATTCGAAAACCGTCGGCGAGCTGGTGGAGCTTCGGGCGCATAATGCTCTGGACGCAGGCACGGATGGAATTGTGTGCTCGGCGCACGAAGTGAAGCGCGTGCGGGCTATGGGGGGGCCGAAGGCGATTCTGGTGGTTCCGGGAGTGCGGTCCGCGGGGGCTTCCAAGGGCGATCAGAAGCGTGTCGCGACGCCGATGCAGGCTCTGACCGATGGCGCGGATTACCTGGTGATCGGGCGGCAGGTAACGCGTGCGGAAGATCCGAAGGCGGAGATCGAAAGGATACTCGAAGAGATTCAATGTCCCACGTAACCCACTTGGAGTGCGCGGCCTGCGGGCTGCGTTATGAGGCTGGGAAGCTGCATAATCTATGTACTTGCGGCGGGCCTTTGCTGGTTCGGTACGATCTCGAAAAGATTAAACGGGAATGGCGGCGGGAATCCGTGGCGTATGCGCCGGATAATATGTGGCGCTATGCTTCGGCGCTTCCTGTGACGAAGGCGTCCTCAATTGTGTCTTTAGGAGAGGGAATGACGCCGCTGATTCGTACTCGCAAGCTGGGGAATCGGCTGGGGTCGACCGATCTTTGGGTAAAAGACGAGGGGATTAATCCAACGGGGTCGTTCAAGGCTCGAGGACTTTCTTGCGCGGTTTCGATGTGCTTGGAACTGGGCGTCAACAAAGTCGCGATTCCTTCGGCGGGGAATGCGGCGAGCGCGATGGCGGCTTATGCGGCGGCGGCTGGGATGGAAGCGCACATTTTTATGCCTCGCGATGTGCCGCAATCGAACTTTATTGAGTGCTCGGCCGCGGGGGCCCGGGTGACTCTGGTTGACGGTTTGATCAGCGATTGCGCGCGGATTGTCGGGGAACGGAAAGCTGCCGAAGGATGGTTCGACGTGTCGACTCTGAAGGAGCCTTACCGAATCGAAGGCAAGAAAACGATGGGGTATGAGCTCGCAGAACAAATGTACTGGCAACTTCCCGATGCGATCTTCTATCCGGCGGGCGGTGGGGTGGGACTAATCGGGATGTGGAAAGCGTTCGAGGAGATGGAAACGCTCGGGTGGATTTCGTCGAAGAGGCCGAAGATGATCGCGGTTCAGGCAGAGGGGTGCGCGCCGATTGTGAAAGCGTTCGACGAAGGCAAGAACGCCAGCGAGTTTTTCCAGAATGCGCATACCGTGGCGAGCGGGCTTAGGGTTCCTAAGGCGATCGGCGACTTTTTGGTGTTGGATGCGGTACGGAAGAGCGGCGGGACGGCCGTTGCCGTCTCGGACGAGGACATGATCCAGGCGGCGGTGGATCTGGCGTCGGACGAGGGGATGTTTATTGCGCCTGAGGGTGGGGCGTGCGTCGCGGCGGCTCGGAAGTTATTCGCGAGCGGGTTCTTGAAGGGTGACGAGCGGGTCGTGATTTATAACACGGGGTCGGGTGTGAAGTATCTGGAAGCTTATTCGGGGCGGTTTCCAAGGGGTTAACTCTGCCCAAGTGTTTTTCAACGGGTTGAGACGACAGGCTGAAGCCTGTCCCACTTGGATTTTCAATGGTGGATATTGAAGCTTCGCGCGAAGTTACTTCCAAGGGTCGCTCCACCGCGGGTCGTGAAGCAGTTCTTCGTCCGTGAGGGATTTGAGGAACTCTACAAGGTCATGGCGTTCCGCGCCGGTGAGCGTAAACCCATGAAGGATGCGAGTTTTGTTGGGATTCTCCAAACCGCCGCGCGAGTAATGATTGAGAACGTCTTCGAGTGTGGCCATGCTGCCGTCATGCATATAAGGAGCGGTTACGGCGATGTTGCGAAGGGTGGGAACGCGGAACCGCCCCATATCCTCAGGGCGCTGGCTTTGTTCGAAGAGTCCGCGATTGGGCGCTTCGTACTTGGACATGCCGGTGTTGAAAAAAGACGCGTGGGCATTGGGAGAAGATTCGAAGCGAACGTCGCCCGAGAAATTCCAGCCGCCATGGCACTGAAAGCAGCCTCCGCGCTCGCTTGTAGAGAAAAGAAGCTCGCCTCGTTTGGCGGAATCGGAGAGGGCGGACATATCGCCGCCCCATCGATAACGGTCGTAAGGGGAGCGCATGGAGATTATGGTGCGCTCAAACGTGGCGATCGCTTTGGTGACGTTGGTGATTGTGTACGAGTCGGTTTCGGCGGGGAATGCGGCGGGGAAGAGCTTTTGGTAAATCGGGTCCTTGCGGAGCTTTGTGAAGAATGCTTCCTCATGGCCCTTGAGGCCGAGTTCCACGGGTGATTCGCCGAGCATGGGAACCAGGGCTTGCTCTTCCAGGGATGACAGCGTGGCATTGGCCCAAGTGAGCCTGGGAGCGTAGGCGATATTGACGAGGCTCATGCTGCTGCGCGGATGCTGCTGGCCTGTTGTGCCCTCGGCGTGCGCGCGTCCGTCGGTGAAGGCTAGTTCCTGGCGATGGCAGGAACCGCAGGATTCCTTGCCATTTACGGACATTCGCTTTTCGTAGAAGAGTCGACGGCCTAGTTCTACTTTCTCGGATGTTATTGGATTGTCCAAAGGGATATAGGGGCGGGGAAAGCCTTTGGGGATTTGAAGGTCAAAGTCGGAGGCGGCAAGGGACGCGGCGAGCGACAGGAGAATGAGCACCGCCCTAGGCAACATTTCTGTCTTCCGTTGCTTACGCAACGAGGGCTCCAGTCTCAGAAGTGTCGTAACCGGCGAGTACTTCGAGCTTGCGGCGCAGTGTTGCACGGTGAAGTACGTCCATGAAAGCCTTCACGGCGGGCACGTCCGCCGTGCGGCGGCGCATTACGAGGTCATAGCGTTCGCTGTGCAGCGGGACGAAATCCAGTCCGAAAGTTTGGGCAGCGGAGCGCGTCGCGAGACAGACATCGGCTTCCTGTGTGGCGACGGAATAAGCGGCCGCAAGGTGTCCATAGGCGATGCGATCGTATCCTGCGACGTTGTGCGCGGCCATGCCGGCTCGTTCAATGAGCTTGTCCAGCAAACCGCGGCTGCCGGAGCCGGGTTCGCGGTTGATGAATCTGACTGTCTTTCGCCCAAGGTCTTCGATTTTTCGAATGCCCTTCGGATTTTCGGGTTGAATGACGAGGCCTTCTTCCCAACGGGCGAATGTGACCACCGCAAAGTCCTCGCCGGGAAATTCTTTGCGAAGGAAAGGCAGATTGAATTCCCCGGTTTTCGGGTCTTCGAGGTGTGAGCCCGCGATGTGCACTTTGCCTTCCTTGAGCCAGGCGAGCGCGAGTTTGCTGGAGGCTGCTGCTGCTACGATCTCGACTCCGCTGATTCGTTCCACCATTCGCGAGAGGAGACCGGTAGCTGGATCGCAACCCGCGAGGACCAATCGCTTTTGCGCGGCTTCTTCTTTGGCGAAGACGACGAGATCCGCCCGGCCATTCGTACGGCTCGTGCGTTTGATAATGCCGTCGGCTTCGGGCATATAGTAGGGTGTCGCGCTCACGGGAACGCTGACCCAACGGGAGCCGATCTGGCAGATTCGCACGGGCTGGCCTTTGGTGGTGGGCGCCGCGCTCAAGACCTCGGCGGCGATGGTATCGGGCGATTTAACGTCGCCGGCATGGAGCGAGAACAATTCATCCACTGTGACCTCGAGCTCGCGCGCGAGGTTCAGGGCAACTTCGGTATTCGGGACGTAGGTTCCCGCCTCAATCGCGTAGATGGTTTGGCGGCTGACGTTGACGCGGCGGGCGAGGTCCGATGCCCCGACGCCTCGGCTCTTGCGAATCGGCGCAAGGCGATTTTCGACTCTGGTTTTCTCGGGCACTTATTTCCTCACCTGGACTACTTCGAGTTTGTTGAGCATGCGGACGGATCGCGCTCCGGGTTTGTCTTTCGGGACCACGAGGCGGAAGCGGCCTTGGGCTCCGAAGAGAGGCTTGCCGTTAGCGGTGTCGGCTAGGAGAATTTCGTTGTCGATGAATGCAGGGTCGAGTTCGCCGAGGGAGAAGATGACCTGGTAGCCGTCCTGCGCCGATGCGAGCACGTAGCTCGCGAGAGCTTTTCCGCGAAGTTCGCTGCCTTGGGGGACTCCGGCTTTCTTGAGCACCTCATGGAGAAAGACGCCTTCATAGACGGTTTCCATGCCGTTGTTCGTGGTGCGTACGGAGGAACGGGGCATTTTGGCGAGGTCGTCGGCGCTGAGGGTGAGCGGGGTTTTGACGTCGCCTGTTATTTGGAGGGTTTGGGCGGGGTCCTGGGCGGAAAGGAGAGTTGCTGCAAGGAAAGTCCAGGACACGAGGAGGCGTCTTGTATACATGACTACCTTATTTTAGTGGAATCGGCGGACAGGGCGGCGTCACAGGCTCTCCAGTAACCCAGCGCGCACAACGGACGCGGCGGCAGGGTTTCTGGTACTCGTTTGGACGCCGCCGCGTCCTGTGCGCTGAAGCCTGTGCCACAGGTTAGGCAAGGGCAGACATGTTCAGATCTGACTTATGAACGGGCGTTAAGCCCGTGATCGAAAAAGACCCCGCACTTTATGTGGGAAAGTGCGGGGCGCCCGGAGAGGCTAAAAATGGAGCTTGGCTACGAATTCGAAGACTCGAGGATTGCCCGCTGCCGTTATGGAGCCGAAAGCGGCGCTGCCGAAGCTGCCGTTGGGATCATTCAGCGGCGGCGTGTTCGAAACGTTGAAGGCTTCAGCACGGAATTCGAGATTCACTCGCTCCGTGATGCGGAATGTTTTGCCGATCATGAGGTCGGCGTTCTGGAGGCCAGGACCTCGCACGGGGTTGCGCGAGCTTGTGCCGATGGTGAACTGCGGAGCGTTGGTGAACGCCGCGGTGTTGAAGAATTTCGCCACCGAGCGCCCGTCGAATTCATTCGGGTCCGCGATGCGGTTGGGGCGTTGCACGGCGAAGCCAAGGCTCGAATTATTGTTCGTCGCCTGCGTAACAGGGACCGCATCGCCTGACTGGATGCGGACGAGTCCCGCGATCTGCCAGCCGGAAATCTTCCACAGACGAGGAATTTGATAGACCCAGCCCATGCTGAACACGCGGGGGATGTCGCCGCTCGATACATCGCGCTCCAGGTGGCGATTTCCCGCGTCGGCTGCACCGGTCGAGCCGAGCACTGGGCCGGTGAAGATGGTCTGCGAGAAAACGCTAGATGCGTCGTCGATCAGCTTAGAGAACGTATAAGAGCCGTTGATCGTGAGTCCGTGGCTCAAACGCTTTTCGAGCTTAAAGGCGATCGCGTCATAAGAAGAGTTGCCGACGTTGTCGCGGAACATGGCGACAGTGGTGAATCGGGGGAAGGGCCGCAGAAGCTGCTGCTGCGCGATAGTCGCGGCGCCGAGTGAGGACGACGCGGGGATCTGGCCGAAATAAGGGTTCGGGACTTTCGTCAACAAAGACGCGCCTTGCGAAAGATACTGCGCGGGGAGCTGGTTGATGTTCGGGTCAGGAATTCCTAGGCGCGTGTTCTTGGAGCCGAGATAAGCGGCTTCCAAGTTCCAGGTGTTGTTGAATGTCTTTTGCAGCGTGAAATTCCACTGCTGCGAATAGCCGCTGCCATTTGTGCGGTCAACGCCAAAAACGCCCTGGCCGAGGCCGGAGTTTGGATTCGGCGGAGTGACTTGAACCGTCGGGCCGGAACTCAGAAGGAACGCCGCGTTTACGTTGTCCTGTGATTGCTGACCTACAGTTTGCACAAATGGGAACTGGGGAATCGTAAATGGCGTCGTGATACCGGTCTGTTCGAAGAAAACCATCCCATAGCCGGAGCGGATGACGAGGCTGTCGGTCGCTCTGTAAGCTAAGCCCACGCGCGGACCGAAGTCTCCGAAGTGAAGCTCGCGGGCAGTGTGCGGAAATTCGAGTACCTGCGAGTTCAGGTTGAACACGGCGCCCTGATCGTTAAGTTCGTAAGACGGAAAATTCAGGGTGTAGCGCGTGCCGATGTTCAGTGTGAGTCGCGGAGAGACTTTCCAGTCGTCGCCCAAGAAGAATTCGGCGATGTGGGCGCGGGGTTGGATGACGTTCTTTTGAAGGTCGATGGTGAAGGCGTTCACCTGGCCGAGGAGCATGGACGCGAGCGCGTTGCCGCTGCCTGAGACTGACGCGCTGTTTGTGCCTGTGGTGGTGAAGGAGAATGCGCCGGTGGGGTTCGGCGGATTGACAACATCGAGCGCTTCGCGACGGAGGTCCATTCCGAACTTAATGGTGTGCGCGCCTTTTACCCACGAGAACGTATCGAGCAACTCTGTAACGGAAGTCGTGAACTTCGAATTGGCGGCGGTTGTGGGACCGATCTGCTGGAGACCGCTCACGGTGAAGATGGGGAGCACGGAGCTAAATGAGTTCGGCGGAAGACCCGGAACTGTAACACCGCCCTCCTGAAGGGAGGTTTGATTCAGGTCGCGGCGCGAATAGCCGAAACGAAGCTGATTCAGCTTCGTGGGCGAGAGAGTCCAACTGTAATCGCCGACGACCGCGTCTCCGCGGGTGATGGCATGGCCGATCACACCAGAAGTCAGGCTGCCGCTCCCATCGGGGAGAGGAGTAACCGGAGTGTCGTCATCATGAAAGACGGTGTATCGGCCGAAAACGCGATGTTTTTCGCCAAAGTAGCGGTCGACGCGAAAGTCGGCTTGATCCTGATTGTCGGGCTCGGTTGCCGTGCGGACGTAGTTGTTGGCGCCGGCGACGTTCGGCAGTGGATAGCGGGCGAGAAGCTGGGCTCCGATAGAGTCAAAGCGTGAAAGCGGAATCGTGTTGTTCGGGAACGGCGTGCGCGGATTGGTGTTCGGATCGAAAATGGTCTGCGCGAAGACGCCGTTGCGCTGAGCCAAAGTGGGAACGACGCTGAAGCGCGTGATGCCGGTGAGCAGGCGAGTGCCTTGCCAATCGGCGAAGAAGAAGGTTTTGTTGGCTTGGATTGGGCCGCCGATAGTCAGGCCGTACTGATTGCGGCGGAATTCGGGTTTGGGGCCGGGCTGCGCAAAAAGGTTGCGCGCGTTCAGGGCTTCATTGCGGAAGAACTCGAAGAGATCGCCGTGGAACTGATTGCTTCCGGATTTGCCGATGACCATGACGGTTCCACCGTTCGAGCGGCCGTACTCGGGTGAATAGGAGTTGATGTTCAGTTTGAACTCGGCCATGCCGTCGATGATTGGGTAGTAAACCACTTGGCCAGGCTCGGGCTGAAGCACGCTGATGCCGTCGTAAATATATTCGTTGGTGCGGGGGCGGCTGCCGTTGATGCGGGGAAGGAATTGTCCGGCGGGGAGGGCGACGCCGGGCGCCATAGTTACGAGCGGGATGAAGTTGCGGCCGTCAAGAGGCAGAGTCGTAATCTTCTCTTCGTCGACATTGAGGCTCACTTCGCCGCTGCCGGTCTGGACCAGAGGCGCGGTTGCCGTCACATCGACGGATTGCGCAGGCTGGCCGACTTCGAGCTTAATATCGAGATCGATGCGATCGCCGAGGCGAATTGTCACGCCGGATTGGCGGTAGGTTCGGAAGCCGGGCTGGGTGACAGTGACGACGTAATTGCTCGCTGGGAGCCCGAGGACATGATATTCGCCGTGTTCGCCCGAGGCTGCGGAGTAGCGAACCATGGTGGCCTGATCTTCGGCTTCGACTTTGGCGTTCGGAACGCTCAAAGCGGAAGGGTCTTGAATCATGCCAAAGAGCTCGGCACGGCCTGATTGCGCGAGGCACACTGCCGGTAAAGCCAGAGCTGCCAAACAAAGCCTTTTCATCTGTTGTCCAAACAAGACGGCGTTAAGTTATTACACCATACCTCGCTCGTTACGTCCACGAGACGGCATATACTAAAGAAGACAAATGGGTTTGCGTAGCGGGGTTGTTCTCGGAGTCCTGCTTCTTGCAGGTTGTTCCTCACATCAGGCGGAGCCTTCGAAGCTTACCGTTGCGGCTGCGGCGAATCTGACCGATGTTTTCGGCGAAATCGGTAAGGCATTTACGGCTAAAACGGGTACGGAAGTGGTCTTCAGTTTCGGGTCGACCGCGCAACTCGCTCAGCAGATCGATAACGGAGCGCCGTTTGACGTCTTCGCCGCAGCGGATACGGAACACGTGGATTCGCTTGTGAAGAGCGGGAAGATTGTGACGGATAGCCGCGCTGTTTACGCGATCGGCCAATTGGCGATGTGGAGTCCGTCGGATGCGGTGAAAGACTTGAAGGACCTTGCAGAGAAAAAGGTTCGATTTGTATCGGTGGCGCAGCCGGGCTTAGCCCCTTATGGGGAGGCGACGGTTCAGGCCCTGAAGGCTGCGGGGTTATGGGAGCAAGTTCAGCCGAAAATCGTCTACTCAAACAACATCAGCCTTGCGAAGCAACTAGCCGCGTCAGGGAATGCGGATGCGGCGTTCACTGCTTATTCTCTTGTGCTTCACGAGAAGGGCAACGTGGTGAAGGTCGACCCTGGTCTTTACCGTCCTATCGAACAGGCCTTGGGGTTGGTTGCGTCCTCAAAACGAGTGCAAGAGGCAAAGCAGTTTCGGGAATTTGTTTTAGGGCCTGCAGGTAAGGCGATTCTTGAAAAGAGTGGATACGCGGTAAATTAGGGCGACTACTTCGCTGGCCGCCTACTTCGTCAAGAGAACGAGCGCCACACCATCCCAGGATTCTTTCCCGGAATCTTTTGGCGGAGAATCACCGAGCGGCATGGCGCCTGTCAAATCTTGTTTTAACTGGAACCGCTGCATGAGGTAATCGCGAACCAATGTTGCGCATTCTTCGGACAGACGATACTCGTCGCGCCCGAACCATGGTCGCTGTAGGCTTCCACCATTAGCGCGTTCAGAAGATCCTGTGTGAAATTCGACATCGCCTGGTCGAGCTGCTTGCGTCCTTCTTGGGTCAATTCGTCATGCCCCTTTGTTAAGTCAGTATAGATGTCCACGGAGTGCGAAAAGAGCTGCGTTTGATTGCCGATGAGAAACAATCCAACGCCGAATAAGATAACGCCGCCGAGGACAAATGCTCCAACTAGGATGTTTCGCGTCAATTGCATGTTGATTTCTCCCGGCTCGACACCAGCGCGCGCACCAGTGGGTGATCGCTCTTGGCGAGTTCATCGGCGGTTCCGCAGGCAATGATGTTCGCCTGATCCAAGACGGCGATTCGATTGGCGACGGCCGTGGATTGCGAGTCCATCGTGCGTGACAATGAGCAGGGTCTTTCCCCTTTCTTTGAGGGGTGCGCAGCCGACCGAAAATCTCATGCGTCGTAATCGCATCCAGGCCGGTGCTCGGCTTAAAGGGCAGAAGAACGGGTGGAAGATCCTCAAGACCGTTATGAAGGATAAGATCCGGGAAGTCGTCTAACTCTCGGTCGCTGAGGAATTACCAGCCGCTACTGACGCCTTGCGCCGAAACTCGGATGATGTCGGACAAAACTCCTTCGCGGAGGGCTTAAGAGCTAACGCCGCGAAGTCAGCGTGGGCAGAAGCCTCTAAATCGTTTTTATTTAGACGGTGATCTCC
>Ga0126381_100006052_pt1 | contig 13360 bp, 7 predicted proteins | sample PanSoiMetPlot_28_FD_96465 | JGI IMG/M metagenome (GOLD analysis project Ga0126381, IMG submission 96465) | Tropical forest soil microbial communities from Panama - MetaG Plot_28 | ecosystem: Environmental > Terrestrial > Soil > Tropical forest > Bulk soil | place: Panama | collected 2016-02-17
GAAGGTGCGAAGCACAGCGCAAGGACTCTATCTCGCAGCGGTGCTGGTCGTGTTGGGATTCATTACGAACCGGTTGAACGTGAGCATCACTGGGCAGGAGTCGGCGGCCGGAATGCACTACACGCCCAAATGGACCGAGATCGCGGTGACCGGAGCGATCATCGCGGCCGGATTCGCGTTATTCGGGTTGGCAACCAAGTATCTGCCGATCTTCCCCGAGGAGCAGGAACCGCACGCCACGCCGCCCATGCCGGCGGTGGGAGAGGCTTCGTTGTTGGGCCATGCCGGAGACTGAGCACAAACGGGGCAATTGGGAGCGCCTGAGGCACAGCTTGGGTGTCAAGCTGATCAGCTTGCTTCTGGCGATCATGGTCGTGGTTTTTGCGCTGTTGGGGTACCTCAACATTCAGCTGCATCGCCAGCATCTGGAGGCGTCAGCGCTGACAAGTGCCGAGCGTGTCAGCGACGTCATCAGGCGCAGCACGACGTATTACATGCTGCGCAATGACCGCGAAGGCCTGTATCACGCCATGTCGACCATGGCGGACGAACCGGGCATGGTGAGGGTTCGGATCTTCGATAAAGAAGGACGAATCAGCTATTCGTCGGATCCATCCGAGGTAAGCCATATCGTCGACAAAGGCGCCGAGGCTTGCTATGGCTGCCATACCCAATCGCAGCCACTGGAAAAACTGAATCGGCCGGATCGCTTTCGCATTTACCGCGACGCCAGCGGGCAGCGGGTGCTCGGAATCATCACGCCGATCGAAAATCAACCTTCCTGCTCGAACGCCACGTGTCACGCGCACCCTGCTGAAGAAAAAATTCTCGGGGTCCTCGATACGAATCTCTCCTTGGCGCGAGCCGACGCGCAGATCAAGCAGAGCAGCTGGCGCCTGTTGGCCTATACCTTGCTGGCGCTGGTGGCGATTTCCTGCTTGAGCTGGGTCTTCATTTACCGCCTGGTGCATCTGCCTCTGAGGCGACTCAAAGACGGAACACGCGAACTTGCCGACGGAAATCTTGGATACCAACTTGAGTTCACGTCGGGCGACGAAGCCGGCGACCTGGCAACCTCCTTCAACCGTATGAGCCTGCAGTTGCGGTTTGCGAATGAGGAAATTGTTTCGTGGGCAAAGACGCTCGAGGACCGCGTGGAGGAGAAGACCCGCGAGTTGAAGCGCGCGCACGCGCACGTCCTGCAGGTCGAAAAGATGGCGACCATCGGGAAGATGGCGGCGGTGGTGGCCCATGAGATCAACAATCCGCTGGCCGGGATTTTGACCTACGCCAAGCTACTGAAGCGCTGGGTCGAGCGTGGAGATGTAGTCACTCCCAAAAAAGAGGAAGCGGAACAGTGTCTCGATCTGATCGCTGGTGAGAGCCGACGCTGCGGCGATCTGGTCAAGAATCTACTGACTTTTTCCCGGACCTCGCAGATGAATATCCAGAGCTCCGATCTGAATGCAATTGTGGATCGCGCAGTTCGCCTGCTGGCGCACCAACTCAAGATGAACGGCGTTGAACTTCATCAGGATCTTGCCGACGGCCTTCCCGTGCTGCAGTGCGATCCCGGGCAAATCGAACAAGTGCTGCTGGCGCTGATGATCAACGCAATCGACGCGATGCCGCGGGGCGGGAACTTGTGGCTCCGCACCCTTCAACGTGAACAGTCTGAAGAGATCTTTGAAGTACGTGACGATGGGTCGGGGATACCGCCTGAAATTCTTGAACGAATCTTTGAACCGTTCCTGACAACGAAAGAAAGTGGAAAGGGCGTAGGCCTTGGGCTCGCGGTGAGCCACAACATCATCCAGCGTCATCATGGCCGAATCGATGCGCAGTCGGAGGTTGGAAAAGGAACAACGTTCACTGTCTCGTTACCGCTGGCCGGTGCAGAGATTTTGCCTTTGGCCACATCGAGCAGCGCCGTGAAATCGAGGTGACCGAAGTGAGTGCAAAAAGCAGACTGCTGATCGTTGACGATGAACTCAGCGTTCGCGATTCGCTGGGCAAATGGTTTGGCGAAGAAGGCTACGAGGTGGAAACGGCGGAAAGCGCGAGCGATGCCATGACCAAGCTGGCGGAGGGGAAATGGCACGCAGCGCTGGTCGACATCAAAATGCACGGCACTGATGGGATCGAACTGCAGCGCCGCATGCACGAAATCGATCCTGACCTGGTCGTAATTATGATGACCGGCTACGCCTCGGTCGAAACGGCAGTGGCCGCCCTAAAGAATGGCGCTTACGACTACGTAACGAAACCGCTCGATCCCGACGAGATCTCTCACTTGGTGAAGAAAGCGTTAGCTCATAAGCAAACCGAGCAGGAAAACGTGCGCCTGCGGGAAACCGTCGCGGAAGCTGCCCGCCCGGAGGATATCGTCGGCCAAAGTACGCTGATGAATCACGTCTATGACGCGATTGAAACAGTGGGGCCGACGGATGCCACCGTGCTGATTACCGGAGAGAGCGGTACCGGAAAAGAACTTGTAGCGCGAGCGATTCACCATGCGAGCCCGCGAAAGTTTCATCCCCTCGTGGTGATTCACTGCGGGGCAATCACGGAGAGCTTGCTCGAAAGCGAACTCTTCGGTCACGAAAAAGGCGCGTTTACCGGGGCTCAATATCGGAAGAAGGGGAAGTTTGAGATCGCCGAGGGCGGGACGGTTTTTCTTGACGAAATCGGTGATATCAGCCTGAAGACCCAGACTGACCTGTTGCGAGTGCTGCAGGAGCGCGAAATTGTGCGGGTCGGCAGCAATTTGCCGATCAAGGTCGATTTTCGATGTATCGCGGCGACCAACAAAGATTTGGAACGAATGATTGAAGAAGGCAGCTTTCGGCCAGATCTTTTTTATCGGCTTAACGTTTTTCGAATCGAGTTGCCACCATTGCGAGATCGACGGGATGACATTCCGATTTTGGTGAATTATTTCGTGCAGAAGTTCTCGCAGCAAATGAACAAAAAGATCAGACGGGTTTCGCCGGGAGCGATGAATCTCTTGCAGCAGCAGGCATGGGCCGGAAACGTCCGCGAACTCGAAAACGCGGTAGAACGAGCAATGGTGGTGGCGCAGGAGCCGGAGATCCGCGAATCGGATTTTGTCTTCAAAGTGGCAGTCGTGCCCAACGGGGTCCCAAAGAGTCTGGCAGAAATCGAACGCGCGCATATCCTCCGGACTCTCGAATCCGTGAAATGGAATCAGACACGTGCGGCAGAGATCCTGGAGATTGACAGAGTCACGTTGCATCACAAGTTGAAGAAGTACCACTGGAGCCGACCGACCGTTGAGACGCGATGAAGCTGCTGCAACTGCTCCCGATCGGTAACCTCGATGACGAGCTTCTAAGCCATCTCGGGCCCGCCCTGGCAAACACTTTTCAGTTCCCTTGCGAGGTCCTTCCGATCCGTCTGGATCCCGAATTCGCGTACCACGGCGAGCGGCAGCAATATCACTCCTCGGAAATCCTCGCTGCCATGCAGCCGTACATAGCGCATGACACATGGCGAGTGCTCGGTGTGACGGGTGTCGACTTATACATTCCTATTCTGACGTTTGTTTTTGGTGAGGCGCAGATTGGAGGGCCATGCGGGCTGGTGTCTGCGCACCGTTTGCGTCAAGAGTTTTACGGCCTTCCCAGGGACACCGAATTACTACGACAACGATTGGTCAAAGAAGCTGTTCATGAAATTGGACACACCCTTGCCTTAACCCACTGCGACGACTACCAGTGCGCGATGGCGCCCTCGCACGCTGTGGAATGGATCGACTTGAAAGACGCTTCTCTGTGTGAGGCATGTCATACGCGCGTGTTCGTGGGATGGCGTATGGCCCTCACACATCGCCGGCCTGTCGACACAGATGATGATTCCCGTCTCATTAGAACCAACTAAGGGGAGTCCTAGATCATTCGCGTAAAGGATATTCGCTGCTCAAGATCGCACCATCGTCAGCTCAGTAGCATTGTCGGGGCGTCGACTTAACCGCCGTATAGTAAAACCAGTCTGTGACGTATTTGCTCGGCTCGTTTGGGTAGTCATTGGCTAAGATTTTTACGAGCCTAAACTGGTGTTTCTGGACTTCCGCCCGCACCTGATCCGGTTCTGAGTAATGAGTCAACAGGCCGCCGTGTACCGGATCAAGCAAAAACCCATCTCCTCTCCAAAAAGCTCGCCGGGGCAGGCGGGCGACAACCCGCCGAGCACTTCCCCAAAGGGCTCTGAAGCAGGCTTGTAATCCTGCCGCGGCGTTAAGGAAGCGATAAGTCGCCTGATGCCATCGCGTTCCACCGAAACATTCGCCAATTAACGATCACTCCTGCCCAAGCTCCTTGCCTTCATTGACTTGCCCTCGTGACCCACGTAAGATTCGCTGCGCCCATGATCGGCCAGACCTTCTCCCACTATCGCATCGTCGAAAAACTCGGCGGAGGAGGAATGGGAGTCGTCTACAAGGCGGAAGACACCCGTCTTCACCGCTTCGTGGCCCTGAAATTCCTGCCCGATGAGGTGTCGCGTGATCGCCAGGCTCTGGCCCGCTTCCAACGCGAAGCGCAGGCTGCCTCGGCGCTGAACCACTCCAACATATGCACCATCTACGACATCGGCGAGCAAGACGACCGTGCCTTCATCGCCATGGAATTCCTGGATGGCATGACACTCAAGCACGTCATCGCAGGCCGTCCCATGGATCTGGAACGGCTACTCTCCCTGGCTATCGAGATCACCGACGGATTGGACGCCGCGCATTCCGAGGGCATCGTTCATCGCGACATCAAGCCCGCGAACATCTTTGTCACGAAGCGCGGACATGCAAAGATCCTCGACTTTGGCCTCGCCAAGCGCAGCCCAGGAGCGGCCAGCGTACACTCCGATGCCACCGAGACTGGTGGCGGGGACCCGCACCTCACTAGCCCCGGCTCTACCCTCGGCACCGTGGCTTACATGTCGCCCGAACAGGCGCGTGCCAAAGAGCTCGACGCCCGCACGGACCTCTTTTCTTTCGGCGCAGTACTCTACGAGATGGCGACCGGACAGATCGCGTTCCGCGGCGAGAGTTCGGCAGTCATCTTCAGAGAGATTCTTGATCGCGATCCAGCGCCCGCAATCCGCCTCAACGCTAATCTTCCGCCAAAACTCGAAGAAATCATTAACAAGGCGCTCGAGAAAGATCGCGAACTGCGCTATCAGCACGCTGCTGACATGCGCGCCGATCTGAAACGGCTGAAACGCGAGACTGAATCGCGGCATACCAACATAGTCGGATGGGCGGGTGTGCCTATCTCTCAGACGAGCGGAACGGTTGCGGTAGCGCAGCCGGGATCGGGATCATCTCCAGCGCAGCCTGGATCCGGGTCCTCTTCAGCGCAGTCAGGTCCTTCTAGCGCTGTACAAGCCGCGCAGGCGTCGACGGTCGTGGCAAACCGACCGCGGAAAAAGCTTCTGCTGCCGATAGGCGCAGTTATCCTTGTCATCGCCACGGGCGTCGTTTTCTGGCAGTTCCGATCCACTGCGCCCGCGAAAAGTTCGGGAGCCCAATTGAGCGCAAAAGACACGGTCGTGCTCGCCGACTTTGATAACAAGACCGGCGACGCGGTCTTCGACGATGCGCTCAAGCAGGCTCTGGCGGTGCAGTTGGGGCAGTCCCCGTTTCTCAACATTCTTTCCGACCGCCGAGTGAACGAAACCTTGGGTTTGATGGGAAGACAACCGGGAACCCGCATCACATCGGAGATCGCGCGGGAGTTGTGCACGCGAACCGGCAGCAAGGCGATTGTGCTGGGATCGATCTCGAATCTTGGCGGTCAGTACGTGATCGGGGTGGATGCTGTGGGATGCAGCACTGGGGACATCCTGGCAAAGGAGCAGGAAGCGGCAGCGAACAAGCAGGACGTATTGCAGGCTTTGGGGAAAGCTGCAGGCAAGCTGCGCTCGACGCTCGGTGAGTCGCTGGCGTCGGTTCAAAAATTCGATGTCCCGGTCGAAGCGACGACACCTTCGCTCGAAGCCCTGAAGGCTTACAGTATGGGGATTATTACCGGCCGCACAAAGGGAGATGCTGAGGCCATCCCGTTCATGAGACGCGCGATTGAACTGGATCCGAATTTTGCGATGGCCTATGTCGGTTTGGCAATCGAGTACTCGAATCTTGGACGCGCTAGCCTAGCAGCCGAAAACGCCCGGAAGGCCTATGATCTGCGCGAACGAGTGAGCGAGCGAGAGCGGTATCGCATCTCGGCTTTTTACTTCCAATATGTGACCGGCGAAGTGGAGAAGGCGACGGAAGCGTACGAATTGTGGGAGAAAAGCTATCCGTTGGATATGGTTCCGCACGCGAATCTCGGCGTAATTTATTCAGCTCTCGGTCAATACGAGAAAGCGATTGCGGAAACAGAGCAGCAGCAGAAACTCGAACCAACGCTGGTTGGGTACGGGAATCTCGCAAGTAACTACATCAACGTAAATCGGCGTCAGGATGCTCGGAATGCGCTCGACGAAGCAAAGAAGAAAAATTTCGATGGGCTCACCATACGGGCTGACTGGTATTCGCTGGCATTTCTCTCCAGTGACAACGCGGGAATGGAGCAGCAAGTGGCTTGGGCGGCGGGCCGTCCGGGTGAAGAAGACCAGATGCTGAGCAATCATGCCGATACGCAGGCCTATTACGGAAGGTTGGAAGCGGCACGTGACCTGGCTCGGCGTGCATCCGATTCGGCCGTGCGTGCTGATGCGAAGGAGACGGGTGCACAGTGGTTGGCGATGCAGGCGATCCGTGAGGTTGAACTTGGAAACGTGAATCAGGCAAAGCAGCTTATTCAACGCGCCCTTGCGCTCGCGCCAGGCCGCGATGTGAAGGTGCTGTCTGCGTTCGCGCTGGCGAGAGCGGGCGAAGTGGCGCAATCGCGGAGTTTGATGGAGGGCTTGCAAAAGTCCGATCCTGCGAACACCTACCTCAAGGTGTACTGGTTCCCGGTGATCGAGGCTGCACAGGATCTGTCAGGACATGCGCCGGACCGCGCCGTCGTTGCATTGGAGCCCTCACTTCCTTACGAGTTGGGCGCGCCGCCGCCGGGTGTTTCCATGTGCCCACCCTATGTTCGCGGTCTGGCCGATTTGGCACAGAAAAACGGGACTGCAGCTGCAGCTGAATTCCAAAAAATCATCGATCATTCCGGAATCGTTCAGAATTTCGTGATCGCAGCCCTCGCGCGTTTGCAACTGGCCCGAGCGTACGGCCTCTCTGGAGAAACTGCAAAAAGCAAAGCTGCATACCAGGAATTCTTCACCTTATGGAAGAACGCCGATCCCGACCTTCCCATCCTGAAGGACGCGAAAGTAGAGTACGCCAGGCTGCAATAAGTCGTTCTCAGCGTTCAAGCGATACGCTTCGCCTAAATTTTTGCCTCTCGTTAGGCCGCGGAAAGGAGGTAAGGGTCTCCAGCAGCCTTGCCCAAATGGGAAGATCTTTTTACGGTGAGTTCTTGAATTTACTGAAAAGTAGCACTCTAAAGTGATATTTCGCTTACACATCTAAAAAGAGCCTTATCGTTTCTCAGCAAAGGACGATACAGCGGCGCCCTGGTCATCAAACACTTCGAAAAGGTTCAGAACCCCAATCATCTTCAAGCTTTGAAGCGCGAATTTGGTAGGTTTAAGCAATTTCAAAGCGCCACCCTGCTGTTTAGCGTTGGTGAGATAGCGCACGAGCAGACCAATGCCGCTCGAGTCGATCATCCCAACTTCTGAGACATCCAGCACCCAGCGAGTTGAGCCGTACGCTAGCAAGTCATCCAAGGTATCGCGCAACCGGTCCACGCCCACACCCAAGGTAATGCGGCCTTTGATCTTCAATAGCTTCAGATCTTCGAACGTGCGAATGTCGATGTCCACAGTTCCGTTGCCTGGAGTTGACGGGGCTAGACAGATGTCTGTTGACTCTCTGTCAACCGTCTGTTAAAGTGCCCGCTCAAATTAGAGGAAGCCCGGCGTTTTTGCAACCCGGAAGTCCCTCCCCACCCGGCGTTATTCCGCAAGCCGCCAGGAATCAGCATGAGAGCCTCAGGTTCTGAACTGGAAGTCAACCTTGTTGATTTTGCAGCACGATTGCTTGGAGTTCAGGAAACGGCTCCGCGGGCCCGCTTGATCACCCAAGCAGTTCTAGACCAGTTTCCCGACACTACGACCACTGTTTACCTCCTGGATCGCGATGAGGATGGCGATTTCTGGTCGGTAGCGGCCTCGGTGGGAGAGGGCGTGGAGCCAGATGCGACCGTTTCGGGCGACGCCGGAACACTCGGCACTCTGCTTCAGGAACAGGTGACCGTTGTCTTCGAAGGACACACATTAGTGCGTGAAAATTACGCCCACCTCAATGTCCGGCGGACGGTAAAGAGTCTGGCTTGCGTGCCCCTGCTCCATGGAGAAGTGCTTGTAGGCGCCTTGGAGATTCTGAGTTTCGACGCCCCCCTCAACCTGAAGCATCTTGATTCGCTCAGACCAATGACAGAGTTGTCCTCTGCCGCCTTGGTTTCGTCTCGCTCCTACGAGCAAGAACGAAGCGGTTCTCTTAATTCGATCACCCGGCTGACGCAGTTCTATGACATCGAGAAAGTCTTCAGCTCGACTCTCGAGATGGAGGAGTTGCTCCCGATCATCGGCTCAAAGATTAGAGAGATGCTGAATTGCGAGGCGGTGAACGTCTGGTTGCTTGAGCCGGACGAAAGCGTGCGGCTTATGCACCAGGCAGGACTGGACGAAACCGTCCAAGAACAATGTCAGCAAAGACCTGGTGAAGGTATTGCTGGAGACGTTTCCGACAGTGGCGAGGCGTTGCTGATTGATCGGACTGACGACCGCGTGGTGCGCCGCAACCGACGGCTGGCGGAAGGAGGGATCGTGTCCCTGATTGCCGCACCACTTCTTGATCAGGGGGCGCTGGTAGGGGTGCTCGAAGCGGTGAACAAGCTGGATGGCACAGCTTGCGATGAAGATGATTTGTTTACCTTAAGCCGGTTAGCCGAGTCAGCTTCAATCGCTCTGCACAACGCGAGCTTGCTTGCGGCAGAGCGCAAAGTAGAAGTGCTCGAAGCCTTGGTGAATGTAAGCCATGAAATCACGTCCACTCTCGACCTCGATCGAGTGCTCCAAGCCGTAGTCAACGGTCCTGCTAGCGTAATTCCGTACGAACGGGCAGCCATTGCACTGGAAGAAGGACGCCGCATGAAACTGCGGGCGATCTCGGGCACTCTCGAGATCAACCCGGATGATCCGAAGATCGTCGACCTTAATCGGATGTTGGAGTGGGCTTCTCTATTGCAAGAACCGATCCTTGTTAACCAACACGGTGACGAGATCTCCACTGATCGAGAAGCCACGCGCACGAAGTTCCAGAGTTACTTTTCCGAAAGCGGGATGCGCGCCATGCACGTCATCCCTCTGGGAGATGAAGAAGGGCGGGTGGGTGTGCTTTCGTTTGAAAGCAGCAATCCGGACTTCCTTTCGGTGGCGCACTTGGAAATGATCAAAGTGCTGGCAAATCAGGCCACCGTCGCGCTACGCAATGCGTCGTTATACAAAGAGGTCCCTTTTATCGGCGTTCTTCAGCCCCTGATGGAGAAGAAGCGGAAGTTTCTCGCGTTGGAAAAACATAGCCGCACTCTGCTGGTTGCGTCTGCCTGTGCCGCCGTTTTGTTTCTGGCGCTCTTTCCATTACCGCTACGCGTCGAAGGGCCTGCCGCCGTAGCGCCAGCACGTGAGGCGCTAGTGGGAGCCGATATCGAAGGTATCGTCAAGCAAGTAAACGTAAAGGAAGGGGATCGGGTGCAGAAAGGGACCATCATTGGGACCATGGAGGACTGGGACTACCGTTCTGCACTGGCAGCCGCTGAGGCGAAGCGCGACATTGCCAATGAGCTGATGAATCGGGCACTGGCTACCAATGACGGTAGTGAAGCAGGTATTCAGAAGGCGCAGGCTGATTATTGGACAGCTGAGGTTGCTCGAGCGAAGGAGCGACTCGATCGAACTTTGGTTCGCTCACCGATTGACGGGGTTGTGGCCACGCCTCACGTAGAGAACATGGTGGGCAAAAAGTTGAAGTTCGGCGAGAGCTTTGCGCAGATTGTCGACAACTCGGAGGCTCTCGTCGATCTCACCATTGATCAGACCGATATCAGTCTGGTGGCCGCCGGACAAAGGGTTAGGGTCAAGTTAGATGGCTTTCCTGAGCGTACATTTCAAGGACAGGTTGTAGTCGTCAGCCCGCTGGGTAGGCTAGAGGCAGAGAGGCGTAACTTCTACGCGCGAGTGGCGGTACAGAATCCTGATGGCATTTTGCGTGCCGGAATGCAGGGGCTCGGCAAAGTATCTACTGGATGGCATCCCGCGGGAAAAGTCTTCTTTCGGCAGCCAGTGATATGGATTTGGTCAAAATTATGGTCCTGGTTTGGATGGTGAGCTTTGAAAACACTGACACATATCGCTGCTTTGTCTTTTGGAGTTCTTGTCTGCACGAGCTGCAGTCGTACACCAGCACAGGTGGAAGCAGCGGTCGCTTCACCTTCCGCGCCACCATTGATGGCGAGTTCTGTTGCTTCAGTCGCGCCGACTTACACAGCATCAGGCCCAATCGTCGTGGAGAATCAGGTCGAAGTCGCCGCTCAGCGGGATGGCGTCGTCGTCGAAATTCTTGTGGAAGCAGGAACGCAGGTCCGTAAAGGGCAAGTTCTCGCTAAGCTGGACGATCGCCAGATTGTTACGGACCTGGAAGCCGCGCGCGCCAAGAGCGCCAGCATAGAAGCCGACCTCAACAATTGGAAGGCCGAAGCCAAGGTTTTGGAGGCGGACTTACAACGCACGCGAAAGATGTGGGAAGCGATGCTCATTACACAGGAACAGTATGAGCATGCTCAGTACAAAGCTGAGGCGGACCAGTGGGACGTGAAACGGGTGGAACACCTTCTGGTCAATGCTCGAGACATCGAGGAATCTTTGCAACTGGAGCTTGAAAAAACCAGAATCACCGCACCTTTTGATGGCGTTATCGCCCGTCGCTACATTCGGGTGGGTCAAATGATGACACGCGGTGACCGCGTGTTCTGGGTCACATCGACGGGACCTTTGCGTGTGCGCTTCACCTTGCCCTCGCGACTTCTGACCCAAGTAAAGATCGGCCAACGGGTTTCATTGACCGTGCCAGATGAGACTCCAGCTATCGAACATGCGGCGCAGATCATTCAAATGAGCCCCGTCGTCGACCCGGGCAGCGACACCATTGAAGTGCTGGCAGAACTCCGTGGCAACGTTCAGGGTATTCGTCCCGGCATGCAAGCCGACGTACACGTTTCGGCGCACCCATGAACATCGCGAATGCGTTCAACGCTGCCCTACCCGAGTTGCCCGAGCGGTTGCTGAAACGCTCCGTTCCTAAACTGGATCCTCGGGTGCTGGCACGTCCACAAATCGAAAAGGGGCAGACCGTAGTGCTCGCCAAGTTGCCCGGAGCGGATAACTTTATTCGTTTTGATCCTACGCAGTGGGTGCTTTTGCAGCTATTTGACGGAAAGCGATCTTACGCCGAGATTTCCACTCAGGTTTCGCAGCAAACAGGCGTGTTTTACTCCGAAGAAGCGGTCCAGGAATTCGCTTCCTTCATCCAGGGGAATACGGAGCTCTTCTACCGCAGCCCTCTGGAAAAGAACATCACCTTGCACCAGTCGCTACGCGATCAGCGACGCGAACGAAAGCGCTCCAAGAAAATTGATTTTTCCGACATCATCATCGCCGAGTGGCCCAAAGCGGACAAGTTCATCGGGCGTATTTATCCGCGGCTGCGATGGGTCTACACCTGGTGGTTCACCCTTCTGGCCGTTGCGATGTTCGTCTTTATGGCGTGGATGTGGGCTGGCCGTTTCGGCGAAATTTGGCGGGACAGCTTTGAGTTCTATAACTTCACAACGAAGTCCAGCACGGATCTGCTCGAGTTTTGGTTTCTGTTCGGCTTCATGGCGTTTTTTCATGAGTCGTTCCATGGCCTCACTTGCAAGCATTTCGGTGGCGAAGTAGAGAAGATGGGATTTTCCTTGATGTACTTTGCCCCGAGCTTCTTTTGCGACGTCACGCAGATTTGGATTTACGGCGGCAAGTGGCAGCGAATTGCGACCGTGGCCGCGGGGATTTGGGGAGACCTTGTTATTTGCTTTGCAGCCACGTGCGTGTGGTGGGCAAGTGCTCCTGGCATGCTGGTTCACAACCTCGCGTACAAAATCATGATGGTGACTGGCATTGGGGTATCGGTGCTGAACTTGAATCCGCTCATCAAATTGGATGGTTACTACATCTTCTGCGAGCTAATTGGTGAACCCGATTTTCACGAACGTACATCCGCCTATCTTTCTGCATGGACGCGGAAGAATCTATTTGGCCTGCCCGCTGAAATCGAGTATGTGCGCCGCTGGCATCGCCCTTTCTTTCTTGTTTATGCCGTTCTGTCGGCGCTCTACGGCTACGTGCTGCTCTCGTTCCTGATGGGGTTTTCGTACAACGTCCTGCGGTCCTATTCGCCGGCATGGGCATTCTTACCTGCAGGCCTGGTCGGATACTGGGTATTTCGAGACCGAATTCATACTTTCGGGAAGTTCAGCAAGCTGCTTTACCTGGACAAAAGGGAGAGCATTGGCAGATGGCTCAGTCCTGCACGAATCAGTGGCTTGTGCGTATTTTTCCTATTGGTGCTGTTCCTACCTATTTGGCCTGACATGCAGGATGCCTCCTTTGTACTCGAACCGGTGAAGCAGGCATCGGTGCATGCCGCGGTGAAGGGAAGAGTCTCACAGGCGTTTGTGGACGAGGGGCAACGAGTGGAGGCCGGCCAACTCCTGATAAGACTGGAGAATCTCGAGCTGCAGTCTGAACTGGCAAGGGTACATGCTGACCTGCAGTTGGCATCGGCCCGAGCAACTCAGTCCCAGTTGCACTATGGGGATTACGGAACCCCAGAGCGCGAGCACCGTCGTCTTCTGGATGAGAGCCGCACCCTTTCGGAAGAAGCGGCCAAGTTAGAGATTAAGAGTCCGATGACTGGGACAGTCATCACCCCGCGGTTGCATAATCTTGTTGGCACTGATCTCGACGAAGGTGCGCCCATCCTGGAGTTAATCGATGAGTCCTCGTTAGTAGCGCGGATTTACGTGCCAGAATTCTCGATGCAGGACATCCATGTGGGATCTGCCTTGCGCTTGCAAGTGGCCTCGCGGCTAATACCTCTTTCGAGTGTCATCCGTTCTATCTCTGCCGATTGGAGCCCGCTCGATCCCTCTTTGAGCAAAAAAGAACAACTAGCCGGCATCAATCCTCC
>Ga0126381_100006053_pt1 | contig 13359 bp, 9 predicted proteins | sample PanSoiMetPlot_28_FD_96465 | JGI IMG/M metagenome (GOLD analysis project Ga0126381, IMG submission 96465) | Tropical forest soil microbial communities from Panama - MetaG Plot_28 | ecosystem: Environmental > Terrestrial > Soil > Tropical forest > Bulk soil | place: Panama | collected 2016-02-17
CCGGCGTCGTCGATGCACAACAAGGAATCGTATTGTGTTTTCCACGGCCGGGCCAGATGACACAGTGGAGGAACGTGCCGCTGAAGAACATGCTTGAGGACGAGTTCAAGGTTCCAAGCGTACTGGATGATAGCGCACGAATGATGGCGGTCGCAGAAAAACATTTTGGCTTAGGCCGTGAGATGAACGACTTTCTGTTCATACAAGTCGGGATGGGAATTGGCGCTGCGATTTTCATGGACGGGCGGCTCTACCGCGGCCCTGGCGGCAGCGCAGGCGAATTTGGGCATATGACCGTTGAAGAAAATGGCCCCCTCTGCTCTTGCGGAAACACCGGCTGCCTTGAGGCTATGGCATCATGTGCCGCGATCATTCAGGCCGTGAAGAGCGCTGTCCACCAGGGTGTCAACTCAAAAGTAACGGAACTCGTAGAAGGCGATTTGGATCGAGTCAGCGTTGAAGCGATCGTGCAAGCCGCGAAGGAGAATGACACGCTCTCATTCCGTGTGTTGCATGAAGCAGCTTCCCGAATTGGAGTCATTTTGGCTGACGTCATCAATCTGCTCAATCCCAGTTTTGTGATTTTCGCCGGACCTTTGTTCCGACATGGCGGCGATTTTCTTCTCGATCAGCTTCGCGATGTCATCCGCCGGCGCGCTCTCGAAAAATCTGCTACCGAAGCCAAGCTTCAGATTTCTACTCTCGGAAGCGAAGCGGCCGCTTTGGGGGCAGCAAGGTTCATCACAGAGCGAATTCTGGAAAATCTGTATTACGAGAAGGTCTCGCTGTCGCGTCGCGTTTGATGGTCTGAACAACAAAATTTTAGAACTCTGTTGAAGATTCCTGGAGGTGACTAAAACCGTTATGACCGAAAAAGGGACGAATCTTGGGACTCTCGAAAGTGTTGAAACGCTCGCTGTTGAAGGAGGGAAATCAGTTCGCACCACGCCCTTACCCCTTGAGTTTCCCGGCGTTCACCACATGAATGAGGAAGAAGAGCAGGCTGTGTTGCGCGTTATTCGCAGCCACTCGTTATTTCGCTATTATGGCATCGATTTACAACGCGAAGTGGACGCGTTCGAGTCCGAAATTAAGGCTTTTCTTGGGATCTCCCACGCGCTGGCCGTAACCAGCGGCACGGGAGCTTTGCACGTTGCCCTCTCGGCTCTGGGCGTTGGACCCGGACAGGAAGTTATCGTGCCAGCTTATTTGTGGGTGTCGGTTCTTTCAGCAGTTGTGAACCTGGGCGCAATTCCCGTCCTCGCCGACATTAATGAAACATTCTGTCTTGACCCCTCCGACGTTCAACGGAAGATTACACCCAGAACTTCGGGAATTATTGCCGTGCATAGGAGCGGTGCTCCTGCTGACGTGCCGGGGCTGCTGAAGATCGGACATGGGAGAAATCTGTTCTTGCTCGAAGACTGTGCCCAGTGCGCCGGCGGCAGTGTTGGTGGAAAAAAAGTCGGAACGTTCGGTGACATGGGCATCTTCAGTTTTCAGATGAATAAAAATATGAGCAGCGGTGATGGGGGTTGCGTGGTGACCAATAACCTGCGCCTCTACCAACGCGCGGTGGCGTGCCACGACACCGGATATGCGCGAGATGATAACGGACGAGCGATCTTCAACAATCTCGATCTCTGCTTATGGGGACGAGGATACCGAATGGATGAGCTACGCGCCGCGATTCTGCGCGTTCAACTGAAGAAGCTGCCCACTATTACGGCCAGAATGCGTCAGAGCAAGTACCGCATCCGGAAAGAACTGGAGCGCTATTCTCAAATCCGCTTGAGGTCCATCGTGGATCCCAGCGGAGACACGGGAGCTTTTTTGATCGTCGTCTTCCCGGACCCCAGCTCGGCAAAATGGGCCTCTAATGCACTGCGAGCAGAAGGCATCGCCACGTCTCCTCAAGGGATTAATAACGTGGTCATGACTGATTGGGGACTGCACATTTATTCGAATATTGTGAGCCTAGTCAATCAGACAAGTATCGACAAGAATCGCTTTCCCTGGACAGCGTCCGAGAATCGTGATTCCAAGCCGTTATACATGAAGGGGACCTGCCCAGTCGCGGACAGCCTATTTGAGCGCAGTGTTCTGTTGGCGATCCCATCTTGTCTGACAGAAAGAGATGAAGACGACATCATTCTTGCATTTCGTAAGGTCCTATCTCATCTGCCCAACGTGAATGCGAAGGCACCCATAACCAGCTCATAAGATCTTCGTATTGGAGGATCAGCCGTGGTTCGCGATAGTTGGAATCGATTGCTGCTGATCGTCGCTTTAGGCTTCGTAGGGATTTCATCTCATGTCGCACTATCTCAGCAGTCGTCAATACCCAAAGAAGTTCCACCGAGACGTTCATCGCAGCTTTCCGACGGATTCGGAGTCAACCTTCCCCTCCCACGCGAACCACGATTGCCTTGGAATCAAGTCTGGTGGACTCGCTTATTCGACTCAGGTGTGAAATGGGTTCGGCTTGGACAATATGAAAACACTTCTGACAAGACGGGCTGGGACTGGGTCGAGCAAACGCCCGGCGTGTACCACGTGTTGCCCGAGGTGGACGAAGCGGTGCGGTCGTTAGCAGACAATGGCGTCTCGATTGAAATGCAACTCTGCTATGGCAATCCCTTGTATCACGGAGATCGTGCCGGAAGGCCGAGACACATCGAACCCGCTCCCGCCAACATTGGGCCGCAGGATCATCCTCCAAATCCCATTTTCAACGGGCTCAACACAGAAGATGAGTTACAGGGATTCCTCAAGTACACGCGCTTCATGGTGAATCGATACAAGGGAAAAGTGCAGGGCTGGGAACTATGGAACGAGCCAGACATTGAGTACTGGCAGCCGCACGTCACGACTAATGAAGAACTGGTTGGAAAGGGCAAAGGGTTCGGCGCTGCTTTGTGCCGTTTCGCAGATGTCGTGCATCAGGCCGATCCCACGTCGAAGGTGATCTTTGGAGGTACTAGTTCTGTGGATGCGGTCTTCGCGCTCTCCGCCATCGCAGAGTGTCCGGAAAAAATCGATGTCATGGCCTATCACGCGTATCCGGGATACGGAGGCAACCATCCGCCTGAAGCGGTAGACGCGCTTCTGGGAGCTGACACATTTCGAGAAGCCGTGCTTCATTTTCCCGGAGTTCGCAAAGACATTGAGTTTTGGGACAGCGAGTGGAATGTGATCCCGAGCTGGAGGAATTCGAACGAGTCGGTGCAGGCACGCTACCTGCCGCGCTATTACTTGCTGGCGAAGGCCCAGCACGTCAAGGGCTTTCTCTGGGAGTTCATACCCGGCACCGATGGCAACGAAGGCGATCAATACGGGCTCCTGCATGGAAAAACTTCTTCCTCCGAATCTTTCAACCCGCGGCAAGCCTACCGTGCGTTTGAAGTCACTTCAGCTCTTTTTGGCCAGGCACATCGCGATCTTCTTTGCGAGACATTGCAGGATCGAAACCCAACGATTCCCCAGCAGTATTCTCATGGAGAGTTGCGGGAATACTGCTATCGTGACAGTGCATCCGGGAAGCCCATCTACGCTGTTTGGTTTGCGATCTATGCTGATCCCGACGACCACTTTCAGCCGGTCACCGTCGAGGTCCCCATTCCTGATCGTCAGATTGAAAATCCCATTCTCATTGATCTCCGAACGGGAGGGATCGCGCCAGCCGTGTGGAGTGACAAAGAAGCCAGGACCCTTGCCATTGGAGTGCGCGATAGCGTCGTTGCCATCGCGGATGCGACATATCTCAACTGGACTGGAACGCCTGAGACACCGGCACCGCTTTCTGCCAAGAAAGTTGGAGATAAAGTCGTGTTGCAATGGGATGGCAGAGGCACAGGCTTCGAAGTTCAACGTTCGATTGATTGGGCCCCGTGGGAAGTAGCGGCAAAAATGAAATCGGATCAGTTGAGCTATTCAGAGAGGCAGCCAGCGGGTACTCATGCTAGCTATCGCGTGCGCGCTCTTGGCGTAGCTGGAGCCTCTCCGTGGTCCAACCCGGCTTGGATTGAAGCAGCGCCGTGACGGGCTCTGCCGAATACGGCAGCCATAAGCGCCTAGGAGGTATCCATGAACGCCGTTTTAGCCGGTGTGGACGTGGGTGGAACCCGGATCAAGATCGGTCTGGCGGACGATTCTGGGTGCTTGCTCTCGTCCCGTGTGCTCGAGACGCATGACTGCGGGGACGCCGAGGGCTTTCTCAGCATTGTTGCGGAAGAGATCATGAAGGAGGCGAATGCAGCCAATGTGGTGATCAGAGGGGTGGGCGTCGGCTGCCCAGGTCGCATCGACTTCGCATCGGGCAAAGTTGTGTGGCTCAAGACCAAGCTGGAGTTCTTAGAGGGCGTTCCTCTCTCCGACAATCTCCGCGAACGCCTCGGATGTCCCGTCACATGTGACAACGACGTGAATGCAATTCTTGCCGGCGAGATGAAATTCGGGCGAGGACGAGGCTACCAGGATGTGGTCGCATTAACGATCGGAACGGGTATCGGCGGTGCTCTCGTCATTGGCGGGAAAATGGTGCGCGGACGCAATTGGGCGACCGGTCACTTCGGCTACCTGTCCCTCGATCCGTGCGGTCCTCGACACGTCAGCGGCAACACCGGGATCGTCGAGGAGCATGCTTCACAAAGCGGCATTCTGCGTCAATTGCGGGTGGCCATCGAAGCGGGAGAAAAGTCAACTCTTTCGGAACTATTCCAAGCTTCAGAAGAACCCGGATTGCGCGAAGTCTTCATTGCGGCTCAACAGGGTGATTCCCTTGCCCGGCGGCTTGCGGATCGGATGATGTCCGAACTAGGAGTTCTGGTTTCGAACCTCATCTATGCACTTGATCCCGAGCTCGTACTGGTTGGAGGTGGGCTGATCAGCCACCGCCACGAAGCACTCGATGCAATCAGGTACGAAGTGAGAGACAGAATTGCATACCTGCCTGCGAACGGCACCGAACTTGAACCAATGGCGCTCGGAGATGTCGCAGGTGTGCTGGGAGGCGTAGCTTTAGCCATAGATACGATTGGTAAACGGGATGAAGTCTGTGTAACGGGAGTGTAGAGAGGAGAACAGACGTGACGAAGCAAATGACAATGCACATGCCTCGCTGGGCGGAGGTCTTGATGAAGAAGCACGGTGTCAGCGAACCTCCAGCCGCTGGCGTAATACCGGAGTGGCTGCGCGAAGAGGTCGAAAGCACACCGCTTTGGTACATCATTCGGGAGGCGAAGGAGGTTCGTCACCAGCACCCATACCTCCTCGTCGAAGAACTGCGCAAGCAACCTGGTCAATGGCGCGATATCTTAGAGACACTGTGGCCGGAGATCGTCGCAGTAGCCGATGCAATCGCCACACGAGGAACCAAAGAAATTCTGTTTATCGGTTGTGGCTCTGCATTTTTCACCGCCATCCATGGCGAGTTCGTTGTTGAACGTCTGGCGGGTATTCGCTGCGGGGCTATCGAATCGTTTGAGCTACTGCACTATTTCCCAAACATCGACCCGAATAGCACCGTAGTCATAGCTCATTCCGGCACCGGCGGCAGCATCGAGACGCGGGATGCGCTGCAGAAAGCGCGCGATCTAGGTTGTCTCACGGTCGCCATGGTGAACACGCCCGGAAGTCCACTCGCGCAAATCGCGCAGCTCGGGCTCTGTTACGAAACCGCACAGGGCTGTGGGCCGTGCATCAGTGTCATCAGCACCCGAATTGTGATGCAGACACTGCTCGGACTTGAACTGGGACAACGCTTGCTCGGATTCGGCCCCGAGCTAGCGGAGCTGAACGCCCAACTCGCGCGTTGTCCTTCGGTCGGTCAGGCATTCCTGCAAAGCCAGGAAGAAGTGGTTCGCTCGCTGGCCGAACGGTTTAAGGACATAGCTTCGTTTTTCTTAGTCGGTACTGGGCCCAACTATTTCTCCGCGCGAGAAGGCACACTCAAGATCGAGGAGGAGAGTATTTGCGTCAGCAAGGCGTACCGGCCGGGGGATTTTCACCACGACGTGATCTCTATTTTGGGGCCGAGTAATTGCACGATTGCAATTGCCGGCAACGAGTCGACCAATCCCAGGATTTCCGACTGCCTCGATGTTGCACGAGCAGCGGAATCGAACACCATCGCAGTGGTGTTCGACGGAAACGACTCTCTCGCATCGCACGCGGAACATGTGGTCCGGCTGAAGGGCGGACTCGATGAACTTCTCACGCCGATTCCTCTGACGCTGGTTTTTCAATTATTCGGCTATTACCGTGGCGTAGCTCGCGGATTCAATCCAGATACGCTGCGCACCGATCACTGGCCGAATGCCAAGGCCTGGATGACCGCCTTTCCCATCGGGACTCACTGAAGGAAACTCTTCATGCGCGCGGCGCTGCTCCTCATTGTTCTAGCTGGAGGCATGAATGGAAGCTTTACTGTGCCGATGAAACGCATTCGAGGCTGGGAGTGGGAGCACACCTGGCTGGTGTGGGCGTTTTTCGCGATGATCATCATTCCAATAGGGGTGGCCGTTCTTACGATCCCCAATCTGCCGGGGGTATATGGTGCTGCTGGGCCGGGCGTCCTCATTCGCACCATGTTTTTTGGCATGCTGTGGGGAGCAAGCGCAGTGCTTTTCGGACTGGGTGTCCACCGAATCGGCGTAGCGCTTGGGTTCGGGATCATCCTCGGGACTGCGTCTTCGCTGGGAGCGTTAGTTCCGTTCTTGCAATTGCACCGCGAACGTCTTTTTACAACTGTTGGTTTGCTAACAGTTACAGGGCTCGCCATAGTTGTCGCAGGTGTCGCCGCTTGTGCGCGAGCCGGCGTTCTGCGCGAGGCAGCGGAATCGCATGAATTGGTCAAACGTTCCTTCGGCATCGGCGCAGCCATATGCGTGTTATCTGGCCTCGGAACGACGTTCATGAGCGTCGCTCTCAACAATGCTACTTCCATCTATAAGGCAGCTGAGGCCGCGGGCACGCCCTCGGCCGGTTCTCTGAATGCAGTCTGGCCGGTGTTGCTAGCTGGTGGCTTTGTGGTTAACGCAGTCTATTGCGGGTTCCTGCTGATTCGGCGACACAATTTAGTTCGTTTCTGCGACAGAACGATAACGAACCTTGGGCTTACTCTCCTCATGGCGGCGCTGTGGGCGGGCAGCAACTTCAGCTATGGTACCGGAGCACGCGCCATGGGATCGCTTGGACTCATACTTGGATGGCCGATTTTCATGGCCATGATCGTACTCGCAGCCAATGCCTGGGGCGGATTCACCGGAGAGTGGCGGCAGGCGAGCCGCCGCGCCATTAGCTGGGCGGGAATCGGCAATCTGCTGCTCGTGACGGGCATTGCGGTCATCGCTTCCGCAGGTAAGGCATGACATTCAGCTGCTCTTCTTGGAGTCAGCGGCATGAAAATGAGAATCGCATTTTTCGCTCTGGTCGTATGGTTCGTGAGTCAGGTGAGTCTAGCGAAGAGTGGTGACACCCAGATTTGCAAATGGAAAGACTGCAAAGTTGCGGCCTTCTCCCTCGGCGGGGACGATTCGCTGCGAAGCCAGACCACTTTCGCCATTCCCGCCATGACTCAGCGCGCATCTATGGCACATGGTGGGTAAACACCGGCCGAGGGCACAACGAACTTGGTTTCGACTTCATTGATGATGAGCAGTACTGGATTGCCGCCGTCAAAGCAGGTCACGACTTGGCGAATCACACTCTGCATCACACCGGTGCGCGCGGTGACGCAGATGCGGAATGGGAGATCGGTGAAAATCCGCGTCGAATTTGGGCCATTGAACCCGATCAGAAAATCTTGCTCTTCGAGCGAGGCGGAGGCACAGTCTGGGATACCAGTGAAGACCAAATCGCTCGGTTACTGAAGGAATACCATTGTGTGGATGGCAGAGGTGCACCGGGAGTTGATAGCCCCGCCTGGCTGATCAATCACTCTGCCGCGGATTTACGTGGGTTCGTGGATGCGGCCATGAGAGAAGGAAGCTACCACTACATCATCTTTCATGGTATCGGCCCGAAAGCAGAATGGGGTGGTCAGACTGACGGAAAGGCATTCATTTCTCTTCTGGATTATCTGGTTGAGAAAAGAGGGATCGTTTGGTCCGACACTTTCACAAAGATTTACAAGTACGTCGAGGAGATGTCGCTGGATTTGAGTCCATACCGTTACATCTCACTCCAATTCAAGCCGTCGAACACTAACGATGCGATCACGTTCCAATTCATGGAGGCACTCCAAAGCGAATTCTGGGAATTCAGCTTCGTACCGCGTAGTACAGATACTCGAACTGTAGTCATTCCTCTCACTACTGAATATTTTCACCATCCAAAGTGGTTCAAGAGTGCAGACGCAGATGGTGTGCTGGACCTGAGCAATATCAAACTTGTGAGCCTATTCATCAGCGTCACTCAAGGAGGAACCATCCGCTTCGAGAGGATCGATGCGGTTGGGGTCGCATCTTCGTCTGGCTATCTTCCTTTACGGGAACAGGCAAGCACGCCGGCAATCACCGAAACAGGCAGATGCATCACCGGACCGTGAGATTTGGAGGGCTTTACCCGCAGACTTGAGAAACCTTCGATACTGCGGGTGGTGTCAACGTAAATATGGGCGCGATCGGAGAATGTTTGTCGCAGCCTCCCACAAGACGCTTCGTGAAGATTACCAAGTGGAAACTGAGCGAAGTCCGCTTGTGCGAATGAAATGCGCGATCCACATCCGGTATTATCAAAGCTGCGCGAAACTACGAGATTCGAACTCCTGGTGAAAAACCAGGCGCTCATTATCGCTGCTTTGGCCTGATCACCGGAAAGTCGTAAGTTAAGGACCGGCCAACCTCCTAAAAACGTTTGCCCCGAGAAAACTCCAGGAACAGGCGCGACTGACTTCCATCAATAGTCCGGCGCGCCAGACCCGCCCCTTTCCAGGATTGGAGTGCCGAGTGTGTGCCCAAAACCTGGAGACACCTTTCGATTAAATGACCAATCCGCCTGCTTCCACCGCCGGATAAAGCGAGACGCTAGCATGCGGTGAACCTGTCACGAAGCGCGAAACACGGCGGGGCGAAAATCATCTGTGCATGAGCGGAGAGGCGGCAATCGAGGGGGAAAGCGTTGAAGTTCAAATCACAACGGCTGCCTACCACGAAGCGGGGCACATCGTGGTGGCTGCGGCATTGGGACTTCCGCTGCGGCCGGAAGGAATAATGATTGGCGAAGACGGGAAGGGTTTCGCCTGTTATTGGAAAGATCCGGACCTTACGGATTCATCGTCGAGGCCAACGTCCTAGCTGTCGTTCCTCAAAACCTCGCGAAGCCAAAAGCATGCTCTCACGGGCTCTTCTAGTCCGAGGTATTTGGACTGAGGACTTCAGCGAGAGACCGTCCAATGGCGCCAAAGTTGCCTTCATGAGATGTGCGTCCCTTGCAGTGTTGCGATTGACGCTCTGCGGCACAAGATCACCTCCGCAGAGTTTCCAAGTTATGCAACGTAGCGATGGTGCAGTCCGCAGAGTCGCGGAAGGGATCGGATCTTGCTTCCCGCGGAAGAACGCAGCAAGATCGGCCGACTCACGGGCGCGTCTTTCGCGAGTCCCAGATGCGTCCGATCATGGTGATAGTAGTGCACGTACTCAGCCATGAGCCGTTTCAAATGCCCCTCATTCAAAACGATCACGTGATCCAGCAAGTCTCTTCGGCAGCTCCCCACCCATCGCTCCGCAACTCCGTTCTGCCACGGGCTGCGGAAAGCGGTGCGCACGGGTAAGCTTCCCATCCCTCTCGCAAACGACAGCACTTCATCGCCAAACTTGGAGTCACGATCGAACCGCAGGAATCTATGAGCCGCAGTGAAGGGCCACGCTTCCCGCATCTGCTGTACGATCCAGAGTGCATTGGGAATCCGCATGACGTTGAAGCTTAGGATCTTGCGACGATCATGCCCAATCACGAAAAAGCAGTAAAGGATGCCAAACCTAAGCGTGGGCACGGTGAAGAAGTCCATGGCTGCGATGGCATCCCGGTGATTCCTCAGAAAGGTCAGCCAGCGCTGGTAGGGATCTGTGGTTTTTCGAACTCGTCGAAGCTATCGTGAGACGGTCGGCTCGGAGATGCGGAACCCTAACTTGATGAGCTCACCGTGAATCCTCGGGGCTCCCCAGGTTGGATTCTCCGCTGCCATGCGGAAGATCAACGCTCGAATCTCCTCTCTCACCCGCGATCTGCCTCCGACGCGGCGCACTTGCGACAGCCATCTCCAGTACAGCCGGAAGCCCGCGCGATGCCATGCCACCACGGTTCTTGGGTGACCAGCACAAGCGACTGTTTCCATCCCGACCACAGTCTTTGCAGGACAATCCAGAAGAACTTATGCACGGTCGACAGTCGGTGACGAGGGCGTTTCGCGTTCAGAGCAAGCAGCTATTGGCGCAGAGCTAAGTTTTCGAGAATAAGTTCCTGGCGGGAGCAGAAAGAGCCAATGATCCAGCCGATCAAATGCCGGAGGAAGAGAATCATGGCCCAAAATCTTATCGCAACTCTGAGCGCTTCTGAGCGCTTCTTTGGCCGCAAGTCCTTCCTTTTGCTCGTGAGGTTTTGATGACCACAACTATTAGGCCACCTCTTTGGCAGTAGCCTCCGGAACAAAACTCGGTCCTTATGAAATTCTCTCCGCCGTCGGGGCCGCCGGTGCTGGCGGTATAGGCGAGGTGTATCGCGCCCGCGATACCCGGCTAGGCCGAAATGTCGCGCTGAAAGTCTTGCCCAGTGTGTATTTTCGGGTGACGCTGAGCGCATTGGTCGCTTCCAGCAGGAAGCACAGGTTCTCGGCTGTCCCAATCATCCGAATATTGCATCCATCTACGGCTTAGAGGATTCAAGCCCTAGTCGCGTGCTGTTGTGGAATACGGTGGGCTGCATCCCTGGACGGCCGTGATCCTCTTCCTGGGCTTAAAGCACACTGCTCCAGAAAACGGGACGAGGTGGAATTCCATCATGCTAGGCGGGCAGTTTGCTCTTACCTAGCCCCATGTTTCCGAACACGAGATCAAAGAGCGGTAGAAAGACGTTGTAGCGGCTATTCGGAACGTCGTGATGGCTCATGTGATAAGCACGAGCGAACCGAAGACCGGGAGGGAGCCACCCCGACCGGATCGGGTTCTTGCATTGACGTTCTTTGCGGTAAAGTTAAGAGGATGCACGGCCATCGCGTCGAACCGCAAAGGCGAGTTTCAGCAATACTCCGAGCAAATGAAAAGAACACGATCCAAGTCGGTGGAAAAAGACCTGCGTTTGCTGACGCTGATCTATGGCAACCAGAACACGTCACGAATCCAATTGGCAAAACTGACGGGTGCGAGTGTCGGTTCAATGACCGCGATGATAAAGCGGTTAATCCGCAAGGGATTGGTTGTGGAGTCCGGAAAAGGTTTTGGGAGCCTTGGTCGAAAGCCAGTTTCACTGACCCTACGAAAGGAATTGGGGCACGTAGTTGGCATAGATCTCGGATCCTTTCTTACGCGGATAGCAGTGGCTGATTTTTCCAGCAACGTCTCATATAAAGCTGAGATCCCGACCAGAATGTCGGATGGGAGAGAGGCTGTTATTCGACGCACCTTTGCTGCCGTTCATCAGGCGCTTCGCCAGTCGCACGTCTCGCGAGACACGCTCCGAGGCATTGGCATGGCCCACTCTGGCGTTATTGATACACAGAGGGGGGTAGTGCTTTGTTTCCCTCGCCCGGGACAGATGGCACAATGGAGAAACATTCCGCTCAGAGACATGTTGGAAACCGAATTCGCCGTTCCGAGTGCATTGGACGACAGTGCTCGAATGATGGCACTTGCGGAAAAACGCTTTGGACTGGGCCAAGAGTTGAATGACGCTTTGTTCATCGAAGTTGGGATGGGCATCGGGGCATCTATTTTTATAGACGGAAAGCTTTACCGAGGCCCGGGCGGCAGCGCGGGTGAGTTTGGCCACATGACCGTAGATGAAAACGGCCCGCTCTGCTCTTGTGGAAACCGTGGGTGCCTTGAGGCCATGGCCTCTTGCGCCGCAATCATTTCCTCGGTAAAGAGTGCCATCGAGCAGGGTGTCAACTCGAAAGTCGCCGAGCGAGTCGATGGCAACTTGGACCGCGTGGGGGTTGAGGTAATTGTGCAAGCGGCGAAAGAAAATGACACCCTGTCTTCTCGCGTGTTACACGAAGCAATCTCCCACATTGGCGTCATGCTGGCGGATGTCATTAATCTTCTGAATCCGAACTGCGTCATCTTCGCTGGGCCGCTCTTTCGCGAGGGTGGTGATTTTATCCTCGATCAGGTCAAAGATGTAATCCGCAGGCGGGCGCTGGAGAAATCCGGAAGCGAGGCAAAACTCCGGGTCTCAAACCTGGGGAGCGACGCCGCTGCTTTAGGCGCGGCGTGCCTCATCACTCAACAGGTGCTGGAAAGCTTGTACTACGAGAAGACCTCGTTGCATGCCCGACCTTAAGCCCAACTTTCGCATGCTCTGCGCACGTGTCCTCCTGATTGCATCAGTACTTCTTAGCCACACTGCTGTCCAGGGCTCAGGCCAAAATACAGATGCGGCAGCGCGGGAGGACAGAGGACTGGAGCTTGCGCACGCAGGAGACCTTGCCGGGGCCGAATCTGAGCTCCGGGCCGCGGTAGCGCTCGCACCGAATGAGGCCGAATTCCAGGCTAATCTCGCGACAGTTTTGGCGGTAGAAAAGAAGCTCGACGAGTCGACTAGGTTCTTTGAGAGTGCACTGAAACTGGATCCCAGTAATCCGACGACGCGGCTCTATTTGGCCGCGAACCTCTGGCAACAGCACCGTTACCTGGAAGCACGACAGAATCTTCTGCTCATTCTTAAAGAAAAGCCGAATGATGCTCCAAGCCGGTTGCTTTTGGGTATGGTTGCAGAGAACATGAAGGACTACGGCACGGCCGTTCGAATGCTCTCGTCTGTACCGGCCGAACTCCGAAAACAACCGGAATCGATCGGGGCGTTGGCAGTCTCGTACTACCATTTGGGCGAAAACGAAAAAGCACAGAGCACGCTCGAGCTATTGAAGAGCAGCCCGGCAGGAACGCGAGCGGTGCTGCTAGGGGCGCAGATCGCAGACGAAATGGCCGACTATGACACCGCCGAGCAACTGCTCAACTCGATAAGGTCCTCGTACCCAGATGAGGAGGATTTGCGTTATCGGCTGGCAACAGTTCAATTTCACGCGAGCCGGTTTAAACAATGTGAACAGACGTTGCTTCAATCGGTCGCAGCACGCAGCGCTACTGGACAGACGTTCAACTTGCTCGGCTGGTGTTATCAGAAGCAGGATCAAGTCGACAA
>Ga0126381_100006054_pt1 | contig 13357 bp, 10 predicted proteins | sample PanSoiMetPlot_28_FD_96465 | JGI IMG/M metagenome (GOLD analysis project Ga0126381, IMG submission 96465) | Tropical forest soil microbial communities from Panama - MetaG Plot_28 | ecosystem: Environmental > Terrestrial > Soil > Tropical forest > Bulk soil | place: Panama | collected 2016-02-17
ACCAACTCATAGAGGAAGGCCTGGCCCTCGTAGAAGCAATTGACGCTCATGCGTTCGTCGCGGCCATGAAAGCGGATGTCATCGCGATCGAAGAAGAATCCCTGGATGCCGTAAGTGGGAATGCCCGCGGCCCGCAGGTAGGCGCCATCGGTCGCGCCCATGACCATGATGGGTAGGGTGGGCACGCCGGGCCAGAATTTATCGGTCAGGCGAGTGACCGCACCCAGGACATCCGGGCGTAGCTCTGACGCCGGGGTTTTGGTTCTGGAGCGCAACATTTTGAAGCTGACCTGACCGTCCGCCGCGGCCTTCTGCAGCATGTCTTGCACATACTCAGGCGAATCCTCCGGCAGGACACGGCAGTTCACCATGGCCGCAGCAAGCTGCGGCAGGGCGTTGATGGCGTGGCCGCCTTCGAGCATGGTGGCCACGCACGTGGTGCGAAGCGTAGCATTCCACACCGGCGATGCCGCGGCCACCCGGCGCATGGACTCTTGCGAGCCCGTGGCGACTTTGGCCAGATCATCCTTAATAGCGCCGGTCTCGATTTGCGCGAGCTTCTGAAAGTAAGCGGCGGTTACTTCGTTGGTTTTGAGCGGGAACTCCAGTTTGGAGATTCCCAAGAGCGCGCCGGCCAGATGATAGATGGCATTGTCGGCGACGGGGAGGGAGCTATGGCCGCCCTTGTTGTGTACCTCCAGCCGAAAGTTGAGGACGTATTTTTCGCTGACCTGGAGGTCGTTGGAGATGCGCTTGCCGCCAGCCATTTCTCCCCAGCCGCCTTCATTGAGAGCGAATTCGGCGTCAATCAAGTTGCGACGATTTTTGAGCAGCCAATCGACGCCGTTATATGGACCACCACCTTCTTCGTCAGCGGTGAGCGCGACGATAATGTCGCGGTCGGGTCTAAAGCCTTCCTTCTTGTACTGGATCAGGTTGGCGAGCCAGACCGCGGCCTGGGCCTTGTCATCGCCGGTGCCGCGGCCGTAGAAGTAGCCTTCTTTCTCGTTGAACTGAAAAGGGTCCATGGTCCAGTCTTCGCGCTTGGCTTCGACGACGTCGGTATGCGCGAGGAGAAGGATCGGCCTGCGCGCGCCGGTGCCGCTGTAGCGGACCACGATATTCGCTTTCTTAGGGATGGCTCCGCCAACGAAAATGTCGGAGTCTGGAAAACCCGAGGCTTTAAGGCGACCTGCGGCGACTTCCGCCACGGGAGTGGTCGCGCCGGTTGTGTAGCCGGACTGGATTTCGATGAATTCCTTGTAGATGTCGTGAGCCAGCCTCCTTTCGGCTTCCGGACGCATGTTCTCGGCATTAGCGGCGAGCGAAAGAAAGGCCAGCAGAACTATGTTGAACCCGAGCTTTTTGGTGTTGAACATAGGTTGCGCATTTTTCCACGGGACATGCACTTATTGCAACTCACGCCTCGGCAAGAATGGGAGCCCGCGTCGTTCAGGAACCGCGCCGCGGCTATGGGCGAAGTGCCTCACGGGTCGCTCAAATCGGGCGATTCACTCTAAAAGAGTAAGTCAAATAATAATGTGAACGAGCCCGCCTCCTCCTCAACGGAAGTTCCGCAATTTTGGCGGCTTCCCCAAGGGGATCTAGCCACTCCTTCACATTATTCTGTGCTGCAGTTTGCGAGCTGATGCAGTTCGTCGGCGATGCATAGTCCCACTACTCATACACGGCCGATGTACTCTTTAGGCTCTCCAACTCGTCTGCCCCTGATCGTATTCAGGGCTTCGTAAAGGAACTCCACGGAAAAACTTTTTAGTTCCAATCGCCACTCACCCTGAGCAAGGGGCGATCGCTGAAATGCTGCGCGACACGCACTGGAACAAGGTTCCATCCGCTCTGGATAAAGATTCGAAGCCATAGCCACCACCGAATCTCGCCGACGGGGTTCGCTTTGCAAACGTCTTGGTTCGACGAGCACGGACACCGATTTCAGTCGGTATCAGCGCTTGATTCGTGATAAATCGCCATAACGCGAAATGACACAAGGGTCAAAACGCCTGATTATGTCAAGCGCGGAGCTCAGGTCATCCGCTGATGGCCGCCCCCTAATCAGGACTTGTCACATCTTCGCTGTTCTGCGACCCTAGCGCCATGCGCAACCGCTCTCGTTTGATGATTTCCCTTGTGCTCATCCTTCCATGCACAGCCTCGGCCGCTGAGGCGCTCACGCATTCCTGCTCCGGCCTCCGCGAACTTGCTCTGCCGAACGTCACGGTCACGGTAGCTGAAATCGTGGCGGCGGGCATGTTCACTCCTCCCAACCTGAAATCCGGAGAGGAAGTCCCACCCGTCTTCAAATCCACTCCCGCCTTCTGCCGCGTGACCGCCACGCTCGCTCCCACGTCGGACTCCGATATCAAACTCGAAATCTGGCTGCCCGCGCATGACTGGAACGGCAAGTTCAAAGGCGTCGGCAATGGCGGCTTCGCCGGACACATCAACTATGGTGGCCTCAGTGCTGCTGTCCGAGACGGTTACGCGAGCGCCAGTACCGACACGGGACACTCCACGGACGGCGCAGAATGGTCGTTGCGACATCCTGAAAAGCTGGTCGACTACGGATACCGTGCCATCCACGAGATGACGGTTCAAGCCAAGATCATTATCCAGAATTTCTATGGGGCCGCACCCAAACTTTCTTACTTTGCCAGTTGCTCCAACGGCGGCCGGCAGGCCCTCATGGAAGCCCAGCGCTTCCCCGATGACTACGACGGCATCCTCGCCGGTGCTCCCGCCACCGCTTGGGTGCCGATGCTTGCCACCGGTCTGAAGCTTGCGCAGAAACTTGAGGGCGCCGGCTACATTCCCCCGGCAAGAATTCCCCTCATCAGCAACGCGGTACTGGCTGCGTGCGACGAACTTGATGGGCTCAAAGACGGGGTCCTCAACGATCCCAGGAAATGCCACTTCGATCCTTCCGTTCTGTTGTGCAAAGGAACAGATTCCGACAGGTGTCTGACCGAACCCCAGGTCGATTCGCTGAGGCAGATCTACGCTGGCGGCCACGATGCCTCTCGGAAGCAGATCTTCCCCGGCCTGCTCCCCGGCGCGGAAGATGGCCCCGGTGGATGGAAGCTGTGGATCACCGGCGACCAGCAAGGCAGGAGTCTCTCCCTAGGGTTTGTGAATGGCTACTTCGCCGACATGGTTTATAGCAACAAAGACTGGGATTTCAAGAAGGCGAACGTGGACGACGCACTCAAACTCGGCTACAAAAAAACCGGTGACGCGATGGACGCCATCAATCCCGACCTGAAAGCCTTCCTCGCACATGGGGGAAAGTTGGTCCTCTATCACGGCTGGAACGACCCCGCGATCAGCGCCATCAACTCCATCGATTACTACGAAAACGTGGTCGCCGCGGTCGGCACGGAAAGCGCCGAGAAATTCCTTCGTTTATACATGGTTCCCGGTATGCAACATTGCGGTGGAGGTCCCGGAGCCAGTTCGTTTGGCCAGGGAGACGCTGCCGCACGCACGGACCCCCAGCACGATGTTTTCACATCGCTGGTGCGATGGGTGGAAAACGGTCAGGCACCCGATAAGCTCATCGCGACGAAGTATCGCGAAGGGCACGAAGCCAAGGGAGTCGAAATGACACGTCCTGTGTGCCCATATCCAAAATCCGCGAAGTACAACGGCAGCAGCGATCCAAAATCGGCTTCATCGTTCGCTTGCACGTCAGGAAACTAGACGCGAGCTGAGTTTTGGGCCAGGCTGCTGAGGCCTGTCCCACCCTTCGCGATTTTCGAAGTGTGGACCACTCAAACTCAAAGGAGGACTTGCCCATGAATGCCAAAGGCACGAATCCTTGGGGCTGGGACATGGAGGCGAGTATTTGGCAGAGACGCCACACGCTAGTCGGCGACAAATCTCGCTCAACATCGGTCATATTCAGGCGTGGTCTAGCCACGACTTCAATCCATGTGATCGGATGAATCTCCCAGGCCGTTGCTCTCCAATTTCCTGGCCGCTCGCCGACTCTCGCCGGTGCTCGGCGTCAAACAACATCCACCCCCGAATCCTTTCACTCAAAGTCCCAATTTTGCATCCTGTGCATCGCCTGATCACAACGGTTACAATCTCTCTGAGATTTTGCCGCATGGAGGCGCGATGAAACGTGCTCTCGTCCTCGCTCCGGTATTGGCGCTCTCCTCTCTTGTACTGGCATCCTCCTCGCCTGAAGAACGCGCCATTACAAATCCAGAGTCCGTTAGGTCTGAGGCAAACCCCAAGGCCCAGCCTGTCCCGATCGGTGATCTTTATTACACGCGTTCCGCAAGTGGAGCGGCATGGTCCCCAGACGGCACAGAGGTTGTCTTTACCACAGACATGACCGGGCGCCCTAATCTGTGGAAGGTGAAGGCATCCGGTGGCTGGCCGCTGCAGTTGGTTCAATCCGATGAGCGGCAGTACGCAGCGGCATGGTCGCCGGACGGGAAATGGATTGTGTACCAGCAGGACATGGGCGGCAATGAAATGTGGGATCTGTACACGATTCCAAGCGATGGCGGGGAGGCAGTGAATCTTACGAATACGCCGGGGATTCGCGAAGAAGGCCCGCTCTGGTGCCACAGCGGCAGAATGCTGGCGCTCGGATACAAACCGAAGGATTCACCCGTATACGATATTGCCGTTATGGATTGGACAAGCAAGGTAGTTCGCAAGCTCACGAATGAGGAAACGAAGAACCACGCGTGGACGGCAGTCGCGTGGAGTCCCGACGACAAAACGCTCTTCGCCACGCGCAACGAAATCAGTGGCGAATCCGAGTCTGACGTTTATGCCATTGATGTGGCCAGGGGCAAAGCTGAAAACCTGACCGCTCACGACGGGAAGGTGCTGTTCCACGCAACTTCTCTTTCGCCTGACGGGAAGACATTGTTAATTACATCAAACCAGAAGAACGGCTTCAACAATGTCGCTTTGCTTGATGTCGCGAGCAAGCGACTGACCTGGAGTACCAATACGAAGTGGGATGCCAGCGCAGGCAACTTTTCTCCGGATGGAAATTCGTTTACATATCTGATCAACGAAGATGGCCGGATCGATGCCTACCTCGCCGACCGCGATAGCAAGCAGGCTGAGAAGATTAACTTCTCAGCAGGGCTGAACTACTTTGCCGGGAATCCATCGCCGTTTTCGCCAGAGGGTGACCGGCTGTTGGTTGGCCATCAGAGCTCTATTCACCCCGCCGATATCTGGGTTTACGACCTCGCGACGAAACACTCAACCCAACTTACGTTTTCCGCTGTTGCCAGCCTGGAGACGACTCCATTGCCGGCGCCGCAGATCGTGCATTATAAAACCTTCGATGGCAAGACCATCAGTGCGTTGTTATGGGTCCCTTTCAATTTGCGTCGCGATGGCTCGAATCCAGCCTTAGTCCTGCCGCATGGAGGACCGACCGGCCAAATGGTCGATTACTGGAACCCGCAAGTCGCGGCGCTCGTTTCGCGCGGATACGTCTGCATCGCTCCCAACGTGCGAGGCTCCACCGGTTACGGCATTGCATTTCAGAAAGCGAATTATCAGGACCTCGGCGGCGGCGATTTGCAGGATGAAGTGTATGCGGCCAAATTTCTCGAAGCAACCGGTTATGTCAATCCGAAAAAGATCGGCATCACCGGCGGATCCTATGGCGGGTATATGACCATGATGGCGCTCGCCAAGACTCCCACTATTTGGGCGGCAGGCGTCGAGGAGTTTGGGATCATCAACTGGTTTACCATGCTACAACACGAGGACGCGCTTTTGCAGCAATATGAGCAGAGTCTTCTAGGAGATCCCGTGAAGGATCACAAGATTTACGAAGCCGATTCTCCAATTACTTATATCCACGACGTGAAGTCTCCGCTGCTAGTGCTGCAGGGCGACAACGATCCGCGTGTTCCCAAGGAAGAGGCGCAACAGGTAGTCGATGAACTCAAGAAGGACGGCAAGACCGTGGACGCGCGTTATTATCCCCAGGAGGGGCATGGATTCACCAAGCGTGAGGACCGCATCGATGCGATAGAGCGCACACTGGCATGGTTCGATAGATATCTGAAGGGAAAATGAGAGTGGAAAGACCCAATGCTGATTACTCTGCCTCACCTCTGCCCACGGCAGTTTTCTTGATTTTGTGGTGTTCGTCACCCTCCATTCGATTACGGCCGGATCAAAGGGTACTTCGAGTTCCACTATCAACTCTTTGATCTGATCGGGCGAGAACTGCTGGCCAATTGAGGATCTCATCGAAGCAAGAGGCACTATCGTCTGCACGACCTGGTCACTAACATTTTCCATTGCAGAGCCGTTCGCACGGCCATTTGGGGCGGTCACTGGGATACTCCTTGCTTGACTTACTGGTGATGATGAGGGCGTCGAGGGACGGCAGGAGCGTAACGGCTCAACGCAGGCACTTCGGCGTCCTCAGATCGATGGTGCATAAGGACCTGCTAAGCTCGGTTGAAGGCATGGGAGGAATCGGAACATGGGATTGGAACGCAGCGTGCGGAAACAGATCAGGGCTATCCAAGTTTGTGTCGCCTTTCTGCAATCGCGGTCATAATGCTGACTGCAACCGCGTTCCATGGCTTGGAGCAACACGGCCAAGTCCTTCGTGTCCGAGGATTGGTCATCGAAGATGATCAAGGCAGGTAAAGAATCTTGATCGGAGCTCCAGTTCCAACGGCCAAAAACCGCTCAACCATTGAGAGCAGGCCACTACATTCAACCCAAAGTCTTGGCCATAAGGATGTCGACGGCCGGTCGGTTCTTCAATCACGAAGGAGAAAAGCGATATCCGATTTTCACTTACCCTAAGGCACAGCCGACAATGGGAGCTATAGATTTCATAAGAAAAGTTTTGGTGCAACTCAGAAACCAGAAGCGAACCAAGCATGGACTGCGCGAATCGGTCGGGTAAGATTAGAAAACGCCAGCCTTCAGTCACTCGGCCACTTCGCACTATGCGTGCGATTGTTAGGGGTGAAACTACTGATGGTGTCGCTTCGTACAAGGCGTAATCTCATCGAACACGGATCGCAGTTGAGCGCTTCGTACGAACGAGCTCGGGTCCAGTACTTGGCGCAGAGGCATCAAACCCGAGGCCTTAAGTCGGAGAAAATCGCCTCGCTTGAATTTTCCCCTGCTGCAAAGGCAGATAATTCTGGAGCGGCTGCAATGATTCGGATCATGAACTTCGTAAAGAGCGGCCCATTGATTGCGGTTGCAATCGTGGTTGTTTGCTTAGATGTTGCCTGGGCTCACGCCATACTCGTTGCGTCGATCCCAGAAGCAAACGCAATCTTGAACGGGCCCAGCATTGACATCACTCTCAAGTTCAACGTTCGGGTTGATACCAAGCGATCCTCTATACGGCTGTTGGACTCCGATCGCGGCGCTCGATCGCTGGTTGTCCTTCCGGGAAAGGCTTCCAATATCATCCTAGCAAGGGCGAACGATGTCAGGCCGGGAAAATACAAATTGTCGTGGCTGGCGCTGGCTTCTGACGGTCACATTACCCGCGGTGAAATCCCCTTCTCGGTAAGATGATTCTCGGAGATCGTGTTTCATGACGAACTTACTGGACGTGTTCGCTTTCTCCACCGTGATTCTGCGCGGGCTCACGCTCTCGTTTCAGTCGCTACTGATTGGTGGAATCAGTTTTCGCTTCTTGATGTGGTATCGCCTGCGGACGGCGCCCCGATCGGAACAACTCCTGCAGCCAATGTTTCTGCTGATGCGAATTGCAGCTCTGGCGCTCGCAAGTGTCCAGATCACGTTCGTCGGTTTCAGTTCGGCAATCTTGATGAGTACGGCGGGCTTTCGGCTGCGAGACGTGATGGGAGCGGACTTCTTTATTGCTGGCATAGTATCCGCTGTCGCAGCGTTATTTTTTGCGAGATACGCGACAGTCAAGAGAGGGTCCTTGAAGCGCGAGGGGTTGGTTCTTCTCCTGATCCTTTTGTCGAGCGTCGTAACCAGCCACGCATGGTCCCGCATGGATCACCGTGCGCTTTCGATAGGATTGACCTTGCTTCACCAATTGGCTGCGGGCCTCTGGATTGGAGCGATGTCGTTTCTGTTGATTGCGCTTAGACATGCACAGGATGCCTCACTATCGAGTGCAATTGCCCGAGCGTTCTCGTCCATGGCAGCGTCCGGCGTGGTGATGATTCTGGTCGCAGGAGGCGGCCTCGGTCTCCTGTACATGGATTCAGCCAAGGCGTTCTACGGCACGTCGTATGGAGCGATGCTCGGGGCAAAAATTTGGCTGTTAGCAGGAATCCTGTCCGTCGGTGCTCTAAACTTCACGCTGGTGCGTAATCTCCCTGGGGGTACGGAGGCGAGCATCCGCCGGCTGCGACGCCTGGTGGAGGCTGAAATCGGCATTGGCTTCACTGTCATTTTGGCGGCTGCCTCGCTCGGGTCGCAACCCCCTGCAGTGGATCTGCCGACGGGGCGAGTTTCCGCATACGATCTGGCACAACGTTTCAGGCCACGCCTTCCCCGTTTTCGCACACCAGCACTGAGCGAGCTTGGCAAAGCAGACGAACAGGTGCTCAAGCAGCAAGCGGAAGCGCTTGGCGTTCCATCCTCCTATATTCCTGGCGCTCCTGCATTGGAGCCGAGCACGGCGGGAGATATTGCATGGTCGGAATACAATCATCACTGGGCAGGCATGGTCGTTTTCTTGGCCGGCCTGCTCGCGTTGGCAAGTCGATCGGGCAAGGCACGGTGGGCGGGAAACTGGCCACTGCTGTTTTTGGGCTTGGCGGTATTCTTGTTCCTGCGGGCCGACGCTGAGAATTGGCCGTTGGGACCGAACGGGTTTTGGGAAAGCTTCCGCGTAGCTGACGTTCTTCAGCATCGCTTCTTCACTTTGTTGATCGTGGGCTTCGCCATCTTTGAATGGCGAATCCATAGTGGACGCAGCAACGCGGCCTGGATGCCTTATATTTTCCCGGCAGTTTGCGCGCTCGGAGGTGCCGTCCTACTCACCCATTCGCATTCGCTGTCGAATGTGAAAGAGGAGACATTGATCGAGCTAAGCCATATTCCCATTGCTGTTTTTGCGGTGTTCGCTGGCTGGGCCCGATGGCTCGAGCTTCGCGCTGGCGGGGCCGATGCGAAATTTCTTTCATGGATATGGCCACTATGTTTCGTGGCGATTGGTTCAACGCTCATGCTCTATCGTGAAGCGTGACTCTCACGATCCCAGCCATAACAAGGCCATAACAAGGGAGCTGGCTTCAACCCGCAAGAAACGAAAATACAAACCCGCCTTTGCACCACTAGCGCTGAGAAGGATCGAGGCAACAATCATGAAGATCAAATTTTAGAACGGAAGTTCATCGTCCGTGATTCCAGGAGCACCAACTCCCGGGGCAGCAGGCTTGGCATTCTCGGCCTTACCTGAGCTAGCTGCCTGGGCTCCATTTCCCTTCTCTCGCGAGCCCAGGAGCACTAGATCATCGGCCATCCCGCATCACGGATCGTCTCCAGGCGCGATCCAGTGACGCCCTTGCGGATTAACTGTCCAATTGCCTGAATATCGGGAGCATCTTTGTCTCCCAATATAATCAATGTCGGCACATGCACCTCGGACAGCCTGCCTGCTGCAGGCGGTTCGAGTCCTGTACAGTTTGGTGCGAGACGGCTCAAGCCGAGAGAGCGTGTCGCCATTTCTCGGACTTGTTCGCGCACAGCAGAATCGACGTCGGTAGGCATCCGATACGGCCCATCGACCCACATGCTGATGAACACTTCAACGGCGCCGGTCAAGTCTTGCTTCCCAAGTGCTTGCATCATTGAAGCAAAATTCGTTCGAAGCCAGGGATCGCGAGGTTCATAGCCGCGAAGCCCTGGCGAGACGAGAACGAGTTTCTCAATTAGTTGAGGGTGGGCAATCGTGAAATCAAGAGCTACAGCATAATTGGAAAGTCCCAGCAGCGAAACTCTGTTTATCTTCAACGCCCCAAGAAAATCGTGGAGATCTTCATGGTGAGTAAAAGGCTCAGCCGAGGGTGTCGTTTCGGTCTGCCCCGCACCTCGCATGTCATAGCGGATAGTGCGATACTTTGTCGAAAAGAATGCGAACTGACTGTCCCACATGCGCCGATCGAGTAAGCCGCCATGCAAAAATAAAAGGTTCGCGCCCCGACCGCCGACGTCGTAGGCAAGCCGGACGCCCGAAATATCGACATAACGGACTTCAGGGCTGAAGTCGGATTTCATTTTTGTGCAATTCGCGCTTGGCCAGTCGCTCCAAGCACCCATTTTACGGCGGCAAAGCAAATAGGAATCGTGGGATGATGGACCCCACGCGCTCCGTCTACCACCACCTCTAATCGCCTCAGGCCACCTGCTGTGCCCAGGCTACGCCTTGCGAGTTACGCTTTCGTGGAACCGCACCTATGCTGCTTACGTGGGAGGCCGTTGTTGGAAAAAACTGGGGCAACCAGGAGTTGCAAAAAGCGGACCTTTTTTCCGTCTACAGTCATCGAAAAATGGTAGTGCAGCCCAGGATTTCAATCCGTCCCTTAGAATTTGAGTGCCCTGATTGCGGTAGCAAATGGCACGAAGAGATCATCTTCACACCCGAGGGTATTGTGTTTAAGAGACCGCCATGTCCAAAATGCGGCGACGAACGGACGTTAGGTCCTTCAATAGCCGCGTGAGTTTCTGCGGTGTTTCTGCCCAATGTGCCCCCTTTGGACAGGTTCATTTGCGAAGCAAGCTGCGGCGGCGATTTGGGCCGCTGTTCGGCACCCGTCTCGCCATGCGCTGACTGAAAAGCTCTGTTGGCAGTGCTATCGCTGACTGCTCGGCCGGTCAACAAAGCAGTTGGCAGTGCGTTCCACAAGTCGGTACTAGGGTCTCAACCTGTCTGGCATTAGACGGCTCCCATGGCAGAGGGCGTGAGCAAATCGTTCCGTCGCTCGGAATGACCGAAGCCCGGCAAGTCGATGGCGACAAGGTGCGCGTGTTTGGCGAGCCGCTGCCACATTTGCTCGAACGTGAAGAGGCTTTCGGGCCACGGACTCAAGAGAATTGCGGATACATCGCGACGCTCGCTCTCCGTGTAGCGGATAGCCAAGCCGTCGATATTTCGGATCTGAGTCTTGATGGGAGAGTTGGTCGAATTGGTCATGATGGTTCCTGTCGTCCTTAATAGTCGAACCACTGATTGAGTGCTTGCACCTTCTCTTTGGTGTAAGGTGGAAACAAGTGATCGATAGCTACATCGGGTGGAGAAATCAGGACCGATTTGGCGTGCGTGAGCGAATCGAAGCCATACTTCCCGTAGTAGCTCCCGATGCCCGAGGTCCCCACTCCTCCGTAAGGCATGGACTCAATGAACAAGAAGACGTTGGTCTGATTTACGGCACCCCCGCCGAAGGAAAGCGACTGCAACACGCGATCGATCGCCTCCTGATTGCGGCTGAACACGTAGCCGGCAAGCGGTTTGGGGAGCGACTTGATCTTTGCTAGTAGCTTTCCAAGATCGGAATAAGTGAGGATAGGCAAAAGCGGCCCGAAGATCTCATCTTCCATGATTTTGTCGGACCAGGAGATTGGGTAGAGGATCGTCGGGTCGAGATAACGCGCCGGAGCGTCGGACTTCCCGCCATAGACCACCTTCTTGGGGTCGACCAGGGACGCAAGCCGTTTGACCGCGGCCGGACTGATGACGCGGGAGTAGTCGGGATTGCTCTTGGGGTCCGCGCCGTAGAGTGCGCCGACAGCCTTTTTACATTCCGCGACGAACTGTTCCGCGATGGACTCATGGACGACAGCATAGCCCGGTGAAGTGCACCACGGTCCTCCCCAAGCCATTGCGCCCCAAACAGTTTTCTTGGCGGCATCCGGAATGTTCGCTGTCTCATCGACAATCGCGCCGGGCCGGAGGCCCTTGAAGGTCGCTGCAACTGTCTTGCCTCCGGAAGCTGTTATGACAATGACCTTTGCGCCACGAGCGCCTGCAGAGCCTCTGCGGGATCGGTAGCGGCGCTGTCGATGTAGTGGTGTGCCCGGAGTTTCTTGGCGAGTGCCGTGGCGTTGTTGCCACGGGCAATCGCTGCCACTTCAAATCCCATGTACCGGGCGTATTGCACAGCCAGATGACCAAGGCCCCCGATACCGAGCACAGCGACAAGATCACCCGCCTTCGCCGGCGCGTTTCGCAGGGCGTTGAACGTCGTGAGTCCCGCGCAAAGTAGCGGCGCAGCATCTGCCGACGACAGATCGTCAGGGATACGCACGAGCCCGGTGGCCTTCGCGATCATCACCTCGGCATATCCGCCATCCGAATGAATGCCCGTGAATTCCTGGTTACGACAGTTCACGAGGTCGCCGCTTCGGCAGACGAGGCGAGTGGTCAGATGGGGCCGAAGCTTCGTGTCACGGTAGAGCGCATAGACAACATATCGCATACCGGAGCGTGCATCATGTGGCGCGAGGCAGCCGAACGGTGAAGGTCGATGAGGAACAGAGTCCCAGGGAACCAAACTGCGATACACAATCCCAGGTTGCTATATCAGGATCCGGATTACTCCCGAGTGAACAGGAGGTTGATGCCATTTTCCGGAAGACCTGGTCCTCCGTGGTCGCGGTGTCGTCGCTGGCTGCCGCTCAAAGCGACCGCCTGCTGCTTGGAATCGGCAGAGGCCGGCACGTGCCTGCCGGCTGCAGACCTTTCCCAAGGCGCTTGTTTCCTACCTGGCAGGGAAAATATTTTCCTCAGTCCGGTCCCAAATCGGGTAAAGTGCTGCTCGTCGTTAGGAGACCCGCGCAAGTGTTATTCGGAGACACATTTCGCGCCCTTACTGAGCCATGTGGTGTGGGCTACCGCGATCTGGGGCGTCTGAGCGACGAAGAGCTGATGCGACATCTCATCGCCGGACACGACGATGCGCTTAAGTGTCTGTTCGATCGCTACCACCGTCTCGTATTAAGTATTGGGCTCAAGGTTCTGCGTGACGAAGACGAGGCGCAGGATCTGGTCCAAGAGGTCTTCTTCAATCTCTACCGGACGGCGGGAAAATTCGACCCCGAAAAGGGTACTACTAAGATGTGGATCATTCGCGGCGCTTATCGTCAGAGCCTGAGCCGCCGGCGGTACCTGAAGGTGCGCGGCTTCTACGACGGTTCAGCGATCGCGGAGAGGGCTGACGAGCCGAGCGGCTTGTGCTTACTGTCAGCGGAATCGGCGCTTCTGGTGGGCGAGATATTGGGGAAGTTGAGCCGCCAACAACGACAGACGCTACGACTTGCAGTTTTTGGGGGACTGACGACGGACGAGATCGCCACAAGGACTGGCGAGAAGGTCAGCAACGTGCGTCACCAT
>Ga0126381_100006055_pt1 | contig 13357 bp, 9 predicted proteins | sample PanSoiMetPlot_28_FD_96465 | JGI IMG/M metagenome (GOLD analysis project Ga0126381, IMG submission 96465) | Tropical forest soil microbial communities from Panama - MetaG Plot_28 | ecosystem: Environmental > Terrestrial > Soil > Tropical forest > Bulk soil | place: Panama | collected 2016-02-17
CGGGGAGGTTCTTAAAGGCGATGGCGCCCCAGCCAAGCAGCAGTATGCCTACTGCAAGCACCAGAAATCTGTTTCGTAGCGAATAGTCGACGAAGGCACGAATCATTTGACTGAATACGCCTGTCTATTGCTGACTCTCAGAGGAAAGTGCGAGGGCGTCGTTGACCACTTGGGTTCCAGGTGTTAGACCGGAGAGAATGTCCTGATGGCCATCAACGATCTGTCCGGCCGTAACCTCAGTTCTACGAAACTCCTGATTTTCGGTCGGGAGGAACACCCAATCACGATCGTGAAGGTGAAGAACGGCGGTACTGGGCACGATTGCATAAGTCCTTCCGTGCTGCCCGTAAAAAGTTGCAGTCACGAACATACCGGTACGCATCATGCCCGGATTTGAGAGAGTGATTCGCACGGGCGCTGTTCTAACCGCCGGATCCAGAACTTTGCCGACGTTGCTGATGCGCCCGCGAAATTTCTTCCCCGGGTAGGCATTCAGCTCTATCGTTGCAGCGTCGCCCAGTGCTATCTCAGGCAGATCGTTCTCATATACGTTGCAGATCACCCATACCGTGGACAGATCCGCGATCGTAAAGAGATTTGGCTGATTGTCTGGCGTACGCACACTGCCGGCGTTCACGATGTTCTGTTCAACGACGGTTCCTGAAACGGGGGCATACACATTCACAATGGGATCCGGGCTGTTGATGTTTCCACCCAGCGTTTGAATCTGTTGTGATACCGCATTTACGGTAACGGCAGCTTTCTTCTCGGTATCTTCGGCCACCTGCAGATCGTTCAGTGAAATCGCTCCGTGTTCATAGAGAAGCCTGGCGCGTTCAAGCTGTTTGTGAGCCAATTCCTCATCGGCTTTCGCTTGCTGGTAGTTCTGAAAGGCCGAAGAGATGTCATTACTCAGTACCTTGAGGAGCAACTGTCCTCTCTTGACGTCGTCGCCCAATTTCGCGTACACACCTACTACTCGTCCGGATGCCAGAGAGACGACAGGAACAGATTTCTCGATATCGGCATTCACGACTCCCGTGGCGTGAACCTCGGCCAGCGCTTGTCTTTGTCCTGCGCTTACCAGCCTGAAGCGTTCGGGACGGTCTATTTTTACGATGTTCAAATCAGGTTCTTCGACCACCTGGGCGGGCGGAGGAGCAGCCTGCGCGGCATTGGCGCTATGTTTTGAGCCACAACCGATCAATACGATACTGAGCAGTGCAGCGCTGAGCGCGACAAAATACGCGCGGATCATCGAATGACCTCATGCCCTACAGCAAAGTTCAGTTGATTCGCAGCAGACAAATACGATCCAACAAGGTTCAGGTAGCTGAGTTGCGTGTCCCGGTAGCTTTTCTGGGCGTCCAGAAAGTCCAGGAGCGAAGCCGCCCCATGTTCATAAGCAAAAGAGACAGTGGAACGAACATCATCAGCCTCTTTCAGATATTTAGCTTTGTACGGGCGAAGTAGCTCGAGCGTTCCCTGAAGCGTCGCATATGCGGAATCAACATCCCGCAGGGCGGCAAATTCAGTGGCATCTTTCAGACTCTGGTTCCTGTTGACATCGAGAAGCGTGCGAGCCTTCTCGCCCTGGTTCCGATCGAAGATTCGTAGGGGAAAGCTGATGTTGAAGCCCAGATACGTATTAAGCGGCGACGGCTGATGAGAGGCAGCGACGCCGAAGGTCGGGTCTACCGAACCGTTTGCAACGGCGAGCTGGTGATCTGTCTTCGACTTTTCCAGAGACTGCTGCGCCTCTTGCAAATCGGGACGGCTGGTCAGCGCGTCCGCCCGCAGTTCAGCGAGAGTAGTAGCTGGTTCTTCGAAATCGAACGACCCGGTGACGTCGAACTCCTCGACAGGTGTCCGATCACGCATCAGGGTGAGCAAATCAATCTTGGCGGTGCGGAGATCAACCTGCGATGTCTCCAACTCCGAGGTGAATTGGAGGCGTTGCAATTCGAGCCTTTGAAGGTCGACCTGCGCGATACTGCCGGCCTGGTAGCGGTCTTTATTCACCGAAAGAACTTTGTCATAATACGCAAGGTTTTCTCGCGCCACGGTTACCACAGCTTTGGCGAGCAGTACGCGGACGAATGCGTCTCGCAGGTCGAACGTCAGCGTTCGCTCGAGGTCGGACTGAGCGGACGACGCGATCGCGGTCGCCTGACGCGCACTCGCCAATCGCAACTCCCGCTTGTGCCGACGCTCGTGGAGATAGTCCAGATCGCCAAACACGTACGATTGCCAGATTGGGCGGTACGGATTTGTACTAAACGGGGTGATCTGGTCCCAGCTAAGTGTCACGTTCGGATTAGGCCGCAGGTACGCTGTGGTCTCATCAGCCCGTGCTTCGTCGATTGTGACCTTTCCAGCCAACAGCGTCGGGTTATTGGTTTTAAATGTTTCCTGGATCTCCTGCCAACTGAGGGCTCGCGGTGGACCGGCAGTCTGGGCCGCCGATCCGGCTGCAAACAGGAGACCGAGGTACAAACGCCAGTCAAGGCGCCGCATCTATCCTCCTCGAAATATACTCTTGGAAAAATTACGGTCTCAGGCAGGTAATAGTGGCGGAGAGCGCCCGCTTTCAAACTGCTCCGTACGGTCGATCAGTGCACTGACCGGCATCATTACGAGGAAAACAAAAAACAAACTGAAAGCAAGGACTACGACGGTAGAGAGGACCGGCGTGTCCATCGTCTCGTACAAGCGCATCAGGTCGCCGTTGGCATGCTTCTTGGCTGGGTGCTGGTGATCCTGTTGAGCGCTAAAATGGTTGATTCGGAGTACATCGTCAGTGGCCGAAATATATGGAAAGAGGGCTGCAACGATAAGTGCGACTCCCACCACATGTAGGCGGGCAGGCACTTGGTTCGCAAGGCGGTTCTTTCTAAAGCTGACGCGGATCGTGCGGGTGAGGGCGAAAAGGCCCAACATTCCCCACGCCAGATTCAGCGCTGTGTCGAAATGCACTCTTTTTTACCGTAACATGAATCCGTAAGTTACCAATTTAGGCGTACTTTGAGATCCGATGGTTATCTTTTTTTAAAGCGAAAATTCTAGCCGGATCATCTATCTAGTTATTCGGTGAGGGAATTGCGCGCATAGCGCGGGCTTGGGCGAACTTTGATGCTCCGATTCGGACGACCCTTCCTGTTGGCATCTCTCGTTGCGTCGACGATATTGGGCGCCGATATCGAGAGGCAGCCGCAGGTGGCCGCAGCACGTGTAATCAAGCAACCCTCCTATTATTGGAGTTTGACCCCAGTTGGGGAGACCGCCCAGCTCCTGACCCTATTCTGCCGGTCCTGCGAGACATCGGAGGGAATCAGCCAAGACGTGCCTTTAATGGCCGTGATGCGAGACACGCTGGGTGATACGAGCGCGGCGAACGACCGCGTGACTTGCGTTTGGCTTCTCAGCTATGAGCGGCCAAACTGGCGTCAGCGGCTGCTTTCAGCCGTTCCATTTTTTTATTGGCGTGTTGGAGCCGGTCCTGAGCCGACGGCCGACAGCCCTATTGCTCCACTGATAGACCTGACTGCGCCACAGCACCGCGTGCTCTCCTCGGTGGGGCGAGACGTGTTGCAGTGGGCTGCGCTGGATCCCATGAATACCCCGATCAGGGCGACTTCGCGCGCCTATCGAGCGAATGAGGTGGACCATGAACGGCTGCATCTGGAAGAGGCGATTAGTTATCTACGCAACGCTCCAGTTTCGACTGATGGCTCGGGGCTTACGCGGACTGAGCTCGATACGGTCAGTGCGCGAATCGAATTGCGAAAAAAACTGCTAGGCGGTTTCGCTAGCGAGCGTCAGGCTGCGCAACTGGGCCAGGATTCTTCTTTTGCCGAAGAACGCATTCGTAGCCGCAACTGGGAGATGCTTCGACAATGCGCCGATCGGACAGGACTACGGTTTGAGCCGCTTAACCTAGCTAGCGATTCCCAGCGGTACGCGATGCTATGGTTTCCTCTAGGTGAATTGCACCATCCCGCTGATACTTCGCTCGGGGCCGTTTGGAAGCTCCTGAACATCAAAAGCCCGTGGACTGACGACCGGCTCAAGAACTGGAATGGTCCCACCTATGAGCGCAGCGTTGATACTGGTGGTGCGTTACTTCCTCGGGGTCAAACAGGCGATCAGGTTGTCCGGCTTGTCCCTCTCGGTGTCTACAGTTTGAACTACCCGAAGACCCCTTTACTGCTAATCGATTTCCGGGACAAGATGCACATTCGTCGCCATGAACTTGCCCAGCGCTCCATCAATGAGATTACAGCTGGCATCATTGGCATCTCACACTTCACCAATTGGTACTACTATGTTGCGGCAGATCTGTACGATTTCGTGATGTCCCGGCGCGGCAGCGCAATGGATCAGTCAGAACGCCTGGATTGCTACTCGCAGTTCCGGGTGGCATTGGCTCTCGACCAGGGACTTGACCCAACGCTTCGTAAGGAGATGCGGCAACGGATGGACTCTCTGGCAGTAAATCCGCTGGAGGTGACGCCGGAGCGCGGGATTCGCGCGGCGATGGCGCGATATGAACATCTACAAGAAGAAGCGGGGCCAGATGGCGCGCTCGCAGCTCAAGTGGATAAGGATCGCCGTTCCGAGTTGGCCTCCTTCGGACAGAGCAAGGCGGCCGCTGCTGCGCATGAGTTTCTGCATTTAGCAACTTTGAACAATTACACACATCGCACGAAACCGGACGTCGACGATTTGGTTACGCTCGACTGTTATCGCCGGGTTCAAACCCACCTTCGCTTCCTGGATTCTCTAGTGCAGGCCGGAACGCCGCCTGAAGTGGCCTACTCGTCCGTTACGGTGCAGGCCGCCGTAACGGAACTCGACGGCCTGATGCCTCGTGTCCAGTCTCCGAAAGTTCGAACGCAGGCGCGGAATACACTCCAGGCGTTGAGCGCGTTATCGAGAGACACGCTGCTGCAGGCCGAATGTTCGGACGCAATTAACGCCCTGAACCTTCAAGAACGGAATTGGAGGGAAGCGCGGCCTGTACACACACCCGGTGTCGTTGCCTCGCCTCTGCCAAAGACCTCGGAAGCTCTTCGGTGAGCTGGAGCCGGATCAAAAACCCGCCCTCAATTTTTCGCAAGCCTGAACTAAGTCAAATGCCGCTGGCAGGACTGCGGCAAGCTGAAAGTTTGCGCCACCTGGTGGATACGCGGTGTGTTGACAGATGAGGCGCCTTCTTGTTCTCCTGCTCGCCGTTTTTGTGCATCCGGCGTTCGCGAAGGCGAACCCGAAACGAATCGTAATCCTGAAAGTGGACGGTCTTGGTGCAGACCTCCTTTACGATGCCATGCAGGAAACAGATCCAGCGACTGGCAAGTCGCGACTCCCCTGGTGCAAACACATCTTCGTGGAGAACGGCACCGTCTTTCAAAGTTTCTATACGCGTGGCATCAGCCTGTCCGCACCTTCGTGGTCAATGCTGGACACAGGACGGCATGCCGTGATTCGCGGGAATGCCGAATACGACCGCTATACCGGCCAGGTCTACGATTATCTAAATTTTTTTCCGTTCTATCTCGGGTACGCGCGCAACCGGTATGTCGATATGCCAGGCGTTGAGGTGCTGGACAGGGCTGGGATTCCGCTGCTTATCGACCGGTTTCAATATTCAGAGGTCTATCAGGGATTCCAGCTCTTCCAGCGGGGCGTTCGGTGGACAACCCTGAAGAATGCTCTCGCGAGCCGGTTCTCGTCGAAGTTCCTCTTCTCGATGATCGAAGGGCTTCAATCGCCGACCTTCGATTCCGATTTACAGAAACAACAGGAACTCGAAGCCGAGGAGAGACTCATACGTCCAGACGTTCTATATCTGGACCTATTTTGGGGGGAGATTGATCACATCGGGCACGCAACCAACGATCCTGCAGCTCAATTGAATGCTCTCCGCCGCCTAGATGCGACGGTCGGACGTATCTGGAGCAGAATGCAGCAAGCGCCGCTCGGAGGAGAGATTGTGCTGGTTCTTGTCTCCGACCACGGTATGAACAATGTGCCAGGTGTCATCAGCCAGACCTTCAGTTTGACCGATCTGTTCAACAGCCGGGAGGGCGGTGCACACCATGTCGTCACGAATCGTGTCCAGCTCAGCGACTACAAGCTGAAGGGATTGGATCCTATGGTCCACCGCATCATAACCCCAAGCACGGCCTCACTATACCTGAAAGGAGAAGCATCGCGGTATCCAACCGCATGGCTCGATATCGACGGCAATGAGCGAGCCGCCGTGCACCTGCGAAGCAGCGATGTAAACAAGATTCATATCCTTCTGTTGCAGCTCGCCAGGCCCGATCTGCCGGCGGAAATTCGCCGTGCGGCGTGTGTTCTGCTAACGGCAACAATTGACCGTCACCGTGCCGCGTGGTCGGAGATAGCCGACCAGCTTGACGGTGAAATGCATGATCTGGCACGGGCGATTACCGAGCGAAAGACGGAGATTGCGGACCAACATAAGAAGTGGAGTGCGGCGGAGCGTGGCCAAGGCGATGACAAAGCAGCCCGTCGCCGCGATACCGAATTGCGCGATTGGGAAGAGGAACAACGCGGCTACACCGCCTATACTGCACGCCTGCGAGCGCTGCTCGCCGTGCAACCAGACTCCGCCCATGTGCTGACGCAGAAGATCTCAGACTTGGTTGCCCCGATGAGTTTAGGAGATAACAACAGTGTTCGCGATTTGCAACATTATGTCGCCGGGCCAGGCCCGCAGGGGTTAGTGTTGGATCCTGTGGGAGGCATCGACGAAGAACAGTCGTTTCGGCATGTAAACTATTTCTCGCTGCTGGCCAGCCAAAAAGTACGAAACAATCCGCAAGCGGCGCTGGTTGACCGTCCCATCGATTTCATGATGATGCGGCTTCCGGATGAGATGGGCACTCGCGTCTATTGGTTGTACCGCGATGAAGACAGCCAGCTTCTCATTCTCACGAATCCTGTGGGCGAAATTGCAGTTCGGCCGACCCGCGACCTTCGACAAGAGGAATCCGGAAAAATCACATGGCGGGAACAACCGTGGCGGCCCGGATTACCCTTGCAGCTGTTCGAAGATCCGCATTTGAAATTGGCTACCGACATGGACCGCGCGCAATGGCTCTGCGCGTGGCATCCGGAGCGGGAGTGGTTCAATGCGATTCACCAAACACGATACTCAAATGGCGTGATAGGTGTGATCGAGGAGCTGTCGCCGATTGCAGACAACGTTCCAGGTCGCCCCGGCGTCGGTGCGGTCCTCTTGCGGTACGAAAAGCGCCGGCGCGAACTTGTTCAGGCTGACTTTCACATATTTGCGTCAGACCACTGGAACTTCAATACACGCTTTCCAAATCCCGGCGGCAATCACGGCAGCTTTCTCCATATTTCGACCCACTCCGTTTGGATGATGGCGGGTGCAGGGGTTCCCGTAGAACAAGTAGATCAGCCGGTTGACAGTCTTAATTTCGCGTCGACCATTCTAAATCTGCTCGGGCGAAGACCACCGATGCCGGATCGAGTCGTGAGCTTTCCAAGCGTCGCCGAACCCCGCCCGTAGACCTCCGGCCGTGCTTACGTTTTCCCCTTCTGTCCGGCAACCCATTGGCGGATTCGTTCGCTAAGTACGTCAAGGGGCAAAGCGCCGGCGCCGAGAACTTCGTCGTGGAACGCGCGAAGGCTGAATCTATCTTGCAGTTCGTCTTTGGCATATTGACGGAGTTGCAATATCTGCAATTGGCCAATCTTGTAGCCCAGCGCCTGTCCGGGCCATGCGATGTAGCGGTCTGTTTCTGCCTGTACAGTAGGTTCGTCCTGAGCAGAATGTTCATGGAAGAAGTCGATGACTTGTTGCCGTGTCCAGTGCTTATAGTGAACGCCGGTGTCGACGACCAGGCGAATTGCTCGCAGCATCTCATCTTGAAGATGGCCGTAATAGCTGTACGGATCTTGAAAGAAACCGAGTTCCTTTCCAAGGCGCTCTGCGTAAAGCGCCCAGCCCTCGGTGAAAGCAGTGTAGTACTCCTGCTGGCGGAAGGGCGGCAATCCGGGCAGCTGCTGTGCAATCGCAATCTGCAGGTGATGACCTGGCACTCCTTCGTGATACGCGGTCGTCTCCACGTTAAGAAGACTCCGCCTTTCAAAATCTCCCGTATTCACCTCCACGTGAGCCGAGCGGGAGCCGTCGGATGTACCTTGCGTATATTGGGCTCCAGCCGCATCCTTCTCACGGAACGTTTCTACGGGTACGACCTCCAGCTTTATCCTGGGGAGGCGGCCGAACAGTTCCGGCAGTTTTGGATATATCTGCGCAATGTATTTCCGATAAAGGTCCAGAATTTCTTCTCGGGAGTGGGCATGAAGCTTCGGATTGCTGGCGATTGCTGCATTCAAACTTCTTAGATCTGCATACCCGAGCTGCCTTGCTACAGCGCGCATCCGATCCTCGATGTCCTTCACCTGCGCCAAACCCAGCTGGTGGATCTCTACTGGCGAGAGTTCGGTGGTCGTGCTGCGTCTCACTGCAAACAAGTAGCGTGCGTCGCCATTCGGAAGAGCCCACAACCCGGGTTCAGTTCTCCCACTAGGCGCGTATTCGTTACGTACAAAATTTGTGAACTTGACATAAGCAGGTAAGACTGCCTCCCGAATAACAGACAGGCCTCGGGCTCGCAGATCCTTCTGATCCGCTTCGACGATGCTTTGAGGAAAGTTGAAGAACGGATGTGCGAATGGCGATCTTTCAGGAGATTGTCTAGCAATACCACTCGCCTGACCGATCACTTTTTGGAGCAGAAAACGAGGTGGCATCAACCTGTCCCCCATACCTTTGCGCATTTGCGCGGCTATTTCGTCCATGGCGCGGGGTAGCTGCAGCAACCGCGAAATGTAGTCGGTGTAGTCTTTTTTGTTTTGAAAGGAGAGAACACTGACCAGCCAGGGCATGTCAATATGAATTCCGCCAAACTGTGACACTGGCATTTCCCAAGGCTTGAACTGAGCTTCTTCCACTTGCAACCTCAGGTCACGAACCATCAATGTTTTGCTTAGTGCCTCTTGCTCCGGGAAGCCCTTCGTATCGATGGCCTCAAAACGCGCGAGAAATCTTTTGGCTTCTCGCAAATCCTTCTCGATCCCCTCCTGCGAAAAGTCGTCCAATTTGTCATTCCACCGTTTATCGCCGAGGACGGAAGCGTAAATCGGACTCGTCCGCAGTTTGTACTCCCACTGCTCCGCCAGGAGGTCATTCAATGCCTTTCGCCGGGACGACAGGTCAGGGTTCGGTTGCTTCGTACAACACATCAGGCACACCAGACCGAACGACCAGAGAAAACGCAAGAATATGCGCATCGCGCACCTTTCCGAACCGCTGCGACGCAGCGTGCCCATAGGTTGCAACTTCGAAATGACATGTAGGGCTTGCGAAAGCCGTACGGGCGGCAACTCTCTCAGTGTTTGGATATCCTTGGCCACTTTAACTCAGCGGCCAGTTGTATTGTTCGCGCTCTCGCGGACAAATCGAATCAGATCGAGCGGTGGGGGCGCCTTGCCAAGAGCTCGCAGGAATCCGGATACCTGGCCGCGATGGTGTGTCGAATGATTCACGACATGCAGGACCAGTTGCCAGACAGGCTCGGCAGAAGGATTACCACGGAGATCGGCATATTGAACGACCCGCTCCCCATCCGAATCCGACAAACCAGCCGCCCAATTCTTCCAACGAAAATGAAGGTGTGGCCATTCGGTAACGAGCGATGACAGTTGCTCGTCTTCCGGCCGAGCCCAGGAAGCGGCGGGAGAGCCTTCCTGAATTCTCGTCAACCAGATGCGCTCCGCGCGAAAGATGTGTACGAGCGTTCCAAGAACACTCTTGTCTGCGGCGCCGAAATCGTGTGTCAGTTCGTCCGCCGGCAACTCTTTGACGGCATTCAAAAGGCGCACCGTGGCCCAAGTGGTGTATTCGATGTGATGTTGGATCGCAGAAGTACTCAGGTGCATATCGACTAGTTCACGTTGGCATCGAAAATGCCGGTCTCGATTGTAGCGCCGTGCTTCATTTGAACAAACAGCCGATAGTGCCCCGGGGCCGGGAAACCATAAGGGAAACTAACCTGGTTGGAAAGCACGGCCGATTTCGAACCAGAGTGATCCATGCCGGTCATTTCCATTCCGGGCATGCTAGTGTTTGCGGTGCTGTGTTGTTGCGCCAGCAAAAGGGCGGCCATCGAAATCGAACCAGCCGGGTGAACATGCGCAAACACAGTGCCATCCGTTTTTACAAACGCGGCGTGACCGAGCATCCCCATATAGAGCGCCATGTCGCTAGGAGCGTGGCCGGCTCCGTCCGTCAGTCGGAACTGAAACGCGATCGGCTGCTTTGCATCCAGCACTGCTGGCCGGATCCATTCCATACGGTACCCGTCAGGTAAAATGAAGGCCGAGTTCGCAGCCGGGACCTGGTCCCATGCTTTCGCGAATCCAGCGGCGTCATCTCCAGCGAGCGCGCGCCCACGGAAAACCGGTACGTTGACCGTTGCCACCAGCGTTTCAGGGAACCCGGTTGCGTGCACGATGTCGGCATAGAGTTTGTAATTACCTGAGGGCATGTCGGGCAGGCTCAATCGAAATATTCGTGCATCCACTAGGTCGGGATGAAGATGATAAACTGCGTCGAGCCCCGGCTGCCGGATAGCGTAGAGGTGCATCAGATGATCGTGATCCGGTATCAGGTCATCTATCTTCCTCGTAAAGAGCGCCACGCGGCCAGGCGGCGGTTTCATCCAACCGGGGTCAACCAGGGTCAGCGTAAGAATTCCGTTATTGTCGAGCGCGGCCTTCATCTGTAAGGGCTTGTAAACTCTCTGCCCGTACGAGTTGGCTTCGCTCGTCCACCAGGCATTGCCTCCCCACGCTGCTGCTAACACGATCACAAAGGCGATCGACATGGCGATGCGTCCGCGGCGCTTTGATTCGGAATCCGGAAGTGTACCGGGTTTTAACTTAGCTTCCCGGACGGCAGCGCCCGCCATTACGACGACTCCGCTGATCAGGAAGATGCCAAGCAGTCCCAGCAAGGTACCGAGCCCTGCCTGCATCCGTTGCGTGGACCGCGCCACCGACGGTACCGGCACGGAGAGCACACCTATCCCTTGAGGTCCGTCGACTGTAAGCCGCACCTGCCACGAACCTGTCGTCATCATCCAGAGAGAGCCAGTAAAAAACTGCGCATCCTGAGGTGACGCCTTCAGCTCGTCGGGTATCGGCGTGAACTGCGCCCCTGGTCCTGAGATCGCGAGCGGCACTGCCCGAATATCGCGCACGCCCGGCGATTCAGACCGAACCTCAAGAGCGGCAACTCCCGGAATTACTGCGGGAGGCCGTATCGTTACGAAGAGCTGATAGGGCCCGGCCTTACCGTCAAGGTAGATATCCGGGCTGCCGACGTGTGCGTACGTCGCTCCGGCCAGAACCGTGAGTGCAACCGTTAACCTCAGAGTCCGCATGTGCGTTGGGATCGGTTAGCGCGCAATCTTACGCATCCACTCTCCTCGAGAGATGCCCCACCGGATAGCCAGAAAGCAGAGCATCACCGCCAAAGCCATGCCGCGCCAGAATTGGGCCGTGCTTTCAAACGGCAGGAAGAGATTGCGGGCGAGAAAACTGGTTGGCGGCAAGCTGTACCACAGGTACATCGTTCCAAAGAAGCGATTGCGCGATCCCGGAGACATTAGGAAACTAGCTAAGGGCCACTCGACTGAGACCAGCAGGCCGACATAGACGACGGCGCTCACCGCCGCTGTCTTCCAGGCGTTCCAAGTCTTTGTACGGCTCCAAATCAGGTCCATCGCGAGCGCCGGAACAATCAGCAGCATTGGGAATTCTGGCGGGATGAACTGTTTTACGGGCTGGTAGACCGGGCCAAGCTTGGGTTCGGCGGGAAAAAGAGGAAGTATGAGAATCAATCCGATGAGGAATAGCGTGTAGAAGGCGGCGATGCAGGTAGAGGCAAATCGTATGCCAGCCGTGCGCGATCCGACTGCGAGCACAATAGGCGTCAGAGTGCATACGAGGATATAGGGCAATGAGGTGTGGAGCGCAGATCGCTCCGTATATTCCATAAGCATGATCATCGCCATCACGAGCATGATTCCGCCGCCGTATAGAAAGAGCCAACGCGCAAACTGCTTATCCTCCCCCGTGCTACGGTTCATATGGCCGGCGACCAAAACGAGCGTACCCAGAATCACGGCGTACACCCCAATGAAGAGAAGAATATGCGGCGGGCTCACGATTTTCACATCGAGACCGTAAGCACCGTGCCACCAGTTGTCGAAGGGAGCGGACGTCAACATCGCTATGCCGCCCCAGGATGCGATAAACGCGCCGAGGGGGGCACGGAAACCCCAGATATGGACGGAGGCGTCCGCCAGAGGCGACGATTTTAAGAAGGTTGTGGCCAGTATGATGTACCCGAAGGCGACGCCTGCCAGAACGCCGCACAGATAAATGGCTATGTGTGCAGGCGTCCAGAAGGTGTCGCGGCCGATGGAACTGTGCCACGAGATGTCCCAATGAGCCCCGATGGTTGCCGACGTCACGGCGAGCATCGCGCCCCAGATGTACCAGGGAATCCCATGAATTGGTTCGGAACTTTTCACCTCTTCTCGCGGGATTGCGGGCCGTATTCCGGCGGCGGCCATCGATACCTCCTGACTAGGGCTTCCATTTCATCTTGCCAGCGTCGCCCGGCCTTCGTGTGAAAATACTTCTGCTTTTTGTAAAAGAAATGAAACGCAGTATTCGCAAAAAGAACGCTTTAGCGCGACGTAACGTAAGATACCCACAGCCTCAAGGAGAACCACGTGCTTGAAGTGGGAAGGGAGCGGGTGCTTCCGCAGCAGCTTTGATCTAAGACCGCTTCCGTCGGTCGCGGCTTTGCAGGTGCTGATGACGATCGAGCCGTTTCCGAGCCGCGCACGAAGTAGGCGGTTGCTCGTTACAACAGCGGCACGGCCTTTTCAGCATTCAATATTTTTTCCGCGTTCAGGGCTCCGGCGGGCGTGTCTTCGTGCTTGAAGATAGCGTACGTCGGATAGCAATTTTCGCGGTACTGCCGGATGCGGTAGCTGATACTGCCCAATTCCGATTCGCTGTACTCGGGCCTCCTCAGGCGTAGATAGACAAAATCAGCCGTGATCACGTGGGGCGTTTCCAAGTTTTCGTTCTCCGCGTGGCAAAGGCTCACGTTGGCATCGCGCAAAATCTGATAGATCGTTTCATCGAACCAGGTCGCATTGCGAAATTCAAACGCCACCCGGATGTTTTTGGGAAATGTCTTCAAGAATTCGCCCAG
>Ga0126381_100006056_pt1 | contig 13357 bp, 13 predicted proteins | sample PanSoiMetPlot_28_FD_96465 | JGI IMG/M metagenome (GOLD analysis project Ga0126381, IMG submission 96465) | Tropical forest soil microbial communities from Panama - MetaG Plot_28 | ecosystem: Environmental > Terrestrial > Soil > Tropical forest > Bulk soil | place: Panama | collected 2016-02-17
AAAACGCAGACGGCGCCCTGTCATCGAGCGTGCTGAGGACATTGCTCGTCGCACCGGGCTGAGCCATCATGCGCTCCCAGGGTCTTCACCCCTCACCCGGCTGGCCGTCGGATCTCCTGAACGGTAAATCCCAGCTTTCCTAGCACCCTGACGGCGCCGGCCTTCCCGCCCTCGAAGTCTCCCGAGGCAAGGCGCTGGCCAGTCGCGAGCTCGTAGGCCGTGCCCAAGACAGGCCCCAATCGGTCGTACTCGCCGATCGCGCTCACAACGTGATCACTGGTCACGTCGTCCCAAGCGACCATGTGCGCTACCCCCCTGGCCCGGTATCTGGACGAGTCCTGACTAATACGGCGCAACGCGGAGGTCTCCTGGCCTCAGCCGGTACTGCTGCAAGCGCAGCCCGTGGTACTTCTCGGTCTCGCCGACCCACTCCATGCCGATCCGGCGTACCGTCGCGGCCGCGCGAGTGTTCGCCGGCCGGACGAGCGCTATGACCTGTTCGATGCCCTGGTCAAATGCCCACCGCGCGAGAGCGAGGCCCGTCTCGGTCGCGTAGCCCCGCCCCCACGCCTGCGGATGCAGCGCCCACCCGATTTCGAACTCCTCGTCGGGCGGCAAAGGCAGCAGGCTCGCGCCGCCCACCACGTGCCCGTCGTCACGACGTTCGACGGCCCAGTGCCCGGCTGGCGTCAGTAGCCGCGCGTCATCCGCGATCCATCGTTCAAGTAGCAGGCGCATGCCATCGATGTCCTCGACGCGGTCCATCGAGGGGGACAACCAGCGCGCGACCTGCTCGTCGCCGTAGGCGCCGAGCGCGGCTTGAGCATCACCGACCGCCCAGCCACGCAGGACAAGACGCTCAGCTTCGAGTCTCTGCGCCACAAGGTTCACCCTAGCGGTGGCGGCTTCGGCTTGTTTCCTTCGGCTTGGCATCGGGAATCTGGTGCCCGTTGGCCCCTGGCCAGCGACTAGGCACGACAAAGGCGAAGGCGTGGGTGAAAACATGAAATCTGTCCGATTCCGTCACCATGGTGAGCCCGCCCAGGTACTTGCGGTCGAGGAGCGCCCTGTTCCTGAGCCTGGGCAGGAAGAAGCGAGGGTGCGCATTCTGGCGACGCCCGTCAACCCGTCTGATCTGCTTTATGTGCGCGGTCTCTACTCGGGGGTGCAGGCCCGGTTCCCGGCCCCGGTCGGATTTGAGGGCGTCGGCATCGTGGACGCTGTCGGCCCCGGGATCCAAGATCTTGCCCGCGGTCAGCGGGTATCGGTCGTCAACGGCGAGGGGGGCAACTGGGCTGACTATGCCCTGGTGCCGGCCCGTGATCTGATCCCCGTCGCGGCTGATGTCCCCGACGAGCAAGTGGCGTCGTTCGTCATCAATCCGGCGTCGGCCATCCTGATGCTCCGCCACGTTCTGGCAGTGCCGCGCGGAGAATGGTTGCTCCAGTCGGCGGCCGGCTCAGAAGTAGGGCGCATGATCATCAGGCTCGCTCAGCGCGACGGCATCAAGACCATCAATGTCGTTCGCCGCCGCGAATCGGTCGCCGAACTGAAAGACCTCGGTGCCGACGCCGTCATCGTGTCGACTGATGGTCCGATTGACGAGCAAGTTCGCGATATCACGGGCCCGGCGGGCGTCAGGTACGCGATCGACCCGGTAGTCGGAGAAACCGGCACGCAGATGTTCAAAGCCCTCCATGAGGAAGGACGGATGCTCGTTTACGGGTCGCTAACCGGCGAGCCGATCCGCGTAGGCGAGGATCCGCGTTACATACTGGCCGGTCGCCGGGTGCTGGAAGTCTTCTGGCTCGGCTACTGGCTGCCCCGGCTCGACATAGATGCACGTCGGCAGTTGATGGACTCTATCGCCGAGCTCATAAGGGAAGGAATTTTCGAAACCTCGCCGGGACGACGATATTCGCTCGATGACATCGAGGCGGCCGTCACCCAGGCCGAGTCGGTTGGCAGGAAAGGGAAGGTATTCCTCGTTCCCGGGTGAGGTGGCCGCGACCTGGCTCAGCACGGACTGGCTAGCGCGCCGCTGAAGAGGGCTAGGCCGAGGGCGGTCCAGGCGCCACCGTAGTACGTCCGTCGTCGGCGCTGCTGGGCGGCCGCCCGGTCGAGCAGGCGGCGACTGGCGTCTACCTGGCCGGCTGCCTGAGCCGCGGACGCCGCGGCGACCATGGGCAGGGGAGCCGGATCCGGGCTTATGAGGTCACCGTCCGGTTGTAGCGCCAGCGCCCGGGCCCGCTCGTGCCGTCGAAGCAGCCGCCACCACTTGTGTGCGAGCGCCCGGGCGCGTGGATCGCAGGAGAACGTGAACCAGGGAACCGTCCGCTGGGCCGCGAGCCCATACTGAACCTGCGGCTCGGATCCATCGGGAGACGGTGCGGCTTGCAATTTCCCGCTAGCTGTCAGGCGCGCCCAGTCAGGAGGCAGATCCCGGCCGCCTCTGGTGAGCTGGCTTGTCAGGCTGACGGCACCATAAGCGATGCGCTGCCATTCGCGATTCCCGGTCAGCTGAGCCAGGCCGGTCAGCGCCGGCAACGCCCAGTAGCTGGGATTCAAGCTGGCCGGACGGCCCGTGCCCCACGGGGCCGCAGCCAGGATCGGCGTCCGGCCTGGGCCGACCGTGACCTCATGCGCCAGCACCGCGGCCGCTACTCGTTGCCCCTGCCGGTGTCTGACTGCGGCGTCCGTCGCGTCGTAGCGCAATAGTGCCCAGGCGATCAGCACGTCCGCATCGCTCGCGGGGTTCGGGCTGAGCACCTGTCCAGCGGGGTTCGCGTGGAACGCGAACAACCCGTCGGGCAACTGCAGGTGAACTCGAGTCCAATGCCAGATCCGGCCGAACACGGCGGGTTGGCCGGCGATCTCAGCAAGCAGCATGCCGTAGGCCTGACCCTCGCTGACCGTGTCGAAGCCCTGATCAGGACGGGTAACCCGGCCATTGGGCCGGACATAGGTGTCGAGGAACTCGGTCGCCGAGCGCTGCGCGGCAGCACCCAAGCTTCCAGCACCGGCTACGGAAGCTCCGCTGGAGCACGCGGCCAGCGATGCGGCCAGTACCGCCAGCGCGGCAGCCCGTTGAAGTCGTACGGGCATGGTTGCCATCCTCACCTCGACTTTGCTTGCGGAAAGGGATGATGTGGGAGAGGTCGACGTCGCAGGATTCGCGCAAACGGATTCTGGGCAACTCAAGCGACAAGCTTTGCCTTCGGATGGCAAAGCCACTCAGCAATTCCGCCCCGCACAACGTCGCCCGCGTGTTCGTACCCGACGATGATGTCGACGACTCCGTTCAGTTACATCTATCCGTTCGCAGTCCCGGACGTCGCTCGTCCCATGCCTCGACCTCGGGGAGGTACTGGTACCGCCATGCCTTGTTTCTGTCGCCTCGACATCGGGAACCTGGTGGCAGTTGGCAAGAAGCCCGAGGCCGGGGCCCGAGCGTGGTGAAAATGTGCGCGGGGTATATGCGGGGGTGCAGGCGCGGCCAGGCCGCCGGTACTCGCTCGACGAGATCGGCGCGGCCGTTACCCAGGCCGAATCGCGGGGCAAGCAGGGAAAGGTGCTGCTAATACCCAGCCCGGGTTGAGCCGGGGGAGCAGGTCAGCGGGGGGCTCGCCAAGGCGCCGCTGAAGAGGGCCAGGCCCCGAGTGCGGCCCAGGCGCCGCCATAAGGAGCGACGATGTCAACAGAGCACCACAAACACGACGACCAGCGGTTGAAGCCAAGCGCGACCGGCGGGCAAGTGGAAGACCCAGGCATCCAAGCCGTCTCCGCCGATGAGAAGGGGCCAGCGAGCGTCATCGCTGGCCCCGGCGACGACGGCGCGGTTGCTGGCGCGTCTTCGGCGCATGATCAGCGCTGGCACGATGTTCTGGCAAACTTCATCGACGACCCGCGAGGCTCAGTCCTGGCGGCAACCGAGTTGGTCGTCGATGATGTGTCGGCCTTCGTCGCGGTGCTTGACCAGCGGAAGAAAAGCATGCTTAGTGCCTCGCCCGAGGGCGATGCGGCCAGTACCGAGGAGTTGCGCCAGACGGCCGCGACCTACCGCGACCTAAGCAAGCTACTCACCTCGAGTATTCAGGCCCTCAGGGTGACTAATCGCGGGAAGCGGGCACGGGACGACCTTGAGGTGGAGCGGCGAGAAGTGATCGGCGGGCGGTTCGAGGCGGTCAGAGGTCGGCAGGCCACGCCGCACCGTGACGCGCCTCCCGCGCAGAGGCAGCCCGGGGAGCCATCTAGCCAAGATCAACGACGGTGACAACAGTCAACACCGCGATCCGCGCCAAGGCTACCTGCCCTCGTCAGGAGCCGTAAGGCAGGAGGGCCGGCCAGGGCGCCGCTGGAGAGGGCGCCCCAGCCCCACCCATCTGCCACCGCTGGGGTTGAGCGCCGCTGGCCAACCCCACCCGTCTGCCACCGCTGGGGTGAACTGACCCGAGTTTCGTGCGCACCTCCTTCTGAGGGAAGGAGACTGGCGCGATGCCGAATAGGGGCGAGTACGACAAGGACACCAGGGTCAAGGCGGTGCGGCTGGTCCGCGAGCATGCCGGGGATTATCCCTCGGAGTGGGCGGCGATTACTGCGGTGTCTGCCCGGCTGGGGGTGAGCTCGGAGTCGCTGCGCCGGTGGTTGCGTCAGGCCGAGGTCGATGAGGGCGTGGCTGCGGGGGTGTCCAGTGCGGAGTCGGCCGAGCTGAGCGAGCTTCGGCGCAAGAACCGCGAGCTGGAGCAGACCATCGAGATCTTGAAGGCGGCGACGGCTTTTTTCGCGCGGGAGTGCGACCCGCCACGCCGCTGATCTGCGCGTTCATCGATACCGGGAGGGAACGGTTCGGGGTCGCACCGATCTGCCGGGCGCTGACGGCGCACGGCGTTCCGATCGCCCCGAGGACCTACTGGGCCCGGCTGTCCGCGGTGCCGTCGAAACGGCAGCTGTGGGACACGGCGGTGACCGAGATCCTGGCCGGCATCTACGAGCCCGGGGCCGGCCGTCGCCGGCCGCCGGAGTCGCTGTACGGGACGGTGAAGATGTGGGCGCACCTGCAGCGGCAGGGCATCCCGGTGGCCAAGTCGACGGTGGAGCGGATCAAGCGCGCGCATGGCTGGCACGGGGTGACCAGGACCCGGCGGGTGCGCACCACCGTGCCGGACCCGGCTGCCGCCCGGGCGCCGGACCTGGTGCGCCGCCACTTCACGGCCACCCGGCCCGGCCAGCTGCACGTCGCCGACTTCACCTACGTGCCGCTGGACGGCGGCGGGTTCGGCTACACCGCCCTGGTCATCGACGCGTTCGCGGGGCTCATCCCCGGCTGGGACTGCTCGCTGAGCAAGCAGACCGCGTTCGTCGAACGGGCCCTCCGCCAGGCCGCCCGCTACCGCGCCCGGCAGGGCCGCCCCTTCGACGGCACCGCGATCCACCACTCCGACGCCGGAAGCCAGTACACCTCGGTGCACTTCACCGAGACCCTGCTGCTGGCCGGGCTGGTGCCCTCCATCGGCACCGCCGGCGACGCCCTCGACAACGCGCTCGCCGAGACCACCATGGGGCTGTACAAGACCGAATGCACCCGCGACGGGTCACCATTCCGGACCGGGCCGATCCGCGGCCTCGCCGACCTAGAGGACTGCACCTCGGCCTGGATCCACTGGTACAACACCAGCAGGCTCATGCACCGCCTCGGCCGCAGACCACCCGCCGAAGCCGAGACCGAGCATTACGATGCACACCAACCCGGCCACCCGGCCGACGATCTACACACATAACGAGGCGCGCAAGAAACCCGGGTCGCCTCAGGGCAACAAACCCCAGCGGTGGCACACGGCTGGGGTCAGAGCACCAGCCGTGTGCCACCGCTGGGGTTCGGGCAGGCTGATTAGCCCCAGCTATGGCACACGGGGTTGGGGGCGCGGGGAGGTTGCGCACCGGAGTCGAAAGTTCAGTGATCATGCTTGCCGCAGAGATCACGGAACGGTAACGTCCTATATCGCGGCTATGGCTCCGTGAGCACGGGTCGCGCCCGTGCTGACGGAGCCAAGCCGCACTAGTGAGAGCCAGACGTTCCCGGCAATCATGATGCAACCGGGCCGCCAGTCCCATGGTCATCGAGCGGCTTCCTGGGGTGCGGCAAGATCGGCCTGGCCAATGACGACCAGGGCAGCGCTGGCCGCGATCTAACTTTGCCGATCCCGCCGGCGCCATTCGGTCCTGCGGTCCCTGTCGGCCCAGCCGCTACGTCCGTACCGTTCGCCTGCGCCTCGTCGGGCACCGCTTCGTCGGGCACCGCTTCGTCCGGGGCCGCGTCGTCCGGCACCGCTTCGTCCGGCACCGATTCGTCCGGCGCCGCTTCGTCCGCCGCTCGCTCGGCTGGCCCTGGCGAGCGCGAGCTCGCGCGAGGCAAGGTCAGCGTCATCGCGGTGCCGCCGCCAGGCCGTCGCGCCGCGATGACTTCGCCGCCTTGCGCTCTGGCTAGCTGTCGCACGATGTACAAGCCGAGCCCGATACCGCCGAACCGGCGGCGGTCGCCCGCATCGCCCTGCACAAATCGATCGAACACACGCTCAAGATCGGCGGTGGCTATGCCAATGCCCTCGTCTAGCACGGTGATCACGATCTGGCCGGCGTCGGGCACCCCCGCGTCGCCGGCTTCAGCGGCACGCGCGCTGATCGTGATCGAACCGCCGTCCGGTGAATACTTCAGCGCGTTCTCGAGCAGCTGGCTGACGATGCTGTCGGTCGCCGCCGCGTCGCCGTGGGCGGCGGGGAGGTCGTCGGGGATGTCGGTGTTCAGGGCGTGCTTGTCGGACAGCGGCCGGAAAACGGCGGCCGCGTCGAGCAGGACCCGCGCGAGATCGAAGGGCTCGTTGCTAACAGTCAGCCGGTTGTCACCGGCTCGCGAGCCGAGCAGCAGCTGATCGACCAGCCGCCCGAGCGACTCCGCGCGCTCGGCGATCGTCTGGACCGCACCGCGTCTGTCCGCGTCGAGTAGCTTGTCCCAGCGGTTGGCCAGCGTGCTCGCGAACCCCTGGACCACCGTGATCGGGGTGCGGAGTTCGTGGCTCGTCGTGGCCAGGAACAGGTCCTTAGCGTCTTCGAGTTCCTTCGCTGCCGTCACATCGCGAAAGTCGATGACCTGCTCATCTCGGTCGTCGAGCACCGTGCAGAGCACGTCCATCCAGCGGTTGTTCGACAGCCGGCAGGTCAGCGTGGCGCCAGGCTCCGGCAGCGGGAATGGCGGCGGCTTGCCTGTCGCCTGCGCGGCCGAGACCCCGGTCAGCGCGTGCGCTGCCCGGTTCCACTGCTTGACCAGGCCGTTGCCGTCGAGCACGGCGATGCCGTCCGCGCTGCCGTCGATGACCGCGCGTTCGTGCGCCCGCTGGCTGACCACCTCGGAAAACGCCGTCGCGTTCGACAGCGCGACGCTGGCGTGGCCTGCCAGCAGCTCGAGAAGTTCGAGTTCGACATGACCGACCTTGCGCCTGCTGTACAGGGCGTAGAGCGCCCCGTAGGGCCTGCCAGCGACGTGCGACAAGCTCAAGGTGATGGTGTGCAATCCGGGCAGCGCAGACCAGATCAGGTCGTCGAACTCGCCTGACTCACCTGTCCGCATCAGCACCGAGTTACCTGACCGCATCAGCTCACCGACGAGGCTGGTCTGCAGGTCAGCGGTCCGTCCTCGTAGCTCGGCCGGCAGCCCGTCCATCGAGACCAGCCGCAGTCCGTCCCCTTCGACGAGCACGAAGCCCCCGGCATCGGCCCTGGTCAGCTCCCGCAGGCTGGCCGCGATGCGATCGAGCACCACCTCGAGGTCGAGCTCGGCGTTCATGTCAGCTACTACGTCGCCGAGCCGCCGCACCAGGCGCGCCCGCTCGGCCATGTAATGCCGCACCGTGGCGTCCTCACCGCTGCGATGGCACACGCTCAGCCAGCCGAGCCGCTCGCCCGCGGCGTCGACGAGATCGCTCGTGTCGATGCGGACGTCGATGACCTCGCCCGCCTTGCAGATCCGCCTGGTCGCGAGGGAGACGTTGCCTCCGTTCGCGACCCGCTCGAGCACGGCGTTGTACTCGGCGCGCAGTTCCCTCGGGATGATCGGAGGCTCGAGCCCGATGACCTCGGCGGCGGTCCAGCCGAACATCCGCTCGGCCGCCGGGTTCCACACGCAGACGGCCTTGTCCTTGCCAAGCGCGATGATCGGGTCAGCGGCGCAGTCGATGACCGCACGCGCTGTGCCATCGATCCTTGCCTGCCCCGGCTTTGCCGCCGCCGCCCGCCTCAGCCGCACGTCATCTATGGTCCCACTAGATAAGCCGCTCGCAGGGCAAACGAGTGACCAGCCCGCCAGCGGGTAGGCGACCCAACAGGGCGTCCGCCGACGATGTAGCCTGCGGCGTCATATGGAACCAGCGCGAGGTAGTGGCACGTCCAATGGCCGTGATAAACATCAGAACTAGGGCCCGGCTCACCCGAAGGCCCTTTGCCCGGCCCGCGGCCGGTTCCGGTACGTCCCCCGCCCGGAACGATGGCACGCGGAAGCCAAGGCACATCTTGCTCACCGCCGTTGCCGGCGTGATCGCAGCCGCCGGAGTGCTGGCTGGCTGCGGCACGGCCGCGACAGCAGGTGCGGGAGGCGCAGCCTCGCAGGCCCACCCTGCGAAGGCATCGCTGACCATCAAGGTCACCGACAAGGCCAACGGCAAGGTCTCGCACTGGACGCTGCGATGCGACCCGCCCGGCGGCACCTCGCCAGATCCGGCGGCCGCGTGCAAGACCCTCTTCAGCACCAAGGACGCGTTCGACCCACGCAAGCACCTCGTCATGTGCCCGATGATCATGGTCAGCGGTAAGCAGATCGTGGTCGATGGCGTCTGGTTCGGCAAGCAGGTACATCGAGTGATCATCGACGGCGGCTGCGACCTGTCGATCTTCAACAACCTGGCGAAGAATTTCAACGCGAAGATATTCAACTGAGCGTGCTGCTCGCCGCTACTTGAGCAGCTTGGACAGCCGACGGTCAGCCAGTGGCTTGCCGCCCGTCTGGCAGGTGGCGCAGTACTGCAACGCCGAGTCGGCGAAGGAGACCTCGCGCACGACATCCCCGCACACCGGGCAGGCCTGACCTGCCCGGCCGTGCACCGCCAGACCAGCCTTCTTCTCAGCCTTGAGTTCTGATGCTGCCAGCCCTTCCGAGCGCTCGATGGCGGTGCGCAGCGTCGTGATGATGACCTGGTGCAGGTCGGCGACGTCATCGGCGCTCAGGCTGGACGCGAGCCTGAACGGCGACATCTTGGCGGCGTGCAGCACCTCGTCCGAGTACGCGTTGCCGATGCCGGCGATGATCTTCTGATCCCGCAATACGCCTTTGATCTGCGTCCTGCGGCCCGACAGCAAGCCAGCCAGCACGTCGACGGTGAACTCAGGCGCCAGCGGGTCGGGCCCGAGCGACGCAATGCCGGGCACCGCCATCGGGTCGGTCGCCAGGTAAACGGCCAGACGCTTGCGGGTGCCCGCCTCGGTCAGGTCGAAGCCTGCCCCGTCCTCAAACCTGAGCCGGAAGGCAAGCGGGCTCTTACTCGGTCTCGGGGGCTGGGCTGGCAGATCCTCGCGCCAGCGCAGCCATCCAGCCCGGGCCAAATGGGTAATCAGGTGCAACTTGGTCCCGCCGGCTGGCGGCTCGACGATCAGGTCGAGGAACTTGCCGTATCTCGCAACCCCGGTGACCGCAGCGCCCTGCAACGCGGTGAGCGCCGGCTCGTAGGTCTTAAGTACCGAAAATTCCACGATGTCGGCACGGTCGATCACGCGCCCGATCGCCCGGCCGCGCAAGTCAGCAGCAAGCGACTCCACTTCAGGAAGTTCCGGCACGATAATGATTCTGCCGTGTCCGCGCCGGTGCTGCGTCCGCTCCGCTGCTGCCGCAGGCCTCAAAGTGCGGCTCCGCATAAAGTCGCTGGACGCGGGCAGAGAGGGCGGACCATGGTGTGCGGAGGACGGACCGCGATGCCCAACTTACGACGTGCCCCTCCAAGGGCCATGCCCGTGCAAGCCGGTGCGCGGGATAGCGGCCGCCTGCGAAGCTAATCCAGAGACCAGCGAGTAGGCAGGGCCGTCTGGTGGGCGAGGAGGGATTTGAACCCTCACGTCCTCTCGGACACACGGACCTGAACCGTGCGCGTCTGCCGTTCCGCCACCCGCCCTTGGGCGTCAGACAGGTTAGCACGCCACGAGCTATGCCAAGCCGCCGATACCATCGAATGCGAACGGGAGAGGAGGTGCAAGGTGGGAGTGCTGCAGCGCTTCGAGCACCGGCTCCAGGGGATGTACGACGGCGGATTCGCGCGCGCGTTCAAGTCCGACCTGCAGCCAACCGAGATCGCCGGCGCGGTCCAGCGTGAGATGGACGATCGGGCCGCGATCGTGGCGCAAGGCCGGACGCTCGTGCCGAACGACTTCGTTGCCGAGATCTCTCAGGCCGACTACGACAGGCTCCAGGTATTCGCCGACAACCTGGGCATCGAGCTCGCCACGCTAGCTCGAGATCACGCCAGGGAGCAGGGCTACTCATTCGTCGGGCCGGTCCGGATCAGATTCGAAGGCGTCCCTGAACTCACTGTTGGCACCTTCCGTATCAGGTCGGGGGTGATCAGGGGCACCACCGTCGAGGACGGCGAGATCCGCAGGCCGGCCACCGACATACCTCGTCCGCAAGAGGGCTTCCCCGGCTCGCCGCGGCTGCTCGTTTCCACCTCTGACCCGGGCGCCGGAGGCGCCACCCAGCGCACCTTCCCGCTGACCTCGCCGCTGACGATTCTCGGCCGTGGCACTGATTGCGACCTCAGACTCGTTGACCAAGGTGTGTCGAGACACCATGCCGAGATCCGAGTGGAGGACGGTGACGTGGTCCTCGTGGACCTTGGATCGACGAACGGTACTTTCGTCAACGGACAGCCGATCCGGCGGATATCGCTCACGGACGGTACTCGCGTTACCCTTGGCCGCACTACCTTGGTTTTCCGCAGGGACGGTACGTACTGAAGAACAGCGAAGCACAGCAGTTCCTGACACCGAAGCCGTGGCGCTGGTCCGGAGGGGCGACCCGCCGGGAACGTCGCGGCACGCTGAGAGCAACGTCCGCTCTCGGCTAACTAAGGACGCAACCCGATGAACCCGCTCACCCTCGACCTGATCAAGCTGGCGTTCCTCGCCGTGCTTTGGCTGTTCGTCATCGCTGCCGTCGGGGTGGTACGCACCGACCTATTCGACCAGCCGTCGTCGCCGCGACGGCAGCGACGCGCCGCTAGACAGGGCGCTCGTCGCGCTCCTCCGCCAGTGCCGGCGAGGCCACCCAGGCAGAGTGGAAGATCTCGGGCATCGGCTCGCCAGCTTGTGGTAACAGGTGGCAACCTCGCAGGAACTACTATTACGCTCGGCGACCAGCAGATCACCATTGGCCGGGCGGCTGACGCCACGATCGTGCTGACCGACGATTACGCCTCGACCAGGCACGCCAGGCTCTTCCCGCAGAACGGGGAGTGGATCGTCGAGGACCTCGGCTCGACCAATGGCACATATCTCGACAGGCAAAAGGTGACTCAGCCAATGCCGGTGCCGGTGGGCCTTCCCATCCGCGTCGGCAAGACCGTCCTGGAGTTGCGCAGATGACGATAGCCCTGCGCTACACGGTCCGGTCCGACGTGGGCTTGCTCCGTGAGGGCAATGAGGACGCCGCCTACGCCGGGCCGCACCTACTTGCCATCGCCGATGGCATGGGCGGCCATGCCGCCGGCGAAGTGGCGAGCGCGGTCGCCATCCAGACTCTGGCACCGCTGGACACCGCTATCGAATGCGAAGACATGCTTCCCGCGCTCGGCACGGCGATCGCGGACGCCAGTTCGGCGCTTAGGCAGATCACCGAGGATGACCCGGCCACCGAGGGCATGGGCACGACCGTGACCGCGCTGTTGTGGTCAGGCGATGAGGTCGGGCTCTGTCACATCGGCGACTCCCGTGCCTACCTGCTTCGTGACGGCGCGCTCCAGCAGATTACGCATGACCACACGCTCGTCCAGACGCTTGTCGATGAGGGCAAGCTGACCCCGGAGGCGGCTGCGGCGCACCCGTCCCGGTCGCTCGTCATGCGGGCACTGCAGAGCAGCATTCCTGCCGACCCTGATCTCGCGATGCTCAAGGCCCACGTCGGCGACCGTTTCCTGCTCTGCTCTGACGGCCTGACCGATGTAGTCAGCGACGAGACGCTGCAGACGACCCTGCAGCAGCTCACGGACCTCGACGCGGCGGTAGAGCAGCTTGTCGACCTGGCGATTCGCAGCGGCGGTCCCGACAACATCACCTGCGTACTCGCCGACGTCGTCGACACTGACGCAGGGCAGACGCCCAGCGAGCAGATCATCATCGTCGGGGCACTCGTGACCGACCAGCCCGAGGGCAGCGAGCCGACACGAAGCGACAACCCGGCGGCACGCGCCCACCTGCTGGCCCAGAGCGCCCAGCAATCAAACGGCGGCGGGACACCATCTAACGACGGGGCACACAGCGAAGCTGAACTGCCCAGCGGCGCCGCACTGGCGGCCGATGAGGAAGACGCCACCGGTGTCGCCCGCCGCCGGTGGCCGGTAGTTACTTGCGTCCTGATGCTGCTGGTCGGCGTGGTCGGCGCGGCCGGATATTACGGATGGCGGCTCACCCAGAACCAGTACTACGTCGGGACCGTCGGCGGCAAAGTGGTGGTTTTTCGTGGCCTGAGCCAGGCCATCGCAGGCGTCAGCTTGTCGACCGTCGTGCAGCGGACCAACATTCCGCTATCCGCCCTGCCATCGAGCGAAGTCGGCTACATCAAGTCCACCATCGGGCCTGAGTCCAATCTCCAGCAGGCACAGCGCATCATTTCCCAGTTCCAGCACGACTACCGGTGCGCCATCGCGGCTGCGGACATCACCAGCTGGGTCGCCCACCGGCCGAAGTCAACCCCGCCCGCACACAGGTCAGCGTCAGGCACGCACGGCCAAACCGCCAGCAAGCGGAAGTCAACGCGCAGGTCAGGCAGAGCTACCGCGCGCCCCGCGACCGCGCGCAAAGGCACAAAGGCCACGTCGCAGGGCGCTGCCAAGCCCACCGGCAACCACACCACTGGGCCGCGCGGAACGTCCAAGCAGGCGAAGTATCCGCCCAAGCCGGTGATGCCGAGGTACTGCCCGGCGTATACGGGGGCAGCCGGATGAGCGTCGTGCCGGAGGTGCGCCAGTGAGCGTCGTGCCGGAGGTGCGCCAGTGAGCGTCGTGCCGGAGGTGCGCCAGTGAGCGTCGTGCCGGAGGTGCGCCAGTGAGCG
>Ga0126381_100006057_pt1 | contig 13355 bp, 13 predicted proteins | sample PanSoiMetPlot_28_FD_96465 | JGI IMG/M metagenome (GOLD analysis project Ga0126381, IMG submission 96465) | Tropical forest soil microbial communities from Panama - MetaG Plot_28 | ecosystem: Environmental > Terrestrial > Soil > Tropical forest > Bulk soil | place: Panama | collected 2016-02-17
GTCGGATCAGCATCCGAAATACAGGTACCCATGAAAACTGTATCGGTTATTTCAGGGGATGCGCCGTGCGTCTGTCCGGCAATCAGATTCAATGCACCGGGCGTCGATGGGCCAGTTATGGTTCCAAAGAAATTGTCGCTCATCGAAAAGTTCTGAGCGTAGTTCCAAAGCGCTGTAACGGTGTTTCCGTCGAAGTAATTCATGACGAACGACGGACCTCCGCTTTCGGGTGATCCAGTGAATTGCACGAACTTGTCCATCAGGCCATGGTCAAACGCTTGTTGCTCCGCCATGTACTCGTGATCTTGATCTGCGGTCGCTGCTTGAGCGGCGCTCAGACGATTCGGTAATAAAGCGTTTGGGTTATTGGTCAGAAGCGCCTGGGTCAGACCGTTCACCGTTGGCGTACCTGGCTTGGCGTTAAAAGTACGTTCCTTTGGGAGATTCAGGGCATTCGGATAAGTCCCGAAGTAGTGATCGAAGGAGACATTCTCCTGAAAAATGACTACGACATTGCTAATCGGATAGGCCGTTTGAACATCCGTAGTAATCAGAGCTGCGCCGGCCAAGCCCATGCTTATGAACGGCATGGTAGTAGTTAGAGCGATAAAGCAGCGGGTGTAGGACGCTTTCATTTGGATCTCTTATATCTGTCAATTCAAATCCTTACTTAGAGAAACGAGGTGTGCCGAGGGGACGCCCCCGCGGACTCCTTTTCAGAATGGGGGTTTCAGATATTAGAACCGGTTAAGCAATGGTGAGAACGTGACGTTTCCGTTACAAAGGCGGCCGGCTGTCAGCAGTCTCCACAGGGCTTAGGGGGGTGAGATACAAGGTCGCAAGTTTCGCAAATTCAGCGCGGCGAATGATTAGCGAAACCAATATTGGGTTGTCCGTCGCTAGCACGGAAGAGGGAATGGCAGACAAAGACCAAGGCTTGAAGTCCTCGGCTGTAAATGGCATAACCGCTTTCGCGGTCAAGTCCGACGTAAACCCAGGGGCTTGGCTCGCTAGGCTATCCTAAGGCACGGCTTTCACCGCTAATTTCCGCCAGTTCTCAATCTACAAATGTGACGCGATGAGTTTGGCGATCAGACCGGTCCATCCGGTCTGATGGGACGCACCAACACCGCGACCGCTATCGCCGTGAAAATACTCAAAGAATTGCACGTAATCGCGGAAATGCGGGTCGGTTTGCAGCTTGGTATTCTCACCAAAAACCGGCCGCCGGCCGTTAGCGTCCCGGAGAAATAGGCGGCAGAGCCGATCGACGAGTTCTGCTGTCACCTCTTTAATGGTGCAGAATTTTCCGGATCCGGTCGGGCACTCGATTTTGAATTCATCACCATAATAATGGTGGAAACGTTCTAATGCCCCAACTAACAGAAAGTTCATAGGCATCCAGATTGGACCGCGCCAGTTAGAATTCCCCCCAAACAGACCGGAATTCGATTCGCCAGGTTCGTAATCGACAGAAGTTACGTGGCCATCCCACACAAAATTATAGGGATGATCTTTGTGATAACGGGAGAGCGCCCGGACACCATGATCGGACAGGAACTCGGTCTCATCCAACATCCGTTTGAGCAACAGCTTCATTCTGTGCCCTCGTAACAATGAGAGTAGTCGCCGATCTCCGCTGCCAGTCACGTGCCAACGAGAAACGAGCGAAGCCAGATCCGGCCGATGTTTGAACAACCATTCCAGCCGGCTTTTGAAATGAGGCACCTTTTCGAGCAGTTCCGGCTCGAGTGTTTCTACAGCGAAAAGCGGGACTAATCCAACGATGGAACGAACTCGCATCGGGATCATCCGGCCATCCGGCACGTACAAAACGTCATAGAAAAATCCGTCTTGGTCATCCCAAAGACCCATGCCATCCGCACACCCGGCCATAGCTTCGGCAATTTGTAGGAAATGCTCGAAAAACTTGGAGGCGATATCTTCGTAGGCGTGATTGTGTTGGGCGAGCTCCAACGCAACCCGCATCAGGTTCAAGCTGTACATCGCCATCCAGCTTGTCCCATCGGATTGATTGATATAACCGCCAGTGGGTAACGGAGCGCTCCGGTCGAAAACTCCAATATTATCTAAGCCGAGAAAACCGCCTTGAAAAATGTTGCGGCCGGCGACGTCCTTCCGGTTTACCCACCAGGTGAAATTGAGAAGCAACTTATGGAAGACCCGTTCGAGAAACGAGACATCTCCCGGATCGTCTGGTTTCTCGGCTCGCCTGTATTTACGATCGATTTCAAAAACTCGCCAAGCCGCCCAGGCGTGCACCGGTGGATTAACGTCGCCGAAAGCCCATTCGTACGCGGGCAGTTGGCCGTTCGGATGCATGTACCATTCGCGCGTAATCAATAAAAGTTGCCTCTTGGCAAATTCAGGGTCGATCACCGCAAATGGCAATGTGTGGAAGGCGAGGTCCCAGGCCGCAAACCAGGGATATTCCCACTTGTCCGGCATAGAGAGTATCTCGGTTGCATTGAGATGTTTCCAATCATGGTTCCGCCCGAATTTTCGGCCCGCCGGCGGCGCTGGATTTCCCGGATCGCCGTCCAGCCAAGTCCTGACATCGAACCGGTAACGCTGTTTACTCCAGATCATTCCCGCAAAAGCTTGGCGTTGGACCAAGCGAAGATCTTGGTCCGTCACCTCATTTGCCACCTCGGCGTAAAATTCATCTGCCTCCGCACGCCGCGCGTTGAAGATCTGGTCAAAATCACCAAAGGCGCCCTCCTGTGTATCACGAGCAAGGCGCAAGCGAACCACCTGCTGCCCACATCCATCGATGACCAACTGATAATGGGCGGCGGATTTGGTTCCGGTTCGAGAAGGATTTACCGCGTTCGCGTTCTTGCCAACCAACCACTCGCCAATTCCATCTTTTCGGTAAGGGCCTGGATTATTAACCGAGTACAAACGTTCGAAATTGGTCTCGTTCTCGCAAAAGACTAAGGTTGGAGTTCCTTCAGCATGCAAAGCGTAGGTTCCTAACTGACCATGCTTCGCCGAGATCACATGGCCCTCCTTCACGTCGAGAGTCGGTTTATTTCCTGTTGCTCCCCAGGACCAGGTGTTACGAAACCAAAGATGAGGGAGAAGATGAACGATCGCGGCTTCCGGTCCCCGGTTAGCCGCCGTAATCTGAATTAGAATATCATCCGGGCCGGCCTTGGCGTATTCCACAAAAACATCGAAATAACGGTCATCATCGAAAACCCCGGTATCGATCAGCTCGTATTCAGGATCCAATTTTCCTCGGCGCCGATTTTCTCCCACCAGAGAGGAATAGGGGAACTCCCGCTGAGGATACTTATAGAGCATCTTGAGATAGGAATGCGTGGGAGTCGCATCCAAGTAGTAATAGAGCTCCTTAACATCCTCGCCGTGATTTCCTTCTTCGCCGGTTAGACCGAATAAGCGCTCCTTCAAAATGGGATCTTTCCCATTCCAAACGGCCACTGCAAAACAGAGAATTTGGCTCTCGTCACTGATGCCTGCGATACCATCTTCGCCCCAGCGGTAGGCGCGGCTGCGAGCATGATCGTGAGGGAAATAGCCCCAGGCCGTTCCACCGGGACTGTAATCTTCGCGGACACTTCCCCACTGGCGTTCGCTAAGATACGGTCCCCAGTGGCGCCACTTGACGGCACCACTGTTCATTTCGAGGATGCGTTGTTTTTCGGACATAGAGGCTCTTCTCCCGCAGAGATTGTACGATCGCCGCGACAGCGATGCACCGCTGATCTACTAAAGTTGTAGATCAGCGTCAAACGTTGATCTCGTGACAGGCAAGATGGTTGGGTTGGTTTGCTGGCGCCACTACCCGATCGGAGTGTATTGGGCGTTTTTTCGTGCGTAGCGCATGGGCTTGCCCCGACGGGACTAGATTTGTCCCGAACGGTACGATCGGACTTTGCCGCGCAGCGGCTATACAGAACAGCCCAGGGCTTTAGCCCTGGGTTATGCGTGGCGCGAAATCCGCCCTGAAAGTGGCGGCCGAGGCGCGTCTCTAGGTTGTTCGCGTGTTATTGCAGCAATGCACCCAACATCGGGTGCCACTTTCAGGGCACCTTCATGATCGCCGGACCCAGGGCTAAAGCCCTGGGCTGTTCTGTATAGCCGCTGCGCGGCAAAGTCCCCCGCGTCCCCTGCAGGTCCTCAGACAATAAATCGCTACAAGGCTTTCCGATATCGCAGTTTTGACGGCAATCGGCTGCCGGCCAGTGCGAAACCTTGCTTTTCAAAGAGCGGAATCGTGCCCGTAAAAACGAATGCTCCGGGAATATTTTGGTTCCCTGGCTTTGTGGGTTTCACGGGATAGCCTTCGACCATCGTTTCCCCTTCTCCGGCCAAGGTCCGGACAGCGGCCTTTAGCAACTCAGTGGAAACACCCTGCTTTCGATAGCGGTTCTTGACGTAAAAGCAGGGTACACAAGCTACTTTGTCTGCATCGTGGCACTGCAAAGTGCGGGCGCGATTCAGCCTGGGGAAATCTGTTCTCTTGCCGAAGGTACACCAGCCGATGGGCTCATTCTGATGATAGGCAATGAGGCCGCGCACGGCTCCATTTTCGATCATCGTGTGCAGCCGTTTCTTCGCCGCTGGACCCTTGAGGTCCTGCCATTTCTCTCCCGGCTCGATCCTCCACCACATGCACCAACAGCCGCCGCAGGCCCCTTTCTCTCCAAAAAGCTGTTCCAGGTCTCCCCACAAGCCGGGATTCATCTCTTTGATTTGAATCTTCATCTGGGCTACGAGGCTCTGCCAGGGAGGCCGGTCTCTCTAAGGATTTGAACGGCCGCGGCCACTAATTCGCTATTCGACGCGGCAACTGAACCATCGGGTAGAGCTCTAACATCTTCGAAGCCGATGCGGGTGGAGAACCCAGACTCGAGCGCTCGTCTCAGCAACGCCCAAGCCGACGCGTCGTCGCCATGCAAGAGGATAGGCCGAGGAAAAGGCGCCCCTCGCAGTACGCCCAAAATTTCATCCGTTACAGCGTGCGCGCGATCGACATCATGCTCACCAACCTCGACCAAAATACGGAGCGAGAGCCGGTCAAGCCCCAACCTCACCAATCGCTCGGCATCCGTCTTGTCCGCAATACCGGCTTCAATGCCGATACCTCGCCGGTGAAGCGTCTCCATTAAAGCAGGCGCATTCTTTTCGCGTAGATTGACTGAAGCGTAATCCGGCGGAACGCTCCAACGGCTAACATAGGCTAGCGTGCGGTCATCGTCCTTTTCGATCCAAGCGCCGGTGCTGATCCCGATCAGGGTCCCTGGTAGCGCTTCCCGCAACGCTTTAATAGTGGCATCAACATCATCCGGAGCCAGACTCTCAAGGCCGCTCGCGTTACGAACGTGAAGATGGAGTTCGCTGGCGCCTACGCTCAATACCTTACGCCCGTCTGCCACCAGCGCCTGGATAGTCGTGGGAACCGCGGGGTGATCGGACGAGCGCTTTCCTCCATTTAAACAAGCCTGGATGATCATGAGAAATTTAGATAGGTGTTAGTGTACACCTATTTGGTCGCCTCGACTGAACACCACTAGAACACAGCCCGTCAAGATTAGCACCGCGCCGGCCAAGCCGATGGCATTCAGATGTAGTTGGCGCAAGAAAATCAAGGTGAATAGGATGATGAAAAGAGGGTAACTGATTTCGAGCAGAGAGGCCATGGTTGCATCCTTTTCATTAATTGCCAGCGCATTGAACAGGTAGGCGCCGCTGCCAAAAATCAGGTAGAAGATGACCATCCATATTATCGGCCAGCTTTCGCAAAGCTTTGCCCAGTTCTGGCGAGGATAAAGCAACCATAATATCCCGGACACCAGAATACCGTTTGCGAGGCTTAAGAACGAGAAAGCTGCCGCAAAATCCACTCTTCTAAAGAGCGATTCCATCAAGACATATTGTGCGCCCCAACAAGCCGCCGAGATCAAAGCATACATCCACCAGGTCATCCTACCGTCCTAGCTATTTACCGCTTCGACAGCAATCCGGGAGTGGTTACAGGTTGGGCTAGGACGCAATTTTTTCGGTGGCAGGTACAGCGAATTCAGTGGACGTGGTTGTGAACGCTCTTGGCGGCAGGCCTCTGCGGGCCATATCGCTCCGCAGCCCGAGCCCTGGCTTTGGCCGCTTCTTGCTCTCGGTTTCTCGGCGGCGCATTTGTCTCGAGCGAACGCAGCAACCGGGTCGAGACTTCTGCGATGTTCTCAACCGCGGCCAAAAACGCGGCTTCGTTTGCTTTTGATGGCCTGGTGAAACCGCTGATCTTTCTAACAAATTGCAGCGAGGCAGCGCGAACCTCATCCTCAGTCACTGGCGGTTCGAAGTTAAAAAGGGGTCTAATATTCCTGCACATAATTTCTCGCTGATTTCTGATCCTTTTCTCCGTGTACTCTGCGTCTCTGTGGTGGAATTTGAGACTTCATTCCGAGATCGCCCAAAAAATGAGTAGAATAAATAGGAGTTGCATCGGTCCGCGCACTCCTAACGGAGTCACCGGTCTGGCGCCCAAGGTAGCTCCGGTTTTAGCCGCATAGATATTTGCCGGGAAAACGGCTACCAGAAACAAGATTAGACACACACCTGCGAGGGTACGCGTCGATGGAACGATCAGTCCGATCGCTCCGAGAATCTCGAGAATTCCGGTCACCAATACGGCGGCTCCGGGGCTTGGCACCCACGGAGGAACCATCCTTTCCAAATCCCTTCGTAACGGTCCAAAATGGGAGACAGCGGTAAAACAGAACATGGCGGCCAGCGCGTAAACCATCGATTCGTGCCAGGTCTGGAACAGAGAAACACCAAGAAATCCGAGGAGCCGGAAGACGATCAAACTTCCGAAAAGGACGGCAAGCACAAACATAGGTTTGGGGAGTTCCTTCAGACTAACTGTGCGGAAGGACAAGGTCAAAGAAAGGAGGAGTTCAAGGAGGGAGCGTCGGAGCCCGAAGCTTGGAACGGAGCGTGACACCATACAGTTGACCCAATCTCGGCGTCTCCCAAGTGGGACGTCATTCTTGAACTCCTTATCTCACTTCACAGATCGGACATTTTCAGGAACCGTTTTTCGGACTCCGGATGTTGGTTCTGTCCCTCTGGCTCACGAGACGCCACAAAAAGACCGACCGGCCTGTCCAAAACGGCCTTTCTCGTTCGTCGTCTCTTTGAATCCCACAAAAAAAAGCTAACGATTATGAGCACAATTAATGCAGTTTCACCCCGGGTAGTATCCCGAGCTGAATGGCTTGAGCTACGTAAGGCCCTCCTAGCAAAGGAGAAAGCACACACCCGCTTAGGGGACCAACTAAGCGCAGAGAAGCGTCACCTGCCATGGGTGAAAGTCGAAAAAGATTACATCTTTGACGGTCCGAACGGCAAAGAAGCCCTCGCCAGCCTGTTTGGTAACAAAACCCAGTTACTCGTTTATCACTTCATGTTTGGACCGGATTGGGAGCAAGGATGTCCCACCTGCTCGATAGTGGCGGATAACATCGATCCGAATGTCATCCATCTAGAGAACCGCGATGTTGCCTTAGCCGTGGTCTCAAGAGCGCCCGTTGCAAAAATCGAGGCGTTCAAGAAACGGATGGGGTGGCATTTCAAATGGGTTTCTTCGCTGGCAAACGAGTTCAACCACGACTACGGCGTCTCGTTTACCGCTGGGGAAATCGCCAAAGGCAAGTTTTACAACTATGGAACCAGCGACTTCCCAAGCGAAGAAGCAGCGGGTATTAGCGTTTTCGCCAAGGATAGTGCCGGGACGATCTTCCACACCTATTCGTCCTACGCCCGCGGCCCGGAATTTCTGATCGGCACCTACAATTATCTCGATCTCGTACCAAAAGGCCGGGACGAAGATGGCTTGCCGTTCACCATGGCTTGGGTTCGGCACCACGACCGGTATGAGAACGAAAACGGGAAAAGTGATAGGTGAAAGATTCGCGACGCCGATCCGACACATAGTCGCGTCCGTGACGCTATAAAGACCTCTAGATCGTGCCACGGCGATCAAAAATAACCCAAATAGTGTCCTAAGCCGCACAACTCATTCGTCGAGTTAATAGAAAGCTAAGTAACGGACCGGTCGGAATGACCGGTCCAGCAGCAGGATGATATGACCATGCAAACTCAGCAGTCCCCAACAATAGAAGACCTTTCGACTCACCCCGTAATTTCGAGGGATGAGTGGCTCGAAGCCCGCAAAGCGTTGCTAAAAAAGGAGAAAGAGTTCACTCGACAAAAAGACCAATTGTTTGCCGAGTGCCGCGCTCTGCCCTGGGTGAAGGTCGAGAAGAATTACGTCTTTGATACGGCCACCGGGAAACAGACTCTGGCAGATTTGTTCGGCGATAAGAGCCAGTTAATCGTGACTCACTTCATGCTAGGGCCCGATTGGGAGCAAGGCTGTATTGGTTGCTCCTTCGGCGCCGATCACTACGACGGGATTGTGGTACACCTTGAGCATCACGACGTCGCGTTCGTCGTAGTCTCCCGGGCTCCCTTTCCCAAGATCGATGCATTCAAGAAACGCATGGGCTGGCGTTTCAAATGGGTGTCAGCATATGGCAGCGACTTTAACTACGATTATCACGTCTCGTTTACCGAGGAAGAGATCGCGCAGGGCAAAGTCTACTACAACTACGAGGTCCAGCCGATCGACATCGATGAACTGGCCGGAACCAGCATGTTCTATCGTGATGCGGACGGTAACATCTTTCACACATATTCAGCCTTTGCCCGCGGCAGCGAGTTAGTGGGCGGAGCGTATGGGTACCTCGACCACTTGCCGAAGGGGCGCAATGAGACAGGACCAGGATACAACCTCGGCGACTGGGTTCTGCACCATGACCGGTACGAAGCCCACGCGCGTTAACCCCGGTCACCGAGGAGAGCGAGCGCAAACTCTAATCCATTATGAACGCATGTAACTGTGGGGCTCGTCCGAGAATAACCTCGGGACGTGGCAATGATGCGGGCGTCGCGAACTTACGCCTCGGTTCCGGACAAAACCGGCAAAAGGGCGAATCGGCGGATAGACAACAGGATCTCTTGAGCCGGTTTGTTAACTTCGTCGGCTGGATCGTTCCAAGCGCGATTCTTGTTTTGATACCAAAGTGTCCCGTTTGTGTAGCTGGTTACGCGGTGATCGGAACCAGCGTTGGGTTCTCTCTCTCGGCGTTCACCCAGTTGCGGTTGGCACTCATCGTGTTGTGCGTGGTTTCTCTCTGCTTCGCGGGAACCAAGTCCGTCCTGTATCTCGTTACCCGCATCGCAGCGAAGAGGCACTCATGAACAAAGACCTTTCTCCAGACGAACAACGCGAGTTCTGGACCCAGCTTTTCGCCGTAGTGATCCGACGCGAAGCGAGAAAGCGAGCGGAGTTTGAGGTTAGACTGGAACTGCTGGAAGACCTGCGACAAACTGAACCAAGCCAAATATGAGCACACCCCCTACCAGCACTGGATACATGCTTTTGTTCAAAGGGACGCTCTGGGATCGGGAACTATCGCCAGAGGAACTACAGCAGGTCATGACTCGATGGATGAACTGGCTCGACCGATTGACCCAAGAAGGCAAAGTCAGATCTGCTCACCCGTTAGCGAATCAGGGTAAGATTATCACTTGGAAAAAGGGAGCACCGACCGATGGGCCATTCGCTGAATCAAAAGAAGCGATCGGCGGTTACTTCCTCCTGCAGGTGAGCGGCGAAGAGGAGGCGTTGGAGATCGCCAAGGAATGTCCAGCCCTTAAGTACGGCGTCGCGGTCGAGGTACGGCCGATAGTCGACCAGTGCGCATCCATGGAACGGGCTTATATGGAGCACGCGATCGGCTCATCCGAGTAAGTTTCATCGCTGAAACTGCATGAGCGCCGAGATCACTAGCTCCCCGTTTATATTGCTGTTTCGAGGAACCGATTGGGACCGGGGTCTTTCCGCGGAGGAAATCCAGCAAACCATGAGTCGATGGAGCGACTGGTTTGATCGATTAACCAGCGAAGGCAAAGCAAAACTCGGTCAGCCATTAACTAACGACGGTAAAATCGTTTCCGGGAAAAAGGGGTTCGCGGTAGTCGACGGGCCGTTCACCGAATCCAAAGAAGCGGTTGCCGGGTATATCCTCCTCCGCGTGGCCGATTTGGATGCGGCTACAGAGCTCGCTAAGGAGTGTCCAGGCTTGGATTTTGGAATGAGCGTCGAAATAAGACCGATCAGCGAAGAGCTCGGTCGCGGACCAGATTGAAAGGGTTCGCCGGTCACCGTTCACTGCTCGCGGTTCATCCTGCGCGGTTCACCGTTTACGGTTGCCGTGTTCAGCATCTGACGCTGCGATCAGGCATAAACTCCAACCGCTCGCAAAAAGACAAGGACGACAATAGTGAATAACGAACAGGGAACGGCGAACAGTGAACTGCGAACTCCGCCGGGAGAGGTTTCCCGGTTGGCAGAACATTTCTTTCGCCATGAGTCCGGAAAGCTAGTTTCGGTTCTCACGGGCATCTTCGGCATCGAGCGGTTGCAGTTGGCGGAAGACGTTGTTCAAGAGGCGTTGGTCCGGGCATTGCAGACGTGGCCCTACTACGGAGTTCCAAACAACCCTGCGGCATGGCTAACTCAGACCGCAAAGAATCTAGCGCTGGACTTGATTCGCCGGGAGAAAAGCTTCCGGGATAAACAAACGGAGATCATTACTTTCATCGATCAATGGTCTTCAGATCCTGCTGCAGAGGAGTCACCGATTTTCGACACTGAAATAAGAGACGGGCGTCTGCGGTTGATGTTTGCCTGCTGTCATCCCCAACTTCCGCCCGAAGCGCAGACCGCGTTGGCTCTCAAGACCCTTTGCGGTTTCAGCACGACGGAAATCGCAATTGCCTTTCTCACTACGGAGGCCGCAATCGCGAAGAGATTGACTCGAGCCAGACAGCGAATTCGCGATTTGCATATTCCTTTCGAGATTCCCACCGGCTCTGATTTATCGAGTCGCCTGGACGGTGTCTTGCAGACCCTATATCTGCTTTTCAACGAAGGGTACAAGGCGTCTACCGGTGAGAACCTGGTTAGAGAAGACCTTTGCTCGGAAGCAATCCGTCTCGCGACGTTACTAGCGGAACATCCCTTAACCAATCAGCCTCGAATTCACGCTCTGATCGCGTTGATGCTGCTAGACGGAGCTCGACTCCCCGCCAGGGTAGATTCGGAGGGGAACATTCTTCGCCTTAAGGAGCAGGACCGTGCGCTTTGGAATCGGAAGATGATCGAGCATGGCATCCTTCAGTTGGGATTGGCTGCTGCCGGCGACGACCTAACAGAGTATCATATTCAAGCGGGAATCGCAGCCTGCCACGACACTGCCACCGACTATAAATCTACGGATTGGCGGAAGATTTTGGGCTTGTACGATCATTGGGTGACAATTAACGACTCGCCGATAATCGCGCTTAATCGGGCCGTTGCCGTCGCGAACGTCAGCGGACCCAAAGCCGGCTTGGCAGCCATCGATCCGATCCGAAAAAGCGGGCAACTTGATTCCTACTATTTACTTTACGCGGTAGTCGGCGAATTCGAATTTCGCGAAGGTCAATTTGACAGCGCAGCAGACCATTTCCGGCAGGCGATCAAACTCACCGATCTTAAGTCGGAGAAAGTGTTCTTAGACAAGCGATTGGCGGACTGCGAAGAAAAGGCGCGATAGCGTGCCTTTTCTACCAGCGCTGATGAACCAACGGCCGGATCTGGTTCTGATAGATGTCCCCCAGCGCTGCGTTCTGGCTGGAACCTAGAGCTGGTACTTCAACCGCCTTTATGTTCTCGAGAACTTGTGCACTATTGCGGGCGCCCGGGATGACACAGCTCACCTCTTGGTGATCGAGAATCCATCGTAACGCGAAGGTCGGCATGGTCACATTCGCTGGAACCTGTTCACGAACTTTGTCCACCGCGTCCAAGGCAACGTCGAGATCGACGCCTGAAAACGTTTCCCCGCGATCAAACTGTTCTCCCTGCCGGTTGTAACTGCGGTGGTCGTCCGCCGCGAATTGAGTCTGCTTCGTGATCTTACCTCCGAGTAACCCGCTGGCTAAGGGCAACCGGACAAGAATGCCAACATCTCTTTTCTGCGCTAACGGAAAGAACAGTTCCTTTGGCCGTTGCCTGAAAATGTTAAAGATGATCTGCACGGTAGCGACTCCGGGAAACTCGGTCGCTTTGATGGCTTCCTCGATTTTTTCGACGCTGACCCCATAATGCAGAATCTTTCCTGCTCGCTTTAATTTATCGAGAGCCTCAAAGACCTCGGGCCGATAATAGACGTCTGTCGGCGGGCAATGCAGCTGAACAATATCGAGCGTCTCGCGCTGCAAATTAACGAGGCTCCTCTCAATGAAGGCCGTCAGATTCGTTTCATTGTACCCGTCAGCCACGTGCGGTTGAAGGCGTCGGCCGGCTTTCGTCGCCACGTAAATCTTTTCGCTGCGATCGCGTAACACTTGAGCGATCAGACGTTCGCTGCGCCCATCTCCGTACACGTCCGCCGTATCAAAGAAGTTGATGCCGTTGTCGATGGCGGCATGGAGCAACTGAATGGAGTCCTTTTCCGAGACCGACCCCCAGGAAGCACCGATCTGCCAAGTCCCAAGGCTGACCTCCGAAACATCAAAACCAGTCTTACCGAGTCTGCGGTATTTCATGAGTAGGTAAACTGTAGCAACGTTACACGAATGGGCAATCGGGGATAGTGGTGCTCCGGTGTCAACGATTTCTGCTGAGGCGTAGACTCTGTGCAGGGTATGGTTCGGGCTCCAAATTCATCCCGAAAGGGATGAAAGGACTAAGCCTGGGGTTTTAGCCCCGAGTAAGGATTTAAAGAAGGGTCTGCCCTGAAAGGGCAGCAGGACGGATCGGGACCACATCCACCGCCAAATCTCTCGAGGACAGTTTGTCCGACGAAGCCTGAGGTCGATAGCGTCGACCGCTCAAGTCGGCCTCGCAAGCGAGGCGCGCTCCACAACCAGGACGTGAGCGAAGTCGGAAGAACGACGAGAGGCCGAGTACGAAATCGGGGCTCCGGCGGCGGTGCAGGTAGGCGACTACTGAACATTAACGCCACGTTTCGACAAAAACCGCTTGCACTATACTAACCAGTCAACTAAGCTGCCTTTGTGAGACGAGAAGGTGATACTAAGCAGAAGCTGCTGAGCACCGCTATCGAGCTGATCTGGGAAAACAGCTACGGATCGATCAGTGTCGACGATATTTGCGAGCGGGCCGGCGTAAACAAGGGGAGCTTCTATTACGCCTTCAAGACGAAGTCCGATCTGGCAATCGCCGCTTA
>Ga0126381_100006058_pt1 | contig 13355 bp, 12 predicted proteins | sample PanSoiMetPlot_28_FD_96465 | JGI IMG/M metagenome (GOLD analysis project Ga0126381, IMG submission 96465) | Tropical forest soil microbial communities from Panama - MetaG Plot_28 | ecosystem: Environmental > Terrestrial > Soil > Tropical forest > Bulk soil | place: Panama | collected 2016-02-17
ATCACCGGTCCGGTGGCGATGCCGATCCGCACCGCGAGCTCGACCCCGGGCGGCCTCGGGACCGCGGCATTCACCTCGGCCATCGCATCCACGATGTCGAGAGCCGCCCGGGCCGATCGCTCGGCCTCGTCCTCGTGGGCGCGCGGGTAGCCGAAATAGACCAGGATGCCGTCGCCCATGTACTTGGCGACAAAGCCGTCGTAGCGCCGGATCGCCGCGCTGCACCGGTTCTGATACGAGGTGATTACATCGCGTAGATCTTCGGGGTCGATCCCGGTGGAGAGCGCCGTCGATCCCACCAGGTCGCAAAACATCACGGTCAGCTGGCGACGCTCGGCCTCCGGCGCCGCGGCGGTCACGGCCGGGGCAGCCGGTCTGTCGGCTTGCCGCAAGGCTGGTAATGGTTGCAACAGCGGCGCGGCCTCGGGTCGGGCCACGCGTCCGTCGGGCGCCCAGACGAGCACCTCTCCGTCGACATCGGCTGCCAGCCGCTTGCTGACGATCAGCTCGCGACGCAGCTCTTCGAGACCGTCATCATCAAGACGAAAGCTGAGCTTAATCCGGCGATAGGAGATGCTACCCTCGGTGACGAGGCGCCAGAGGACCTTCTGGAGCACCCGCTCAAAGTTCATGCGTCCGTCCCCGTACTCTCTCAAAGGCGCCGGTTGGAAGTGTCACCCTGCTGACGCCGATCACCGACGACAATCCCTCAGGGCGTCGCAACCGCCATGCCGAGAGCACGGGCGCCGCCAGCCATGCTTCGGTCGAAAGTAACGAGTGTCGCCTCCAATCGCCGAGCGATCGCGATATGGATCGCATCCGGAGTGCGAAGGTTGATATCAAGACGCCGTAAAATCCGATTGGCCGCGTCGATATCGGCGGTCGTGGTCTCCTCCCGGTATGCCGATCGAGCGACCCATGTATCGAGATTCGAGAGTGCAAGCTCCCCGTCTTCCCGTGCGAGGTCGCGCGTCCGCACACGCCGCCCGACGGCAGACGAGAACTCCGCGACCCCGAAATCACTAACGACGACAATTTCCGGATGTGCCGACAAAAAGGCCTCGGCGCGAGGGCTCGAAGGGTCGATGACAAACAGTGTGACGAGAACGCTCGCGTCAAGATAAAGGCTCACTTTTCTCCTTCATCCCGCATCTCGCTAACGAGCGTGCCGGCGTCAGTCTTGGGCATTGCTCTGCCCACCCGCCTCGCGCGGAGCCATTCGATGTCGGCTTCGCCTATCGGACGCGGCGCCGCCCGCACCGGCTTCAGCTCGACGACCGGCTGGCCGCGGCGGGTGATGACAATGCCCTCGCCTTTCAAAGCGCGGTCGATCAGTTTGGAGAGCTGGTTCTTCGCCTCGGCGACCGTATGAGTGCTCATGGTCGGAAGATAGCTATCGCATGGCCATCTGGCTAGCTGTCCGCGTCGAACTTGCCGGGTAAAATGCGGGTGGGCGCCGCGGGCTTGCATAAGCGCGGCGGAAAATCGTCGCCGATTGGTCCCCAGGTACAACAGGCCGATGGCAATCTCAGCCCTCCGCGGCATCGCCGACTCAGTCCGGTCGGCGAGGGGGGTGCGGGCTGCTTCGAAGCCTTCCTAGTAAAGCGGGTTGTTCATTGCCTCGGCCATACCTCCCTCTCTGGCCCTTGGGGGCGGAGAGGGCCGGGGTGAGGTGGGGATTGCACAGCGCCGACAGCGCCGCCTCACCCTCCCCGTCGCTGAAGCGACGGCTCCCCTCCCTCTCCGCCCGAAGGGTAGAGAGGGCAGACCTCGCTTTGGCTATTCCCTTCGGATGACCTCTAGCGCCCTCTCCGCCCGTTGGGCGAAAAAAGAGATACTTTGAGGGCCTGCGCTTAACGCAGCAACGATACGAATTGCGCCGCCGCTGCGATGTCGGTGGCTAACGCTTGACGGCGAGCCGCCTGTTCAGGATCCTCGCCCCACGCCTCGATTTGGAAGTCCTCATCGAGTTGCGAGGCGGCAAAAGCCTGTGCTGCGTTCAGGTGTCCCTCGATCAGCGCCAAGCCGATTACCAGGGAGCCGCAGGCAGCGGTCGCCACATGCAATGCCGTCAGCGCGAAATCCTCCTGCGTGGCCACCGCCGCGGCAAAGGAGCGAAGGCTCGCAGCCGACTGGCTCTTCGGGATCACCCCGACGGTAATCACCAGCGGCGCGTCATAGCGCACCACCGCCCAGTCGATTAGCGGCTGCCAGACCGCTTGCTGGCGAGCGGCGAGCGCCGGCGGGTGCGTAGCGCGATAACAGAGGAGGTCAGTGGCGGCGTAGTTAGCTGTATGCCGAATGATCGCATCGCGCTGCGTCGCGACCCGATCGACAGCCGTCGTGGCAAGACGCGTCAGCGGCATCGTCGCCGTCCGGACCTCTGCCTGCTGGGCGTCCCACTCTTCGGCAATGGCTGCCGCCAATGCTTCGTTCGGGACGATCAGGTCCCGTTTGCCAGGAGTCTTGACCAGCCTGCCATCCAGAGTGATGCCGTAGCCGCCCGCCGTCTGCACGGGTTCTGCCTTCCGGTAAAACCGTTTCATTTCGCCAGATCCAGCTCGGCAAACGGATCCTCGACGTCACCCGCAAAGCCGAAAAATTCCCAAGTGCGCCGCATATGCGCAGGAAGCGGCGCGGCCACCTCCAATCGGCCACCGAGCGGATGGGGTATTGCCAGGCTGCGCGCATGCAGGTGGAGCTTGCGAAGTCCTGGGACACCGGCCAGATGGGCCGCTGTCTCCCCGTATTTCGCATCACCGAGGATCGGCGTGCCAATCGCCGCGCAATGAGCGCGCAGCTGGTGCGTGCGTCCGGTAACCGGCATCAAGGCCAGCCAGCTCGCCTGCGTCCCGGCGCCATCGATCACCCGGTAATAGGTGACGGCGTGCCGGCCCTCCTCGGTATCGGGACGGACGCGTTCGCCGCCTCCCCCGGCCACTTTCGCGAGCGGCAGGTCGATGCGGCCCTGAGCCATCTTCGGTCGCCCGACAACGACAGCCCAATAGATTTTTTGTGCGGTCTTCTCGCGAAACGCGCCTGTCAGGAATGCAGCTGCAGCGGCGGTGCGGGCGATGACGAGAATACCACTCGTTTCCTTGTCGAGGCGGTGCGCGAGGCGCGGGCGCTCCGGGTTTCCGAAACGCAAGCTGTCGAGCAAGCCGTCGATGTGGCGCTCGGTCGCGGTACCGCCCTGAACCGCGAGCCCCGGCGGCTTGTCGAGAATAATGACCGCGTCATCGCGGTACAGGATCGCAGCTTGCAGCATCGCATCGTCCGCCGGCCGCGGCGGGTGGGGCCGTGCGGGCCTGGGCCGCAACCCCATTTCGCCGCGTGGCGGAATACGGATTGCCTGCCCCGGCTCGACCCGGTCACCAGATCGCGCACGCTTGCCGTCGACCCGGATCCTCCCGGTGCGGAGCAGTTTTTCCAGGTGACCATGACCGAGACCCGGATAGTGCCGTCTGAACCAACGGTCGAGGCGAAGGGAGCCGTCTCGAGGGTCGACGGTCACGGTCTCCTCGGCCTTGGTCATTGCGGTATTGCAGCGCTGCGTTGACGCAGCTTGTCCCAGTATTCGAGCCGTTTTTTGATCTCCCGCTCGAACCCGCGCTCGCCCGGCCGGTAGAAATTGCGCCGCGTCACTCCATCCGGAAAGTAATTCTGGCCGGAGAAGCCTTCCGCGGTGGCGTGGTCGTAAACATAGCCCTTGCCATAACCGAGTTTGCGCATCAGCCGCGTCGGCGCATTGAGTATGTGCATCGGCGGCATCAGCGACCCAGTCTCCCGCGCCATTTCGCCTGCTTCCCCGAACGCTTCGTATGCGGCGTTCGATTTCGGTGCGGTGGCGAGATAGATCACGCATTGGGCGATCGCGAGCTCGCCTTCCGGCGACCCGAGCCGTTCGTAGGTGTCCCAGGCGGCGAGCGCCTGTACGACGGCTTGCGGGTCGGCGAGGCCGACATCCTCGACGGCCGCCCGAGTGAGGCGCCGCAGGATATAGACCGGGTCCTCTCCGCCCGCCAGCATGCGCGCCAGCCAATAGAGCGCCGCGTCGGTATCCGAGCCGCGCAGCGATTTGTGCAACGCGCTGATCAGGTTGTAATGACCCTCCTGGGCCTTGTCGTAAAGCGGCGCCCGCCGCTGCACCAGATGCGCAAGCTCGTCCGGCCCCAGCATCTCTTCGGTCCGCAGCTGCGCGATTTCCTCGGCCAGGTTGATGAGGAAGCGTCCGTCGCCATCGGCCATTGCGCGCAACGCCGTGCGGGCTTCATCGGTCAGCGGCAACCGGCGGCCCAATTGCGTTTCGGCGCGGCATAAGAGGATTTCGAGGTCATCGTCAGCGAGGCGGCGCAGCACAAACACCTGGGCTCGCGACAACAGCGCCCCGATCAGCTCGAAAGAGGGGTTCTCTGTCGTAGCACCGACGAGGATCACGGTGCCGTCCTCGACGACCGGCAGAAAGGCGTCCTGCTGGGCGCGGTTGAACCGGTGAATCTCGTCGACGAAAAGCAGCGTGCCTCGACCCATCTCGCGGCGTCTCTTGGCCGAGTCGAACACCTTGCGCAGATCGGCGACCCCGGAGAAGACAGCCGACAACGGCTCGAACATCAGGTCGGTGCCCTGCGCCAACAGCCGCGCGATCGTAGTTTTGCCGCAGCCGGGCGGGCCCCAAAGGATCATCGACGACAGCTGGCGGTTCCCGACCATTCGGCCGATCGGACCATCGGGGCCAAGAAGATGGTCCTGACCGACGACCTCCGCGAGGCTGCGCGGACGCAGCCGATCGGCCAATGGATGCGGTGCTTGGCTCTCGAATAAGGTGTTCACCGCTCCATTATCGCACTTCGTCGGCGAGCCGCGACAGATGATGCGCGGTGTCGCCGAACGTGTGCTCGATGACCATGCAGCGGCGGAAATAATGTCCGAGAGCATATTCCTCGGTCATGCCGATCCCACCGTGCAATTGGATTGCGTTCTGCGACACGAACTTGCTCGCCTGACCGATGCCGACTTTGGCCATCGCGATATTGTGGGCGCGCTCTGCGGGATCGGGCTCGTCGACCATCATTGCCGCCAGCATCGCCATGCTACGCCCGCGCTCGAGCTCCATGAGCATCTCCGTGGCACGGTGCTGCAGCACTTGGTTCTGACCGATCGGCCGGCCGAATTGCTGGCGGGTTTTCAAATATTCGAGGGTCATCGCCTGCATCGTCTCCATCGCGCCGACCGCCTCGGCGCAAGTGGCGGCGATGCCTGCCTCGACGACCCGCTCGATGATCGGGAACGCCGCGCCGACTTCGCCCAGTACATCCTCCGCGCCGACCTCGACCCCGCTCAGTGAAATTTCCGCTGCCCGCATACCGTCGCGCATCGGATAGGAGCGCCGCGCCACTCCATTCGCTGCCGCATCCACAATGAACAACGTCATGCCGTCGACATCGTCCCGCTCGCCGGCGGTGCGTGCGCTGACGATCAGCCGATCGGCGCTGTCGCCGTGCAGAACCACGCTCTTCGCGCCATCGAGCAGCCATCCGCCACCCTTGGGTTTGGCGGTCGTCAGCACGTCGCTCAGATCGTAGCGCGCCTGCCGTTCGCCATGGGCGAAGGCGAGGAGCATGCCGCCTTCGGTGATCTGCGGCAGGATCGCCGATTTCTGCGCCTCGTTCCCGGCGAGCCGCAGCGCGGCACCGCCCAGCACGACCGTCGCCAAATACGGTTCGAGCGCGAGAACGCGCCCGAACGCCTCCATGACCAGCATCACCTCGATCGGGCCGCCGCCGAACCCGCCATAATCTTCCGCGAAGGGTAAGCCTAGGAGACCGAGCTCGGCGTATTGCGCCCACAGCGTGCGGCTCCACCCGTCGCGCTGGGCGAGGTAGGTGCGTCGTTTGTCAAACCCGTAATGGTCGGCGACCAGCCGCTCCACGGAGTCACGCAGCAGCCGCTGCTCCCCGGTCAATTCGAAATCCATTGCCCGATCCCCCTAAACCGGCTTTCTGACGCGGAAATGCAGGAACAGAGGCGCTACCCGAGTGTCCTCCGCAACCGGCTCGGCCCTCGCCAGTTCCAAGCTGGCGCTAGGTTCTCCAAACCTCTCTATGACGAAGCCACTGTCGCAGATGATTTCGACCCATCCGCTCAATGTCCGATGGAAACGAGGCGTCCGGAACGGCGCGACCCGTTCGCGTTCCTCTTGCGGCACGGTCTCGAACCACCAAGTCTGCACCTCCCCGTCTATCGCATCAAAATAACCCGCAACCTCAATCGTCCTCGTCGTGCGATCGGCGTTTCGTAATACCCGGCGATGCGGCGGGGCAAAACATGGGTGCAAGATCGAGAATTGCAGAAATCCACCCGGACGCAATATCCGGTGCGTCTCTCGCAACGCCCGCCCTTGGTTAGGCATAATATCCATCATCGACATAAACGCCGTCACAAAATCGAATGCATTGTCGCCGAAAGGCAAAGAGAGCGCATCGGCGACTTGAAAGACGATTCCGAGCGGATCGCTTTCTTCCGTAGCCTGTGCGTGCCGAATGAAAGTGGGTGCGATATCGATCGCAATCAGCCTGGCGCCGAGCCGGGCGAGTTCGCGCGTGTTCGATCCCTCGCCGCAGCCGACATCCAGGCCATGCAAACCGCTGATCGGCGGCAGCATCGCCAGGAATGCAGGGGTATTCAGCGCGTCGCGGTAAACATCGTAACCAGTGCGAGCATGCCTGGTCCAAGTCTCGGCGTTTGCTTCCCACATTTCCGCGACTTCAGCTGATTTCATCGTCGACTACCAAGTCCCGGTGCTGCGGGGCAGCCTGTTCAATCGTCATGGCCGGACTTGCTCCGGCCATCCACGGACCCGCCATCGCGAAGACCGGCGCCGCGAAAGGCGTGGATCACCGGGTCAAGCCCGGTGATGACGATCAAGTGGAGCCACCTCGGTATCCTGCAATTCGCTGCGCTAAACCGGCCCGCACTACAGCCCCAGCACCGCTTTCGACACAATGTTCTTCTGGATCTCGTTGGTGCCCCCGTAAATCGAAGCGGCTCGCAGGAAGAGATAGCTGCGCGTCGCCTCGGTCGCCCATTCCGGCCCCAATTCCGGCTCGTTGCTCAGCGCGGCCAGTTCCTGCGCCCAATCCGGCATCGAGAGCGGCCCGGCGACATCCATCGCCAGCTCGGTCGTCGCCTGCAGCAGCTCGGTCCCCTTGACCTTGAGCACCGAGGACAGCGGGTCGGGCTTGCTGTCATGGCTCTTGTCGTGCGCGGAAACCACGCGCATCTGCGTGATCTCGAGCGCCTTCATATCGGTTTCGAGCTGCGCGATCCGGTGTCGGAAGGCGGGATCCTCGATCAAGGGTTTGCCGTTCGCCCGCATCTCGCGCGCCGCCTCGCGGGCGAATTTGACCCGCTCCTTCGATTTGCCGAGCCGCGCGATCCCGGTGCGCTCGTGGCCGAGCAAGAACTTGGCGACGTCCCAGCCGCGGTTCTCCTCGCCGACGCGCAGCGCTACCGGCACCCGCACATCGTCGAAAAAGACCTCGTTCAAGTGATGGCTGCCGTCGATCGAGATGATCGGCCGCACCGTGATGCCCGGCGTCTTCATGTCGATCAACAGGAACGAGATCCCTTCCTGCCGTTTTTTGGCCTGCGGGTCGGTGCGCACCAGGCAAAAGCACCAATCGGCGTGGTGGGCGGTCGAGGTCCAGATCTTCTGGCCATTGACGATGTAGTCGTCACCGTCGCGCTTGGCGGCGGTTTTCAGCGAGGCGAGGTCCGACCCCGCGCCCGGCTCGGAAAAGCCCTGGCACCACCAATCGTCGATATTGGCGGCGCGCGGCAGAAAGCGCTGCTTCTGCTCCTCGGTGCCGAATTGGATCAATACCGGGCCGATCATTGTGATGTTAAAGGATGACACTTCCGGCGCCGGCGCGAGTTGGTTTTCTTCGAGAAAGATCATGCGCTCGACCGGCGTCCAGCCGGGACCGCCATACTCCCTCGGCCAGCTGTAGGCGGCCCAGCCACGGCGGTTCAGGATGCGCTGCCAGGTAACGATGTCCTCTTTCGTCGGCGTGTGGCCGAGCCGCATCCGCTCGCGAAGATCGCCCGCCAAATTGTCGCGAAAGAAGGCGCGAAGCTCATCCCGAAACGCCAATTCCTCGGCGGTATAGCGCAAATCCATTGGCCAGCTCCTCGGTTATCGAACAAAGCCGGCGCTGCGCGGAATGGTCAGCGACAGCTCGGGCAGGCAGATGATCAACAACAGGCCGATCACCAATGCCAGGACATAAGGCCAGTAATAAGGCGCGTGCTGTGAGACCGGAATCTCCGCAAAGCGCAATGCCATCAACAGACCGACTCCCATCGGCGGCAAAAAGAGGCCGATGCCCACTGCGGCGGTCTGCACGATGTCGAAATGGATCGGGTTGACCCCGATCTTGGTGGCGATCGGAAACACTACGGGGATCAGCACGACTGCCGCCGGCAACCCTTCGAGGACCATGCCGAACACCATTGTCAAAATGGCGACGCCGAGCAGGAACAGCCACTGGGCGCTTTCGAGTGGCTTCAGCAGCTCGCCGAGCAATACCGGCACACCCGTCACGCCCATCAGGTACTGGAAGATAGTCGCCACTGCGAGCAGAAACACCACCGCCGCGGTCAGCACCGCGCTGTCATAGGCGATGCGCAGGATCTGGCTCCAGGACAGGTTGCGGTAATAGAGCCGCGCCGCCAGCAGCGAATAGAGCGCGACCACCGCCCCCGCCTCGGTGGCCGTGAAAGCCCCCAAGTAAAACCCGCCGAGGATCACCAGCGGAATGACCAGTGGCACGGCCGATTCACGCAGTGCATGTAGCAGGAACCGCCAGCTCGGCCGGGTGTCCTTCGGCCAACCGAGGAGGTGCGCCTGGATCAGGACCAAGACGCACAGGCAGACCCCGATCACCGCAGCCGGAACGAACCCGGCGAGGAACAGCGCCACGACCGAGGTATTGGTGACCTCGCCGATCACGATCATGAAAATCGCCGGCGGCACCAGCATCCCCATCGCCGTGCCGGAAGCGATCAGCGAAGCGCCATCCTCGGAACGGTAGCCGGCGCGCCGCAACGGCGGCATCAGCGTCGAGCCGAGCGCCGAGACCTCGGCCATCTTCGAGCCGCAGATATCGGAGAAGAAGTACGAGACGACGATGACCGACATGCCGAGGCCGCCGCGCAGCCAGCCGACCAAGGCGCGCGCCAAGTCGACCAGCGCATTCGACATGCCGCAGCGTTCCATGATGGTCCCGGCAAAAATGAAGGACGGGATCGCCAGCAAGACCCAGTTCTGCGACCCCGCGACCATGCTGGATGCGACCATTTCCAGCGGATATCCGCCGATCATGAGGCCAACCACCGCCGCAGCGCCGAGCGCGAAGACGATGGGTAGGGACAATGCGATCAGCCCGACAAAGACAATTGCGGTGACGGTGAACAGCATCGCTCAATCGCCTCCGGCGGCGATCGCCGCGGCGTCTTCGTTCGGCTCGTCGTCGGTCCCCAAACCAACCAGCGCCAGACCTATTCCATAAAGGAAAATCAATGCGCCGCCGACGCTGACCGCGGCGTAGACCCAGGCGAGGTTGATCTGGAGGGCGGGCGACGTCAGCGCGCTGTTGGTGATCGCCAGCCGCGTCCCATACCATCCAGCGAGCCCGCCGAACCCGGCGATCAATAGGTGGTTGACCACATGGATCACGCTTTGCGCTCGCAGCGGCAGCCGGTGGGTCAGCACATGCAACGTGAAATGGATGCGGTCGGCAATGCCGACCGCGGCGCCGATCATCGTCAGCCAACTGAGGCTGAACTCGCCGACCTCCTCGACCCAGAAGAAGTTGATCGGGTCGAGATCGAGGAAATCGGTGATCTCAACCATCACATAGCGGAGAAAGACGCCGATCAGCATGTCGGCGACGGCGAGAACGAGGAGCGCCGTCACCAGGATTTTCGGTAGCAGGAGAATGATGTCCCGCGCCCGTGCCGGCGGCTGCCCCTCACCCTCCCGCTGACGCGGGCCCCTCCCTCTCCCCGCTGAAGCGGGCAGAGGGGCTTTGCTCTCCCTTTCCCCGTGCGCGTTCCGTGCGCGGGGAGGGGGCTGGGGTGAGGGGCTGCGGTAGTCACCTCACACCTTGGTCGCGACGATCTCTTCCCAGAGGTCGGAATATTCTCTCTGGTAGACGGGCCAGACCTTCTCTTGCGCCAATTTGCGGAACGCCTCGACGTCCGCGGTATTGACAGTCATTCCCTTGGGCTCGAGCAGCTCCTTGGCCTTCTCGGGCGTATCGACGCTTTCGGTCAGCCCGCGGATTCTTTCTTGCGCCGCCCGCGACGCCACGAGCAGCAGCTTCTGCTGCGCCGCCGTCAGACCATTGAACATGTCGAGGTTCATCACCAGCGCTGTCGGGCCGTAATTGTGATAGGTCATCGAGCAGTATTTCGAGACCTCGTAGGCTTTGAGCGCCAGGATATTGACGATCGGCAAATCGGCGCCGTCGATCACGCCCTGCTGCGCCGCCGGGATCACCTCGCCCCAGGCCATCGGCACTGCGACGCCGCCCAAACCGTTGATAGTGTCGGCGAACACCTTTGCGGGTTGCACCCGGAGCTTCAGCCCGCGCAGATCTTTGGGCGTCCCTATCGGGCGGCGGTTGTTCCAGAAGTGGCGAAAGCCGTAATCGTAAAAGCACAAAACCTTGAGCTTGTATTTTTCCTGAAACTGCCGGTCGAGCCGGTCGCCGATCGCCCCGTTGAACATCTTGTAGGCTTGCTCGTAGCTCTTGACGAGATAAGGAACGAGAAAGACCCCCATCTCCGGGAACACGGTCGCCGCGGCGCCGCCCGGGTCGCCAATGGCAATGTTGCCGGCCTTGATCGCGTTGATGACCTCGATCTCCTTGGTCAACAACGTACCCGCGTGAAACTCGATCTCGATCTCGCCATTGGCGCGTTTGTTGACCGCCTCGGCCATCTCTACAAAGGCCACGGCCGAGGATTCGGGCGGCGCGACGATGTGAGCGAAGACGAGCTTCTTTGGTGTCGCCTGCGCAAAGGCCGGCGCGCCTCGCATCGCCACGATCCCCGCGAGCCCGCCAGCTGCCCGTTGCAGCAATCGACGGCGGGTAGTGCTGGTCGAATTCCGGATCACGGACATCCCTCCCGTTCGGATTGCATGAAGTCGCGGCAAGTATAGCAGCCCGCCCCTGTCTCACAATGTCAGCGGCGTCAGCTCGATCCAGCGACGCTCGCGATCGCTTTGATAACAGGCTTCGGCCAGTTGGACGCTTTTGGCGCCGTCGAGGAAGGGCGACGGGAACGCCCCGTCTTCCGCGACGTGCTTCAGGAACATTTCCCAACCTGCGCGATAGCCGTTGCGCAATGGCTCGACGTCGGGCATTTCCTGCCACTGCGCGTCGAACACCATCGGCTGAGGCCGTTCGGGATCGAAGAACGGCTTCGGGGTTGTCGCCAGAGGCTGCACAAAGCAGCGGTGCAACCCACAGACTGCCGAGCCGAGGGTCCCATCGACCTGGATCTGCAACAGGTCGTCGCGCCTGACGCGGCTCGCCCATGACGAGCTGATCTGCGCCAGCACGCCGCCGGCCAACTCGAAGATCGCGAAGGCCGTATCCTCGACATCGACGCGATAGGCAAGCCCAGTCTCGTCGCGGCGCTCGGGCAATGCCGTCATGTGACGGCACGACACGGCTTTGATCTCGCCAAACAAGCGATCGAAGATATAGCGCCAATGCGCGAACATATCGAGGATCAGCCCGCCGCCGGCCGCCTTGCGGTAATTCCAGCTCGGCCGCTGCGCCGGGTACGGCGTGCCGTCGAATACCCACCAGCCGAAATCGAGACGGACCGACAATACTCGGCCGAAAAAATCGGTCTCGTAGAGCTTGCGCAGTTTGGTCAGCCCAGGCAGGAACAACTTGTCCTGCACCACCCCGTTTTTGAGCCCGGCGCGCTCGGCGCGCCGCGCCAGATCGAGAGCGTCTGCCAAGGTCTCGCCGAGCGGCTTTTCGACATAGATGTCTTTCCCGGCCTCCAGCGCTGCCGCGATGCGCGCCGGGCGGCCTCCGGTCGCGGTCGCGTCGAAATAGATCGGTATGTCCGGGTCGGCGAGACAGGTGTCGCGATCGGTGCTCCATTTGAGGCCGCCATTCGCCGCTGCCAGAGCTGCGAGTTTTTCCCGGTTGCGGCCGAGCAATACCGGCTGCGGCACGAGGCGGTCGCCATTGGCGAGCGGCAGCCCGCCCTCGCTCCTGATCGCCATCAGCGAGCGCAGATGCTGGGTCGTGCCGAGGCGCCCCGTGGCACCATCGAGGACGACACCGATCGTGCGGTCACCCATTGGTCTAGCTCCCCGTCGCTCGCCGCCCTTCACCCTCCCGCTGACGCGGGTCCCTCCCTCTCTCCGCTCGCGGGGTGAGGGGCTCCTTTAAGAGTTAGCGCGTCGTGGCGACGAGCGCCTCGCGCAGGATCTGCGGGATGCGGTCGAGCACCTCGGGTGGGGTCATCAGCGGCGGCGCGAGGCAAATCGTGTCGCCGATCGGCGGATCGGCGCTGCCGGCGCGAATGCGCGGCAGCAGCCCTCGGGCCAAGGCCTCCCGCGTGAAGCGAGCACCGAGCCCGAGCGCCGGCGCCTTGGTGTTGCGGTCGGTCACCAATTCGACGCCGCACATCATGCCAAGCCCGCGCACATCGCCGACAACCGGCAGGTCGCGCAGCCCCTCGAGCCCGGCGAGCAACCTTTTGCCCATTACCGCGGCGCGCTCGACGAGGCCCTCGTTTTCGATGATCTCGACATTGCGCAAGCCGACCGCGCAACAGACCGGATGGCCGGAATAGGTCGCCGCATGCATAAATTTGCGGTCGGCGGGGGCGCTCTCGATCGCCTCGTGGACGCGCTTCGAGGCGATCACGCCGCCCAAAGGCAGATACCCGCTCGTCACCCCCTTGGCGAAGGAGACGAGGTCCGGCTCGACACCCCAATGCCCGAGCGCGAACCACCTGCCGGTGCGGCCAAAGCCGGTAATCACCTCGTCGGCGATCAAGAGCACATCATGGCGGTCGCAGATCTCGCGCAACCGGGGGAAATAGCTGGGCGGCGGCACAATGACCCCGCCCGCGCCCATCACCGGTTCGGCGATGACCGCCGCCACGGTATCGGGACTCTCGGCAAGGATCGCTTTCTCCACCAGATCGGCGGCGCCGACACCGGGCTCCTCGTTGGCGGCCCAGCGATAGGCGTAGGGCGGCGCGACCTGGACGAAGCCAGGGACGAGCGGCCCGAACATCTTGTGATAGGCCGCCAT
>Ga0126381_100006059_pt1 | contig 13353 bp, 14 predicted proteins | sample PanSoiMetPlot_28_FD_96465 | JGI IMG/M metagenome (GOLD analysis project Ga0126381, IMG submission 96465) | Tropical forest soil microbial communities from Panama - MetaG Plot_28 | ecosystem: Environmental > Terrestrial > Soil > Tropical forest > Bulk soil | place: Panama | collected 2016-02-17
GATGAAGCCGTAGAGCAAAGGCGAAAGCAGGAAGGCGCACAACGCCCACGCTGTGAACGATCTTCTAAGCTTGCCCTGCATCTGCCGCTGATTGCAGGATAGCAATTTGCCGCGCGAAATTCCCGACAGCGCGTGGGATGATGTCAGTATTGTGAAAAACCTGACCTCGCGCTTCCTTTTCGGGGCGTGCCTCCTTTCCGTCGCAACCGCGGCCCCCACCCCCCATCTTCTGCAGCAGCCCTCGCTCAGCCGGACACAGATTGTCTTCTCGTATGCCGGCGATCTTTGGATCGTGCCGCGGTCGGGCGGAGACGCGACGCGCCTCACAACGGGCGTCGGCATCGAGAGCAACCCGGTGTTCTCTCCGGACGGATCGACGGTCGCGTTCAGCGGCGCCTATGACGGCAACATCGACGTGTACAGCATCCCCGCGTCCGGCGGCATTCCGAAGCGGATCACCTATCATCCGGACGCGGATTTTGCTGTCGCGTGGACGCCGGACGGCTCGCGTATCGTCTTCACATCGACGCGCGATTCTCATGCAGGCGAAGCCAAACTCTATTCCGTCGCGGCAACAGGCGGATTGGCGGATCCGCTGCCCATGCCTCTCGCCCATTCCGGCGCATTTTCTCCCGATGGCAAGCGGATCGTCTACACGCCGACCTCGGGTGGCTCACCTTTCAGCTTCGAACGCTACGTCGCATGGAAACGATACCGGGGCGGCCGCGCCAATTCCCTCACGGTGATCGATTTGAAGACTCTCGACTCGGAGAAGATTCCACGCCAGGATTCCAACGACTTCAATCCAATGTGGGTCGCCGACAAGATTTACTTCCTCTCGGACCGGGATGGCAAGGTGACGCTCTATCGATATGATCCGGTGAAGAAATCGGTGGGTCAGTTGGTGCGTAATACCGGCTTCGATATCCGGAGCGCGAGCGCAGCGGCGGGCGGGATCGTTTACGATCAGTTCGGCGAGTTGTACCTCTTTGACATCGCGTCTGGCAAATCGAACCGGGTGGATGTGCGGATCACCGGCGACATGCCGGAAGTGCGGGCACACTTCGCCGACGTCAGCCGCGAGATACGGGTGGCGGGTATTTCACCGACAGGCGCACGGGCGGTGTTCGAGGCACATGGGGAGATCCTCACAGTGCCGGCATCGCATGGCGACGCGCGCGATCTGACCAACACGCCGGGAGTGATGGAACGCCAACCGGTGTGGTCTCCCGACGGGCAGCAGATCGCGTATTTTTCCGATGAATCGGGCGAGTATGCGCTGCACCTGCGTTCGCAAAGCGGCGCGGGCGAAATAAAGAAGTTTCCGCTGGCGGGTGGCTCTACGTATTATTTCAACCCGGTGTGGTCCCCGGATAGCAAAATGATCTGCTACTACGACAACAAGCTGAACGTCTGGCATCTGGACACGCGCACTGGCAAGGCGACGAAGATCGCGACCAACGAACAGAAAGACATCGACCACGAACTGTCGTGGTCACCCGATTCGAAGTGGATCGCATACACCAAGTCGCTCGGGAACATGTTCTACCAGGTGCTGCTGTATTCGATCGAGAGCGGGAAAAGCACGGCTGTGACCGACGGGATGAGCGACGCACATTACCCGGTATTCGACAAAGACGGGCAGTATCTCTATTTCACTGCGTCGACCAACACGGGAACTATGAGCGGCCTCGATATGACGTCGGACCTGTATCCGGTCACGCGCAGCATCTATGCGGCCGTGCTGTCCGCAACTGCGCCTTCGCCGGTGGCGCCGGAGAGCGACGAAGAAAAGTCGCCCGCGCCGAAGCCCGCTGCGGACGCGAGCACGGCGCCCAAACCAGTCGCCGTTCGCGTGGATCTTCCGGGCTTGCAGAATCGCATCGTGGCGCTGCCAATGAGCGCGGCGAATTACACGCGGCTGCAAACTGGAAAGGCAGGCAAGGTCTATTTCCTCGAAGCCAGCGGCAACAACCGGACGGTTTCCGTATTCGAACTCAAAACGCGACACACCGAAAAACTCGGCGAAAATGTGCGGTCGTTCCAGGTTTCCTACGATGGCGAGAAGATGCTGGTCGAAATCGCCCCGCCGCGGGGTTCGGAAGGAGCCGCGTCGAATGCGGGTCCGCAGTTTGCGATCGTGCCCGCATCCGCTCCGTGGAAGCCCGGTGAAGGGCTGTTGCGCCTAAGCGGGATGCAGGTAAAGGTGGATCCGCCTGCCGAGTGGAAGCAGATGTACCACGAGGTCTGGCGGATCGAGCGCAGCCATTTTTACGACCCGAATTATCACGGTGTGGACGTCGACGCACGAGAGAAGATGTTTGAGCCGTACCTGAATTCCATCGCTTCACGCGCCGACCTGAATTACATTTTCCAGGAGATGCTGGGCGATATTACGGTTGGGCATCTGCGCGGGGCAGGCGGGACGATTCCAACGTCGCGGCCGGTGCCCGGCGGATTGCTGGGAGCCGATTACGAGGTCGCGAACGGGCGCTACCGGATCACCCGCATCTATACCGGCGAGTTGTGGAATCCGCAACTGCGCGGACCCCTGGCACAACCCCCAGCGAAGGTCCTGACGGGAGACTACATTCTCGCCGTCAATGGACAGGATCTTGCCGGCACAGATGATATCTCTCGATTGCTCGAAGGAACCGCGGGAAAAACCGTGGTGCTGAAACTCGCGATCGACCCCGAGGGCGCCGGTACGCGCGAGGTGTCAGTGGTTCCGGTTGCCTCGGAAGGACCGTTGCGGATGGCGGCGTGGGTCGAGGCCAACCGAAAAAAGGTGGACGAACTGAGTGGAGGCAAACTCGCGTACGTGTATATGAACGATACGGGAATCGGCGGCTTCACCAGTTTCAACCGCTATTTCTTCGCACAGACCGATAAGCAGGGACTGGTGCTCGATGAACGATTCAACCACGGCGGACAGGCGGCGGATTACGTGATCGACGTGCTGCGCCGTCCCCTGATGAACTATTGGGCGCCTCGCTGGGGCGCGATTTACCGCACGCCGCAAGGCTCCATTCTCGGTCCGAAGGTGATGGTGACCAACGAATATGCGGGCTCGGGCGGCGACGCGATGCCCTGGTATTTCCGGGAGGGCAAACTGGGGACACTGGTCGGCACGCGGACGTGGGGCGGCCTGGTGGGAATCTCAGCCGTTCCGGCGTTGATGGACGGAGCATCGGTAACTTCGCCGGATTTCGGATTCTTCAGTCCTTCGGGCGAGTGGGACGTCGAGAACCATGGCGTCGCGCCCGACGTGGTGGTGGAGATGGATCCCAAACTCGTGGCGCAAGGGCACGATCCCCAGTTGGAACGCGCGGTTGCGATTGCGATGGAGAAATTGCAGAAATCTCCGATGGCAGAGCCGAAAAAACCCAGATATCCGAATTATCAACAGGTGACGCAGCAGCGGACAGGACACGCCGAATCCGCCGGCGGCAGCCAGTAGTACCGCGCCTACGCGTAAATGCCCCGTAGTTTGATGGCCGACGCGACGCGATCGAGCGCCAACATGTAAGCAGCGGTGCGGTTGTTCACCTTGTGCTTCCCCGCATAGGCGACGACCGCACCGAAGCTGTTCACCATGATCTCGCGCAACCGTTCGTTGACCTGGTCTTCGTTCCAGAAGAAGCCCTGCCGGTCCTGCACCCATTCGAAATACGAGACCGTCACACCGCCGGCGTTGGCCAGGATGTCGGGGATGACGAAGATTTTCTTGTCCATCAGGATTTCGTCCGCGAGCGCGGTGGTGGGACCGTTCGCTCCTTCGCAGAGGATGCGGCAGCGGAGGCAGTGTGCATTCTTCGAGCTGATCACATTCTCGGTCGCGGCGGGAATCAGCACCTCGCACTCCAGGAACATGGCCTCATCACGGCCAATGTTTTCGCCACCGGGAAAATCCTTCACCGATCCGGTCTGCGCGCGGTGCTTTTCCAGCCGCTCGATGTGCAGTCCGCGCGGATTGTAAACCGCGCCGTCATATTCGATCACGGCAATAATATTGAAGCCCAACTGAGTCATCAACCGCGCAGCCATCCCGCCAACATTGCCGAAACCCTGGATCACCACGCGCGCGCACTGTTGCTCAATGTTGAGCGTCTTCAGCGCTTCGATCGCGGCCAACATGCATCCGCGCCCGGTGGCTTCGGGACGGCCGAGCGAACCGCCCAGATCCATCGGCTTCCCAGTCACGACAGCCGTGCAAGTCTGGCGGGCATGCATTGAATAAGTGTCCATGATCCACGCCATTGTCTGGGCATTGGTATTGACGTCCGGCGCAGGAACGTCGCGCTCCGGGCCGATGAACTCGTAGATCTCAGCGGTGTAGCGGCGGGTAATGCCCTTTAGTCCCGCGTTGGAAAGAACCACCGGATTGCAGACCACGCCGCCTTCGCGCCGCCGAACGGAATATTCACCACCGCGCACTTCCACGTCATCCAGGACGCAAGGGCGCGCACTTCGTCGAGCGTGACATCCGGGGCGAATCGGATCCCCCCCTTGCCGGGACCGCGCGCAATCGAATGCTGAACGCGATAGCCGGTGAACACTTCCAGGCGGCCATCGTCGAGCATGATGGGGATATTAACTGTGATCTCGCGCGACGGCGAGCGGAGCACCTTGCACATGCCTTCGTCGAGTTTCAAACGGTCGGCAGCTTCATCGAAGCGGGCAGCAGCGGCCAGCCAGGGATTGTTCTCTTGATCCACAGGAACGATAGCGGGCATCTCGGCTACTATTCTAAGCCTGAGAAGAAACTATCCGTCGCACGTGGCGGGCGATCACCAGATCCTCATTGGTGGGTTCGACGATGGTCTCAAAGTTCAGATATTCGAGGCCGCGGCAGATGTTGTCGCGGACCAGAGCGGAATGTTCTCCGATTCCGGCCGTGAACACCAGCGTGTCCAGACCGCCCAGGACCGCGGCGAGCCCGCCGATGTGTTTTCGGGCAACATAGCAGTACATTTCGATCGCAAGCGCGGCACGACGATTGGTTTCGCGCGCCTGCTCGAGCTTGCGCATGTCGGCCGTAAATCCGGAAATTCCGAGCAGACCCGATTGCTTGTTCACCAGGTCGTCGAATTGATCGGTGGACATTTGGGTCATGCGCTCGATGTGGACGTAGATGCCGGGATCCAGATCGCCGGCGCGGGTGCCCATCATGATTCCGCCCGCGGGCGTCAATCCCATCGTGGTATCCAGCGGCTTGCCATCGAGAATCGCAACCATGCTGGCGCCGTTCCCGAGGTGCGCGATGATCGTGCGTCTGCCCAATCGCCCGCGAAGTTCGCCGGTGATGTACTCGTAGGAAAGTCCGTGGAAGCCGTAACGCCGGACGCCGCGATCCCAATACTCCTCGGGAAGAGCGAAACGTTTGGCGATCTCCGGCATGCCGTTGTGGAAGGCGGTGTCGAAGCACAGAACCTGCGGAAGTTCGGGATGCCGGGCACTGATCGAATCGATTGCCTTCAGCTCCTGCGGCAGGTGGAGCGGCGCAAAGTGGATCGCCTCGTCCATATCCCTTCGGACTTCCGGAGTCAGGCGCACGGGATCGAAATAGCGGGGACCTCCGTGCACGATGCGATGCCCGATCGCATCCGGCGAAGCGACCTTCTTCGAGTTCAACGCCGCGAACATCGCATCGGTGTCGGTGCCCTCGAGCGCGCCCGAATCGCACAACTCGAACTCAGAGCCGCAGTAAACGGAGTATTTGATCGTCGACGAGCCGACATTGACGCAGATGACGTTCACCGGTTGATCTTACCAGTGTACGGAGTGGCTGTTTCAGGCAGGTTACGTGGCCTTATTTGATGAGCGTGATTTCCTTGAACCAGACCGTCGCGCCGCCCCCGTGATGTTGGACCGCGATGTAGCCCTCCGCCGGCCGCGGTCCGCGATCCGGTTCATACTGGCCGTTCTTTGGCGGCACGGGCGAAACGCCGTCATAGTCGGTGACGACCACACCGTTCAGTTTTACGATCGTGCGCAGCCCGATCATCTGGATCTCGAGCGTGTTCCATTCCCCGGCGGGCTTGTAGGGCCGGGCTTTGGCCTTGGTCATGGAATAAAGGACGCCGGTGCAATGGTAATCGTCGGCCGTGTCCTGGATCTGGACCTCGATGCCCTTGTTGATGGCGTCGTCCTCGGATTTGGGCGCATAAGGGATGCGGGTGAAAATGCCGGAGTTGGCGTCCGGCGCTGACACCTTATAGACGATGCGCAGGGTGGCGTTGCCGATCTTCTCGGGCGCGTACCAGAGGTCGTCTTCGGGGTTCCCGGGAAGCGTGACGAGCAGTCCATTCTCGACCAAAAACCCCGGCTTCTGATCGGCCGGAACCCCTTCGTGGCGCGGGATACGGGCCCATCCGGTGAGGTCCTTTCCGTTGAACAACTGCTTCTCGGCCGCCCAAACCGGCGCGCACGCGAGCGCCAGGACGGCAAACCACTTGTGCATGACGATCCTCCCTTCGCCCATGCTACAACGACGGCAATGACCTGCCACAATGAGGCATGAGACTCCTTTTGTCTCTCCTCCTAGTCACTGTACCCTCCGCAATTGCGCAATGCAGTGGGGAATCGAACAAGCCAAAGTTGCTACACAAGACCGACATCCGATACCCAGATAACACACGCCTCTTCGGCCTTCGCGGACACATCACTCTTCAGCTCACTGTCTCGGCCGAAGGACATCCCACCAAAATCGAAGTCTTGAAACCTTTTGGCTATGGCATGGACGAAGCAGCGGTTTCCGGTGTCTCGAAATGGGTCTTCTCCACCTGCTGTGCGAAATGCGTCGTCCCCGTTGAACTGAATTTCGATTTCGCTGGATCCGGGTTCAGAAGATTCGTACCGGGCCCCATGACCTTCGAAGAAGCCGTGGACACGAAACCTCCGCTGCTCCGGACCATCGCGGAACCCGATCTTTCCGGCTCGCTTTCTCCCGCGTCCGACGGCGAAATCGAGTTCACAGTCACTCCCGAAGGCGATCCCGCCAACTTCCGGGTCATCCGAAAAATCGAGCCGGTTGCCGAAAAAGCGATCCTCCAATCCTTCGCCAAATGGAAATTCGAACCGGCGCGCCAAGGCAATACTCCTGTGGAGTCCCGCGGGAGATTCCAGTTCCACATCAATCCGTGAAGCCGCCTCGTCGCGTGCTCTAATAATCCTGATGACCCCGAAACTCCTGCCGGCGGCGAACCGTTCCGCAATCCGCGGATTCACAAAATTCCAGAAGCGTGGATAATCCGACCCATCTCGCCACCGGCTATTTCCTGGGCCGCGCCGGACTCGATCGCCTTACCCCGAACGCCACCGCGATCCTGCTGATCGCCGCCAACATTCCGGATCTCGACGTGGTATCGCTCGCCGGCGGAGGAATCAGCTACCTGCACTGGCACCGCCAACTCACCCATTCGCTGATCCTGTCACCCGCGATGGCGCTCGTGTCGGTTGCGATCGTCCGAATTTTCGTGCGCCATTCCCTGCCCTGGCTCCGCGCAGCTCTGGTGGCGTGGATCGGCGTCCTCTCCCATCTCTTCCTCGATTGGACCAACAGTTACGGCGTCCGGTTGCTCTGGCCGTTTTCTTCGCGCTGGTTCCGGCTGGATATCGCATCGCTCTTTGACCTTTGGATCTATAGCGTCTTCACGCTCTGCCTGCTCGCGCCCCTGCTTTCCAAACTCGTCGGAGGCGAAATCGGCGCGCGTTCCCAAGGCCCGAGGCGCGGTTGGGCAATTCTCGCTTTGGTCTTCCTGAGCATCTATTTCGCCGGGCGGAGCGTAATTCACGGCCGCATGATCGATGTCCTGAACTCCCGGCTGTACGATGGCGAGGATCCCGTCAACGTTTCGGCGTTGCCTCAGGCCGGGAGCCCCGCGCGCTGGAGAGGCATTGTCGAGACTCCCCGCGCCTATCGTGTTTATTCGATGAACGCCCTTTCCGCAACCTTCTTCCCCGATTCCTCCGAGCCGCTTTTCAAGCCGCCCATCACGCCCGCGATCGAGGCTGCCCGCAAGACTCCCGCGTTCCAGGAATTGCAATACTTCGACCAGATCCCCCTCTGGCGAGTCACACCCTCCGCCGAAATCGACAATGGAACCGACGTAGAGTTGCTGGATTTACGCTTGCCTTTCCACGCGGTCGCCTTAATTGATTCGAGTAATCGCGTAATACGTTCCGAACTCAAGGTTCGTTAACCCGCAACCGCGCTTCCGCCGAATTCACGCATTGGTAAGATGATGGCTGGAAATGCAATCCGACCCGATCAAGGGCTTGCTTCACTTTTCGCTGCCGCCGCTGACATGGACGTCGGTCATCGATATCCTGATCGTCGCCGCGCTCATTTACCAGCTTCTGCTTGTCGTTCGCGGCACGCGCGCCGCCCATATTCTGGCCGGCATCGCCATGGTCGCCGGGCTTTACGGCATTTCGATTCTCGCCAACCTGGAAGCGCTCCGCTCGCTGCTCTCGTACCTGATTCCTTACACGCCGATCGTGGTCATCATTCTTTTCCAATCGGAAATCCGCCGCACGCTCGCCAAAATGGGCCGGCACCGCTTCTTCAGTGGAGGTTTCCAGCGTTTCGAGGCACTCGATGAGATCCTCCTCGCGTTGAAACTTCTATCACAGGACAAGACCGGCGCACTGATTGTGCTCGAACGCGACATCGGCCTCCGTACGTTTATCGAAAGCGGCGTTCTCCTGGAGGCCATTATTTCGCGCGACCTGATTTGCTCAATCTTCATGCCCGGCACTGCTTTGCACGATGGCGCCGTCATGATTCAAAAGGACCGCATATCGGCAGCGGCCTGCTTCCTGCCTCTTACTGTGAACCCGGCGCTTGCGGGCGATCTCGGTACCCGCCACCGCGCGGCCATCGGCATCACCGAGGAAACCGATTGCATGTCGCTCATCGTTTCCGAAGAGACAGGATGGATCTCGTATGCCGCTTTCGGCGAAATTCACCAGAACCTTACTGTCGAACAGATCGAAGAGAGCATCAACCGGCATTTCGGAATCGGCAAATACCGCGCCCAGCGGCCCTCCTTTGACTTTCCCATGGATGCCGATCGAATGCATGATTCCGACACACATGAGCGAGTGGGCCGGTCATGAGCGGATCCTGGCTGTCAACAGCATCAGTGTTCAAGATCATTGCGGCTCTCTTCTACCGCAACTTCGGTTGGAAGCTACTGGCCCTCCTGTTGGGGACCCTGGTATGGATCGCGGTCTATCGTGAACCGGAAATGGCCGCCGTGGTGACTGCTCCGGTCCAGTTCAGGAACAGCCCGGCGGATCTCGATATCGGCTCGGAAATTGTCGAAAGCGTGGATCTGGAGGCCCGCGGTCCGGCTGGTCTCCTGCGCAATATAAGCGAACGGCGGGTGGCCGTGGTGGTGGATTTTTCCGACGTAAGAAATCCCGGTGAGCGGACGTTCACCATCGACAATCGGAACATCAGTCTTCCCCGCGGCGTGGAACTCGTCCGGATCATCCCGTCGCAGCTTCGTTTTCGTTTCGAGCGCCGGGCGGTCAAGCGTGTGACCGTCGAACCGCAGTTCTCCGGCGTCCTTCCGCCGGGGTTCCGCATCGTCAAGACTTCCGTGAAGCCCTCGGCCCTGCCCGTCATCGGGCCGGAAAGCAAAGTAGGCAACGTGTTCGTTGTTCGCACCGACCCGGTTGATCTCGATCACATGTCGGGCGAGAAGACGGTGCGTGTGTCGGCGTACCTTCCCAATGCCCAGTTGCGCTTCTTAGGCTCGCCAGAAGTTACAGTAAAAGTATCGGTGGGACGATAAACACCGTAAATAAATCATAAATGGCAAAACAGCTTTTTGGAACAGATGGAATCCGTGGTGTCGCAGGCGAATCACCATTGGATCGGAGGACGGTTCACGCGGTGGGGCTTGCCCTTGGCAAGGACCTGATGACGCGCGGGACTCCAGGGGAAGCCTTAATTGGAATGGATACCCGCGAATCGGGTCCGTGGATCGCCGCGGAACTCGCCGCCGGACTGGCGGCGGCAGGGATCCGGTCGAGGTTCGCCGGAGTCGTAACCACGCCCGGCGTCGCCTACCTGACCCGTTCGGACGAGTTTTCGGCCGGGATCATGATCTCGGCCTCCCACAATCCTTTTCAGGACAATGGGATTAAGGTCTTCGCAACGTCCGGATTCAAACTGCCGGATGCTGAGGAGCACCTGATCGAAGAGGAAATCTTCCGGGTGCTCCCCGGCGTCCAGCCATCGGGCGCTGAAAGCCTGGAAGCCGATCCCGGCCTCGATCGCGAGTACCTCGAACATCTCCTGGCCAGCATTCGGACACCGCTGGACGGCATGACGCTGGTGCTCGATTGCGGCAACGGCGCCGCCTCACATCTCGCCCCGGACCTCTTCCGGCGCGCCGGCGCCTCCGTCCACGCCATCAACGCCACGCCCGACGGGCGCAATATCAACCTGAATTGCGGCGCGCTGCACGTGGAACGACTTCGCGCCGAGGTTCTCGCGCGCGGCGCGGATGCGGGAGTGGCTTTCGACGGCGATGCCGACCGCGCCATTCTCGTCGCCGGAAGCGGCAAAATCGTCGACGGCGACCACGTAATGCTGATTGCAGCCCGCCAAATGAAAGCCGATGGCCACCTGGAGGGCAGCACCGTCGTCGCCACCGTGATGTCGAATCTCGGATTGGAGCGTGCTCTTGCCGCCGAAGGAATCGGCATGGTGCGGACTCCCGTGGGGGATAAGTACGTCCTCGAAGAGATGGAACGGCGCGGCGCACGACTGGGCGGAGAACAATCCGGCCACGTTATCTTCCGCGAATACGCCACCACCGGCGACGGCATGTTGACGGCGTTGCGCGTGTTCGAAATCGCCGTCGCCTCCGGCAAGACGCTCGACGAACTGACCGACGGGCTCGAAATCTATCCTCAGAGACTGGTAAATGTTCGCGTGAAAGAACGCAGGTCTCTCGAAGAGATGCCGCACGTGAATGCGGCGATCGCGGCCTGTAATTCGGCATTTGATAGCCGCGGCCGCGTGCTGGTGCGATTCTCCGGAACCGAACCCCTGGCCCGCGTCATGGTGGAAGGTCCTGACCTTCCCCTGGTCGAAGAGTTTTCACGACGGATTGCAGATGCAATCCGCGCCGAAATCGGATAGAACATCATACATGCGCCCATTCCCATTGATTGCCGCAGTATCCATCGTGTGTCTGGCCTGCCTTGCGCAGGTCCCCAAAACCGGCCCCAAACTCCCGAATGAACAGTGGGTCTCCCTGTTCAACGGCAAAGACCTTGCCGGCTGGGCCAAAGTCGGCCAGGAGAAGTGGGAGGTGGTCGATGGCGTTATCCACGGCCAAGGCGTCACCAAAGACTACGGCTACCTTCGCACCGAAGAGCGCTACAAGGATTTCCACATGTCGATCCGGTTCCGTTGCGTCGGCGACGGCAATAGCGGCGTCTTCTTCCACACCGAATTCAAGCCGGGGACCGCGGATGTCTCACAGGGCCTGCAATTCGAGATCGATCCGACCATCTCGCACCACACGGGGGGCATCTACGGCGATGGTCGCCAGTGGATCGTCTGGCCCTCACCCGAAAACGAATTCGCGGTTCACTACGACGACTGGAACGATTACCTGCTGAAGGTCGAAGGCAACCATTACGTCGCCCGTTTAAACGGCGTGACCGTAGTCGATTTCACCGACCCCAAGCCGAAATCGTTCGACGGCTACATCGCGTTGCAGCTTCATTCCGGCGGACGCGGCAACATGCAGTTCAAGGAAATCTACCTGCGCGATCTCACCGTCCGGTAGGTTCCGGCTTCGCGTAGCCGTACTTCGTCAGGATTTCGGCCGCCGCGGTGCCTAGCAAAAAATCGTGGAAGCGCTGGGACTCTTCCGGATGCACGCTGGCCTTGACGATGCACATCGCCTGGTCGATCGAATCGTATAGCTTCTGATCGACGTCCACGCGATGTCCGCCCGACAAGATCACCAGTGAAAGTGCGGTGAACGACGCTGCCGCGTTTCCCGAGTCCGCGAACTGTTTCGCCGCCGAGATGCTTTGCGCGTACACCAGCTTCGGCTCAACTTTGTCCCACAGTCCGGCGCGCTGCAGCGCCTGTACGGCGGCAGCCCCGTACGGAGCCAGCTCCGGCTTGGCGCATCCGATCGTTTTCACTCCAGGCGAAGCCAGATCCTGCAAACTAGAAATATCGGTGCGCTGCGGCGCCCAGATCGCCAAACGTCCTCTCGCGTAAACTGCCCGCGACCCCACGTCCGCTACACCTTTGGCAATCAGTTGGTTCACATGCGTAGTGTCTGCGGCGAGAAACACATCGACCGGCGCACCGTTTTCGATCTGTTGTGCCAGTTGTGCCGTCGCTCCGTAGCTCGGAACGACTACGATTCCGCTGTCCTCCTGAAACGCGCGACCGAGCTCATCAAGCGCTTTCGTAAGGTTGGCCGCGGCCGCTACGTGCAGTTCGCGCCCCGGCTTCGCCCCCGCGCATCCGCTTGCCAGCAAAGCAATTACGGCCGCTACCAGGAAAACAACGCGACATTGATTTGTCATCCTGCTCCTTTTGTATTAGAATCATAAGTTACGGCAGAAGACTGTGCGCACGAGTGTGCCTGTCCGCCGGTTCTCGAGGAAAATCCAAAATGCACGCAATCATTGAAACAGGCGGCAAGCAGTTTCGCGTCACTTCCGGCGACGTGATCCGCGTACCCAAACTGGCCGGCGACGTCGGAAGCGAGATTCAACTCGGTCGCGTACTGGCATACTTCAACGATAACAACGAAATGGTGACCGGCGAGGGCGCCGGCAACATCAAAGTGAACGCGACGATCGAAGATCACGATCGCGCCAAGAAAATTCTGGTTTTCAAGTTCAAGCGGAAGAAGCAATACAAGCGGACCCAGGGACATCGTCAGGATTACACCGAAGTGCGCATCCGCGACATCGTGAGCTAACGTCATGGCACATAAAAAAGGTTTAGGCAGTTCCAAAAACGGCCGCGATTCCAATGCGCAGCGCCTCGGCGTCAAGGTCTTCGGCGGACAACTGGTTCCCGGCGGGTCCATCATCGTTCGCCAGCGCGGCACACCGATTAAACCCGGCGAGAACGTCGGTTGGGGCAAAGACGACACCCTCTTCGCCAAGGTCACCGGCGTGGTTGAATTCAAAGACCGCGGCCGCATGGGCAAATTCGTCAGCATCCAGCCCGCCACTGAAAACTAACTCCCTTTTGCTGCAACACGCCGTTGCCGAGCCGCGCGTAAGCAAGCGGTAACTAAATTCTTTCATGTTCATCGATGAAGTTCGCATCCGCGTGAAAGCCGGCGA
>Ga0126381_100006060_pt1 | contig 13352 bp, 11 predicted proteins | sample PanSoiMetPlot_28_FD_96465 | JGI IMG/M metagenome (GOLD analysis project Ga0126381, IMG submission 96465) | Tropical forest soil microbial communities from Panama - MetaG Plot_28 | ecosystem: Environmental > Terrestrial > Soil > Tropical forest > Bulk soil | place: Panama | collected 2016-02-17
CCAGGACGAAAACCGGGGCTCAATGGATGGAGAAACGCACTTCAAGGATTCGGGACACATCCAATTTTGGACGCTCGATCCGACTGGCGAGTGCCATCGGTCCCTCATCCTGCAAAATTTTCCAAATTTTTTATTCTGATTGCGAGCGCGGGTTGAGTCGGATCCTGACCGCCCCACCCCTTTTTGGACCCCGGAGTGGGGGGCCCTCAAACCCAAATCACTGTGCCCAATTTTGTGCCCAGTGTGCGTTTGGATGCGTTGAGTTGCGCAGTGGGGCGAAGTGCAGAAACCCGCATCATTACTAGCAAATCTGAACGTATCCAAATTGCGCGAAAGTATTGATTCTTCGTTCGAGGAGAACTTAGGATCTGGCGGGTAAAACCGTGGGGGGTCGAGTCCCCCCTTTCGCACCAGATCAACGGCATGGCAACGCTCCTTCCTCAAAGAGCGACTGCCACAAAGTTCATCTCACGACGCAAGTTGAGGCTCCGGGAACTTCCACTTGCCGCTCAGAATTTCCGCGCCAGGGCGATAAAGGCGCACAGTAGCATTCCAATCGGCTGGGGTCGGCAGGCAGTTCGGAATCTTGCCGTTGCATCCCCCAAACTGCACGGTAACCGATCCATCGTCATTCTTCGTGGCAGTGATGTCGTTTAGTGAGTACGCGTTATCAGGATTCTTCTCAAAATAGCCTTTCGCGTTATACACGCTCACAGACCAGAAACCTTCCACGGGAACATCTTTGACCGTCAACTTGTAGACCTGTTTGCCGCTGTTGTCCGGCACGTTTACATTGATGTACTTCGCATCGCTCTCGGGATTGCCTCCCCAGCCCACAGCAGCCCCAATCAGGTGCATGATAGGGTCGGTTTGCTGCTTTGTTCCGAAAGCGTTTGAGAAATCCGTAGTAGTTGCCGCCAATCCCGTGAGGGCTTCGCGGATCTTGTCCTGACTTGCTTTATCCCACTTGGGGATTTCAAAGGTGCCAGGACTCTTCTGGGTCACCTTGATCGCGTCCTGCAACTTGTGGACCTCGTCAAGGTCGTGCTGGTCCTCCGGATCGGCAAGAGTGCGAACGGCGGCTAAGGCATATCGCGTGCCGACTTTATCTCTGGTGAGCGTATACACTCCTTTGGCGTAGACGACCATGGGTGTGTACTCGTTCTCGTCGATGATCTGCATCGACATGAAGCGCTTGCCGGAATCGGGCAGCGTGATCGTCACCGGGCCTGCGTCGAGGTCGAAGACCGCGGCGGAGTAGAGAGTATCGCGGTTCATGCGGACGATATCCTGCTGGTCGATTGGAGTCGGCGTCCGGTTGTGGTTGAACTTCGCGAAGCCGTCACGTTTCGCTATGTTGTTAAAGTACAGGTCGGACTCGGCACGGGCGAAGTTTTCAAGCGTGACCGGAGTGCAGTCGCTGCACTTGGGTGACTCCGGTGCGACGGCTGCCCCCTGAACTGGAGTCGAGGCAGGAGGCGCTGGGGTGTTGGCATGTTGGCAGCCTATGGAAAGCAAGCTTGACAGCATCAATAAAGCCGAACCAACCGTCAGTCTATTCATGGCCTCGGTCCTCCAGCGCGGAGTTTACGCGGGGCAAACGGCATCCGAGAACTGCGAGTTCTGCTAGGCGGCGTGATACTTGATGAAGAATCGCGATTACACTCAACTGCGAGGAGACTCGATGGATGACCTTGCTTTACTGCGTGAGGCACTGGTCGAAGCAAGATTGGGACTGACAGAGGGTGGGCTGCCCATCGGATCGGTGCTCTCGGACAATAGCGGGCGCATCGTGGCGCGCGGACACAATCTACGGGTGCAGACGGGTGACCCAACGGCGCATGCCGAGACCGTCTGTATTCGCAATGCCGGACGTCGCCGTGACTGGCCTGAACTGACGCTGGTCAGCACGCTCAGCCCTTGCATCATGTGTACCGGCACGTCCCTGCTCTATCGCATCCCCCGCGTGGTTATCGGTGAGAATCGGAACTTCCTGGGAGCGGAGGACCTTTTTCGGCAGCACGGCGTCAGCATAGTCGTGTTGGACGATGCCGAATGTATTCACATGATGCGGGACTTTATTCAGGCGCGGCCAGACCTGTGGAACGAAGATATCGGCCGATAGGAGAAGAAATTTCCAGCTTCAGCGCGTCGCCGGCCGACGATTCTCGTGCTTCGAAAGCGCCGCAATCTCGCTGACGGGTAGGGTAGCCCGTAGGTCGCATTTGCACAGCGGGCAGCGTGTTGTTACCGAATAAACAATGTGCCCGTATCCCACGCATTTCTTATTCGTGCAAGTTCTCATCACTGATCCCCAAATTCGCCGCGCCGCATTTTTTAAGCACACTAACACGACTCCGTGGATCGGCACGTACGTCTTTTCGCGTAGTTTGAATTGGTTTTTTTTCTAGTCCGTCTCCTCGAAATAGGAAGCTCAAGCTACATCGAGGGTTTCCGTACTGGCTGCAGCCAAGGAAAGAGCGTTTGCTCGTTGTGCAGAAGACGTTCGAACTCAATTAGTTCACGACAAGTGTCACGACCGTGCTCTGCCCCGAGTCGGGGACAGTTCCCGGCGATGTAGCGGTCACCGTGACTTGGTAAGACACTGGATTCTGCGTGCCGCCATCCCCACCTCCGCCAGCGCTCACGCCAGCGCACGACACCAGGAAGACCAGGAAGAACAAGGCCACGACAGCCAAGACGAGTCGCATCATTCGCTTTGGCTTGGGAACCCCCAGACCGCCTGCCACGACAAGTCCGGGCACGAGCAGCCAGATCGCCAGAGCACGAAACTGTGAGGAGGATCGACTGCTCTTGCTCGTGGAAATGCTCATCACCACATCCACAGCAGAATTGCCCGGCGTAACAGGAGTCGAAGGACTAAACAAGCACTGAGCGCCCGTCGGCAAGCCGTCGATACATGCCAAGGTGACCGCGCCGGTGAAGGATGTTCCGACCGGCTGCACCCTCAGCGCGTAAGGTCCGGAGGTCTGCCCGGCGGTGACGGTCTGGCTGGGAGTCGACGAGGTCACAGTGAAATCCTGCGCCAGCGTGAGATTGATGGTAGCTGAATGGCTTGGAGTCCCGCTCGTATCCTGCGTCTTGACCTTAATGGCAAAGGCGCCGGGCAAGGCACTACTCGGAATGTCGATCGTCACAGTAATAGTGGCGGTGCCTCCGCTGTCAAGGGTGAGCGGGGTCGTTGGCGTACAGATGGCTCCCGTAAGAGCAGTAGCATCGCAGGTGGCGCTGATGCTTCCGGCGTAGGTGAAGTTTGAGGTCAGGGTAAAGTTAGCCTGTACTTGTTTTCCGGGAACTCCGGTGAGGCTTTGCGTCCCCGTGATCGAGTAATCTCCCACGTTAAACGGAATGGCTAAAGAGTGCACCGTCGAACCCGACGTTCCGGTAATCGAGAGAGAATAGCTGCCAGCACTGAAACTCGTGCCGTTGATGGTCAGGGTTGCAGTGGCGGGAAATGAACTCACTGACGTTGGACTGATGCTGCAACTCCCGGCTCCGTAGGTCGTCGGACAAGCCAGAAGGACGGTTCCCGAGAACTCGTCTTGGGAAGCAATCGAGATGGAGCCGGTCGTGCCCGAGTTGCCGACTTTGACCTCAGGGAATGGGATGGGCTCGCTCAAAATGAAATCGGGATGCGAGGTGACTACAACGGTGAAAGTCTGCGTAAGTGGCGCGGGTGCGCCTGCGGTCGTTGCCTGAAGCGTGATGGGATAGCTGCCCGGAGTTGTCGTAAGCGGGATTTCGACAACGGCGGTCATATTCACCGGATTCGTGGATGTCGGATTTACCGTTGTACCCGGCGTCAGCGAGCAACCCGCCCCTGCGATATTGGTGGTGCAAGCCACGTTGACGCTCTGATTGAACGATCCCGCTGCCGTAATCTTGAAGCTTACGGGCGAGGAGGTGTCCCCGCGTGCTACGGTCACTGTGGATGGCGACGGCGCCGTCATGCCGAAGTTGATCACACGCAAAGTCACCGGCGCCGCGTGGGTGAGGTGGCTGGTGTCTGAACCGACGGCCTTCACGTTGAACTTATAGTCAGCGGCAGTGCCGCCTGCGGTCACGGTAAATGGCGTTTTGTTGCCAGGGGTTAGCGTGACCGGCGACGGGCTACACGTGCTCGGCGGCGCGGTATTTCCCGAAGCACAACTCAACGTCACCGTGCTCGTGTATCCATTCAATCCGTTCACGGTGCCACTGAATAATGCTGTCTGCCCGGCGAAGACAGTCAGCGATGGATTGGAGACCGACAAAGTGAATTCAGGGGTGATCACCAGGTTGAACTCCCAGATGCCCCGTCCATAAGTGGATGCTCGTAACCGTTGTTTACTTCCGGAACTAAAAACCTGAAGCGCGGTCACGGCGACATTGGGAAGATATCCCGCCTGACCACTACTCGGGGTTGGGCCCGAGTTCGGTCCAGTTCGGGCTGGAGGTCGGGCTGCCGAAGACGCCCACATCGGTCGCGACAAAGACCTGCGCCATGGCCGCGTAAACAACCACCGCATTCGCAGGTGAATCGGGAAGATTCCCGGTAAAGTCCGTCCAGGTTGTGCCGGCATTGGTCGTCTTCCAGACATGGCCGGTGCCGCCAGTGAACCCCATGATAGTGACATATGCAGTTTTTCCGCTCGCGTCAGACGGGTCAGCAGCTGCGCTCGAAATCGGATACTGATTCGGGTTGATACTGCCTTGCGGTCCGTTATCGGTAACATCCGTGAAATAAGCCATTCCTCCGGAGGCGTTGGTCGTCACCCAAACGTGGCCTCCGGAAGGATTCGAAAGCGGTCCCTCGATCGGGCCGAGCCCGCTGGTAGTCGCGTAGAGGATGCTCGATCCGCTGGTATCGGGCATGCCCGTTGCCGCGATGGCACGCACCTGGTTCACTTCGCTTCCCGAGCAACTGCCCGAGCCCAGGGTGTCGAAGTTCGGACTCAGCGGTGCGCAAATGCCGCCGCTGCGCGGACCGCGCCAGATACGGCAGGTTCCCACCAGCATGGCGGTGTTCGAACCCGGATCGAGGATATAGGGGAAGTAGAATGCACCGTCATCTCCAGCCAAATCATTGGAGGTCACTACAAAGTTGAAGCCGCTGTTGTTACAGCCCACACCTCCGGTGCACCTCTGAATGCCGAGACCGCCAGGTGGAACATCGGGATTGGTCGCATACAAGTTCGACGTGGAGATCGGATCAAGCGCCGTATAGCCGCCGTCTCCGCCAAGAATGTTTCCCCAGCTGGAATTCGTCGTCGCCTGATTCGTCGCCGGAGTACCGTTATCCTGCGTACCACCCAGCAGCGTATTCAAGTCGGTGGGATGCTGCGAAAAGCTCACGAACTGCGTCATCGATCCCAGGTTCTGGTTCAAGTCGTCGAATTGATTGGTCCCCGAACAGGAGCCGGTATTGAGTCCCGAGAATCCATTCAGAGCGCGATAGAGGCCTCCGTCATTGGCGAAGAACAAAAGCGCGTTGCCCGAATCAGTACCGGACGTGGGGATCATGTACGCCATCGCATGCTGATCAGGATGAACATGCGCCGGCGCAGAGATAGGAATGCATCCGTACACGTGCGTCAGATTCATGAATGGCGTCGACGTGCAGGTCGGATTCAACGTGCTGATCGCGCACTTATACAGATTGACGGATCCGGCGTAGAGGTCGGTCGCTCCGCCATTGGGAACGGCGAGTAGTGCCAGGTCGTAGGTTCCCTGCTCGATTCCGCAGCCCAGGATATCGCCGCAGTTCGTGATGCCATTCTCAGAAATCGAGGTCCAGGAAGCTCCGCCATTCACGCTCTGCCAGATACCGCCGTCGACAGTAGCGCCGTAGGCGTTGACGTAGACGTACCAGACATACATCTCGTTGCGCGTAGGAACGGCCGTGATCTCACCGCGGTAGATGGGGCACGAGTAGTTGTTCGAGGCAGACTGCGGCGGACAGGCGCTTGTGCTCAGCACAGCTCCTCCGGGCTGGTTAGCAAGGCGCGTCCAGTTCACCCCGTCGGGCGAAGAATAGAAGCCATGATAGCGAATGACGGCGAAGAACAATCCGGCAGCCGCATTGTAGACGACAGACGTCGCAGAGCTTTCGTCGGTCGCTCCGCCCGGATCAACCAGCGCGTTGTAGGTCCAACTCTGTCCGGCGTTGAGCGACGTATAAAGGCCGCGAGTCGTACCTGAGTTCACGATGCCATCAATGACTCCCTCCGATGAAATAGCCATAGCGGACACGACCGTGTTGGTCTGGTTCGGCGCACTGCTGAACGCCATGCGGGTGCCGCCGAGTCCGCTGAATGAAAGTGCGCCGTTATTTGCTGAATTGACAAGCGACCACGAACTGCCACCATTAGTCGAACGCAAGATCCCGAGGCCAAAGTACGAGTCCGCCGAATTATTAGCCTCGCCGGTCGCTGCGAGAATGACCGTCTTGTTGGGATCGCTGTTTCCTGGCTGAATGGCGATTGCGCCGATCGAAAGCGTAGCCTGGTCGTCGCTGATCGGATTCCAAGTCACGGTGTTAGCGTTGGAAGCCGCCGCGTTCGTCGACTTCCAGATTCCAGCCTGTGCGCCTCCTACAAAAACCGTGTTCCCGGAAGAATCGGCAGGATCGACCGCCACGGCCGACGCGCGCCCTGCCACCTGATGGTAGTCCTGTGTGCCGTTGCCGCTGGCGTCAGAGGCGAGCGGCACCGGACCAAGTGGAATCCATGAGCCAATCGAAAACGAAGTCTGGCTGGGGGACTGCATAAGTGAGGCCGCGCGCTGCTTACGCAGATTCACCTTGCTCTGGTAAGCTCGCCCACGCAGTTCCGCCGATGGAAACCCATGCACAACGCGTCCGCGATAGAACCACTCGTTGCGTTCCTTGATGTGGTCGCGGCCGGAATCGGGAATTGACGTGAGTGCGTTGACTTGCTTTGCACCTTGGCTTTGGGCGAGCGGTGTGTAGGACAGAACGCAGGCAATCGCAACGGGAACGATCGAGGGGAGGAACCGGCTTGGCCTCACTACCTTGCTCACCTGCCAGTATCAGAAGGAGAGCGCAGTGAATCAATGTAAATGCGATGAAAATATGAAGTATGGCCCACTTTGGGAAAAACCGAGCGGTGGCTGCGTTAGATTGCTCGCGAAAATCGTCCACCTTGACCGATGAACATAGAACTGTGGAAAACGTTGTCATCCTGATGGCGCCGCTTTTTGGCGCCGGAGGACCTATGCAACTCTGCCTGCAGCGTTCGTGCAGATCGGGATTGCATAGGTCCTCCGGCCTGCAAAAAGCACAGGCCATCAGGATGACAACGGATGGAAGTGCTACACTCGTCCGTCTGCCAAAACAAGTCCCTCTCATGCGCCGTCTTCCTCTGGCTTTCTTCATTCTTCCGTTGTCGGTGGCAAGGCAAGACAAGCATAGATCGGTGTTCGTAACCTTACGTGCGGGAAAGTCGATCGTGAAGACTTTGTGCTGCGCTCTGCTGATACTCAGCCTTTCCGTTGTCCCAAAGTCCCGGGCTCAATCCGTGAAAGAACTGACCGTAGGGGCGGCCGCGGACCTCAGTCCCGCGCTCAAAGACTTGGGCGATAGCTTCGAGAGAAAGACGGGGATTCACTTGAAGTTTTCGTTCGGTGCTTCCGGCGCTCTGACACAGCAGATCGAGAATGGAGCTCCCTTCGACCTATTCTTCTCGGCCGACATGGATTATCCCCGCCAGCTCGTTCGCGATGGCCAAGCCGATGCCTCAACGCTCTATCAATACGCTGTCGGGAAGCTGGTGCTGTGGGTCGCGGCGGATTCTTCGCTCGACGTCGAGCACAAGGGCATGAACGCTCTGCTCGATCCGTCGGTCAAAAAGATATCCATCGCCAATCCGCAGCACGCGCCGTACGGACGCGCCGCCGTCGAAGCCCTCAAGCACGCCGGGATCTACGACCGTCTCGCCGACAAGATCGTCATGGGCGAGAACGTCTCGCAGGCCGCGCAGTTCGCCGAATCTGGAAATGCACAGGCCGGATTCGTCGCGCTCGCGCACGCCGTGTCTCCGGGTATGCAGGGAAAAGGCAAATACTGGGAAATCCCCGGAGATTACTACGCGCCGCTCGCGCAGGGGGCTGTGGTCATCTCACGATCTCCGCATAAGAAGCAGGCGGCGCAATTTCTGGAATATGTCAAAACAAAACCTGCCGCGGAGACCTTTCAGAGATACGGATTTACGCTTCCGTAAAAGCGGCTCAATAAAGGTGGAACTACGCAAGGCTTCTAAGGAATTTCAACAAATCTTGTGATCAGCTCTTGCGTGCCACCCAAAACAGTGTCTTGCTGAGCGGAGCCGGAGTGCAGCGAAGCGGAACTCCGGCGGAGTCGAAGCATCCCTACCCTACAACAACTGCTGAGTGGCGTGGGACTCTCACTCGGGATGACGTTGGAGGCGATGGGTCTTGGACCGAATCAGTTTCTAAACCGCCATGAGCCGAGAAACTGCTCAATCCACGCGACTCTGTGGAGTTTCTGCCGAAACGTTGTGTGGAGGCATCATCAAGCTTCCCCAATGCTGCTCGAAGCTGATCCGTGGGTTGGCCGCGAAGCGATCGGGATAGGACGCGAGTGCTGCCAGAAAAGCCTGCATTTCGGCGCGGACCGTTTCGTTCGTTTGCACTTTACCAATACTCCTGATTCCAGAAACCCTGGCCTTCATTCCCACACACCTCTTAGGCCCAAGACTTTCAGACCGTCCGAAACAACGCGCCCAGTAGATGACAATCCTGCGTGGTATTAGAACCCCAACGGCAAACCAAAGTTGTGCTGAGGGGAAATGTTCAGGGGGCTTGAATCAACCTAAAGCGTTTGATGGCGCTTGGTAAATGGCACCTTCCGGCTAAGGGACGCTACGGTATTTCCTTTATTGCTTGCCGCCGCGGGGCGTGATTGAAGTTTCGATCAATTCCGCCGCGAGTGCGTGCTTCTTCAAATGAGCCGCAGCCAACTTCCGCGCTTTCGGGGCCGATGCCTTCGGATCGAGGAAGACCAGAACCGAAGGCCCTGCTCCGCTGAGGGCCGCACCCAGAATTCCTGCCCGGCCTTTTAACTGTTGCATCACCGGGAGGAGCGGGCACAGCGGAGCACGATACGGTTGATGAATACGATCTTCCAAAGCTGCGCTGAGAAAATCCGGACGCCCCTGCGTGAAAGCCGCCAGCAGCAGCATGGAATTCTGAATGTTGACCACGGCGTCGGCCCGCGAATACTGCGACGGGAGCACACGCCTGGCCTCTTCGGTAGAGAGTGGCTGATCGGGAATCGCAAGCAGCAGCGGCCACTTCCCTTTCGGATAAATGCAGGCGACTTGGGTCTCAGCCTCTCCTGACATGCGAGCTACGGTCAGTCCGCCCATCCAGCAGGCAGATGCATTGTCGGGATGATGTTCGCGCCGTGATGCCTCCCCGACGATCTGCGAGTCGGTCCAGCGGAGCTTGCCGAAGTGATCGGCGAGCGCAATTCCAGCCAGGCGCGCGGCAGCGGAAGATCCGCAGCCTTTGCCGATCGGAATTTCGTTCACGATGCTCAGTTCCAGAGGAATGACTTCCCTGTTCGCTGCTTGGAGCACCTCGCGGTACGTGTTGAGGATCAGGTGATTCTCGACGTTGCTGCAGATGGCTTCGTCTCGGCCCGTAGCGATGATCGAAAATTCATCTGCGGGGTACGCGGCAATCTTGATGTAGAAATCCATCGCCAGTGCCGCTGCATCAAAGGCCGGACCCAGATTGGCAGAGGTCGCAGGCAGCGACAGCACGACCATCGACTTGGATCCTGATTTTGACCTGGATTTAGATTTCTTCGCCATGGCTTCAGGATTGTTCTGCCTGGTCAAGCGTCCGCATCACAGCGTCCAGGGTGGCGTCGAGAACTATCGGTGGATGGCGCAACGGCTCTAAAGACTTCGAAATCGAGGCATCGTCAGCAGGCATCTCGCCACGGTGGAATTCGATCGTGAAGTCAGGGTCCTTCAGCAGATTTCCCGTCAGAACCAGCACCACGGTCTCGTCCGGCTTTACGAATCCTTGATGGACTAGCTTCTTCAGTCCAGCCAGCGTGACCGCAGAGGCGGGCTCGCACCCGATTCCCTCAGCGCCGATCTCCGCCTTCGCTTGCGCGATCTCAAGTTCACTGACCTGCTCACAAGCGCCTCCGGTTGCTTTGAGGACATGAGCTGCCTTCTTCCACGACGCGGGATTGCCAATGCGAATCGCCGTCGCGCGCGTTTCGGCCGGAACACTAATCAGGCGCCTGCCTCCGGCTTCGCGCAACGTGCGTACCAATGCATTTGCACCTTCAGCTTGAATCACCGACAACTTCGGCAATTGCGAAATTAAACCAAGATCGAGCATCTCGAGCAGTGCTTTGCCGATGGCCGAACTATTCCCCAGATTGCCTCCTGGAACAATAATGTGGTCCGGCGGATTCCAGTCGAATTGTTCGAGCAATTCAATGGCGAGCGTCTTCTGGCCCTCAAGCCGAAACGGGTTGATCGAATTCAGTTGATAGACCGGCGCCTTGCGGACGAGTTCCTGCAGCAACTTCAGGCATCCGTCGAAATCGGTGCGCAGTTGGCACGTAACCGCACCGTAGTCGAGCGCTTGCGAAAGCTTGCTCCACGAGATCTTCCCTTCCGGCACCAGTACCAGGCTGCGCATGCCTCCGCGAGCAGCATACGCAGCCATCGACGCTGACGTGTTACCCGTCGAGGCGCAAGCTACCCAGCGAAATCCTGCGCGTTTGGCAAACGTTGCGGCCACAGTCATCCCGGTGTCTTTGAAGGATCCGGTGGGATTCATTCCCTGATGCTTGGCGAAGAGTCGCGGCACGCCCGTGATGCGCGAGCATTGCGGCAACTCGTAGACCGGGGTATTCCCCTCGCGCAGAGTAACCGCTTCGTCCGGCTTCTCAAGCATGGGAAGGACATCGCGGAAACGCCAGACCCCGCTGAGATCGACGGGGCTGAATGAGACCTTGCGATCCTGCCAGACGAACTTTACTTGCGACGGATCCGCCCTGCCCTCTTTCCAAAAGGGATAGATAATCTCGAGCAGATCGCCACAACTGCCGCATCGGAAATCCTGCTCGGCGGAGTCGCTCACGTGTCCGCAAGCGATGCAACGGAACTGATATTGGCTCTCACTCACACTCGGCCCGGACGTAGACGTGGAGGACATGGATCGATCTACTTCTCGTCCTTCCGCAGGTATTGGTCGGTCTTGTTGATCCAGTCAGCCCGCGGCGGCGTGAAGACGTCGAGGTCCACGGTGTATTCGAGCGCTTCGGCCTTGTGCGGCATATTCGAAGGGATGCAGAGCACCTCACCGGCATGGACCGTAATTACTTTGCCGTCGATCCAGAACTTGAGCGCACCTTCCACAATATAAGTCAGCTGTTCATTGGGATGGCTGTGCTCGGGGACAATGCATCCCTTGTCGAGCAGCACGCGCGCGAGCATGATTTCCTGGCCGACCACAAACTGCCGCTTCAGCAGCGGATTCAGATCCTCGAGCGGGATTGTGTGCCACGGGATGTATTGCAGGGCAACCGGAAGCCCAGCAGGTTGGCTGACAGCGCGTTTAGCGCGAGGGCGAGGTTTCGTTTTTGACCGCGACTTCGACTTCAATTTGGATTTAGGTTTCGACTTTGGCATAAGTTCCCTTTGGCGCTTTCCACGTGATCCTAGGAATAGTGAGTGAAACAATTCGACATCTACAAGTCGCCGGTTTCCCCTGTGATCCCCTGTGCCCTCTGTGGTGAAGCCTTTGACTCTAGCCGGGTAGCACGGATCACCCAGAGTCAGACGCAATATTAAAGATCACTATTTTCGACGTACTAAGCTACGACGCTCCCTCCACAATCCGAATATCCCGTTCGGCTGCACTTCCAAGAACCTTCAATGCCGCCTTATATCCCGCGCTCTCGAATGTGGCCAGCGCGCTCTGTACACTGTCGAACTCGATCACGACGGTTCGATCATTCACTCCGGCTTCATAAGTTTTCGACGGCATTCCGCGCACGAGAAAGCGACCTCCTCCGGCCTGGATCGCCGGGCCTGCCAACTTTCCGTATTCAGCCAGCGCTGTCGGATTCGAAACCGAACGATAGAAAGTGATCCAGTATCCCTTGGCCATTTTCAACTCCGAATCAATGCACGCGACCTTGATACAACTTCACGGCAGTATCATGCAGGTAAGCGTGAGCTAGTTCTAGCGCGCGCGTCTCGGTTATCTCCCCTTCTGAAACCATCTCCGCCAGTGCAGCGGCCAGCGCCACACGCGCTGAGTAGTTCCCCAGCCAATAGCTCTCTTCCGCGCCCAACACCTGATTGTACGGGAAGCAATCCGTGCCAAAAGTGATTTTGTCAGGGAAGGTTTCCAGCCACATCTTTAATGTGTCCTTGAACGCCGACGGATACTGCGCCAGTTCCCCGAATGACGAATCGAGATAAACATTCTTCATGGCCGCCAGCCAGATCGCCTCACGCTCCAGCGGATATCCTCCGTGAATCATCACGAAAGTGGTCGAGGCATAGCGCGGATCACGCAGCACACTCTCCAGGTTCATGATGTTGCTCTGCGACAGATTGAAGTAGTCGCCGATGCCGACCGCGGTGTGAATGTGCACGGGCAGATGCAACCGTCCACCATCCTGAACGAGATAACGAAAGATGAAATCCTGGAGCGTCCGGTACTCCTTCTCCGTGGGAATGCCGCCGTTCACGAAGCGCTGATAAATCTCCTCGGCTTGCGCGGAACTTGGATCACTGAAAGTTGTAGGACGGAAATACGCCACTTCAAATTTCATTGCAATGCCGCCGCGCTTCGAATTGTCTTCCAGCACTCGGTCGATGAAGTTCAGGTAATCGGCGAACGACGCAGGCAGCTTGTTGACGTTGACCTGCTGCATCCAACGACGCAGCATCTTTTCCTGCAGCGGAATGTAGACGCCTTCATCGGCGTTGCGGGCAGTTTCGCGCTGGTTGTTGAACGGCCACATGAACGCGTCTCCGAAGAAGACCCACGGAAACCGCTTTGCGTCGAGATAGTCAGGCATCATGGCGCGATTGGCCACGGAACTCTCGATGTTGATCTTGTCGAGAATCGAATCAAAATAAGCCGTACCAGTAAGCTGCTTCTTCAAGTCGTTCTTCTTATCGAGCAGCCACTTCGCATGGTCGGGTGACAGGTCGGTATATGGATAACCGAAGAGCGCCTTCGCGGCCACCGCGAGTTCAGGATTGTCATCCCTCGTGCGCATCGCTTCGGTGGCATTGGGAGGCGCGGCCATCGCGTCGACGTCC
>Ga0126381_100006061_pt1 | contig 13351 bp, 8 predicted proteins | sample PanSoiMetPlot_28_FD_96465 | JGI IMG/M metagenome (GOLD analysis project Ga0126381, IMG submission 96465) | Tropical forest soil microbial communities from Panama - MetaG Plot_28 | ecosystem: Environmental > Terrestrial > Soil > Tropical forest > Bulk soil | place: Panama | collected 2016-02-17
GATAGCCAGGGCGCGATCCAACACGGATTTTTCTTTAGCATACCGGCCGAGATCACCGTAGCTCAGCGCAAGCTGTTGAAGCGTGTCGAAGTTACGCGGGTCGAGCTCTAGTGCGCGCTCGAGGCTCTGTATGGATTCTTCCCACCGTCCCTGGCGCCTCTGAATATACCCAGTGAGCTCAGGTATCTGCGAATCATTGGGCAAGTTCTGGCGAGCAATGTCCAGCTCAGCCAAAGCCCCATTGTAATCGAGGTATCCCCAGTAAAGATTGCGTGCGCGCGCCAGGTGCGTTTCACCTGTGTTCGGACGCAGGCGAGAGGCTGCTTCGAGGGCCGCCTCGGCCAGCGCGAGGCGTGTTGACGTATGGTCGAAGCCATAAAAATAAAGCAGACCATGAGCTAGAGCGAGCTGGCAATACGCATCGAAAAACGATGGATCATGGGCCACAGCCTGATTTAGCAGGTCGGCTGCCCGGCGCAGATCATCTTTAGCGTTAGCGCCGAAGCTTACCGGTAGGAGAAGATTTTTTGCGCGAATGTAGAGATCGAAAGCGGTGAGGTCGGCAGTCGGTGCTCGCTCGATAGCTCGTTTTTCCGCCGGTGAGATCTTAGCGCGAAGTTGACCGACGATCGCTTGCGCGATTTCACTTTGAACTGCAAAGAGGTCGGCTACATCACGATCGTAGGTTTGAGCCCACGAATGCGCATCGGTGCGCGTGTTGATCAGCTGGGCGTTAACTCGAAGCCGGTTGCCGATTCGCTGGACGTTCCCTTCCAAAAGATGGGCAACTCCAAGTTGCTGGCCGATCTCACGCGAGTTTCGCGGATTTCCACTTTTGTAAAGGTTCCCGGACGTGCGACTGATGACCTTCAGGTCTGCGATTCTCGCGAGGTCGGAGATTATTTCATCCTGGACACCAGCTGCGAAAAAGGCGTTTTGCTTATCGTCGCTAAGATTATCAAACGGCAGCACTGCGATGCTCTTCTCGGAGATCGGCAGCGGAGATAAAACTGCTCCAGCCGGGACAGAGGGACTGGGCGCCCGGCCACTCGCCGGCAACCTGCGATAGCGGACAGCAAATAAAGTTGCGAGGCAAACGATGGCAATTGCTGAGATTGTAGCCGCCCTTAGCCAGGGAGTCTTCGCAGGCAGTCCCAATGGTGTTGCGATTGGGTTGTGAAAGGGTTCTTCGGTTGTCGCCGTTGAAACGGCCTTTCCCAAATCCGCACCGCTAGTTGCCAGAGCCGCCTGCACGGCTATGGACGGAAACTCAGGCGTTGTGGGCATGGCCGGCCGCTCGATAACTTCGGCAACAAAGCGATAGCCGCGGCCGGGGACGGTCACAATGTAATCGTGGGAGCCCGGCGTTTCACCGAACACCTGTCGAAGTTTTGAGATGGCTTGTGCCAGATTGTTTTCCTCAACAATCGAATCGGGCCAGACCGCCTCCATGATCCGCTCCTTGTCGAGTACGGCGTCGTGGTGCTCCACCATGAAGAGCAGCGTTTCGAACACTCTCGGCGTCAGGGGAACCGGTGTTCCATCCAAACGACGCAACAACCGTTTCGCCCGGTCAAGCTGGAAAGCGCGAAATTCGTAGAGGTTAGCTGGGGAAGTCTGCATCACCGTTTTCAGAATAATTCAGAAAAATTCAGCCGCAGCCTAAAGACTTTCATAAGGGCACTCGGCATTTTCCACCACGCGCAAGCTCGGTAACAGACCGCGTCTACGCACAACCAAAGAAAACCCACAAAACCAGTAAATCAAAAACCACAGGCAAGGACAAGAAATGAAAAAGCCCGGTGAAGAAAACGTAATAAAACGTATCAGCATACTCATTACCGCTGCCGTCTTCGGTCTGTGCGGCGCTCCGAAAGTCTTTGGGGTAGTTCCAGCTCCAGACGGAGGCTATCCCAACTTCACCACGGCCGAAGGGGAGAACGCCCTTCTTAACCTCACTACCGGTATTGGCAATACTGCAGTTGGGTCGTTCTCTCTCGAGAGCATTACGACCGGCAGTTTTAGTACGGGCATTGGCGCCGATGCGCTCGTGCTCAATACCGGAGACGACAATACGGCCACTGGTGCTGCCGCACTCCTGCTCAACACCACCGGTGCCAATAACACGGCGGACGGAACAGCCACGCTTCTCAATAATTCGACCGGCAGTGACAATACGGCGGTGGGGGCCTTTGCGCTCAATGGCAACACCACTGGCGGATCCAATACCGCTAACGGTAACCAGGCGCTCGTTAGCAACAGTACTGGTTCCGATAACACGGCTATAGGCGACAGCGCGCTCTCTCGCAATACCACTGGTAGCGACAATACGGCCACGGGAACTTTCGCATTGTTTCTCAACGACACCGGTATCAATAATACTGCCAGCGGTGTTGAAGCGCTATTTACCAATATCGACGGTACTGACAACACGGCGACTGGCGCCTTCGCACTGGCTGACAATACGCACGGCGAAAATAACACCGCCACTGGATCGCATGCGCTCCTTAACAACACTGATGGCGGCTTCAACACGGCTACTGGAACAAACGCACTTGGTCAAAACACGCGTGGCGGCTCTAACACCGCCAATGGTGCTGATGCGCTTTTTGCTAACACTGACGGTGACTTCAACGTGGCGGTCGGGGTCGAGGCGCTCAATGCTAATACCAGTGGCGGCCTCGATACCGCCGTTGGCTTCGATGCGCTGTTGCATTGCACGGAAGGTTTCAATAACACAGCCATGGGATCGAATGCCCTTTTTTTCCTCACCACCGGCGACAACAACACGGCCGTGGGCCACGATGCTGGAGCAAATCTGACCACCGGCAACGAGAATACGGCTTTGGGCAGAAGTGCGGGAGCAAATCTGACCACGAACGAGAGTAATAATATCGATATCGGCTTCAACGTCGGCGGCGTGACGGGCGAGAGCAATACTATTCGAATCGGTAACAACAATATCACGAACACGTTTATCAGAGGTATCAGTGGAGCGACCATCGCCAGTGGGGCCACGGTGCTCGTAGATTCAGACGGTCACCTGGGCACCGTTACTTCCTCACAGCGTTTCAAGGAGAATATCAAACCGATGGTCAAAGCTAGCGAAGCACTCTTTTCACTTAAACCCGTGACCTTCCGCTATAAGAAGGAGATAGATCCTGCGGCTACGCAGCAGTTCGGACTCGTAGCTGAAGACGTCGAGAAAATAAGTCCTGACCTTGTGGTTCGCGACGAAAACGGCAACGTCAACAGCGTCCGCTATGATCAGGTCAATGCGATGTTGCTTAATGAGTTTCTTAAGGAGCACAAGAACGTCGAGAAATTGAGAAACGAGTTCCAGTCTATCCTCGCGCTACAGAAGAAACAAATACACGCTCTCACCGCGAGGGTTAAACAGCAGGCGGAGCAAATCCAGAAGGTGGGCGCGAAGGTAGAAGCAAACAGGCCGGCGACCCAAGTGGTTCTCAATAATCAGTAGAGCATGAGTGGATGCAGGTTGTGGCCGGGGTCGCCGACCCCGGCTAGGGCTGCTGCAAGATAAAACAGACTTACAGAATTGAATCACATGAAACGAACAATGAACATCGAAACGACAACAAAATCATTTTTTACCCGCCTGTCCCGATATGCTCGGCATCGCCAGCAGGTTCTTGTCGCAGTTGGCTTCCTTGCGCTGCCTCCAATTGCGAAAGCTATTGTGCCGGCGCCGGATGGCGGTTATCCCGGAGGCAACACGGCAGAAGGGCAAGACGCTCTTCTTAGGCTTACGACCGGCACGTTCAACACGGCGCTTGGCGCGTTTTCCGTTGAAACGGTCACAACCGGCAATTTCAACACGGCTGTTGGCGCCGGTGCACTCTTTGCGAATACCGCAGATGAAAACACTGCTACTGGCGCTGCCGCGCTTCTGCAAAACGCTACTGGAACCGGTAATACGGCCAACGGAACATTAGCCCTCCTCAGCAATACCGAAGGTGACGACAACACAGCCAGCGGTCTTTCGGCGCTGGAGAGCAATACTCTCGGTGGCGGTAATACGGCCTATGGGGCGTTCGCCCTCTTTAGTAACATCACAGCCAACTTCAACACGGCCACCGGCGCTTCGGCGCTGCAAAGCAACACCATCGGTAGTAACAATACAGCCAACGGTGCGTTCGCGCTTATGAGCAATACTGAAGGTAGCGACAACACAGCCAGCGGGCTTTCCGCCCTCCAAAACAACATCACTGGCATTCATAATACTGCCACCGGCGCGGGCGCCCTGTCTGGCAATACGGAAGGCGACGACAACACCGCCAGCGGTTTTGCCGCCCTCCAAAGCAACACGGTCGGCTTTGGTAACACGGCGAACGGTACGTCCGCCCTTTTTAGCAATACACGCGGCAACGAGAACACAGCTACGGGTGACAAAGCGCTTTTTAGCAACACCGTCGGCAGCGCGAACACGGCCAATGGAGCTTCGGCCCTCTCCTTTAACACCGGAGGAAGCGACAACACTGCCATCGGTCTTGGTGCGCTGGAAGACAACAGCACCGGTAACGGCAACACTGCTACCGGTCGCACCGCGCTTTTTTTCAATATTATCGGCAGTGAAAACACCGCTAGCGGTTTCGCTGCGCTTGAATTCAACATTGGCGACGGCAACACTGCCGTGGGTAGCCATGCACTTGTTAATGTTGGTGGCAATTTCAACACAGCCCTGGGTGCGAATGCCGGCGACAACCTGGTTGGGAGCGAGAGTAATAATATCGATATCGGCGCTAACGTCGACGGTGTGGCGGGCGAGAGCAATACCATCCGAATCGGCAATCCCGATATCACCACGACGATTATCCGTGGGATTAGCGGAGCAACGGTTAGCAGTGGCACTGCCGTGCTGGTGGCTGCGAATGGCCAGCTTGGGACCGTCACGTCATCAGGACGTTTCAAGGAAAACATCAAGCCGATGGATAGGGCTAGCGAAGCTCTCTTTTCATTAAAGCCCGTAACCTTCCGCTATAAGAAGAAGATTGATCCTGCGGCTACGCAGCAGTTCGGGCTCGTAGCCGAAGACGTGGAGAAGATAAACCGTGACCTCGTGGTCCGCGACGAAAACGGCGACATCAACAGCGTCCGCTACGACCAGGTGAACGCGATGTTGCTCAACGAGTTTCTCAAAGAGCATCGCAGAGTCGAGGAACAGGACAACAGGTTGGAAGAACAGGGCCACAGGATCCAGAAGCAGGAAGCAACGGTCAAACGACTTCAAAAGCAAATGGAGACAATCGCCAGTCGTCTCGATGAAAACGACGGGTAGGACCAATTCAACCAACGACAAGCGAAGTTTTAAAGACTAAACCCTCAAACATAAAAACTGCATATGAAACCTCACTACCTAATTCTCATTCCAATCGTTATCAGCCTTTGTTTACCCACATTGCGGGCCGTGAGTCCGCCGCCGGATGGCGGGTATCCCGGGTTGAATACGGCAGAAGGGCAAAACGCTCTCCTTAGCCTCGACACCAGCACAGGCTTTGCGAACACAGCAGTTGGTTCGTTGTCGCTCCAAAGCAGCGTGGACAGCAGTTTCAACACAAGTGTCGGTGCGGGGACCCTTTCTCTTAACACCGGAAACGAAAATACGGCTGTCGGCGCGGCCGCGCTTTTACTCAACACTACCGGCGACGCTAACACTGCCCTCGGAGTGGACGCCCTTTTGAACAACATAAGCGGTGGGCGCAACACGGCCATCGGTTATGGCACACTACTTGGCAACACCACGGGCAGCGAAAACACAGCCACCGGTTTTGGCGCATTATTCAGTAACACCGAGGGTTCGCTCAACACGGCCAATGGAGATAACGCTCTATTTAGCAACACTACAGGCACCAACAACACGGCCAATGGGCATAACGCGCTATTTAGAAACATCAACGGCGAACTCAACACGGCTACTGGCGCTGACGCGTTGTTTGCCAACGTCGGCGGCAGCTTCAATACCGCCGATGGTAAGTTCGCACTAATTAACAACACCGACGGGGACAGCAACACCGCAGTAGGCCATGCAGCGCTTTTTAACATCACCACCGGCAGCTTGAACACAGCGCTGGGCGAGAATGCCGGGAATAATTTGAGCACCGGCGACAGCAACAATATTGATATCGGCGCCAACGTCGAGGGCGTGGCAGGCGAAAGCAACACCATTCGGATCGGCAATCCAGACATCACCGCTACCATCATCCGTGGAATCAGCGGAGCAACAATCCCAAGTGGCGCCGCGGTGCTGGTAGCGGCAAACGGTCAGCTAGGCACCGTCACGTCCTCAGGACGTTTCAAAGAGGACGTCAAACCTATGGACAAATCCAGCGAAGCGTTGTTTTCACTTAAACCAGTGACCTTCCGATACAAGAAGAAGATTGATCCGGCCGGTACATCGCAGTTTGGCCTCGTAGCCGAAGACGTAGAAAAAGTAAACCCTAATCTCGTGGTTCGGGACGAAAGCGGTAACGTCAGCACAGTGCGCTACGACCAGGTAAACGCGATGTTGCTTAACGAGTTCCTCAAAGAACACGGCAAGGTGCAGGAGTTGGCAGCGACTCTCGTCCAGCAGCAGAATGACTTTCAAGCCAAGCTTGAAAAACAAGAAAAACAAATGGTAGCGCTGGCATCAGATCTTCAAAGAGTGAGCGCTGAGCTCGAGATTTGCAAACCCGCGCCTCAACTGGTCTGCAGTGACCGTTAAACCAAAAACAATCCGGAGTAAGAATATGAAAAGCACAACTTCATTAATCAGGACTTCAACCGCCTTGCCAGGCCGTTTCATTCTCGTCATTCTCGCGCTCGCCGGCTCTATGCTTTTACCCGGAGCATATGCAGTCAATCCGCCGCCCGACGGCGGCTATGCGGGGCTCAATACCGCAGAGGGCCAAAACGCTCTCTTGAATCTCGACACAAGTAAAGGCTTTGCGAACACAGCAGTTGGTGCGCTTTCACTCCAGAGCATCGTGGATAGCGGTTTCAACACAGGTGTGGGTGCGGGGACCCTCTCTCTTAACACGGCAAATGAGAATACGGCCGTCGGTGCCGCCGCGCTCTTGCTAAATACAACGGGCGAAGCTAACACCGCGGTCGGAGTGGACGCTCTTTTGAACAACACGACCGGTGGACCCAATACGGCCATCGGTCATAGCGCACTACTTAGCAACACCGGCGGTGCTCAGAATACTGCCACCGGTTTTCGAGCGCTCGGTAGCAATACCACCGGTAGTTTCAACACAGCGAATGGAGTATTCGCCCTCTCGAGCAACACGGAAGGTGTTTTTAACACAGCTACCGGTCTGAGCGCGCTCTCTCGCAATACCACCGGCAGCACCAACACGGCCGACGGGGCGGAAGCGCTCACCAGTAACACTGAAGGAAACGACAATACAGCAATTGGTGCGTCAGCGCTGAAAGAAAACACGACCGGCAGCAGAAACACGGCTACGGGTCTTAGCGCCCTCTCTGGCAACGATATCGGCAGCGAAAACACGGCCACCGGTGTTGCTGCACTTGAATTCAACCATGGCGACGGCAATACCGCGCTGGGTATCTCTGCACTTGCCAGCATTACCATCGGTAATCTGAACACGGCTGTAGGTGCTCACGCTGGCGACAACTTGGCGGGAGGCGACAGCAATAACATCGATATAGGCGCGAACGTGAACGGTGTCGCTGGCGAGAGTAACACGATCCGGATCGGTAATCCCGATATCACAACTACAATTGTCCGAGGGATTAGCGGGCAAACGATCGCCAGTGGTGCGGCCGTTCTCGTAGCTGGAAATGGACAGCTCGGCACCGCGACATCCTCACGGCGTTTCAAGGAGGGGATCAAGGCGATGGACAAAACCAGCGAAGCTCTCTTTTCACTTAAACCGGTTACCTTCCGTTACAAAAAGGAAATTGATCCCGCAGGTACACAGCAATTCGGACTCATAGCCGAAGACGTGGAGAAAATAAACCCCGACCTGGTAGTGAGGGACGAAAACGGCACCGTCAACACCATCCGCTATGACCAGGTGAACGCGATGTTGCTGAACGAGTTCCTCAAAGAGCACGGCAAAAACGAAGAGCAGGAAGCGACGATCGCGTACTTGCGAAAACAGATTGAAGCGCTGACCGCCGGCCTGCAAAGGGTGAGCGTTCAGCTTGAGCTGAGCAAAGTTGGAGCGCAAAACACGCGTGTGCGGACTGCATCTCTACGGGAAAGGGCCGACGATGAATAGAGCCGGATGCTTGCTCGTTTGCTCGTGACAAACGAGTCGCCGGCAACACATTTCACCGGTACACCTGAGCTAAGACGGTTTGGTAGGTATCGAATTGTTTTGACAAGGGCCGAAAAACTTTCGCATACTCGGCGGCGCTAAGCGGATCTGAATCAGGCGGAGCACTTGTCGACCGCCAGGTTCTTCGCCTCTTCCGGACCCGCGATTTCAAACAATAAATTCAATCGGGGAGGTAAGAGAAAGCAATGAATGCACTGATTCGCATCAAGAAGATAGCTCCTGTTTTCGTGATCGCATTGTCGCTGGCCACGGCTGCCGCAACGACGACTGACGTGATTTTTAGTTTCGAAGAAGACGACGGCGAATACGCCGACACTGATTTAGAAACCGACAACGCTGGAAACATTTTCGGGACCACGGTACTCGGAGGAAAGTTTGGCGGCGGCACAGTCTTTCAACTTAGTCCCACACCTATCGGATGGAATCACGCGGTGCTGTACAGTTTCACCGGTGGCGCCGATGGAGGCGAGCCATATAAGGGCGTCACGATCGATCAACGCGGCAACTTGTACGGCACGGCGGTGACCGGCGGTTCAGGTGGCTGTGAAGGCGGCTGCGGGGTGGTGTACAAACTGACCAACTCCAACCGAGCGTGGAACCAGACAGTCATCTATGCGTTCACAGGCGGTGACGATGGCTCGGGTCCGGGCGCACGAGTCACCCTAGATCGGAGCGGCAACGTGTACGGCATGACTCCAACCGGAGGCACATACGGCGCAGGAACTATCTACAAACTCCATCCGCACGCTGGGAGTTACACGTTTCAGGTGATACACACATTCACCGGCGGTGACGACGGCGCTGCAGGTTCAGCTGGGAGAATGCTTCTGCAGCATGGCCGTCTTTATGGAGCGGCTACCGCAGGCGGTATGTATGGGAGCGGGGTTGTTTTCGAACTTACACCCACCCGAATTGGGGAATGGGATTTCAGAATATTATATTCTTTTCACGGCCAACCCGACGGGAGCTTTCCTTATGGCGGGTTGCTTCGCGCTGGTTCCGGCAAGATCTACGGCACAAGCTATTACGGTGGTGAAAACGGTATCGGCTCTGTTTACGAATTGTCTCCGCGGCTTGTTGGGGAATGGGACGGCAGAGTGATTTATAGCTTTCAGGCCGGAAAGGACGGCAACAGTCCGATTAGCAATCTGGTTTATGACGCAGCCGGCAATCTTTATGGCACTACGAGCGAAGGCGGTTTAGGCATCGGCACAATCTTCAAACTGAGTCCGATTGGCGGCGGTGAGTGGATGGAGAGTGTTGTTCACCCCTTCGCAGGCCCGCCAGATGGTGGCTTTTCCTACAACGGCATGGTCGTCGATCGATTCGGAAATTTCTACGGTGCCACGGTTCACGGCGGTACGGACGACGACGGTTGCGTCTACAAATTCACGCCTTAACGCTGCGCACGCTGTTGCCAAGGTAATCGGCAGCCTCTTGGAAGCTCTCTGCATTGGCGTGGTTTCATCGCGTGCTCGTTGAAATCTTAAAAATATGAATTTGTGATTTTATCTGAAGTGATAATCTACACAGCGGAATGCGACATGAGTCCGCACGCAGTGTTTGAACGGGAACCGATGGGAAAGTAATGGGGAAATACTGTTCACTTGGGCTTTTTTTCTTGGCTCTCTTAATCGCAATTGATCCGGCTTTTGCTCAGAGCGCAGCGGTGATCGAGAAAGATAGAGCCCTCGTCAGAAAATCGCCCGACTCTCGGCGTGCACGGCCGTATCCCTGGAAACCAAATATCGTAACGACCGTTTTTTGGATCGGCGAGCAGCCCGGTGGAAACAATCTCGTCCCGAATCGCACAAGTGCGTGGGATAAACGATGGACAAAAAGCTACGGTGGTTTCGACGATCCGAATCCTGCCCGTCGACGGAATTACATTCCGGCAAAATTTACACCACGGCAGAACCCGTTTTACTGCGCGCTTCCTTACAATGATAAAGCACATACCGGCCATCGTCCGGAAGCGCCGCGTGTTGTTCCATGGTTTCAAGAGGCGTACCTCGGCCCAGCTGTTTCGACTTGCAAAGATCGATGGGTCGCGATCCGCAAAGGCAATCGGATCGCTTATGCGCAGTGGGAGGACGCAGGGCCATTTCGAACGGACCACTGGCAGTACGTGTTTGGCAATGACCGTCCAAAGCCCAACCTGAATAAAGGTGCCGGCCTCGATGTTTCCCCTGCGGTGAGAGACTATCTCGGGCTAAAGCAAACGGACGTCACCGACTGGCGGTTTGTGGACTTTAGCGAAGTGCCGCACGGTCCATGGTCGACTTTGGGAGAGAACAACACGTTTGTTATCAACGCGCGGAAAAAGGATGTGCAGGTCACTGAGCGATCGAATCGAAACGAAGTAGGTGCGATTACTCGATAATCGTTACACAGGCGCATGGGTCGACTCTTACAATTTTGTCCTCTCTGCGCGACGCTTATCATTTTGAGTGGCTGCAGCACTGTGACAGACATGGTCACGTCGAACCTGCCGGAATCTCATTCGGGAAGGCCGTCGATCGTCGTGAGCTTGTGGGCACAGGAAGCCTATCTTTACCGCGCGGGCCAAAGAACGGCGTCATCGAGAATATCCAGTGGGCGCGAAGGCTACCGCACTCCGGTTGGTCGGTTTCAAGTCATTCGTAAGGACCAAGATCATCGCTCAAGTGTTTATGGTGACTACGTTGATGATTCGGCCCGCGTGGTGAAGGCCAACGTCGATATCAGGCGCGATGCCAAACCGCCGCATTCGCACTTTTTGGGCGCCCCGATGCCCTATTTCATCGAGTTCTCGCCGGGTTACGGGTTACACCAAGGGTACCTGCCTGGCGTGCCGGCCTCGCACGGATGCATTAGGATGCCTTATTGGAAAGCGCGCCAGTTTTATAATGCGGCGCACGTTGGTACCGTCGTGACGATCAAATCTTAGAAAGCTTCGGCTGGGGCAGAATATTTTCTGCGGCACGTTTTCGTTGCCGAATCTCAGAGTTCCGTCTCCCATAAGAGGTTATCGCAGCAAACTTGGATGGGGATTTGTAGTCCGGCTCTATACTCGCAATGAACACCCAGCTGCAGGACGGAATCCGGACCGCAGCAAAAAGCCAAGCCTGGTCTCGATGGAGATCCGACGGCGGTTGGCGGGGAATAATCGGTGGGGAACATGAATTAAGGTACGAGACGCGACAATCCGCGGCAGGCAATATCGCAGACCGGCGAAAGGTCCGAGGTCCACGCAATCAGCGAACCGGCTCGCATATAGTTACGTTAGCGTTCTTCGCCTCCGCAGCTGCATTCAACTTAGTGCGGCTGCCCTGGAGGCAAGGCTGATGGAACAAGGACAACACTATCTTCGTTTTGTCGTGTTGCCGTGAATACGTACGTTTGTCCGTGCTGCACGTTCAGCACCGTCGACGTCGGCTGATAGGTTGGCACGGCCGACACTGTCAGCATATGACGCCCCGCCGGCACGAATTCATCGTAGCGGCGTCCCTGCACAAGGTTGGCGGCCGTTCTTCCATCGATCTTAAGATTGAGAGCAAAATTCCATCCAAAGTTCGGGGCCCTCAAAACAATAAGACGTCCACCCGGCTGAGCGACGGCAGTTTCAGCGGAAGAGCCCGGCTCTGCTGGACTCGCGCCAGTTGCAGGAGCAGATACTTCCGATGCAGTGGAAGTGGGCAGTGGCGAGACTTGGTCGATCTCATGTTCGTGCGGCTTTATGGCGTACTTTGCAAAATCGGCAGCGGTTCCATACGGCGAAGTGCTTGCCTCACGCGGTGAAGATTCCGGAGCCGTCGGCATCGGCGCTGCGGCCGGAGTCGGCACGCCGAGCTTCAGCCGTCGATCGGCTAGCTCATATGCCGCACCAGCCGAGGGGCCTATTTCCTGAAGTTTGTGCCAAATTTCATTCGCACGGTCGTGAAGGTGCATGAGATCGTAAGTCTTCGCCAGTTCGGCGAGTACGGCGGCGTTATCCGGTTCGCTGTCCAACGCTTCCTTCAAGCGCTCGATCGCATTTGTCGTGTCACCCCGATCGCGCAGCTCGATGCCTTCTCGCTTCAACTGATCTGCCAGCGACGGCCAGCCTGCAGGAGTCTGTACCGTTGCTTCCACCGGGGACTCCGGTAGGGTCAAAGGACTAGAAGGTGACGGAGAGGGGATAGTCCGCGTCAGCTCGCTATGCCAGCGCGACAGGCCAGCGGATATTGCATCCTTGTGCCACCCAGTCCATAAACCCAACCCAAGGGCAAGCAACACCATCACTGCTATTCCCAATCGTTTCATGACACGCCATAGCAGAGCCGACCGAATGCTAGCGCATCGGAAATTAGATCGACGCCGTGTTTGTCTTTGCGGGGACGGACTTCGTAAACATTCGCTGTTGTCGTCGAGTTCATCACGGTACAGTCTCGGCAAATTTCCGCTTTCGGTTCGGCATGAACCTCACAATCTCGCGCCTGCGAATGGCGATCGCAATAAGGATGGCCGACAAGATCGCTGCCATGCCGATTGCCCAAATCGAAGATTCCGGTCCGTAAGCGCCACCAGTCCACAACGAAGAGCCGGTCAGGGTTCCCTCGACGACTGCCGGGCGCGCGGCGTGCCCCGATATGCGCACACCAAAGATGAAATCTTCTGCAAAATTCCAGCCAAAATGTAAGCCTATTGGCAGCCACAATGTGCGTGTTGCAAAATAAGCGGCGGCCAAGAGAATCCCTGATTCTAGAATGATTGCGACTGACGCGGCCAGCGATGCGTTCGGGTTCAACCCATGTATCGCGCCAAAAGCAATCGCCGAAACGGCAACACCGATCCATGTGCCGAAAGTTTCTTCGGTGACCCGAAAGAGTAATCCGCGAAAAGTCACCTCTTCCCATATTGCCGTTCCCATCGCGAATACCACGGCGGATAACAATCGGTTAGGAAATGCGAGCCGATCATTTTGGTAGTGACCGCCTAGGTATAACATCGCAATGAGTAAGCCAAACCAAACCATGCCAACGAGGATCCCAAGTGGCAGCAACGCGATACGGAAGCGCGAA
>Ga0126381_100006062_pt1 | contig 13351 bp, 9 predicted proteins | sample PanSoiMetPlot_28_FD_96465 | JGI IMG/M metagenome (GOLD analysis project Ga0126381, IMG submission 96465) | Tropical forest soil microbial communities from Panama - MetaG Plot_28 | ecosystem: Environmental > Terrestrial > Soil > Tropical forest > Bulk soil | place: Panama | collected 2016-02-17
AAGAGCCTCTCCATGTCCTCGAGGGAATCGATGGCCACGCCGACTTTGCCGACTTCGCCGAGGGCCAGAGGATGGTCGGAGTCCAGGCCGATTTGCGTGGGGAGGTCGAAAGCCACCGAGAGGCCGGCCTGGCCCTTGCCGAGAAGATAGCGATAGCGCCGGTTGGATTCGACGGCCGTGCCAAAACCGGCGTACTGGCGCATGGTCCAGAAGCGGCCCCGGTACATGGTGGGATAGATGCCGCGTGTGTAGGGAAACTCGCCGGGATAGCCGAGGGCCACGTCGGGATCCCAGGAGCCAAGGCTTTCCTGCGTGTAGAGAGGATCGAGAGGCAAGCCGGAGAGCGTCGCGAATTTTTGTTTGCGCTCGGCGGGGCGCGCGGATTTGGTTTTAGCGTCCGACATGTTCTAGAAATTCGATAAACGGCGCGAACCGCCAGATGCTACAGCTTCCGCGAGTAGCGAAACGAAGTCACCGCAAAAAATACCAGCAAGGCTGCCACGGAGACGGCCAGGGCGACAAGCCAGCGAGAGGTGTCGCGGGTCCAGGCGCGAAACGCGGCATTCAGCCAGCCCAGCGCGAGAATGGCAAAAACCGCGCCCACAACCTCGTGAAAAAGCTGGCGCAGCACGCGCCACAGACGGCGGAAGCCGCCCTGCTGGCGGGAAGCGCTGGCCGCGTTTGCCGTCGTCGACATAAAAGCATCTTAGCGCAAAACCGCCGGCCGAGCCGAAGGCAATCGGGCGACCGAGCCGGGACGCTCGGGTCGGCCCGCGTTGGGGACTGCCCTGTAGACGGTTTGGAGACAACGCCAGGAAGCTCCCTTGTATCCAACCGTGCGTCAGCCTAGAATGGCAGTGGAAGTACGGGAGAGCTCCCCTTGCAACTCGACGATCACCTGAAGAACTTGCTCCGTGAATTGGGACACGCGATCAATGACACGGTGTCCGAGTCCGACCGCATCACCGGCGCAATTGCCGGAGTGCGCGCGCACGGCTACGACATTGTCCTGAAACTGGACGCCACGATCGGGCTCGCCAAGCGCGACGGCACCACGGCGGAAGATTCAAAATTGACCACACAGGACCGGCGCTTTCTCGAATCGCTGCGGATCCAGGTGGACCAGGAATCGCTGGCCGAGGAAGCAGAAAAGAAGCCCGTGGCCCGGCTGACGATGACCCCGCAGGACGTGCGGTTTCTGAAGTCGCTGCGGATTTCGACGGACGACGGCGAATGAAGAATCTTCCGAAAGCCGCCGGCCTTCTGCTGCCAGCAGCAATAATGGCGGCAGCCGTTTTTTGCCCGCCCGCCGCCGCACAGGCTCCGGTAGCACCCATCGTCGTCGATACGGCGGTGCCGATCATCGTCAACGCGGTGAAGCCCAAGCCCAAAGCAAATGGGCTAGCGAAATTTGAAGGCTTCATCATGCACGCGAACATCGCGCAAATCACCGCGCGCGCCAAGGGAAGCGAACTGACCATCCTGACGTTCCCCCTGTCGCAGGACGCCTCGCAAAAAATGCAGCAAATCGTGGACAAGGGCGGCTATCAGTACGGCGACAAAGTGACGATTTATTACAACCCCGAAACGATGCAAGCGATGAAGTTCAAAGGCAAAGCCTCGAAGCCCATTTGATTTCTTGAGGCGGCCCATGTTGCGCCTCCCTGTGGTTGCCGGACGCTTTTATCCCTCCGATCCAAAAGAACTCACTTCTCTCGTTTGTGAATTTTCGCGGCCGGATCCGCGCGAGCCGGCTACTCCAGTAAAAGCGTGTCTCGTGCCCCACGCTGGATACAAGTACTCGGGCGCTGTGGCGGGAGCGGTGTTTGCGCGCGTGGTGTTGCCGCGGAAGATCATTGTTCTTGGCGTGCGACATTATCCGCGGGGCGAATCGGCGGCGATGTTATCGAGCGGCGCGTGGCGGACGCCGCTCGGAGATGCGCCGATCGACGAAGCGCTCGGGGAGGAACTCGGACGAGAATGCCCGCTGCTCTCCGAAGACAGCGTCGCGCACAGCGCGGAGCATTCGATTGAAGTGCAGGTTCCTTTTCTGCAAGTCTTAGCGCCGGGATTTTCGTTTTTGCCCGTGGCGCTCGGAACGGTGCAATTCGAATCGCTGGTCAGCGTGGGCCAGGCCATGGGGCGGGTGCTCCGGAATGCCAAGCAAGACGTATTGCTATTGACGACGTCGGATTTGAATCATTACGAAGACGACGCGACGACACGAGTCAAGGATCAGAAAGCCATCGACCGACTGCTGGGACTCGATCCGCGGGGACTTTACGACACCTGCCGCAACGAGGAGATTTCCATGTGCGGGCTTGGCCCGGCAGTGGCCATGCTGACAGCGTTGCATGAACTGGGCGCAAGGAAATCAGAATTGGTGAAATATGCAACTTCGGCCGATGTCTCGGGCGATCATCGCCAGGTCGTCGGCTACGCAGGAATGATTTTCTCCTAAGAGCGGTAGCTAGTGCCGCGTCGTGAGAAAGCTGGTCGCTCTCTCCGCACAAATGAAGACATTTTTACGGACGGCCGTGCGAGCCACCGGCCGAACTGGCGGCAGAGCTTGAACTGCTGGAGCTCGAGACCGACCCGGAGGAGTGTGAAGAACCGCCACCGGTCGAGCCGGCACCCGAATAATGAGATCCGGACGAATACGATCCAGAAGCGTAGCCGGAATTGTGTCCTCCACCGGAATTCGTCGATCCATACGCCCCGCGATACGAAGCGACAGCTTCGCTGTGAGCGAACGAATGTGTGTAAGCGCCGGAGTGCCCGTCGGCAAAGCTCCCGATCTTGCCATGGGAGTCGATGCCACCCACCGGGACTTCCTTGGATTTTCCGCCCCCAGCCGCAGAGGCAGGGGTGAGGAATTGATGCGACTTGTAGTCGTAGATGATTTGGACGGTGCGCGCGGAGAGCGAGAGAGAACTCCCCGGAAAAGCTTCCTCGAAAAGGTGCGCGTGAATCTCCGGGGCTGACACGTGAAGCGCTGTGTTGCCGGGTCCGCTAGGAACCTCTCGCGGCGGTTTGTTAAGCACGGTGACCTTTTGCCAGGACCCTAAGGCCACGCGCTCGATCCGTTCGCCGGGCCTGGATGGAGGGATGAGCATGCCTTCCTGCAAATTGATGGGGGGTTTGCCTTTCACGTCGTTCGGGTGCGGGGGCACGAAGCCGACCCTATGTCCCACGCGCACCCAAACCGGACGCGGAGCACGCACGATGCACTTCCTGCCGGCGCATCCCGGAGGTGGCTGCCGAGTCAGCACGCGGACGTAGTGACGTCGACTACGAATCCAATAGCCGTTGTCGCAGACAACGGAATACCGATTGAAGCTCGTCGGCGTGTGCTCGATGGCATTCTTCATGGCAAGAAGCTTTTCGAGCTCTTCCGCCGAGTGTGCTACGCGAGTGACGGTGACCGATCGACCGGGATTGCACCATCCGCCGAGGAATTGCCGCCATTGGACGGTCTGCGGCTGGAAGGGGGGGTTGCTTTGGGCTGGCGAGGGCGACTGCGCGTTTGGTGCTCGGGACGGCTCGAGATGCTCTCCGACCGCTTCCGTCTCAGCTGGCTCCCAGCAAGTTCCGTAGGGCTCGCAGTCAAAGAAGCGGCCTTGCTCGTAAAGGTCTACCAAGCCGGGAATTGGAGAAGACAGCCGCGAGGCCCTAAGCGCGGCGGCGGTGACCGTGTTCCTCTGCTCCAGGCGAGTCGAGACCCAGCTGTCCCACTCACTCGCCGCCCGCGTCTGTTCATTTTCAGGGCCGGGAAGCATTTCGTTTGTGCGGTTATAAAGGTAACCGAGCGCCGGGAGTTGAAAGTCTGGCATGGTCAATAGAAAGGCGGCCCTCCCCTGGGCCTCATCTTGTGTCCATCGAGCCGGCGGAGGAATGATTGCGCCATCTCGAAAGAACACGGTCCTGCCCTCGAGCAACTCAAGGTGACGGCCATCGCGCCAAGCGACACGTTGACCCTTCTGGCCCTCGGCGGTGATGGCCGTGGCATCGAGGTAAGCATCTAGGCGGGCGAAGAATTTATCGGTCTCGGAAACCTCCAGCTGGACCGTAGGTGTGTCAATAGCGAAAGATTCCTTGGCGGCTGGTTGCAAAGAAAAGGTCGCGGTGCCGGTAGCCAGGGCCACGCGCGAGAGGATGCGGTCGCCGGGCGCGCTAAGTTCTTTGAATAGCAGCAAGGAGTTTTCCGCCAGGTACACGGTTGAGCCGTTTTCAAAAGCAACTTCTGCGCGGCCGTTGCCTGTGGCGAGGGCTGCGCCCTCGACGACGAGTTCGCCGCCAAGGGCTTCCTGCCAGGGTGTGTTCAGATCCGGGTGGTAGTCTTTGCCGTTCGAAATGCGCACATCCCCCTCGACAAGGGCGATCGAAACCTGACGGTTTTCGCGGCCTTTCGACCCCAGGGCTTGGGGGGCGATCGAAAGCAGCAAGTTCGGAAGAAGAGCGAGAAGAGAAATCCTCGGAGAGACGAATTTCATTGGGCACCTCCGGCGCGGTGTTGGCACCCAGATTTAGGACGCAGTGTTTCCTCTGGCGGTTTCGCTACTCTTGAGCAAAACAAACGACGGTCTGCGACTGGAGTTCAACAAACCGGGACCGGCGCTATAGCTTAGGGCGCATAAGCAAAGCACTCTCAGTGCGGATGACCGCCGCCAGAAGACGCGTGGGGCGCCGGAGCAGGTGCTGGCGCTGGCGCGGAATGCATGGAGCCCCCGCCGATACTCGAACCGCCGGAGGAGCGGGAACCGGAACCGCCCCAGCCTCCCCAAGAGCTGTGCGAGCCACCAACAGAGCTGCGCTCGCCGCCGCCGGCATAGCGCGGCACCGGAGGCGGGGCCACCGTGTTGCGCGCCGTCGCCCGGGGCACGCCTTCGACGTTGTTGCGCCCGTCGCGGCCCGGCGAGGGCACTCTCTGGCGCTCGGCGAGGCTATCTTTTGCATTGCGCGATGCGGAGCTCGGCACGTTATTCGAACTTACGTAACGGTGCTCTTTGGGATCATAGACGATGGAAGACTCTTTGCCCGTAGAGACGATGCGGGCGCCTGAGGCGCTTTCGAGCACGGTTCTCGATACGCGCGCCGGGGCCGTGGAAGCAACCAGGCCATTGCTGAAAGCGTCTTTTGGCGGGGACTTCAGGGTTTGCCATTTCTCTCCGGGCGCGGAAGCGATCACTCGCCGCCCAGCGAGATCGCTCGACCCGGTAGGCGAAAGAATTCCATGCTCCAGGTTCAGCGGAGTCTTGCCCTTAGCGTCCAGCGGATGCATCGGAACGAAGCCGAGCGTGTTGCTGTTGCGGACAAAAACGGCAGTTACCGGACGATAGACCGGGCGCGGCGCACGAACCCTCGGCGGAACGCGGCCGATGGGAACGCCCGGAGAAACACCTGGGTAGTAGCCAAGCAGCAGGGGCGGCGAGTAGAACCAACCTCCGCAGCCGGAGTCGAATAGCCAGCCCCCGTAGTGATAGGGAGCCCAGCCCCAGGGCTGGAAGCTGTCCCAAGTCCAGCCGAATGTGGGGTCCCAAATCCATTGCCCATCGCTAAAGGGCGACCAGCCGTAGCCCACACCGAACGGCCGCCAGCCGTAACCATAGGCTCCGCAATTAAACCAGGAACCGTAGGAATACAGGCTGCCGAATCCCGCGGCGTAATACGGGGAATTGGTGTATTGCATGGTCGCCGTGTTGGCCTTCGAGACCGTGTCGACCTGGCCGGAGACCCAGCGGTCAAATTCGTCTGGCTCGGGGACCCGGCCAACATTCACTGAAGTTAAATCGCCAGCTTTCATGGAAAGCGACTGGCCCTTTTCGAGCCGCGTGGTTTCGTCCTGGTGCAGGACGTTGACGTGGCCGACGATCTGTTCGACGGTCGTGCCGTCGTCAAAATTATCAAGACGGAAGGTCGCGCGCGTGCCGGCCTCTACGCTGAAGTCGCCCCCGGTCACGCTGAAATAATCACCTTCCACCGGATTCACATGGAAGGAGGCGCTACCCTGGCGCAAAACCAGGCGGGTGATGAGAGCGCCGTCTTTCAGCGAAAGATCATAAAACTCAAGAACGGTGTTTTCCTTCAGGAAAGCCAGTGTGCCATTCTCGAACTCGACTTCGGCGCGGCCGTTGTTCGTGGCCAGAACGTAGCCTTCGCGAATGGGCTGGTTCAATTGCGCCGTGCTCCAGTCAGCACGGGAATCCGCCAAAGGGTCACCATGGGTTTTCGTTGCTAAGCGCACGTCCCCGGTGACCACACTGAGCCGGATGATGCGGGCATGGCTAGAGTCAGCGGAAGCGGACGGCACACTAGGGGCGAGCGTCGCGAGGAAAACCAGTAGCAAAAAGCGAAGCAGTCTGCGGAGCGTCATAATGTCACCCCCATCACGGGGACACTGCCAAAGCGTTAGACGGCAGGAGCGCAGGTCCCGTTGCACCCGCGACGCTGCCTAAGGGCATGGTCTCGCCGGGAGCTGGCGGCGTCAAGTGGGACTACAGCCGCATTCGTTTCTTGACACTGCCAAGGCGAAACGCTAGTTTCCCGAGCGGGGGATATCCAGTTCGTCCGCCTGGTGTGCTCAGCTGACCGTCCGGTTTCCTTTGGAAGGGCGCCTAAAACACATTTGAGTTGCTCAGGATTGCGGGGCGGCGAAGTCCCCATTCGCTAGGGGGTGTTATGCGAATCGTTTATCGAGTGTTCCTTGCGGCCATCTTGGTCGTAATTCTTATGGGAAGCGAGGACGCTTTCGGCCAGGGCGGAGCTACGGGAGCCATCAGCGGAAACGTTGCGGATACCAGCGGCGGATCGGTGGCCGGAGCGGAGGTACAAATCATCGATAAACGCACCGAAACGGTCGTGCGAAAGCTGCCCGCGGGCGCGGACGGCTCGTTTGTCGTGCCGCTCCTGCCTCCGGGCACTTACTCGGTGGTGGTGAACAAGTCGGGATTTTCCGAGGCCAAGTCCGATGGCATCGAAGTGCGCGTAACGGAAACCACCAAGGTGACCATCACCTTGAAGCCAGGTGCCGTCAGCGAAAAAGTGGAGATTTCGGCCGAGGTCACGACCGTCGACACCACCAGCGCCACGACCGGAGAGTCGCTCGGCACGGAAACGGTACGCGAGCTCCCCCTGGCCACGCAGAATTACCAACAATTGCTGACGCTTTCGGCCGGTGCGCAGAGTGAACTAAACGCTGCGGCGCAGCTCGGCCGGGGCAGCGTGAAACTGTTCGTGAACGGGCAGCGCGAGGACAACAACAACTACCTAATCGAAGGCATTAGCGCGACGGATTACAACGTGGCGCAAGCGACCTACGTTCCGCTGCCGAATCCCGACGTCATCCAGGAATTCAAGGTCCAGACTTCGCTGTACGACGCGAGCCAGGGAAGGAACGGCGGCGGAAACGTCAACGCCATTTTGAAGTCCGGCACAAAAGAATTGCATGGCGACAGTTACGAGTTCTTTCGGAACGACGTTCTGAACGCCAACGAGTATTTCCTCAACCGGCAGGCACAGCCGCGGCCAGCGGTAAAACAGAACATTTTCGGAGGGAGCCTGGGCGGGCCGGTGGTCAAAGAGAATTATGGCTTTTTCTTCGTGAACTACCAGGGAACCCGGCAGCGCAGCGGGCTCTCGCCGGGAACCTTTATAAGCACCAACATTCCTTATATACCGGCAGCGGACCGCGCTTCGATGACCCAGCTCGAAGCCGATTGCGGCGTGCCTAGCATCGATCCTGTTGTGTTTGCGTTGCTCAATTTCAAACAAAACCAGTTCGGAGGGGGCGCCGGAGGTTACCTGTTCCCGGCACCTGCGAATGTTCCCGCAGGCGCCAAGCTCTGCGACTCTTCGAACCCGGTGCCGTTTGTGATCAGTCGCCCGGGAAAATATAGGGACGATCAGTTCACGAGCAACTGGGACCGCGAATTCCGAGGTGGAACCGACAAGCTTTCCGCGCGATTCTTCTTTTCCAATTCTGAAAGTTTTCTTCCGTTTGGTGCGGGCGACTTGCAGGAATCCCTGGGGAGCACCCTCGCCAGCAGCATCAGTTCAGCGTCGCTGAATTTTCCTTTCGATACTCCGGTTGACGCACGCTTTTTCAACATCACCGAAACGCACCTTTTTTCTCCGACCCTCGTGAATGAACTTCGTTTTGGGTTTGTACACATCCGCGACAACCTCAATAACTTTCCCCCGGTGACGGCGAGTGATTTGGCCATTGACCGGCCCACCAACAATGTCACCAGTTCCATTTATAAATTTGTGCTGGCCAGCTCCGGCTTTGAAATCGGGCCAGCGCCTTTCGCGGACCAGCACCAAACCCAGAACAACTACAACTTCGTGGACACGGTGAGTTGGGTGAAAGGGAAGCACGTGCTTCGCTTCGGCGGCGAATATACGCGGGTGAATCTCGACAAGCTATTTCCTCAAGTTTTCAACGGCGAGCTGTTCTTCACTAACACCACCAATGGCCATACCGATTTCCAGAATTTTCTTTTGGGTTCGCCACAATTCAGTTTTGGCGGCGGGGGTGTCTATAACCACGAGTACCGCACAAACAATTATGCTTTCTTCGGGCAGGATGATTGGAAAATTCGCCGCGACCTGACCCTGAATCTGGGTTTGCGCACAGAGGTCTTTGGCGCTTTCCACGATAATGCCTGCCATATCGGGAACCTCGACCCCAATCTCGCGAACACTGGCCAGTTTCCGTTCCTCTATCCTGCTTGTGTGAAAAACCTGAGTCTCGCGGGCCTGACGGGCAACGCGAACAGCACCACTCTCAACAACAACCACTCCACGGGGCTGGGACCGCGCCTCGGGCTGGCATACGACGTCTTTGGCCGACACACGACCACCATTCGCGCAGGCTACGGCATCTATTACGTACGCGAAGACGTGGGGAGCGTCGACCAGCTTTCCTTCCAGACGCCGTTCTTGCCGGTGGCGTTCGGAGGAGGGCCACCGAACTGTCTTGGCCTCTTTTTCTCCGCGACCCCACCTCCAGCCACAGGTCCGTTAAGTGGCTGCCCGAATCCCAATCCAAACGGCCTGCCCAAAGCCGGAACGCTCGATCCCACTTTTGTTCCTTGCTTGTCGGTACTTGCCGGGTTTGTCGATTCAGCCGGGAATCCCACATCCGATACCTCGCAAAACGCTGTGTACGGACCAACAAGCGGAGCTACCTGCCCGGGCCCGCTTCTGTCCACGAACATTTTCGGGTTACAAGTGCCTCGGCACTTTGTTGTGCCCACCACGCAGCAATGGAACCTGACCGTCCAACGTTCCCTCGGCAGGCAGTGGGTTCTCGAGCTGGGCTATGTCGGAACGCACGCCGTGCATTTGCGCGAGACGCGCGACAGTCTTCAGTCCCTGCGGGCTTCCGCAGCCAACCCGGTGAAGGTTCATAGTCCATTCTGCAATCCCAGTCCTTGCGTTATTACCACCGACACGTTTGGGAATGCGGTTGCGCGGTCACGGGCCCAAGGCATCAACGGCTACGGGGGTTTCCAGCTCTTCGCCGACGACGCCTATTCCCACTACCACTCCTTGCAGACAACGCTTTCACGGCGCTGGGTTGCCGGGTATTTCCTAGCCGCCTACACGTTTTCGAAATCCACCGACGCGACTTCATCGGGAAACACCGCGTTCAACACCGCATTCAACGACGAATCGACGCTCGCGGCTTCGCGCGGACTTTCGGACTTCGACCGCCCGCACCGGTTGAGCGTGAGCTACCGGTACGATCTGCCGTTTTACCCCGATGCGACGGGCCTTAGGGAAAAACTGCTGGGCGGCTGGGCACTCAGCGGCATTACCATCTTCCAGTCCGGCACGCCTTTCTCCGTGACCGATTCCGGTGCTGGCACAGCCTTCCTTGTGGCCGGCTTTACACCCGGGACACTTTCAGGAAGTCTGGTAAGCGGCAGTACGCCTGCGAGTGCGGTGACTACGGGCGACATCCATAAGCGCATCGACGGGTATTTGAGCCCGGCCGCGTTCTCGACGGCGCCATTACTCTATGGGCCAAGCCTGTGCAATCCTAACCAGTCCAATACAAACATTTTGCCGAACGCGAACTACTGCACGACCGACTTTGGGAACCTGGGCAGAAATGTTTTTCGCGGGCCGCATCAGCAGAATTGGGACTTCTCGCTCATCAAGAATCTCAAACTGACGGAGCGGCAGGCACTGCGGTTCACCACGGATTTTTTCAATATTTGGAATCACGCCAACTTTGGTAATCCCACGGTGACGGATGTCGAAACCATCGGAGGAGCTAACAGCCCTTTCGGCAAAATCACGAGTACCGTGGGGACGCCGCGGCTGATTCAGTTTTCGGTCCGCTACGCGTTCTAGGCGACAGGAAATTGTCTTTCCGCTAAGGGCAAGTGCGGCTGCCCGAGGAGTGATACCATCGTTCCCGGATGCGACATATGACCCGCATTGCTTCCCGCGTTTCGCAATTGCATGGCGAAGGTGCGCTGGCGGTGTATTCGCGAGCGAAGGAGCTCGAACGTCTTGGGCGTTCGATCATTCATTTGGAACTGGGGGAGCCGGATTTTCATCCTGCCGCACCGGTGGTGGATGCACTGCGCGCGGCGGTGGCGGCCGGGCGCGACCGCTACTCGGCGACGCGCGGCTTGCCCGCCTTGCGCGAAGCCATTGCTGATTATCTGAAGCACACCCGCCGGCTAGAGGTCGCCTCCGAGCAAGTGCTCGTCGCCCCGGGCTGCAAGATGGCGCTCTCTCTGGCGATGATGGCGCTCCTCGAGCCCGGCGACGAAGTGCTTTATCCCGATCCCGGCTTCCCGATTTATCCCTCCTTCGCGCGGGGCCTGGGTGCGAAGGCCGTGCCTTTCGGTCTCGAGGAGACGAACCAGTTTCAACCGGATTTGGAAGAGATCGCTCGAAAAATCACGCCGCACACCAGCATGATCCTTTTCAATTCTCCGAATAATCCGACAGGCACGGTTTTCAGTTCCACCGCGCTCGAAAGGATTGCAGAGCTGGCCGAGAAACACGATCTGTGGGTGGTCTCGGACGAGATCTATGCGCGCATTCTGTTTGGCGGCGAGTACCAATCCATCTGGGGGCTTCCCGGCATGGCCAAGCGCACGGTCATCATTGATGGCTTTTCAAAGAGTTTCGCGATGACCGGGTGGCGGCTGGGATACGCGGTCGCGCCCGTCGAGGTGATCGACGCGATGGATTTGCTGGTGATGAACACCTTCACGTGCGCTGCGGAATTCACCCAGGTGGCGGCGATCGAAGCGCTCCGCGATTCGACCGGCGCGGTGGAGGCGATGGTCGAGGAGTACCGCAAGCGTCGCGAGCTCTTCGTCGCCGGGCTCAACCGCGTTCCCGGATTTCGTTGCCTGCCGCCCGAAGGCGCGTTCTACGCCTGGGTCAACATGGAAGAGACGGGGCTCTCCGCCGAGCAAGTGCAAGCGGTTTTGCTCGACGAAGGAGGTGTGGCGGGAATTGCGGGCCGAGCGTTTGGCCCCGGGGGAGGAAATTACCTGCGGTTTTCGCTGGTGAGCGCACGGAATCTGCTCGAAGAGGCGCTCGAACGCATCGTCAGGGTGTCGATGCATTGGCGGGCCGCGGTTTCACGGTAGGCGGCGGTGGGAATTCTCAAAAGCGGGTTTTTAACGATGGCCATGCGCAAAGTGATCGGTATCATTGCGATTTTTTCCGCGACGATATGCTCCGCTGCGGCGGCAGAGGCCCAGGCCAAACCGCTTCCGAGCGGCGACGTGGTGAGAACCTATGAGCGCCTGCTCCAGCAGATCGATCGCATCCCCATCTACGATAATCACTCGCACGCCACCTTCCCCGACGACTCCGATATGGACGCCATGGCCGCGCCGCCCGGCGAAAGCTCCGTGGTTCGCTTGCGCGAGGACAACCCCGAATTTGTGGCCGCCGCCAAGGCGCTTTTCGGCTATCCCTACAACGATTTCGCGCCCGAGCATGCCAAATGGCTTATCGACAAAAAGAAAGCGGCGGCGGCTTTGGGCAGTACCGCGTACTGGAACGGCATCCTGGACAAGATGAACATCGAAACGTGCCTCGCCAATCGCGTTGCGCTTGCGCGTTATCTCGATCCCCAGCGTTTCCACTGGGTGTTTTTCGTCGATTCCTTCCTGTTTCCCTTCGACAATCGCGACCAGGCAGCGAAGAACGTCGACATGGCCGTGTACATTCCGCTGCAGGAAAAAGTGCTTCAGCGCTACAGGAAACAAGAAGGCCTCAGCGGCTTGCCGGCGGACCTCGCGGGTTATGAGCATTTCGTGCGCCAAACGCTCGCCGACAACCAGAAAAAGGGCGGCGTGGCGATGAAATTCGAGGCCGCCTATTTCCGGTCCCTTTATTTTGGCGATCCGCCGCGCCCTTCGGCGGAGGCCATTTACGCGAAGTTCCACTCGGGCGGCATTCCCTCGGAGGACGAATACCGGACGTTTCAGGACTACGTTTTTCGCGTGCTGATCGACGAGGCCGGGAAGCTGAGTTTGCCCGTGCATTTTCACAGCGCCGTGGGCATCGGAGATTACTTCAGCCTGACGAGCGGCAATCCGCTCAATCTCGAAAACGTGCTGCGCGATCCACGCTACAAAGACGTGAAGTTCGTGCTGATTCACGGCGGGTACCCGCATACGCTCGAGATGATCTGGCTGACCGCGGCCAAGAATGTGTACACGGACTCTTCCCTAATGGGCTATTACGTTTATCCCTCCGAGCTCAAGAACATTCTCAAGCAGTGGATTTCGTTGTTTCCCGACAAAATCATGTTTGGGTCCGACGCTTTTCCGTTTAACGACGCGGTGGGGGCGGAGGAGACTTTTTGGCTGGCGGCGCGGTCCGCGCGCACGGCGGTGGCTGCCGCGCTGGCCGAACTCGTCGCGGAGGGCGCTTTCACAGAGGCCAGAGCGCTCGAGCTCGCCCGCATGTACCTGCACGACAACGCCAGAAAACTCTACGGAGAGGGAAAATGAGCACTCCGATGCAACCGAAATACATTCCCTGGAAGAGCGTGGAGCATGAGCAGTTGAGTGAGCTCATCGGCCGCGAAATGCTAGTGGGCGACAAAATCATGCTCGCGCGCGTGTTCCTCAAGAAGGGCGCCCATGTGCCGATGCACCATCATCCTAATGAACAGGTCACCTACATCCTCGAAGGTGCCTTGAGGTTCTCGATTGACGGCAAGGAGATCGTCGTGCGCGCCGGCGAAGTCCTGTGCATCCCTTCGAACATGCCCCACGAAGCCTGGGCCATCGAGGATACCCTCGATCTGGACGTCTTCGACCCTCCTCGCGAAGACTGGTTGAGCAAGAACGACGCCTAT
>Ga0126381_100006063_pt1 | contig 13348 bp, 10 predicted proteins | sample PanSoiMetPlot_28_FD_96465 | JGI IMG/M metagenome (GOLD analysis project Ga0126381, IMG submission 96465) | Tropical forest soil microbial communities from Panama - MetaG Plot_28 | ecosystem: Environmental > Terrestrial > Soil > Tropical forest > Bulk soil | place: Panama | collected 2016-02-17
CGTCGTGTTGCCGTCATAGTTGTTCGTGCCGAATCCGAGCTGAATCAGCTTGCCGAGCGTGTAGAACTCTTCCGTCACGAGCTGGCCGGTGCTCAGCACACCGAGCGAATTGGCTCCGTACTTGGCTTGAACGGCCCGGAAGCGATCCGTCATTACGGTGAGTGCTTCGTCCCAATCCACGCGAACCAGCTTGCCGTTCTTGCGCAGCATCGGATACTTGGCCCGATTTTCGGCTTCGATGATATAGTGCTCCGAAAGGCCCTTCGGGCAGAGCTTGCCACGGTTGACCGGGTGCGATGCCAGAGGACGCGATGCAACGGCACGGCCGTCTTTCACGCCGATTTCAATGCCGCATCCGACGGAGCAATAGCCGCACGTAGTGGGCACCCAACGATCCGCCATCTTGCTTGCCGATGTATAGCCGGTCTTTTCGCTGCGCGCGTAAGCGTACTCTTCGCTAAGGTTGTCGAGTCCGATTGTACGTTTCCAGTTCATGCGGCCCACCTTTCGCCTGACGTGAACGCTGCCGCGATATTCTTCGGCACTACCGAGACGAAGAAGAGATAACGCCCGAGCCACTCTCCGCCCAGCGCTGCGATGAAGGCGATCGCCAAAGGCCAGCCGTGGCGCGCGACCCACGACATCAGCACTCCGGCGGCGACCAGAATTCCCAACCGCGTCAGGAACAGATTCTTGAAACGTCCTGACAGGAGCAACGAGGAAGCACGCAGTTCAAATACTTCAGATCGCGAGAGCCAGAAGAACTTGAGCAATTGCGTAATCAACTGCCCTGCTCCGCCCGCTACGCCAGCGACGCGCAGCCACGTTGGGCCTCCGCCGTTCAGCATTTCGACGAATAAGGGTCCCAGCAGCAGGCCCGTGAAATAGAACTCCGCTAACGTATAACCGCTGAACCACGCCGGGCGAGCCCGAACCAGGTAAATGCGCGCCGAGCTTGTCACACCCGCAATTCCCGCCAACAGCGTGAACACACCCGCGACCCCACGCATCGGCAGATTGAACCAGAGCATCGCCGCAAAAGCGTTAGCTGCCCCGGCGAAGAGCGAAAGCGTGAGAACTTCGCGGCTCAACCAGGAACGCCGCAGTCCTTTCAAAGCTCGCCACGCATAAACAGGGCGCCCGAGGTGTAGCGTCGACGCTCCCAAACTCATCCCGGCGAGCGCCAGCGATCCGATCGCGGCAATCGCTAAACTCTGTCCTTGTCCGAACCAATCCAGCAGCCACAGTGCTCCGAACGCCGCGACGGAAAGCTGTGTGAGAACCAGCATGAACACCAGCGGCCAATGCGGATGTTCCGGCTCAACGCGTTGGAGATCTACACGGCCTGTGTCGGGCAATAAATTATCCGGAAGTGTTACGCGCGTCGTCGAAATACTGTCGTCCGCCGAAGGCAGCCCGGGCGCATTCGCCGCGAGGTAATCCCGCCGCCAATCGGCAATATTCACGATCTCAATCGCGATGGCGCCTTCGGGACACGCCGACACACACGCCGGAGCCATCCCGTCGCTCAAGCGGTTGTGGCACATGTCGCACTTGCCGACTACTCCGCGATCCGGGTTGTACTGCGGAACGCCGTAGGAACAGTTCCAAGTGCAGTACTGGCAGCCGATACAGGCATCGGCGCTGTGTACGACGACGCCGGTCTTCGCATCTTTTGTATATGCCTCAACGGGACAACCGATCAGACAGGAGGGCTCCAGACAATGGTTGCAGCCCATCGAAAGATGGAACCGTTGAGCGTAAGGATAGAAACCGCCTTCGACCTCGCCGACCCGACGCCAGTTCAGCGCGGCCGGGTTTCCGTTCTGTTCATTGCAGGCTACAACGCAGCACTTGCAGCCAATGCACTTCGTCATGTCGAAGTGAAAACGATATTGCTCCCCTGCTTCGAGCGGCCTTCCCGGTATAAGCCGTACAGGTTCCGTGGAGATCTGTACGAGCGCACGTGGACCCATTGAAAGCAGGGTGCTTTCCATAAGAGGCAGGTCTAAAGACACATATCCTGTGTGCGCCACGAAATGGCTCCTTTGGTCATTCGAGAAAAACGATCCGATCGCACACAAGGCGCGGAACGGTTTCCAGATCTAAAAGAAGCAGCTCAGCAGTGAGCTATAGGTGGGAACGCGACAGGGTCCCGGGTTTCGTTACGAAAACGATTGGCCCCGGAAAACCCGTTTGTTTCGCAGTCGAGCTAAGAGTAGTTTACCAAGGGTCCCGAAATTTTGAAAGCCGAAAAGTACAGTAATTTTTTATAGACTCCATCACGACAAATGTAATCATGAACCCTAGGGAGCCTTTAATGCCAGGTTTAAAAGGAAAAAACGTCCTCGTCACCGGTGCGACATCAGGAATTGGACAGGCAATCGCCGTCCGTTTCGCCAAGGAAGGCGCGAACGTAGCGGTGAACTACTACGGGGATGTGAAGGAAGCACAGGGAACCCTCACCCTCGCTCGCCAGGCGCGCGCTAGTGGTGACTGCGGAAAAGACTTCCCTGTACAAGGCGACGTTTCCAGGGAAGACCAAGTTAAGGCGATGTTTGCCAAAACAATCCAGGAATTCGGTTCCCTGGACGTACTCATTAACAACGCCGGAATCCAAAAGGAAGCGCCTAGCCATGAGCTTGAAGCCGCCGACTTCGACCGAGTCCTCGCCGTAAACCTTCGCGGCGCATTTCTCTGCGCAAAGGAAGCCATTCGCCACTTCCTCGCTCGCGGGCGCGGCGGCGTAATCCTGAACGATTCCAGCGTGCACCAAATCATCCCCAAGCCGACATATCTTTCTTACTCCCTGAGCAAAGGTGGAATGGGCAATCTGACGCGAACGCTTGCGCTCGAATATGCGGGGCAAGGCATTCGAGTTAACGCCGTCGGCCCCGGCGCCGTCATCACTCCCATCAACGAAGCCTGGATCAACGATACTAACGCGAAAGCCGAGGTCGAACGCCACATCCCCCTGGGTCGAGCCGCTAGGGCCGACGAGATCGCATCGGTCTTTGCGTTTCTAGCATCAGACGATGCGTCTTATATTACAGGCCAGACGATTTACGCATGCGGGGGACTAACGCTCTACCCCGAATTCCGCGATTCGTGGTCCTCCTAAAACAAATGCATCGGGAGAACGGACTCTACTATTGACAATTCGGTCTCATAAAAATCGAACGCGCGATAGGTTGAAACTTCCCTCCTCTCCCTGATACGATTGGCCTCCGTGACGAGGCTCTTCATCGTATTTGGGTTTTCTCTTGCGATAAGCGCGCAACAGTCCGCATTCAAGCCTCCGCGAACCGCGGATGGCCATCCCGACATGCAGGGAATCTGGCGGAACCTGCAGCTTTCGGCCGCATTCAACGTGGAAGCCCACGAAGAGACTTACGGCGCCCCGGCCGGACTTTCGGTGATTGTCGATCCTCCGGACGGCAAGCTTCCTTATTTACCGGCCGCACGCGAAAAAGCCAAAGATAATTGGGAGCATCGCGGTCGCGATCCTGTGGGCCATTGCCATATGCATGGAGTGCCGCGCGTGATGGTTCCTCCCTTCCCGTTCCGTATTATTCAGGATCGCGACTACGTTGTCATGCTGCATGAGACGGAGCACAGCCTGCGTATTATTCCGATGGACGGCCGACCACATTTGAAGGATTATTCGTCGTGGGATGGGGATTCGCGAGGCCATTGGGAGGGTGACACGCTGGTAATCGACGTGACCGGGCTGAACGGGAAGACATGGCTCGATCAGGCAGGGAATTTTGTCGACGAGAACGAGCATGTAGTGGAACGGCTGACCATGACAGGGCCGAATACGATTCAGTACGAGGCGCGTGTCGAAGATCCGACGGCTTATTCGAAGCCCTGGACGATGCGGGTCACGCTTGGACGGCAGCCCAAGAAGACGGAGTTGATCGAATACGACTGTATTGAAGGGGAGAGGGATGTCGTCCACTATCCGAAGTGATGTGGAGCAGGATGGCGCACTGCGGCGCGTTGGCAACCTGCCCGCTTGGGGTGTGCGAGCCCTATTGAGAAGGCGGATTACCAATCCGCCGCAGGCTGCCAGCCTGCACTACATCGCTCTCCTTATGTTCATGGCCGCAACACTTTGTGGGCAGCAGCCGGATCTTCGAGGGATTTGGAAGGCTCCGCCTGCGGCGAACGAGAATGTTGAGTCCGTTGCAGGGAAGATCGCGTACGTTCCCGCTGCTCTTGCCAAGAAGCACGCGAATCGGCCGGATGGCGATCCTGAACACAGGTGCCTTCAACCCGGGATCCCGCGGGCGAACTACTCCTCTCCGTTCCAGATATTTCAAACTCCAGACGCCGTCTACATCGTTTACCAGGATGTCCACTCCTATCGTGTGATCCCTCTGGACGGGCGTCCTCACGAGGACGGCATTCCGCTCGCGATGGGCGATTCCCGCGGGCGCTGGGAAGGAAACACGCTTGTGGTGGATGTGATTAGCCTCACAGGAGAGACGTGGCTCGATAAGGCGGGAAACTATCACAGCGATGCGGCTCATGTTGTCGAACGCTATACGCGAAAAGATCAGTCGACGCTTCAATATGAATCGTCGATCGAAGATCCAAAAGTTTTTCAGAAGCCGGTGAAGATCAACATGACCTTGCAACTCGATTCGAAAGGGCAGATTCTCGAAGACGAGTGCGTGGAAGACGCGAAGGGTTCAAGGCATCACGTGTCACCTTTCAAGAAATAAAGGAGGCTCCATGGTTGTGAATCGACTGGTGTGGATCGCCCTCGCGGCCGCGGCCGTACATGGGCAACCGAGTTATGCCCCGCCCAATGATTTGCCCAATCCCTATTCGAAGGGCATGAGCTTCGCCTCGCTGCCCGACGGGCGCAAGTGGGGCTCGACTGCGGGTGTCGATATTGGGCCGGACGGACACATCTGGGCTTATGACCGGTGCGCTGCAAATGCGTGCACGACCTCCGATCTCGATCCTGTCATCGAGTTCGATCCTTCGGGTAAGACCCTTCATCACTTCGGCAAGGGATTGTTCGTCCAGCCACACGGGTTCTTCGTCGACAAGGACTCGAACGTGTGGGTGACGGATGCGCAAGCCTCCGGCAATAAGGGCTTCACCGTAGTGAAGTTCAACCGTGACGGCAAGGTTTTGATGACGATCGGCAAGCCCGGCGTTGCGGGCCTGGGTCCGGACACATTAACCGAACCGACAGACGTGCTTGTGGCGCCCAACGGAACGATCTTCATTTCGGTAGGACATTCGCAGCGCTACGGCGACGCGCGCATATTGAAATATTCCAAAGACGGAAAATTTATTAGCGCGTGGGGAACGGCGGGGGCAGGTCCGGGGCAATTCGTGGGACCGCACAGCCTCGCGATGGATTCCAAAGGTCGGTTGTTCGTCGCCGACCGCACGAACAATCGGATCGAGATCTTCGATAAGGACGGGAAGTTCCTGGCCGAGTGGAAGCAGTTTGGGCGTCCCAGCGGGCTGTATATCGACAAGAAGGACATGCTCTACGTTACGGATTCCGAGTCGAATGAGACGCAGGGCAATTATGGATACAATCCGGGCTGCAAGCGTGGGATTCGGATCGGTAGTGCAAAGACCGGGAAAGTGATGTATTACATTCCAGACCCGGATCCGAAAGGCGCGACGAGCACATCGGAAGGCGTCGCGGCGGATAAGTACGGGAACGTGTACGGGGCGGAGGTGGGTCCCCGGGATCTCAAGAAGTATACAAAAAGTAGTACAATACCTACCGCTCGACAGGTTGCAGCAAGCAGGTAATGAAGGGGGAATCATGAAGCTCAGAATGCGCGTAGCAGTCGGTTTTGTGGCGGTCCTGATAGTGCTGTGGGCAGCGGCGGCGATGCTCGATAAGCGAGCGTCTGTCGATGCCGCAACAGTGCAGGCGCCAAAATTCGAAGTCGACCCGATGTGGCCTAAACCCCTCCCAAACCACTGGGTGATCGGCAACACCATTGGTGTTTCGGTGGACGCGCAGGATCATGTGTGGATCATTCACCGCGCGGGCTCGCTCGAGGCGAAGGAGATTTATGCGCAGGCCAATCCGCCTGGCGCCGAGTGCTGCCTTCCTGCTCCTCCGATTCTCGAATTCGATCAAGCTGGGAACCTGATCGGGCATTGGGGAGGCCAGGACGGTCCGGGGTATGTGTGGCCCGCGTCGAATCATGGCATCACAGTCGACTTCAAGGGAAACGTGTGGATCGGTGGAAACGGCCGAACGGCTGCTGCTACAGGGCCGGAAGAAGCTGGAAGCGCCGCTGGGGCTGCTGCGCAAGCCAAGCAGGTCCAGGCGAAAGCTAAAGCGGCTCCGGGAGGGCCACCGCATTATCACGACAGCATGGTGCTGAAGTTCACACAAGACGGAAAGTTCCTGATGGCGATCGGGAAGGCGGGCGCAAGCGAAGGCTCCAATGACGTGGAGAACCTCGGGCTCCCGGCGAAGACATTTGTCGATCCCAAGACCAATGAGCTTTACGTTGCGGATGGCTACGGAAACAAGCGTGTGATCGTATTCGACGCCGAGACCGGAAAGTACAAACGGCATTGGGGCGCTTACGGCAACAAGCCGGAAGACAAGAACCTGGGTCCCTATAAGCCGGACGCTCCGGTGGCGCAGCAGTTCCGCAACCCGGTGCATTGCTCCGAGCTTTCGCACGACGGATTGCTCTACGTTTGCGATCGTGTGAACGATCGCATTCAGGTGTTTAAACCGGATGGGACATTCGTCAAGGAAGTCTTCATCGCGAAGAACACTTTGGGCGATGGCTCGGTCTGGGACATAGCATTTTCAAAGGACCCTCAGCAGAAGTACATGTATCTAGCCGACGGCGCGAACGAGAAGATCTATGTCATGGATCGCGAGTCGATGGAAATCCTGACGAGCTTCGGCGACGGTGGACGACAACCGGGGCAGTTCTATGCGGTGCATAGCATCGCTACGGATTCCAAGGGGAACATCTACACGACCGAGACGTATCGCGGGCAGCGAGTGCAGAGGTTTGTTTACAAGGGGCTCGCGCCGGTGGCGAAGAAGGACCAGGGGGTCGTCTGGCCTAAGAAGAGCTAATGCGGCGGCAGAACTAGATTAAGCGGTGCTCGCGGGCTTCCGGACGAGCCGTACGATTCCAATTACGAGACCTGCCAACAATCCGGCGATAAGTCCCTCCGGCACGATCCATGACGGATGGCCGCTCGACGTTTTTGGCAGGCTGGACGGATCGATAACTACCATTCGTATCGCTTCACCTGGCCTGCTTCGAAAGTTTTCCTCGATGAATCCGGCTACCAAGTCTTGATTTACGCTTTGCGCCGCAACAGGACTGTCTGACACATAGTTCACTGCGAAAGCGACAAGTTCACCTTTCGTGGATCGCATCGGTTGCAGTTGGACGCTATTTCTCATTCGCTCGACGAGTTCCTCATTCGGCTTACCGGGGCGGTCAGTTTGAAACAGACCACGGTTCGAGATGATCTTGGTCAAAGCCTCCCGGCTGAGGACGCGTTGCGACAAGCTCAGTATGGAGAAGGGCCCGTTTTCAGTTTTGGATATATCGATCCCGATGACCGCGTTCGATACATAGTGTTTGGGAATGAATAGCGAGACGCCATAAGCGAGCAACGCTCCAATTGCAGTCGCAACGGTGACTGTCCTCAGGAAATTCCACGTACGAATTTGCATGACAAACGCTCCTTTCAGCACGTCGAGCGAAGTCCTCCATCCCGACGGAGCGTCATCGAGAAGCGCGCTGAATTCCGCTCCATAGCGTTTTCGCCAAGGGGCCGGATAGAGCCTCGCAAGGAGGCTGGGAAGGCTCGGCATGAGTTTATTACGTTTTACGTATATATCGTAAAACGTAATATCTTGTGCGTCAATAGGGTTGCCGTCAGCGGGAAATTGCGCTTGGGTCGCCGGTCGCCGGAGGAGCGTGATCTTCCTTCGCCGGAGCGCCAAGTAGCTCTGTGAATACCGGTTTCAATGCGTCGGCCCATATCTGATAGCCCTTTAACTCGGGATGGAGCTTGTCTTTCGCGTTCATCATGCCGTCGACTAGCTTCCCATCGTGATTTGCGAGCTTCGCGTTCACATCCAGGAAGCGGACCTGCCTGCCATCAGAGAGCTTCGCCAGACTTGTATTGGTCTTTTCGATCTCGCGTTGATACTCCATCTTGTCGTTACGGGGGAAGATCGCTGTCAGGACGATCGTCGCGCTCGGAGCCTTCTCCCTCATCGTGTTTACGATCGCCTCGACACCGCGCGTCACATCCTCCGCGGTCGCGCCGTTACCAATGTTGTTCGTGCCAGCCAGCAGCACGATTACCTTGGGATTTACGCCATCCAACTCGCCGTTTTTGAGCCGCCATAGGATGTTTTGCGTGGTGTCCGCGCCCCAGCCGAAGTCTGCGGCGTTCCATCCAGTGAAGTTTTTATTCCAGTTGGCGAGCAGGTTGGGATAGTCGGTTGCGCCCCAGCGCCTGGTGATCGAATCACCTTCGAAGTAGACGTCAATCTGGCCCTTGGTCTTCTTCTCGAGCAGTTGAGCGTGCGCGATGTTCGAGTTCTTATCCGTACGAACCAGAGCATTGTCGGCAGGACCCGTGTGATGGAGAAAACGGTCGGCCCAGGGAATGAAATATTTCCAGTTCGGTCCGTCGGTGTGTCCGCCATCGTGCTGACGCCACGCGAGCTGGCCATCGAGAATGCTCACGTTTACTGCGGGCATCTTCTCTTTGGTGTAGTCATCCGAAACGCTAAGGTCCTTCGCGCCGAGCAGGCGGAATACAGGCTGAGACGCGACCGCGGCCATGTAGCTTCCTTGATGATCGAGCCACTTCGCATCACCCTTTTCCGGAACTCCATAGCTCACGAACGTGAGTCGTGGTGCGCACAATGCGATCAGTTCGTGGGCGTCCACGGGCAGGTCTCCTGGACTCATGCTGCCGAACGTCGCGTCCGAGGCGCCGTACTTCAGGAAATTACCCGCCATCCAATGGTATTCACCGGAGCCGGTGAGGTTCTCAACGGCCTCGCCCCAGTTGCGCCGATGCAGCTTCGCGCCACCTTCGCCAGAGGAGCCGATGAGCACGACGGCGAAACGCTGATCGAACGCCATCGTGACGAGCGCGGCCTTGCCATAACGCGAGACGCCCTCAATGCCGACCTTCTTCGCGTCGATGTCTTTATCGGTTTCGAGGTAGTCCAGTCCTCGCGATGCTCCCCAGGCCCAAGCTCGCAAGGAACCCCAATCGTCGGGCTTGCGCGGCTGCCCCTTGTTGACCAGACCGATGATGCCCTTCGTCAAACCGGCGCCGTTATCGGCTTGAACGCTCGTGGGATTGATTCCGACGTATCCCCATCCATCGGCGATCAGCTGTTCGGTAGCCGGCGGATCGGAGGGTGCTTGAGCCGCCGCACCTTTGGGAAGTCCGCCACGGCCCGGAAGCGGCGCTCCGGGCATCCTCGCGCCTCCGAACATCATCATTGCGGGAACGGGCTTCGTCGCATTGGCGGGGGTTACCACTACCATTTCGATGTCGACGCTGATTTCCGGGAAGACGGAGTTGTCCGCATGACCGACCAGCAGCTTCGCGTTCACCGGTTGCGAGCCTACCTTGGCCGAAGCCGTCTCCTTCACCGTCCAGGTGATCTTGGGTGCGTTTTTGGGCACGCGGCCAAGGACTTCGCGTTCGAAGTCCTCTATGATTTCAGGACGGCGCTGTTTCCACCACATATCGGCGGTCGTTACCTTCTGTCCGTTCTTGAGCGTCAGAACATCAGGTAGCTTCGGATACGGATTCGCGGTCGCCTCATCGTAGTTGGCGTGATTCGGCGCTGTTTCAGTTCCGCTTGGACCGGGGCGCAGAGCTTTGATGCCGAGCTGCTGCATCATGTTCTGGTGGTCCTGAGCCGTTTTCTCTTGCTGTTCTCTTTGAGCCTGCTGTCTTTGAGCCAAGGCTTCTGGTGTCTGGGCTTGCTGCTGACCGAATAACGTGGCGGCAGCCGTAATGGTGAAAAGAATTTGTTTGTTGGTCATACAAACTCCCTATTGAGCATAGAATGATTCTGTGCGCTTGCCAAATGCCCTGTTTCTCGCGCTGATGACATCCGCGTTCGTTTGCGGCCAGGAATTAACGTTCACGCCCTTTCACGCGAGCGGCATCTATGCCTTGGGCGAGAAGGCTGGCTGGACGGTTACGGGTCCCGCTGTCAGCAATACCTACATCATCAAAAAGAACAATTTCGATGTACTACAGGCCGGTGTGCTGGACCTCACTTCAGGCTCGACTACGATTGAAATGACGCTCAATGAGCCAGCGATGGTCTATGTACAAGTTGGTGTCAAGCCCACTGTTTCGCTCGGGGCTGCGGTCGAACCGCGCAAGTTGGCGCCCGCGGCGCCGCGTCCCGCGGACTTCGATGCTTTTTGGGATGGCAAGCTCACGGAACTGGCCAAAGTGCCTATCAATCCGGTTCTGACGCCTACCGAAACCAATAAGCAGGGTGTTGAGTTTTACACCGTTCAGTTGGATAGTGTGGGTTCGCATGTACAAGGCTATTTGGCGAAGCCCCAGCGCGAAGGGAAATTTCCCGCGCTTGTGATCTATCAATATGCCGGCGTCTATGCGTTGCAACCGAACACGGTGACGGATCGAGCGGCGGAAGGCTGGCTTGCATTTGACGTCGATTCGCACGATCTTCCCCCGAGCCAAGGCGCCGGAGTTCCGAACAACTACCAAACCATCGGCAACACAGACCGCGAGACATCATACTTTCTCAACATGTATCTGCGCGACTCACGTGCGATCGACTATATTTCGAGCCGGCCGGATTGGGACGGCAAGACCATCGTCATCATGGGCACGAGCATGGGAGGTCAGCAGAGCTTGGTCACAGCCGGTTTGCAGCCAAAGGTTACGGCGGTGATTGTCAATGAGCCCTCGGGATCAGATTCAAATGGAGAACTGCACGGTCGCAAGACTGGTTATCCGAATTGGGCTGTTGCGAACCCAAGGGTTGCGGAGACGGCTCTGTATTTCGATACTGTAAACTTCGCCTCTCGCATCAAGGCGCCGATCTTAGGGGCGATGGGATTCATCGATACAATCGCACCTCCCGTCGGGATTTGGACCGCGCTGAATCAATCGCAAGGGTATGTAGAGCCCGTACCGATGATCGAATCCGACCACAACAACATCACTCCTCAGAAACAAGGAGCGTACAATTCGCGTTCGAAGGAAGTGCTCGACCTAATTTTGAACGAAGGCGGGTTCAAATGAAGACAGTTCGAATGAAGACAGTTGACACCCAATGAGGATTTCGATACTCTACCTACCGGGCGATAGGTGAATGGAGGCCCACCGAATGACCACTCCGAAACTCGTATTCGCGTTGACTGCGTTGTCTACGCTTGTCATAGGCGCTGAACTTAGCTCCAAACCGCCAACGTTCGCCAAAGAGATCGCGCCCATCTTCCAGGAAAAATGCCAGAACTGCCACCGAGCCGGCGCAATGGCGCCGATGTCACTGGTGACTTATGAAGAAGTGCGTCCGTGGGCGAAGGCGATCAAGCAGCGTGTGGCGACGCGGCAGATGCCGCCTTGGCACATGGACCCGACGGTTGGCATTCAGCAGTTCGCGAATGACATGTCCTTGACGAACGACCAGATTTCGGTGATCTCGCGCTGGGTGGATGCGGGCGCACCGATGGGTGACGCCAAAGACATGCCCGCCGCAAAGGTATGGCCGAAGGACGATGGCTGGAAGCTTTCCGCCCAGTTCGGAGCGCCGGATCTCGTGATTTCATCCGACCCTTACACGATGCCGGCCAAAGGGCAGGACGTGTGGTTTAAGCCTCTGACGCAGATACCGATTACCGAGCCTCGCTGGGTTCGGGCCGTTGAAATCCGTCCCGGCACTGCGGCGGGACGCAAGATTACGCATCACGCACTGGCATATCTTCAACAGGAGGAGCCAGGGACAAATACGGGCATTCAAACTCAGGGTCTGTTGATGGAGTGGGCGGTCAATAAGAATTACGACATCTACCGTCCCAATACCGGCAAACTGGTCGTCCCCGGCGCGCGCATCTGGTGGGAGATGCACTATCACGCCGTGGGCGAAGAGATTCGCGATCATGTGGAACTCGCGGTATATCTTTATCCCAAAGGGCAGGAGCCGAAATATCGCACGTATTTGACGGCATTCCCAGCCACTCCCGGCAATGCGGGTTTCGGACGGCTCGATATTCCGCCGAACACTGTCGCGGAAACTGAAGGCTATACAGCATTACGAGCCGCAGCGAGGCTTGAAAACTTTCAGCCGCATATGCATCTTCGCGGGAAGGCGATGTTGCTTGAAGCGATTCTTCCAGATGGGACGAAGCGCACAATCAGCTACGTCGATCATTTCAACTTCAACTGGATGACGAACTATATCTATGCGGACGATGCTGCTCCCGTTCTACCCAAGGGAACGATGATCCACGTGGTCGCATGGCACGACAATACGTCGAACAACAAGAACAATCCCGATCCGGAGCAGTGGGTCGGCTGGGGCGATCGTACCGTGGATGAAATGGCGCACGCATGGGTCAATGTCACCTACATCAGCGACGAAGACTACGCCGAGTGGCTCTCAAAGCACGCTCCAGCTCGTCCCGCTACTACGGCGGAAAATCGCGGAGCGAATTAATGCGTTTGGCGATCGCGGAGTTTGCACTGTGCGTCATCGTCGTAAGTATCGGCGTCGTTAATTTCAGCTTCGCCCAGCAGCAGATTCGCCTCGAGCCTCCACACGATTCTGGTCAGAGCATTACAGCCGCCTACGAAGGCTGGTTCTCGAACTCGGACGGGACGTTCAGCATTCTGTTTGGCTACTATAACCGGAACAACAAGCAGGAATTGGATATTCCGATTGGTCCGGAGAATCGAATCGAGCCGGGAGGCCCGGATCGGGGCCAGCCGACGCACTTCCTTACAGGGAGACAGTGGGGAGTGTTCACTGTCACGGTTCCGAAAGACTTCGGCGCAACGACGAAGCTCACTTGGACAATCGCCGCAAACGGCTCGGCCACGCAGGTTCCGGCGAAGCTTGATCCGCTGTGGGAACTCCAGCCGTTCAAAGACGCAACCGGAAATACGCCGCCATATATCGGGTTCGCCGATAAGGGACCGTTCGTGAACGGACCGAAGGGCCAAACAGAGAATCTCACCGCGACGGCGGGGCAGCCCACACCGCTCAGTCTCTGGATCGCCGATGACGCGAACGTAATCCCGGGGGCGACTCGGCCGAAAACACCAGCGGTCACTCTAGCGCTGAGCA
>Ga0126381_100006064_pt1 | contig 13348 bp, 17 predicted proteins | sample PanSoiMetPlot_28_FD_96465 | JGI IMG/M metagenome (GOLD analysis project Ga0126381, IMG submission 96465) | Tropical forest soil microbial communities from Panama - MetaG Plot_28 | ecosystem: Environmental > Terrestrial > Soil > Tropical forest > Bulk soil | place: Panama | collected 2016-02-17
CGACTGCGGCATGCTTACATTCAAGGATGAGGACTTGCGAACAAAGCTGACGGAGCAGACGGGCAATTCGGCCGTCGCGCCCGGACATTTTCACGCATTTTCTGATTTGGAAGAAAACGTCCGCCGGCAAATCCACAAGATTCAGAGCCACCCGTGGATTCCGCGAAGCATTCCGATTCGCGGGTTCATTTACGATGTCAAGACAGGAAAGCTGGAGGAAGTGTCGGTGAAGCGCGCGGTAGGAGCCGACTAAGAAGGCAGAAGTCGCCTCCGCGGGAGTGAGCCGCTGCGAATTGCATGGTGGGGCTCGAAGCCTGCCCGTTCTCTTCTCCGATATCGTAAATGGTGCATATGTTGGGATGATTCAGTGCAGAAGCGGCTTTAGCCTCGCGCTTGAAGCGTTCGAGTGATTGCGCGTCGCGCGCTACATCTGCTGGAAGAGATTTGAGGGCGACAGCGCGGTCAAGCCGGGTATCTTGGGCCTTATAGACGACACCCATACCCCCGCCACCAAGTTTCTCAATGATGCGGTAGTGGGAAATCGTCTGGCCAATCATGGCTGGGAAGCCGCTTGGCAGCGCATGTTAAGTCGCGTTCAGGAGCAAGTCAACGAGAGAGAATGTTATGTAATGTTTCAGTTTGAGTACGAGGAGTGAAGAATGAGCAAGCCAGAGCATAGTCGTGTAATCAGTCTTGCCGAGGCTCAAGCGGGCATCCCCACAGGCGAGCGCTCAGTCCGCGTTTGGCAGCGTGGCCCCCTCGATGTCGCGTTCGCCCTCCCTGTGCCACCGAAGGAACAAACGCCGCACACACAAGACGAGATTTACGTCATCGTCCGCGGGCGAGGTGTGCTTATGCATGACGGCAAGCGGGACCCGTTTGAGTCGGGTGACATCCTATTCGTGGCTGCGGGGATTGAGCATCAAGTTCAGGAGGTTACCGAGGACCTCGCCCTGTGGCGCGTGTTTTACGGCCCACTTGGTGGCGAGGTCCCGGCTTAAGGCGTCGCGCCAGCCGCCGGATTGCCCGGGTTCGGCTGCTCTACCCGTGACGGAGTTACCCTACGACTATGCCGCAGCGACGCTCAATACCCTCCACAAGCTCCTGAAGCGCCTTGGCGACTTCTGGCGTCTTTGGGCGGTTGGGGTATTTCCACGCGCAAAAGCCGAGTTTTGGGTCTGGCGCTAGAAGCTCCACCAATTCCTTGCCGCGCTTTCGCTCGGCAGTCGTCATCGCACTCCACAGATATAAGCGGACTGAGCCGTCCGTCAGCTCCTCAACGATGTTCGGGCTCCATCCCCTCGTGATTGCCGCGAACAAATCTCGCGGGGATTTTGCTGTGGCTTTGCGTGACTCCAGCAACTTCTTGACGCTACGTCCTTTCTTCATCGGTTTCGCTCCGCTCCGGCTTCTGCTCGCGCCAAATCGCGTTCAACGGGCGCGAGGTGCCGTGCAGCACGGGCATTTTACGACGACATCTCCATCGCGTGGGCAGATTACAGTGCCAGTTAACAAACTGTACCTTAATGGGGGAAGTAGGCATGCAAGTCACATCTTTCCCATCATTGAGTGGTTTCGTTGACGGCCGTTTTTGAATTGACTGCTTGAGCGGCCGGTCTATCTGAGATTGCTGACTGCCTGAGAGACTCCAATTCCCTCATCGCATCCAGCCGGTTTTGGTCAAGCACTTGCGCATACCCCGGCACAATCTGTGTCGATGAATGCCCTAACATCTGCGCAATCGTAAGCGGTGATACGCCCGCAGCCGTCAGTCGAGATGCGAACGTGTGACGCAGATAAAGGACCGGGAAGAATGGGACGCCTGCTTTCTTCAATGTGCTGGCCCAAGCCTTGCGGCCACCTTGCAGTGGATGGCGTCGGCTGGAAAAATTCGGGAACACCCACTCAGAGAAATTTCCTATCAGATTGCGCCATCGCATCAACTCCAGCTTACATCTCTCTGAAAGCGGCACGCCGCGAATGCCTGACGCTGTCTTGCTCTTCACGACGTGAATCACACTATTCAAGAAATCGATGTTCTTCCATTGCAAGCGGTGCATCTCGCCAGTCCTCATGCCGGTTTCAATTCCGAGCACTATCAGCATTCGAGAATTCTTTCCTCTTCAACCCATGAAACGATGTGCGGACTTCTCCGTTCGCGACTCTCGTTAGAGAAGAATTTTGAAAGGTCGAATGGACTGCGCGCAATATAGCGTTCACGCTCTGCTTCCTTCAGAATTTGCGCCAAGAATCGCAAGTCTCTGTTAATCGTGGCAGCTTTCAGACCTTCGCTGCGCCGGGCTCGGATGAATTCATTGATTCTTGCGGCGCTGATGTGGCTGAGCTTGGTGTCTTCACCGAAGAATGAAATTAAGTTGGTTCGCGAACAGCGATATCTTCGCCGCGTATTGTGGTGAGGAACGCGCTCAAGATATTTTTCTGTCCAATCGCCCAACCGGACTGATTGCTTCTTTAGCAGAGAAAATCGACCTTCTAGAACTTCAGCCTGACGGATTGCAAAAATCTTGGCAGCTTGAGCCCTGTTGCGAGTATTGCACGACTCCCAGTGCTGTTTTCCGTCAATCGTTATGCAGAGCCAATAGGCTCCGCCTGGCCGTTTATAAATCCCCAAGGTGGTTCATCCTTCAGGAATCGAGAATTCAGTTCGAAAACGCTGCATTAGAAAACCCTCTCAAATTCCGCGTTTGTGTTTCCTAGCAATTCAAAGGATTTCCTCGTTTTCCGCAAACGCAAATTGGCCTTAGCAAATTGCAGATTTCTAATGCCCTCTCTTGCAGAGCTGAAATGCCGTCCACACGCTCACCCCGTACCGCTTCGCGAGAAGGCTGAAGGTCGTTCGTGCGCGCTTTCTGTCTCGCCGAAGGTGCCGAATCTCAGCTTCGCTGAGTTCTCGCAATGGTGGCCGCCCCAACCTTGTTCCCTTTGCTTTCGCATTGCGGAGGCCTGCTCGAACGCGCTCGCCAATTAAGGAACGCTCCAGTTCAGCTACCGCGCCAAGAACGGTGAACACCATCTTTCCTGTCGGCGTAGTCGTATCGATTTGCTCTGAAAGCGAAACGAACTCGATTCCGAGAGAACGGAATGTCTCCAGTGCTCGCAGCAAGTGGCTGACTGAACGGGCGGCTCTATCGAAGCGCCAGACTGCCACCACATCGAAGCGGCGATGATGAGCGTCGCTCATGAGCCGGTCGAGCTGTGGCCGCGAGTCTTTTGCGCCGGATATGCCTCGGTCAATGTATTCGTCAGAAATCGTCCACTCTCTCGCCTTGCAGAATTCTCGCAACTCGCGCATTTGCATGGCCGGATTCTGGTCTGAACTTGAAACTCGGGCGTACAATGCTGCCCTTCGTTGTTGTGCCATCGTGCCTCGCTTGGTTACCTCAGAAGATACTTATAACACTGAGACACTTAGGGCAAGCCGAAGAACAATCAGCTTCGCGCGTTTCGAATCATCGGGCTAACGCTTTGGACTCCGCCTTATCTGTCGAGCACTGGGGCGCGTCTTCTTTCGGGGAGCCTTCTCCTTCCTCTCGTAGCCATCCGGCCGGACATATGCCGTGCAATTTGCAACCACAGGCTTGCCATTAACCCGCGCCGACGTCCTCTTTGAACCGAAGGAAGTCGCCACAATCAAGGTCTTCCCACTCTTCGATTTTCTCGGTGGGTTAATCAACGGCAGTTTGATAATGAGAATGTCTTTTCTGATTCTTACCTTCATTTTCTTGCCCTCCATTGTTGAGATTTGTTCACAGCAGGTTCGTTCAGTTCATCAAGCCATCTATGGATTTCCACCAACGAAAACCTCAAGCAACGCGCAGTGAGACGAAGAGCGGGCGATCTGCCTTGTGAGGTCCAGTGATAAAGCGTGCCGCTGCTGATTCCGAGCAATGCAGCTAATTCATGAACATCGAGCAATTGGTCTGTCGTCTCCGTCATTGGCTACGTCCTCCGAACCGCTGCAAGCCAAATGGACGCTTCGGCCATCGCGCGGCCCAATCGTTTAGAGCACATGCCACGAGTTCGTTGAGCTTGATGGGCGAAAGAAATCGATGAGTGTTCCGAACCTTGAGTTCGCTTCGCAGATATTGCAGCGTGGCGTGCAGGGGTTGTCTCGCTGCCACTCGAGATTCCGGAGTGCGAGCCGCGCGTTCGGAACGGAGCATCGAATCTTGCGGATAACCGCTGCCCAATCGAGTTGGCAGAAGAAAATGTGACGACGCAAGACGAGGTTTGGGATTTTTAGAAAATCGAAACAATCCCTTATGCCATGGTGCCGCAGCCAACTTGCATGAAATTCGAGCTCAACGCGAAAGACGCCTAACTCAGGTTTTTGATAAGCGCGGACAAACTTTGAGGAACGCCTTGCCCCAAACCAAACGATGCAAGGTTTGGGCGCGCTCCAGCGAGACTTCGCGAAAAGCACGTGCCCTAGGACGAAGCCCGTGTTCAGTTTGACACGCTCATCGAAATCAAAGGCAACTTCGAGGAGCGACAGATAACCATCGTTTAGTAATTCGAACGCGCCCAGGAGGTCGGCTGGCTGCAAACCCTGGGAGTCACCCGCCCTAATGGTTACTTTGGTTTCTGGAACCCAAGGCACCCGCCGATTGTCATAAACGAGAGTCGTTGCACCGGTGTCGGTGTCCTCTGTCTCCAACAATCGGCTGTACGCACCGGAACGGAGAAAATGCGAGCAGCGGACTTTATGCCCAGGTTTGTCTCGAAACGCCTTCCGGTCAGAGGCCGCTGCGCTTATGCACACGCGGTCGAGGTCAACGTTGGAAGCAAATTGAGTGCTGTCGAGCGCTTTCGAGTGCTTTTTCATGCACCCAGCGTGCCCGAGTGCATTTCACAATTCTGCGAACAAGCACACCCATTTTTTGTGCAGAAGGCAATCGGTTTGTACTCACCGACGCAAAAGCGCTATACGAAGAGCCTCATCTTTCTCATTGCTAATTTCATTTCTATCCGGCGGGGCACAAACTAGCTGTGTCAAACGGCGGAGAAAACGGTCGGGTAGCATCTTTGCGAACCGCTGTTCCAGTAAATCAAAAACTCCAATCCCAGCCACTACATCCTCATCAGTGTGTTTTTCGAGCAACGGTTCCCGCGACCCAGGCCATCTCGATAGACATAGGATGCGGAGCTGACGCATATTTTCTGTTACGACGGCCGATAGGTATTCGTCCATCCACCGCTCATCGACTTTGTACTTTGAGATAGCTGCCAAAATCGCGCGTTCGTGCCGAAAAAGCTCTTTTGACAAGAATGAATGGAAACGAAGGGGGTATCGTTCGGCAGATATTTTCTTGGTTTCCAGCTCTCGGTCTGTTCGGACAATGTCTCTCAGAACGAGCCAATTCCATACGCCGCGCAAGGTTGTTGCGCGCAAAAAAACACGCAATGCTCGTTTGGATTTCATGAGCTCGTAGAACGTGTACTTGTGCTGGTCAGGAAATCGCGGCTGGGTGTAAGAGACACGCTTCAATTTATCGAGAAGTTCTGCGCGGAAGTGATTTAGGTCCATGGGCTGCCGGGATATTTGACGGGCTAATCGCGATAGTCGGGTATCGGCTTCGTCTGCGTCATTTAGAAACACGGTTAGGGGATGTGATAGAGCAGTGTTTTTTTGTGCTCGATGCATAGGGTGTTTCGGTTTACGTGTACCTCTTGAGCCACGGTTCAGCGGCTGATGGTTTCTCATTTTTGTTCCCTTCTGTTCTGTTGGAACCGATTCTTGCACTGTGTTTTCGTGCTTATAGTATTTAGCCCTATGGTTAGCGGTGTTCGTTGATGATAAGGATGTGAAACTGGCTCCGATTTTTCCCGTTCACACCATATGATACAGTCGTTGCTCGATTAATCTGGCGGGAGAGCCTGAGATTTGGAAGCTAGGGATTTAGTCAAATTTCCTGGTTTCAGCAGCTAGACTCAATCCAGGTCGGAAAATCGTGCTAGGGGCTCTGGATTGCGTGGAATCAGTATGGCGGAGCACGTCCGGGACTATGGAATTAGCGGAGCACATCTCTACAGGACACTTTCAGAATACAAAGCCGATTCATTGAGCGGCCCACTCTACTCGCGATAGGTTGAATCGCTTCGGGGAGGTCTCATGCTTCGCTCATTTTCCTCTTTACTAGCTTGTCTTCTCATTTTCCTTTCGTTGAAGCCGGAATGAAGCTAGGCTACGTCACCGACTTCTTCGGCAAGACTATCTCTGAGCCCCGTGCACCAGCCGCTGGCGTCGTCCTCCATCTCGACGCAGTGCCTTCACTCAAGAAAGGCGACAATATCGCTGACATCGGGGTCGTCTCCCCGAAAGCTCCCTAGTCGAAGGCAGCATGATTTCGCGATTTTATTGCAACCATTTCCTCGTTTCGAAGTTCGATATTTATTCTTCACTGTCAGCCCTCTTCGTCCAGCCCGAATTCCCGCAGCTCTTCTTTGGGCTAGTATTGCAAAGGAATTGGGAGTTGGTGAGGGAACGATTCGCCGAGCCACCCTGGCGTTCGCCAAAAACCCTCTCGGGGCCCTTCTATAAGTCCTTCTGAAATAACGACCGGCTAGCTCCGATTTCAATCCGCCACAATCATCTGTTTTTCGGGCGCAGCCTCTCGCCTGCCATGCCATCGGGTTATTCAGACTGTGCTGTACTAAAGTGCCACATACGCGGTACGAGGATGACAGATAGCCATCCCGGAAGCCCAACTGGTCCGGAACGATGACTGAGAGGTTGCTTTGCGGCGGCCTGTCTGGTGTTGGGAATTGCATGGCTCTTGCGGAAGTAGCAGCATCCTGCTGAATAACTATCAACCGACAATGCACGCTGATGTGTGAAATGGTTCTAGGTGCTATTATCGACCTCAATTCTGTATAGGGGCGGGCTGCCTGCGAACCGGGCGCTAAGCGTTTGGTGCGAGCGCGGTCAGCACCCCTCCAGCACCCGCCTCTCTTGTTCTTCTCTGCGTGATAGAAGTCTCACGGATGACTGTCAATCTACACCGCGTGCTTGTAATCATCGTGGTGATTTGTATCGTTGTTATTTTCCTAATCATCTTTGCGGTGCAGAGCAGCTCGTCGCCAAGCAAATTTTCCATACAAGCTCACCCGCCCCATCCGATATCCAGCACGCAAAGAATTTTGTTGACAGTCAAGGTACTCATTGAGTGCGAGAGATGCGGCGAAGAGAGAAGTACATCGTAAAAGGTCAGACGGTCTACGGAACGCTAATAGGGAAATAAACTGGAGTAATGCGCAAAAAGGACGCTGCCCATCCCACGTCAGACTAGGTCAAAGTTCTTGGTATAAAGCTATCGACAAGGCCGTCAGTCGTATTCGAAAACTTGAAGTGAGACTGCATAAGGCTAGTGGTAGCAAAAAGCGCCCCTCCAAATGCGCTTTCGCCAGGTTCTAGGGCGTTCCAGGGCGTTCAGACTTCGAGCCAGCATGCTCTGCTCATGCTGGAAAACCTTCAGGACGCTCTAAGTCTATGCGCACTAATGAGCTACACGCAATCTAGTGAGGATTCTGCTCTGGTTCTGAGTGTAACGGCGATTTATCGACAGTAAGTGAGCTCAACGCGTCATGGATGCCTGTGGAGCACGTGCGTCGCAATATCCGGCCAGAATTCGCGAAATACATTGGTGAGGGCGTCGCGGCCCAAGGCGTATCCGAACTTCACTGCCAATTTTTCTGCGGTCTGGTCCTGGCTGGGGTAGTAGCTCAACGAAATACTCTGCGAGGTGGCACGGCCCAGCACCTCTGATACGTTGGGGACGTTGTTGCCATAATAATCCCGCGCGACGAAAATGCGCGTGACGGCGTACGTCGCCCGCTTCCAAATTGGGCCTTTGCCCATCGCGTAGTAGCGCTCGTCGTGATGAAATATGGTTGGATACGCAAAAATTACGAAATAATTCCCGGTCGTCTTATCCACGAACCCGCGCCAGTAATAATTCCCGTAGCCCTCCATTCCCTGTCCCAGTCGCGGATGAGCGTTTGTCCACTCCGCCAGCGCTGAGGTCATGCCCACAAACACAAATGACGAGTAGTCGAAGCTGTTCTCAGTCGCGATGATGAAGGATTGCTTGGGCGTGGGCGGTGGTGGAGTGAATCCAGCGCTCACGGCCCGGAAATTGGGCATGACGCCAAGGATTCGCTTGGGTTGCTGCTGGGACTCAGGAAGCACTTCTTGTTCACGCTGCTTGTCGTTTTGACTCGCCGTTGTTGAATTCGGCTGTCCGGGATTCTCCGACTGCCCCTCTATTGGCATACCCACTTGGCCTTGTGTGCTGCTCCCTATGGTCTGGGCAGACGTAGTCGATGCGCTGGCTGCCAACAAGAACAGTACGAAACTTGCGAGAAAATTCAAGAATTCCCTTCAAAAGGCGAAACGCTCTCATACTGCTTCCTGTTCCCAATTACGGGCAGGCTGACCTTTGAATTCTGAGCATAGAGGAGGCAGGCCGGACGTTTGACCTGATTCGAAGGTCAGGTGTATCTAAGTAGGTACTCGCCCAAGGCTTTGTCCTTTTTGCTCTTTACTGCACCCTGTATCTTCTTGATTCTTCGTCTGTCGCTAACGTCTATGATGGTCAAAAAAGAGTTTTTCAACACCCACAGGCGTTATCGCAAGTAACTCGGGCGCGGGCGACTTCGTCTCGATGCCCTTACATCCGATGTGAATTCTTGCTGCACAAAAAAAAGGATGGCTCACTTCCCCAAGCGAGCCGTCCATGAAGCGTCTTCCCGCCGGTTTTCTGTTTGCCATTCGGCGATACTTTCACTCCTGCAGCGCATCTTTCCAAAAACACATTTCGCATAGAGTTTTGGCGACTGCAATGCAGCCAGGGCGGAATTATGTCCTCAAATCGCTGATACGGGATTCCCGAATTGGTTTCCGCTGCTTATCCTTCCGGATGAGCCTTCAACAAAAGTCTTTTTATTTCATCCTTTCCCAATATCTCAATCAGCCCTTTAGCAAAAAAGAACGGAATTAACACCACAAACATAAGCAGCATGGTAGCGAAGATACTTTTCGGGTCGGCAACCGTCTCGGAAATACTCGAGGCAAAAGGCTGACCGTGCCAGACCTTGACCAACGCTTCCTCCAGAAGGTGGCAGACTAACAGGATGACGGCGAAGAGGGCAGAATTCCAAAGCATCGAATACAACAAGGCTTTCCCGGCTGACCTTTTTCCGGCATGAAGGATTTCTCCCAACCACATGAATTTCGCCAGAATCACCGCATTGATAAAGGCAAAACCAAACTTCGCCGAGTAATTGATATGGTAGTTCGCAAGGATGATTTCACGATGGAGTGTAAAGACGCTCAGTAGCACCCAGATGTAAATGACGGTTATGGAGAGCTTTCGCAATTCGTCGAGGGCTCGCTTTTTCCAGCCAGGTTTTTCTTCATGCATCATGGTGACCTTGTTTAGGAAGAAGGTAAGCAGGCCAGCGACCGCACGCCGCTAGCTTATACCGATTCAGTTGCTTCTGAAACCGGTTAGAGCCACAAGGAGGGACTCTCTTGGGGGGTCGTGCGCCGAGACCGCAGGATGATTCGGCTACCCATGATTGTTCACGCGGTGAAACGCTGATGCGTATACGGGTACTGGCAACAGGCAAGCGCGAAGACAACATCCTGAAAATTATATATAGAGCGCAAACACGGGAGCCAACAGGAACGAACAGTCCGTCGTTGCAATGCTGTTTCAAGTAGGACTGGGGTCAACTCTTCTTAGAAGTCGTCGCGAAGAACGCCGCCCACTGCTGTTCAACCTTGGTGCCCCCGCATTTGGGACACTTGACCTTGCTCGCTTCATATTCGGCGAGGGTCAAAACGGTGGAGAATTTCTTTTCACAGGATTTACAGAGATACTCGTATTGGGGCATGGCATCCTCCTTTGCTCCGACATTCTAGCTTGAATGATAGCTTGCCCGATTTCGTCGAAGCAATTAGCCCGGTTGTTATTCTAGTACCGCACCACCCCACGACTTCGGTGATTCCAGCCTCGCTCCGCGCGGCCAGAAAAACCATCTCTGATTTGCATCTCCGGTCGCGTCAGTCATATCAAACGCAATTCCAAATCGCGTCTTCGCCTTTGCATTCAACCCGAGCTTCGCGAAAGAAACTCTCACCTCCATGTCGTGCGTGTCAGCTCCCGGGGGATTATTCCCTGCCCATCCCGACTTGGTGTGACCACACTGGAAGACTCCGTCCTTCGTGTACACGTTCGCCTCGCCATTCCCTTCGCACAAATTATTGGACACGTGAAGCCACCACTCCCCCGGCTCCCACTTTTCCGATTTGCGATTTTTCGGGTCTATCAGAATCTCTGGAAACAGTCGCTCGGTCCCTCGTTTCACGCCTTCGAATTCAAAGTAGAGGTTCTCCGCGTCGTGCTTGAAGCGCACACGAACAGTCCAATTCTTGGCCACCGGCAGCGTCACGAATTTCGAATCATCCCATTCGTTCGCTGAGACCTTGCCGTCCACGGTGATGGATGAGCCGGATGGAATGCAAATTACATCCCGTTGTATAGGGGAAGGAACCGCAAACGAAACACCCGCGATGAAGAGCCTTGCGACCGAGACCCCGCGAACCCGCTTCACGGACGAGCGGTGACAGCCTCGTGAAGCGCAATCCCCATCGTTGAATGATTGTCCGGGTAGCATATCCGCGAGGGCATGGGCTGGGCCTCCCTCATGGCAATCTCTTAAGGGTTGCCTTCGATGCAAGAAGTCTACATCCAAACGCTGGAATACGGTGGTTCATCTACCGCACCGCGGACAACGAACCGTGGCTGGATGATGGCATGGCTCATCATTAGAAGAATGGTGAAACTGAATAGTTTTTGCTTGGCAGTCTGGGCAGCTCGTACCATTCGTCCCGGCGGCAGGTATTGGCTTCATGGTCAAAGTGCTGGTTACTTTCAGCAATACAGGGCCGATTCTCCGTCGAACTCACGACAGGAGACAAGTTCGGGATAAACTCACGCGCGGTGGCTTGTTAGCTATCGATATCGGTAGCAGTGAGAGCGAATAGTGGCAGCAAAAAGGTCCTTGTCCAGTCTACCGCCAGTAGCTGGATGCTCTGCTTTGACTATAGTTTCTTTGGAATTGCCTGGAGGTCAGTGGTTCCGTTATGTTCTTTGAGCCATTCGTTTTTGCATTTGATGTGTACGTCCGCAACCCATTCCCTTAATCCCCATATTGTTTTGAAGAATTCGATTCCGTTCTCCCGAGTAACAGGGTTACTACGGTCTTTGCATCGGTCACAGATTCCACGTACCGCCATGCGATTCATCACTTTCTTATCGTTTCACAGTTGGGCCAGCCATTTTTTGCGCCGGGAACGGCAGCGGCTTCCGGTCACTTTCGGTCACCGGCCGTCTGGCTGCTTGTGACCGCTATTCATGGCTCTGCTTTAGAATTATTTTTTTAATAGAGCTGGTAGACCCGACTTTCCAATTGAGAAAAGAGAGGCCCTGAGATATCAGGAAGGTTTGGAAGTTGCCACGAGCAGATTGACGGGTACCAAAATATTCTTGTCGCACCGAGGCTTTGTGTTTTTTTCCTTTTTCCTGCCAATTGCCCTGTATGTCTCGTAGGTTCCCACGTTGCCGGCAACCCTTCTTCTTACGCGCTTTTTTCGTAACCGCATTTCACATAGAGTTCTTGCGGACTGTTGGGCTCGGGGCTTCGTGAAACTGTGTACCTCAAGCGGTGATGTGGGGCGCGTGCACATTTTTAAACCAGCACCAATCATTGCTCTAGAGCAACGACTCGGCCTCCCATCTCCTGCATAGTGTTGGGTGCACCTAGAGAGGTGAGAATGGCTCCGGATTTTATGTAAGCGACACCAGATAGGGCACTTAGATTTTTGACCTCCTCGGCTGTTAACCGAAGGGTTGCTAGTTCGAATCTAGCCCGGGGAGCCAACCTCCTCCCAACGTTTCAGCTGCTAGAAGCCACCTTCAAGGATTGCTCTCCTGAAATTCTTTTCGCGTCGGAATCGGAATTCCGTAGCACACCGCGAGATAAGCGAATCCCAATCCCATAACGAAAGACGCTCCTTCGAACAGCATTGCCTGCGCCTTCTCTGCCATCCCGCAGAACATCCCGGAGCCCTCTGCCGCGTGCATCACTACAGTTTGATCTCGCATGCCCTGTAGCCCGGCGTACGGGATGTTCGTTACAGGCGTCATGCGATTTGCAGTTTGTGTCATCCGCGGATTTTTTGTATCTTTTCCCCGATAACTCCGTCGCATTCTTGGAAGCCAAGTCCGAGTCAATTTCTGACATGCTTAAGCGGCGGTCCAATCGCTCCGCCGCTGCTAATTCAGGGAGGCCGTTCACATGCCCACCGAGCGTACCGGCGAAGCGGGACCTCAGCCCCGCTCAAACCTCTCCCCGGTTGCCTTCCGCGCTACGGCTGGCGAGCTGGAGTTGGTAGCAGCCTTGCGCCGCCGCGACGAATCGGCCTTCTCCCGTCTCGTCACTGCCCATCACCCGTCTCTTGTTCGTGTTGCGCGAATGTACGTCGGGAACAGCCAGGCGGTTGCCGAGGAGGTGGTTCAAGAGACATGGCTGGGCGTGCTGAAGGGTCTCGACCGGTTCGAAGGTCGTTGCTCCCTAAAAACCTGGATTTTTCAGATCCTGGTGAACCGCGCCAGGACGCGCGGCGAACGGGAAGGCCGCATGATCCCGTTCTCTGCGATGTTCGATTCCCAATCTGACGCGGGCGAGCCGGCCGTTGACCCCAGCCAATTCAACGAGCATGACCCCGAATGGCCGGGCGGCTGGGCTACTCAGCCCCGTAATTGGGGTAACTCCACGCCCGAACAGTCGCTCCTATCCCGCGAATTCCGTGCCTTGGTTCAGGAGGCCATCGACGCCCTTCCTCCGAACCAAAAGGCAGTCATCACCCTTCGTGACGTCCAAGGCTGGACATCCGAAGAGGTTTGTAACATGCTTGGCGTTAGCGAGACTAATCAGCGAGTTCTCCTGCACCGCGCGCGGTCCAAGGTGCGGCAGGCGCTCGATCAGTATTTTGCGGCAAGATAGGCCGTCCCATGGACACCAACGCCAACGACATGTCGTGCAAGGAGTTAGTCGAGTTGGTTACCGACTATCTCGAGGGCGCTCTTGCGCCCGCGGACCAGCGCCGCTTTGAACTCCACATCGGCAAGTGCGACTGGTGCAAGCTCTACATCGATCAGATCCGCCTCACAATCAAGGCCGCTGGCAAACTGACGGAAGAGTCCATCGATCCGCGCGCCCGCGAAGAACTTCTCGCCGTCTTCCGCAGCTGGAAGCATTC
>Ga0126381_100006065_pt1 | contig 13347 bp, 8 predicted proteins | sample PanSoiMetPlot_28_FD_96465 | JGI IMG/M metagenome (GOLD analysis project Ga0126381, IMG submission 96465) | Tropical forest soil microbial communities from Panama - MetaG Plot_28 | ecosystem: Environmental > Terrestrial > Soil > Tropical forest > Bulk soil | place: Panama | collected 2016-02-17
CGCAGAAGTCCAGAGCCAGATGAGTCAGCGGCAAATTCAGGAACTGCCGGTACTCAATCGCAATTTTACGAATCTCACTCTGCTGGTTCCCGGCGCGACGCTCAATACTTTCCAGCACGCCCCGAGCGAAAACCCCCAGCAATCTACGCTGGTGAACACCAATGGGCAGGAGTTCGCCGGAACCAACTATCTGCTCGATGGGACGAACAACAACGACCAGGTATTGGGGATAACCATGGTCAATCCGCCGATCGATTCTGTCGGCAATCTCGTAATCTCAACCAGCAACTATGACGCGGAGTACACGCAGGCGGGCGGCGCTGTTGTAAACGTTTCGACCAGAACGGGGAGCAACGAGGTACACGGGTCGGCATTCGAGTTCCTCCAGAACAATATCTTCGAGGCGCGGGATTCGTTCACCCAGGGCCTGCACGCGCCGGGGACGCCGGAGCCCCCGAATCGCGGAATACCCGCCTTGCGGTGGAACCAGTTCGGCGGTTCGTTCGGCGGACCCATAAAGAAGAATAAAATCTTCGCGTTTGGCGATTACCAGGGTACCTATCGAAGAATTGGAGGCTCTCAGTCCTTGCGTGTCCCCACGGCCGCGGAACGTACCGGAAATCTGAGTGATCTCGGAGTCCCGATTTACGATCCACAGTCGGGTAATGCCGCCGGCACGGGCCGCACGCCATTTTCGGGCGGCGTCATACCTTCAAACAGAATTTCCGCCCCGGCGGCTACTCTTCTTTCGAACCTGCCGCTGCCGAATATCGCCGCGAGCAACGCCTCGGCGAACAATTACGCAACGAGCAACGTCGAGTCTTTCGATACGCATCAATTCGACGTTCGCGGCGATCATTACGTGACCGACAAGTTGAGGTACTTCGCGCGATACAGCTTTCTCCAGGCTTCGATTACAGCTCCCGGGCCTTTCGGGCTCTACGGCGGACCAGCCTATCCCGCGTGGGGATTCACCGGCGCGTCAGACGCAAGGAACCAAAACGTTGCGGCGAATGCCAGCTATGTGATCAGTCCGAAAACGGTGACGGAGGTGCGATTCGGCATGTCGCGTTACCGCGTCGCGGTGAGCGCGCTCGATCAGAGTCAGCAATTGGCGACGACGGTCGGCATTCCCGGCCTGAACGACCCAAATCGTCCCGATACGTGGGGACTTCCCGATCTCAATATCAATGGCGCCGGCGGATTCAGCATGGGCTATTCGTGCAATTGCCCGCTGCAGCAGCGGGAAACCGTGTTCGATTACGTCAACAACTGGACCAGGATCATGGGCAACCACACCATCAAGTTCGGCGGCACAGCGGAGCTTGCCTGGAATCAACGGCTGCCCAGCGATAACCATCGCGCGGGCGTCTACGCGTTCGCTCCGAGCGTGACCTCTCTTGCGACGGATCCGTCGAGCGGCCTGGGCCTTGCTTCGTTCGAGTTGGGACTGCCATCATCCTTCGACCGCTTTGCGCAACTCTCAACTACGCAGGAGGATCGCCAGAACCGGATGTTCTATTTCATCCAGGATACGTGGCGAGCGACGCAGAAACTCACGATCAACTATGGCCTGCGATGGGATACCTGGTTCCCGGATTACTCGCTCAATTCGGGACAGGGCGGCCGGTATGACGTCACCAATAACATCGTATATGTCGCGGGAGTAGGCGGGGTGTCAAAGTCCGGCAACGCGGAGACACAATGGCTGAATCTTTCGCCCCGTTTCAGCGCGGCCTATGCCGTGAACCAGAAAACTGTGGTGCGCGCAGGTTATGGGCGGAGCTACTTCCCCGGAACGTTCGGCTGGAGCTTCAACAACATGGCAGCCGACGTGTATCCCTCGATCGTAAACCAGGCCCTCCCTGCTCCATCTCCCTTCCAGGCGGTGTTTCCGTTGACCACTGCGCCGCCGGCGGTTGTCTTCCCCACAATTCCTTCAAACGGCATGTTGCCGCTGGCGGACGGCATCGGCGTGAGCTATATTCCGGCGAACCAGAAGATCCCAAGCGTCGATCAGTGGAATTTGACCGTGGAGCGCAATCTGGCTCAGGATCTGAATGTCTTCTTCGCGTATGTGGGGAATATCGGCAGGCATTTGAACGGAGGCTTCCAATTGAACGCCGCTATTCCGGGGCCGGGGCCATTCAATCCACGCAGGCCGCTTTTCAATAAGTTCGGCCTGACGCAGGGAATCTTCGATAAGTGCAACTGCACCAGCAGCAATTACAATGCGCTGCAGATACGCGCTGAGAAGAGAGTCGGCCGCGGATACTCCGTGCTTGCTTCGTATACCTGGTCTAAGACGCTGGACTACGGTGAGTTTGGAACGCCAACCGACCAGTACAACGCGCACTTCGATTACGGGCCGGCCGGTTTCGACCGGACGCACGTTTTCACCCTTGCCCACACGCTGGAACTTCCTTTTGGACATGGCCGGAAATATATGGCGAACGCCAACAGATTTGCGGAGGCGCTGCTGGGCGACTGGAATTTCCGCGGGATCACCACCTTCGAGACGGGCCTGCCTTTTTCGCCCTCGTTGAACAATAACGCGAATCTGAATTCCGACATGTCGACGCGCCCGGATGTCATCGGCAACCCTTACGCCGGCATTAATCAGAGCCGGAATTCCTGGTTCAACCCGGCCGCATACGCCGCCCCGGGACTCTATCTGTTCGGGACCGCGGGAAACAACTCTCTGCGTGGGCCAAATCTTTTCGAAATGGATCTGTCTCTAGACAAGAGCTTTGTGATGGCCGAAAAATACCGGCTAGAATTCCGCTGGGAGGTTTTCAACGCGATCAACCGCACCAATCTGACGCTGCCCGTGACGGCAATCGACAACGGCGCGGCTGGCATCATCCAGGATGTCACCTCGCCGATGAGGAATATGCAATTCGGGCTACATCTGACATTCTGAGAGTTCTGACTGTTCGGATCTTTATTCTCCTCGCTTTGGGTGCGGCGGCGGCTGCGCAAAACGCACCCGGCGACCTTCGCTCCATCCCGCGGTTTCCGCTGCCGCGCGATCCGCTGACGATTACTCGGGCGGTTCAGCCGAATCACCCATTCACTGTCGCTGGAGAGCGCGCCGCGCTCCTGGGCGAGCAGAGCGGCGACTTCGAGGCCTGGCTTTTTCCGGTGAAGGTTCTGAGTAAAATCCACCTCACCGCGGAACTCAGAGATTATCCGGTCCCGATCGACGTCACGGAGCATGCGGCTGCGATCGAAGTCGCGCCCGCTATGACGACGATCACGTATTCTCACGCCGCGTTTACCATCCGGCAACGAATGTTCGCGCCGCGCGGCGATGCGCAGGGCATTGCGGTTCTGTTCGAAATCCAGTCGGCGCGACCCTTGACGCTGACGATCGCGTTCCGGCCCGACATGCAGCGAATGTGGCCCGCGCCGAATTTCGGAACGCCGAACGCCGACTGGGTCAGACAGGGCGCAAGCGGCTATTACGTGCTGCACACCGATAATCCCGAATTATCTGCAGTGGTCGCCATGCCGCGCACCCAACCGGGAGTGCTCGCGCCCTATCAGGAGCGGCCGAAGACCTGGCCTGTCGAACTCAGGCTGGCATTCGACCCCGCCACGGATTCCGCTTCGTTCTTTCCCCTGCTGATCACGATGCTCACGCCGAACGCAAAACCTGGAACTGTGTTGGCCGCACTGAACGACCGAGTGCCCCGGATGTGGCAGGAGACGTCCGATTACTACGCCCATTTCTTCGATACGCGGCTCACCGCCGAGACGACGGATCCGAATTTCGATGCGGCGCTTCGATGGGCGGAACTGGCGATCGACCAAGGCAAGGTCCGATTTCACGACGAGACGGGTCTCATTGCCGGATATTACGAATCGGCTGATTCGGCGCGTCCTGGCTTCGCGTGGTTTTTCGGCCGCGATTCGCTGTGGACGTCATACGCGATCAACGGCTACGGCGACTTCGAACTCACGAGACACATTCTTGAATTCCTGATCCATCGCCAGCGCGCGGACGGGAAGATCATGCATGAGTTCTCGCAAACGGCGGATCTGGTGAACTGGCAGGCCACCCCTTACTTCTATGCGGCGGCGGATGCAACGCCTCTGTTTGTGATGGCAATGGAGGATTACGTGAATGCCAGCGGTGATCTAGCGTTTCTCCGAGCGAACTGGAACGCCGTTAAGAGCGCCTATGCATTTACCCGCGCCCACGATTCGGATGGCGACGGGATTTATGAGAACACGGAAGGCACGGGCTGGGTGGAGTCGTGGCCGCCCGGCATGCCGCATCAGGAGGTCTATCTTGCGGCGCTGGATCAGCAGTCCGCCGATTCGATGTCGCGCCTGGCGACGCTCGCGGGCGACGCCGGTCTTGCGGACGCGGCGCGTAGAACCGCTGGCCTGATCCGATCGGCCATCGAAAAAGAGTATCTGGAACCGGCGGAGCCGTTCTATGCGTTCAGCAGGGGCGCGGATGGAGCGCTCGACCGCACGGCAACCATCTTTCCAGCCGTAGCCTGGTGGTCGGGACGATTAAGCTTGCCTGATTCGGAGCCGATGTTCAACCGCTGGACGTCGCAGGAATTCTCGACCGATTGGGGCACTCGGGATGTGAGCGGCCGGACGCCGTTCTTCGATCCGATCAGCTATCACCAGGGGTCTGTCTGGCCGCTCTATACGGGCTGGGTTTCGCTGGCGGAGTATCGGACGGGTCACACGCTCGCCGGCTACGCGCACCTGATGCAGAATGCGGACCTGACCTGGGCGCAGGATTTAGGCGCGGTGACGGAGTTGCTTTCGGGCGAATTTTTTCAGCCGCTGGGACGCAGCAGTTCACATCAGATCTGGTCTTCGGCGATGGTGGTGAGTCCGGCGCTGCGCGGACTCTTCGGGCTCGATTGGGACGCGCTGCATCATACTCTGCGTCTTGCTCCGCATCTGCCGGCGACGTGGGATCATGCGCGGCTGCGTAATGTGCCGTTGGCAGGCGGGCGGGTCGATCTGGAATTCAATCGTGAAGGCCCGGCAATGCGAGTGCGAGCGAGTTCGTCCGCTCCGGTTTGCCTGGCGCTACAAAGTTCCCCTCGGGATCAGGAGTGCAGAGCAGGAAATAGCGAATTGCTCATTCCCTTAGCGCCAGTCGAACTGGAATTGCCGCATGGGCTACCTCTGGCGGGTTCGGAAACATCGCACGTGAAAGTGGTCGGGCAACGGATTTCCGAGACCGGCGCGGAATTCGATTTCGAGGGGCCAGGCGGGTCCGCTTTCGAATGCGCTGTCCGATTGAACGGAAGTGGCGTGCGCGTGACCGGAGCCGTTCTTACTGGGAACCAATTGCATTTGGTTTTCCCGTCTGGCGACAACTGGCAGAGAGTTTCGGTTCGATTTAGTTGGTGAATGTTGTAGCATTTTCGCAATGACGCCTTCCGCATCGGACTTCTACCAGCGAGTGAACGCGCGCCATGCTGCGCCATTGTGGGAAGTCCTTGCGGGTCTGGTAACGCCTGAGCCACGGCCCGTCTGCGAGCCTGCACTCTGGCGATATACGGAAATGCGCGAACTGCTCGTGGAAGCAGGCGGTTTCATATCCGCTCGCGACGCCGAACGCCGGGTATTAGTGCTCGAGAACCCTAAGATGTCCGGGATGTCCCGCGCGACCGACAGCCTTTACGCTGGCCTGCAGCTTGTACTTCCGGGGGAGATTGCGCCCAGCCATCGCCACACGGCTTCCGCGCTTCGATTCGTGATCGAGAGCGACGCAGGATACACCGTGGTCGATGGGGAGAAGGTTGCGATGAGCCGCGGGGATTTCGTTATTACTCCCTCATGGAGCTGGCACGATCACGGCAATCCCGGAACCTCGCCGGTCATATGGCTGGATGTGCTGGACATGCATTTGGTCAACCTTCTTGCCTGCAGTTTTGCGGAGCGGGACGAACGCGAAATGCAGTCGCAGACGCATCGCGCAAGCGTGAGCGGCCAGTTGCCCATTTTCCGTTATCCCTATTCGCAAACACGCGAGACGCTCACCGGCCTCGCCGGCAATGGTCCGCATCCCTGTCACGGCATTAAAATGCCGTACTCGAATCCGGTCACCGGAGCACACGCGATGAACACCATCGGAACGTTCATCCAGCTTCTTCCCGCGGGTTTCCACGGACAACCTTATCGCGCGACGGACTCGACGCTTTACTGCGTTGTTGAGGGCAACGGCGAGACCAGAGTCGGGGACCAGACTTTTCGGTGGGGCCCAAGCGACATATTCGTCGCTCCCTCGTGGTTTCCGGTGAGCCACAATGTCGAGAGCGAGGCGGTACTCTTCAGCGCATCTGACCGACCGGTTCAGCAGGCGCTGGGATTGTGGCGGGAACAAACTTAATCGGACCGCGCAAACCGATCATGGCGATGGCCGAGATCGCCGCTGGCAATGCTGCCGCGGCGAATACCTCGCGCGTGGACCACTGGTGAGCAATCAACGCCCCTCCGATCAGCGGACCGAGTATCCCGCCGATCCTGCCGATTCCCAATCCCCAACCAATTCCCGTTGAACGGATGTCCGTTGGATAGTAGACTCCCGCCAGCGCGTTCACGCCGGGTTGACCTCCAGGTACGGACCAGCCCGCGATGAACAGCGCCGCGAATAACAAAGGCAGAGACAGAAACGGTTGACCGATCATTCCGACCGCGATGGCGCCCACTGCGAAACAAGGCGCGAGCGTCATGACGAATCCGAAGCGTTCGATGATCTTTGCGTTTGTAATGGTCCCGATTACCCCGCCGACCTGAACGACCGCGCCCATCGTTACCGCGATCGATGTGGCGTAGCCAGCGCCTTGCGCGAGCGTCGGCAGCCAGCTCCCGAGGAAATAGAGGTTGAGCAGATTCATGAAGTTTACGATCCAAAGCAGGATCGTCGCCAGCGCGCGGCCTTGCTGGAACAGGCGGCGAATGGATACATCCTCTCTGTTGTGGCGCTTCCCACGAGCCGCGAGGAACGCATCGGACTCGGGCAGATATAAGGCCATCAGAGCCGCGACTAAGATTGGTGCGCAGCCGCCGAAGAGAAACACAGAACGCCAACCCCAGGCGGGAATCATCCACGCGGAGATGAACCCGCCGATAGCGGCTCCTGCGGTGAACCCACAGGAAACGACCATCATCACGAAAACCCGAATATGCTTCGGGCTCTTCTCGCCAGCCAGCGACATCGCATTCGGCATCACGCCGCCCAATCCGAATCCAGCCAACAGACGGACCGCCAGCAATTGCGGAATTGAGGTGGCGCGCGCCGTGAGCAGCGTCGTGGCCGCAAAAAACAATGTGCCGAAAACGAGAACCGGCCGCCGGCCGATGCGGTCGCCCAGCGCTCCGATCACGAGCGATCCGAGCATGATTCCGGCCAGCGCGGCGCTGAAGACCGGCCCCAAAACCCCGCTCGAAATCTTCCAGTCGCGCACGAGCGCCGGGGCAACGTATCCCATCGCCTGCACATCGAATCCGTCCATCAGAACGGCCAGCCCGCACAGGATAAAGACCATCCAATTCACGTTTTGCCATGATATACGCGCGTGTAGGTGCAGCGATACTCTGTACCTTGATTTATGAAGCTCTGCCGATTCGGAGATAACCGCCTGGGAATTGTCGAGGAGGGGTCGATACGCGAGGTGACCGCGGCTCTCGATATTCTTCCCTCGTACCGCTACCCATTCCCTGTTGGCGATGTCCTGATCTCTCATCTTGATGACGTGCTGAAAAGGGCGCGCGAGATTGCTCCGAACTCTGCGCCGATTCCGGTAGCAGATGTGAAATTGCTGAGTCCGGTCGCAAACCCGTCCAAGATCGTGGCAGCGCCGGTCAACTACCAGAAACATCTGGACGAAGTGCGCGGTGATGCGCAAATTCATCAGAACACTCAAGGCAACACCATCACGATTCACCAGGCTGGCCTGTTTCTGAAGGCAAACAGCTCACTCGTTGGACCGGGCGAAGGCATCGCGCTGCGGCATCTGAATCGCCGCAACGATCATGAGGTCGAGTTGGCAATCGTGATCGGGCGCGAGGCGCGTAACGTCGACGCGGCAGATGCGCTGAATTATGTGGCTGGCTACGCGATCGGCCTCGACATTACCATTCGCGGCACTGAAGATCGCAGCTTCCGAAAATCGCCCGACACCTATACGGTGCTGGGGCCGTGGTTCGTAACAGCCGACGAAATCGCGGAGCCGGGCAATCTGGATCTTGAAATATCGGTCAACGGAGAACTCCGCCAGAAGTCGAACACGCGCTATATGATTCTCGGTCCCGCGCAACTCATCGAACTGGCGTCCTCTTTCTACACGCTCTATCCCGGAGATGTGATCCTTACCGGAACGCCGGAAGGCGTCAGTCCGATCGTCCCCGGAGATCGCATTCTGGCGAGAATCGATCGAATCGGAACGATGGAACTGTCAGTCCGGGAATTCCCTTAGGATGTTAGAAGGTCAGAGGAGGCCTTTTGATGAGCTGGAATTCGATTTCGACTGTCCTCCAGGAGCGCGTCGCTTCCGTCGGACTGCAAATCGTCGGCGCAATCGTTCTTTACATTATCGGCCGATGGATTATCAGCGCCGTCGTCAGGGCTGCGCAGAAGGTGCTCGCGCGCCAGAAGATCGAGCCGACGGTCCTGCGTTTCGCAGGCAACACTCTTTCGGTCATTCTCAACGTTACTCTGGTGGTGGCCATTCTTGGCTACTTCGGCGTCCAGACCACCACGTTCGCCGCGCTGATAGCCGCCGCCGGACTTGCCGTCGGGACGGCGTGGGCCGGACTGCTCGCGAATTTTGCCGCCGGCGCCTTCCTGCTCGTGCTACGCCCGTTTAAGGTCGGCGACTTCATTTGCGCCGGCGGCGTTACGGGCACGGTTCACGAAATCGGTCTGTTCGTTACGACCATCGACGCGCCGGACAACGTTCGTACCTACATCGGCAACAACAAAATCTTTTCCGACACCATTCAGAACTACACAACGAATCCCTGGCGCCGCGTCGAGCTGACCGCACAGATCTCGGGCGCCGCCGACCCGGGACTCGCCATTGCGCGCCTGAAGGACCGGTTGAGCAAAATTCCGAACGTCAACGCCACTCCCGCGCCCGACGTGACGATTGTGAGCTTCACTCCGTTCGGCCCCGTTCTCGCGGTGCGTCCCTACTGCCACAACGACAACTACTGGCAGGTTTATTTCGACGGCAATATGGCGATTCGCGAAGTCCTCGGCGACAGCGCGTTCCCCGGGGCTGCGTACCCGGTGATGATGCAACAGGCCCGCGCCGCTTCCGCCTGAGCGGACGGCCTCTAATGGCTCGGCAGCGGCCGGGGCGTGGCATCGGCGTCAACGACGCCCATGAGCCATTTGATCGCGCCCAGGTACATTTTCTGGATGCGGACATCGTCCATCGTGTCGTCCTCATGGCCGAAGGACGAATAAAAGACGCGACCCTTGCCGTACTGCCGCGCCCAGACGATCGGGAAATCGTTGTCCTCGCGAAACTCCGGCGCAAGCCTGGCAAAGGCCGGATTTTTGGGATCGATCTTGCTTCCATCGAGCTTCATGATCACGCGCACGTTATCGCGCGAAAAGTTCGGTGAGTCTCGAGCAGTCGCGCCCTTATGACCGATCGGGCCCACGATCGTGAACTGGTCTTTGAAGGTGAATTCGCGCGCGAACGCGTCCATGCCCGGGAATTTGGGATCTTCCACAATGATCGGCATATCCACAGTCGAAAACTCAGCGGTCAGGTTTCCACCGATCATCGCCGCGTATTCGGGCCAAAGAATGAGGCTGCCGCCATTGCCCGCATGGGCCGCGAAGAAACCCTTACCGTCGTCATGCACGAAGGAGAGAAGATCCGCCCGCTGTTTGTCGCTGAGCATCCATGGCCCCTCGCCCATGTAGAAGATCGCGTCGAAGTAATCGAGCGTTTTCACATTCGTGCCGGGGATAGCCGCCTTCGTGAGAAGCTTCTGATCCGTGCGGAGCATACTGACGTACAAGCCGGATTCGCGTCCGATTTTGTCGATGACGGCCATGGCGTGCGAAGCGGCCTGGTGATGATAATTCTGCACGCCGTACCATTCCTCGGGATCGGCGATGACCAGAAGGTGCTTTTTCCCGGCCCAGGCATCGACCGGACCTCTGCCTCGCCCCGACTGGGGCTGCGGCGGCGGGGTCTGAGACAGCAGCGAGGCGGAGATCATTGCCAGGCAAAGAGACCAACGGGCAATACGCGGCAGGGGCAAGTTGTTATCTCCTTAATTCGGCAGAGCAAACGCAAAAAACGTATCATTCGCGGCGACTAGTACGTATTGGCGGCCCGCAATCTCGTAGGTCATAGGAGCGTTGGTGATGAACTGATCCACGTTCGCATGCCATAAGGTCTTGCCGGAGGACGGTTCCATCGCCAGGAAATTGCCGGTCGAGTCGCCGCCGAATAGGATGTCGCCGGCGGTCGTCAGCAGGCCGGAAATCAGGTTGCCCGTGCCTTTATTGCCTAATTCGTGCGTCCAGACCACGTTTCCTGTCTTGTAGTCGATCGCCATCGTTACGTATTCCCGCGGGAAGCGCACGTTGCCCCGTCCGGAACGCGACGCGAAGTTCCAGGAGCGTGATCCGTTGACGAAGATCAAACCGGTCTTGGGGTCATAAGAGGGAGCCCAGGCGTTTGTGGCGCCGAGAGCATAGGGCGAAACCAGTGTCCCCTCGGCGTTGCCGACATCTTTCGAGTAATCCGGAATCACATGGCCTTTGGCGTCAATCCCTTTGCCCCAGTTTGTTTCCGGCATGTACTTGGTGGTTACCAGACTCTTGCCGGTAACTCGGTCCAAAAGGAAAAAGTAACCGTTTCTCGATACCTGCGCCAAGAGTTTACGTTTCGTTCCGTTGAATTCTGCGTCGAACAGAATGGGAGTCTGCGCCGCATCCCAGTCGTGATTGTCGTGGGGCGTCACCTGGAAATGCCAGGCCTTCTTTCCGGTATTGGGGTCCAGCGCAACGATGGTAGCCGTGTAGAGGCTGTCTTCCCCATCCGCGTTCGGATGCGGCGCCCGCAACCGGGGCACGCCATCGCCGGTACCGAAATAATAGAGGTTCAATTCCGGGTCATAGGTGCCGCTCAGCCAGGGATTGCCGCCTCCATGCAACATCGTTTCCGTGTCGGTCCATGTCTCGGAACCGGGTTCACCCGGATTGGGAGTCGTATACCACTTCCACTGCAGCTTGCCGGTTTCCGGATCGCGGGACTCGAGCCAGGATCTGATCTCATTGTTGTTTCCCGCGGCAGTGATGACGTGGTTGCCGATTACGAGCGGGGCAATGGACGAGAACCAATCCTGTCTCACGTCCGCAACCTGCATCCGCCAGCGCTCTTTACCGTCTTTCGCATTGAGAGACAACAGCCAGTTGTCCGGCGTCATGTAGAACAGCCAGTTGCCGTACATGCCGAGGCCGCGATTACCCACGTGGATGGCCCTGTTATCGAGCCATTGGTAATGCCAGAGTTCACGGCCGGTGAGCGCATCCGCCGCCCAGATATGATCTGTGATCGAGAAGTACAGCACGCCTTTCACTAACAGCGGAGTGGCCTTGATCCTGCGGCCTTCGCCCGCCTGTTGAGACTGCGACAAGGTCCCCAGGTCATAGCGATGGGTCCATGCCAGGGTAAGCGATTTCACGTTCGCCGCATTGATCTGAGAGAGCGGGCTATGGCGCTGGCCCGAATAGTCGCCGTTATACGTCGGCCATGTGTCAGTGGGTAGCTTCTTGAACGCTGCCGGGTCCAGAAGCTGGGCATAGAAACAGACGGGCAGGAGAACGAGGGCAACTGACACCACGATCCGGTAGTTCATTTCAGGGTCACCAAATAGGCTAAGAGGTTGCGGATGTCAGGGTCCGTGTACTTGATCAGCATGGCGCGGTGGGGCGCGAGCGGATCCATCACATCCACGGACTTGAGTTCCGCGCGCGGCCAGGACCGGTACTCGCCGCTGGAATCATCCATGGATACGACGAACTCATCCATATCGCGGAGGGTTCCGGAGACGGTTTGGCCTGAGGGCAGCGTTACCTTCACCTCAGTCGGTTTGTTCGTCTGGGGGGTGAGGAATGCGACGGTGAGTGGGACCGGCGTGTATTTGCTTCCGATCCCTTTCAGATCTCCCTGCGGCGAATGACACTTGCTGCAGTGACCGGCGAAATACGCCTGTCCGGCTTTGGCGTCTCCTGTGAGCAACGCTGTCTCCGGCAGTCCGCCGCTTCTTCCGGCCGCGTTACGCAAGTGCAGGAAGGCGACGAGATCTGAAATCTGCTCCGGTTGTAAGGACCCGAAAGCGGGCATTCCCTGCGTAGGCCGGCCCGCCTTGATTACCGGCCCGATCAGCTCTCCATTGCGATCCTGGCCTATCAGGTAGTTCCGCACGAGAGTCGGCGCCTGTTCAGAGCCCTGGCCCTGGCTGCCGTGGCAGAATGCGCAGTTCGAAGAATACAAGGCCTTGCCCCGTTCGGCTGCCGCTGAATCGACGGGCGCGGCCGGGCCGGAGCGCTGGGCGCTCAGGGTGGCGGCGCTCAGGGCCAGCAGAATGACGGAACTCGCTATGTGAGCCTTTCCTCGCAAATTCAGTTCTCCTTGACTCCTAGTAAGTCGTTTCGGTGATGATAACCATCACCGGCGACTGCGGAACGCCGGGTGGAAACCCGGCGCGGGCAGGATTGCCCGCCCCACATCAGTCCACTAGAAATATATCTTCAATCCCAGTTGGACGGAGCGGGGGGAATTCCCCTGCGGCTGCGTGATCTTTCCGAACGTCGGGTGGGTCATGTTCAGATCGACAGCGGCCAGCGTTCTCCGGTTCGGGAAGTTTGAGGCGGACGCGCGGACCTCGATATAGCGTTTCTCTGTGAAGCGGTAGCTTTTCAGAATGGCCAGGTCTTCATTGATGATCATCGGGCCGCGGATCCAAGGTATGCGCGAGGGCGTGTTGCCGTATACTCCATTCGCCGGGTATACGAAAGCAGCCGGATTCAGATAGGGGACCGACCAGGCGGTGGCGGGGCTGGAATTCCACGCCGGGTTTACCAGCGGAATCGTCGCGCCTGCGCCCGAAGCGAAACTGCAACGTGTGGTGACGGTTCCGGCCAGGGTAGCGGTGCCGTCGGACACCGGGATTACTCCGGCCGCTCCATACATATTCTGTTGGGACGTGCAGGTGAGGGGCGTACCGGATACGTAGGTCTGGATGGCCGAGATCTTCCAGCCTCCGAACACAGCTTCCAGAGGCGCCGGCATATGGTTCAGGAACATTCGGCCCTTTCCGACGGGCACA
>Ga0126381_100006066_pt1 | contig 13347 bp, 12 predicted proteins | sample PanSoiMetPlot_28_FD_96465 | JGI IMG/M metagenome (GOLD analysis project Ga0126381, IMG submission 96465) | Tropical forest soil microbial communities from Panama - MetaG Plot_28 | ecosystem: Environmental > Terrestrial > Soil > Tropical forest > Bulk soil | place: Panama | collected 2016-02-17
GGGGTACGCGGGAAATCGTGCGCGGCGGCCTGCCGGCCTGGCAGAAGCGGCGTCTGACAGCCTACATCGATGCTCACCTCACCGGAAGGATTCGCATTGAGGAGCTGGCGGAGCTGGTAAATCTGAGCGAAAGCCACTTCAGCCGCGCCTTTCGCTGCACGTTCGGCGCTTCCGCTCATGAATATCTCACACGCCGGCGCATCGAGGTGGCGCAGAGCCTGATGGTCACGACCCGTGAACCACTGTGCGCGATTGCGCTGCGCTGCGGGTTGAGCGACCAATCGCATTTCACCCGCGTGTTCCGCCGCATCGTTGGCGAGACTCCTTATGCGTGGCGCCGAATGCGCTGGGGCGAGATTGAGGATCGATCTGCGCAGGCCGGATCCGCCTGATGAGCGGCAAGAGGGAGGCCACATGTTCGTATCGCGAAATGTTGCTTTCATCGACCGGCGGTCGCAGGTCAGGAGTGGCCGCGATGCTAGCGTATCGCGATCGAACAGGCGGAGTATTCGCGGTCTTTACGACGGCGATCGACGGCTGGCAGCAAACGAAGAGCCGCCGCTGGGCGCACAGCTCATTACGCCGCGCTTCGCCTATGCGCACCATGGCGTCTACGTGGGCGCCGGAACCGTCGTTCACTATGCCGCCTTCGCCTATCACTGGCACCGGGGCCCAGTGGAAGAGGTTTCTCTCTCAGACTTCGCTCACGGACATCCGGTGTGGGTCAGACCCGCACAGCCCGATGCCCTACGGAGTGAAGAGATCATTCGGCGGGCGCGCTCGCGACTTGGAGAAAACCGCTATCGCCTGTTGAGCAACAACTGTGAGCACTTCAGCGAGTGGTGCGTGCACGGTAAACACCGCAGTCCTCAGGTGGAGAGTCTGCGGCTCCGGTTGCGCTGCCTGTCCCGCGCACTGAGCGAATTGATGCGTTGGCTGACCGTGGCGCCCTTGCGCCGTAGAGCCTCGCTGGCGCTCCCAATGGCATCGGTCTCCCGCGTGCTGTGCATCTCCTCCCCCCGGCACGGTACGCACTCCTCGGCCGGCAACCCCGGTTGCCGGTCCTTTTCTTCTCGCGCGACGCTGGGACCTGCTCCCGGCATTGTGGGCGGAATAGGACAATTGCGCGCCCCGCTCACCAGTGTTGGGGGTTTGATCTGGCGTCACGATTTGCAGTAGGGCGTGCAGCCGATTGGGCGGGACGAGGTGAACACCATGGCAAGCTCGATGCGACACGACATGCAACCACAGTCAGCAGCAGACGAAGATATTACGGCGGCCAAAGAGGACACCACACTGAACCTCGGGCACGCAGGCCTTGCCAGGGAGTGCTGGCCGGGGGTTCGGGAAACAGGATCTGCCACCCGTAGCAACGTGATGGCGGCGCCGCGACTGCTCGCGCTGCGTTTGCGACGCCCGGCGCGGCCGCGCGTGCGACGCTGCCCGCGGCCCTCTCAACCGGCCGAACCCCGATTTACCCCGCCCCTGCGCCAGTTCCTGGCGGAGTGAGGCGACAGCTTCTCGAGGAGTGCTCGTCATGGGTGCGAATGGAAGTGATCGGCTGCAATTGGTGCTCGTGGCAGTCGCCGTTCTTTCGATCGTCGCGCTCTTTGCCATGGATCTCTACGGTTGAGTTTGCCAGCCTCATCGCACGTCATGATGCGAGTGCAGAGGTAACGCAATTGCGAATCACCGTTCTCTGGGTCGTGTTGGCAACTGGTGCCGGCGTCTTTGCTGCGATGCTGATTGCGTTGCGGCACCACCGCGCTCACGTGACAACTTCCACTCAACCAAGAGCCGCCGCCGAATATGTCTGGACCGTGGTTCCCTGGCTGATCCTGGCCCTTGGCGCGGGTCCGGCGTTACACCGCGTTCTCGCGGCGGGAGAAGGCGATGTGTGCATGAGCTGCCATCTCGCCGTTGTCATGGCGCAACCGCCGCCTTATCCACCATTTACGACGAATAAGTGCATCGGGACGCAGTCGGCAGGGGACCCGATCCGCACAGCGTTCAAGTGCGGCTATTCACCACAGACGGTAGCGCGGAGCTCGCTCGCGCCTTGACGCGAGCGAGCGCCTTTCCAGGTTTCTCGTTTCGCAGTTCGCTGCCACTCTCGGCGTCGCCGTGACAACCGAATCACGCTGGCCGACCGCAATGATGGCACGAACTGCTGCGGAAGGTGCGCCGCGCAGCTGCGATCAACTGCCTCAGACGACTTCAATGCGAGCTGCCAGGGCAGTCGGTTCTCACCAAGGCGAGTAGGTTCTGACAAGCATCCGGCGGCCCCCTGGGACTAGATTTCAGCCATTCGCCAATTGCCTCGAGTTGACACTTTATGGATGCACTTCGCTGGGACGGCAGCTATGTGACGGGGCAGTGCGGCGCGCGGCTGTTTAGGGAAGCGCGCCTGGAAGCCCGTGCCGACGCCCCGGGAGGTGCACCCCGACACGCCACCAATTCCTGACCGAGAGCCAATCATGTTCGAAAGCAAACCGCCCGCCTCCGCCGAAGACTTCGAGACCATCGCCCGACGCGGGCCGCGCGGGGCCATCGCCCTGTGCGCGATTGCCGTAACCATCGTATTCGTCATCTGGTTCGCCTTCTACTTCTTCGCCTTCCTACCGCGGGGATTCACGCGATGAGCACGCCTGCGCAATCCGCACCCACCAGCGCCGAAGTCTCCGAGCGCATCGAGACGCGCTGGGCGATCGTCATGTTCGCGCTCGTCGTCATGCTGCTGGCGATCGTTGTGTATACGGGCGTTCACTGGGCATCCATGCCGCCCTCGCGTGTCGAGGTGGTGGACGCCAACACGCTGCACCTCGCGGGCGAGTTCGTCGAGAGCAATCTCGGCACCGGCATCGACCCGCGTGGCAACGTCACCGTGCACATGGTGGCCGAGCAGTACGCTTTCCATCCGCACTGCGTGGTCGTGCCGGACGGGGTACCCGTCACGTTCCGCGCTACCAGTGGCGATGTGGTGCACGGTTTTCTGATCATCGGCACGAATGTCAACTCGATGCTCGTGCCGGGCTACGTCTCCACCTTCATCACGACCTTCAATGGGGTCGGCGAACGCACCATGCCTTGTCATGAGTTCTGCGGCGTCGGGCACGCGGCCATGTGGGCGAAGGTCAAGGTGGTGCCGCTTGCAACCTTCGAGGAGATGGCACGCAAGTCGGGGAGGCTCTCCTGTGTATAACGTCCGCCGCCTGGTACTCGCGCATTTCGGGTTCGCCTTCGGAGCCTTCGCGCTCGCGCTGCTGCTCGGGGAATGGCAGATGATCGTGCGCAGCCCGCTGCACGGCTGGCTCGATAATCCCGAGCACTACTATCGTTCGGTGACCGCCCACGGCACAGTCATGGGGTACGTGTTCCCGACGCTCGTCGCCATGGGCTTCGGCTATGCCATCAGCGTCGTTACCCTCAACCGCAACCTCGTGGGCCTGCGCACCGCCTGGATTGCGTTCTGGATGGTGGTCGTCGGGACGGTACTGGCGGCAGTCATCGTGGCAAGCGGGCACGCCTCGGTGCTCTACAGCTTCTATCCGCCGCTGGTTGGCAACGCGCTCTACTACATCGGCGTGGCGCTGATCGTGGTCGGCTCCTGGGTGTGGGTGGCGCTGCTGACGATCAATCTCGCGGCATGGCGCAAGGACAATCCCGGCAAGAAGGTGCCGTTTACGATGTACGCGAACGTCGCCGGCTCCTACCTGTGGGGATGGACGGCGGTGGGAGTGGTGCTCGAGATCCTCTTCCAGATCCTTCCGGTCGCACTGGGCTTCAAGACGACGGTCGATGCGGGTCTTGCGCGCGTGCTGTTCTCGTGGACGCTGCACGCGATCGTCTACTTCTGGCTGATCCCAGCCTACATCGCCTACTACACCATCCTGCCGCGCGCCATCGGCAGCCGCCTGTACAGCGACACCATGGGCCGCCTCGCCTTTGTGCTCTTCCTGGTGTTCGCGATGCCTATTGGCATACATCACCTTTATGACGATCCCATGGTGGGGTCCGGCATCAAAATGATGCACGGGGTGTTTACCGCCATGGTGACGGTCCCGACGCTCTTGACGATCTTTACCATTGCCGCGAGTGCCGAGCTCGCCGCCCGTCAGCGCGGGGGCCGCGGACTCCTCGGGTGGGTCAAGGCCCTGCCATGGGAGAACCCGGTGATGCTCGGGGTCGCCTTCTCGTTCGTGATGCTCGGCTTCGGGGGCGCGGGCGGGCTGATCAACATGACCTACCAGACCGACTCCACCATTCACAACACACAGTGGATCACCGGACACTTCCACCTCATTTTTCCCGGCGCCATCGTCATCATGTACTTCGTGATCGTCTACGACCTTTGGCCGGCGCTCGCGGGGCGGGCGTTGGGGTCGTTGGCGCTGGTGCGCACGCAGCTGTGGCTGTGGTTCGTGGGCATGATGATTCTGACTATTCCCTGGCACATCGCCGGCCTCTACGGCATGCCACGGCGCATGGCCTACTACGACTACACGGCTCCGGCCCTTGCGCCCGATGCGTGGACGGTGGACGCCTCGGTGCTGGGCGGCGCGCTGGTCGTGATCTCCGGCTTCCTCTTTGTCTACATCCTGCTCAGCTCGTTGCGCCGCGAGCGCATCGCTCCCCCTGCGTACCGCTTCAGCGAGGCACTGCACGAGTCGCCCGTCGTTCCGCGGGCGCTGAACGGCTTCGCCGTGTGGCTGGCACTCATGTTCACGCTCACGCTCGTGAACTACGGCTTTCCCATCTGGGAGCTGCGGAAGATCCCAACGACGTCGGTGCCGGCGGTCTATGTCGGAGGGGGCCAATGAACGACAACCTCGGTAAGTGGGCGGTCCTCGCGGTGGTCGCGATGATGCTCGTGGGCGGCGTCATCGGCTTTGTCTGGCTGCCGCGAGTTGTCTATTCCGATCAGGGCTTCTTCGCGGCGTGGTGCAGCGCCCTCGGCGTACCGCGCAGCTGGGCCGCCTTCGGCGCGCGGCCGGTCGCCAAGATCTCCTCCGACGTGGTGATCACCCATGAGCTCCTCGAGCCCGCTCGGCCCGCCGACGTCGGGCACGGCGCCACGCTCGCGCTGCGCTGCACGATGTGTCACGGGCCGACCGGCATCAGCTATGCCAATTCGCCGAACCTCGCCGGTCAGTACGCGGTGGTGATCTACAAGCAGCTGCGCGACTACAAGAGCGGCATGCGCGCGAACGCCATTATGAGCGAGATGGCGCGCTCGCTCTCAGACACCGACATGCGCGAGGTGGCCGACTACTACGCCTCGCTCCCGCGCCCGGCGGGGTTTCAGCTCACGGGCGCGGCGCCGGCAGTCGTCAAGTGGGGCGCGCCGATGCGCAATATCGCTCCGTGCGGCAGTTGTCACGGCGACATCGATCACACCCTGGCGAGTCCCTGGCTCAAGGGTGAGCCGCGAGCCTACCTTCGCGCCGAGTTGACCGCCTTCGCCTCCGATCAGCGACACAACGACATCAACGCCCAGATGCGCGCCATTGCTGATCGTATGACGCCTGAGGAGATCGACCAGGCGGCCGCCTACTATGCGGGTGAACACTGATGAGCACCGCTTGCCCCACACGCTTTGGCATGAGCCTCCTCCTCCTCTTGCTGGCCCCGCTCGGGCAGGCAGCTGAACCGGGCGGGCTCGCCAAGCCTGGAAGCCCGCCACCGGACACGATGTTTGCGCGCGTGCAGGGATGCTCGACCTGCCATGGCAGCATGGGCCAGGGGACACAGGACGACTACTTCCCACGCATCGCCAGCAAGCCGCCGGGATACATCTTCAATCAGCTGCAGAATTTCCGCGAGGGGCGGCGTAGCTATCCCCCGATGAACTATCTGCTCGCCTATCTCAATGATGACTACTTCCACGAGATCGCGCAGTTCTTTGCCGATCAGCGCCTGCCGTTTGCCCAGCCGGAGCGCAGCAGGCTCCCGCCGGCAGTGCTCGCCACGGGTGAGCGCCTCGTGCGAGAGGGCGATGCTGGCCGGCAAGTCCCGGCCTGTGTCGGCTGTCACGGACCGCAGCTGACGGGCATCAACCCCGGCATTCCGGGACTCATAGGGCTGCACAGCCGCTACATCAGCGCGCAGTTGACGGAATGGCGCGCCGGCACGCGACACGCGAACAGTCCGGATTGCATGCACGAGGTGGCGAAGCGCCTTACCGAGGAGCAGATCACCGCGGTTGCGGGATGGCTGGCGACCCAGCCGGCGCCCGCCGTGCCGACGCCTGCGGCCCCAGGCAGCTGGGCCACCCCCTTGCCGTGCGGGAGCCAGCCGCGATGATGAGAAACGTTTCATACAGACTGATGCGCAAGAGCGCCCTCGCCACGGCCGTGTTGGTGGCCCTCTGCATCGGCGCCTCACACGCACAGCAGCAGCCCGCTTCCGCGCCCTCCGCTTTTCCAGGGGCCCAGGAATCGCTCGAGCAGACGGTCAAGCGCGGCGAATACCTGGCGCAGGCCGGGGACTGCGTCGCCTGTCATACGAAGCACGACGGGCAGCCCTTCGCCGGTGGCTTTCCCATGCCGACCCCCTTCGGCACGCTGTACTCTCCGAACATCACCCCGGATGCTGAGTACGGCATTGGCAAGTGGTCGGCCGATGACTTCTACCACATGCTGCACACCGGCCACCGGCGCGATGGCAGCTTCATATATCCGGTGATGCCGTTCCCGGCTTACACGAAAGTCACCCGCGCCGACTCCGATGCCATCTTCATGTATCTGCGCTCGGTCAAGCCGATACCTGAGCCGAATCGTGAGAATGGGCTGCGTTTTCCCTACGACAATCGTAGTCTGCTGCTCGGTTGGCGTGAGCTCTTCTTCCACGAAGGCGAATATCGTCCCGATTCCAAACACAATGACGAATGGAACCGCGGCGGGTATCTCGTCGAGGGACTTGGTCACTGCGGCACCTGCCACACGGCGATCAATAAATTGGGTGGCAATGAGGACCGAAAGGCCTATGCCGGCGGGCTCATCCCGATGCAGAACTGGTACGCGCCCTCCCTGACCAGCAACAAAGAGGCCGGACTCGGCGAATGGTCGCTCGAGGAGATCGTAGAGTTTCTGCGCGCAGGAGCGTCGCAGCGCGGCGCGGTCTACGGGCCGATGTCGGAGGTCGTGCACAACAGCCTGCAGTACCTCTCCGACGCGGACCTGCGCGCCATGGCCGTCTATCTGAAGGATCTGCCTTCGCGCCACGAGACGCCGCCGCCGGGGATGCTGCCCGGCGCTGCGCAGCTGAGCGCGGCGGTGCTCGCGCACGGTCACGCGATCTACAAGGCGCAGTGCCAGAGCTGCCATCTCGGCAACGGCGTGGGCCAGCCGCCCGGGTATCCCCCACTTGCCAACAATCAGTCAATTGAGATGCAGTCCGCGGTGAACCCAATTCGCATGGTGCTGAACGGCGGGTACGCCCCGCAGACTGAGACCAATCCGCGGCCCTACGGAATGCCGCCTTTTGCCCAGATCCTCTCGGATGCGGACATTGCTGCCGTCGTCACGTACATCAGGGTGTCGTGGGGCAATCACGGCCAGCCAGTCACCACCGCCGAGGTCAACACACTGCGTTCAGCACCGCTCCTCGACTAGCTTGGAGCCAGCGTACTCACTCAGGGAGCCGTCAAACGTCGGCATCTCGATAGTCCAGCCATCGTAGTCGGAGAACGGCAGGCTCGCCCACCGTTGGCAGCAGACGAGGCGATGACACTCAGTGCCTGGTTGAAAGAACACAAATAGCGAAATTGCGCGGAAGGGGATCTAATTAGCGGGGTTCGATTGATGGCGGAATAGCCCAAAGCCGCCTATCTCCTTGTCTTCGCAGACCGAAGGCCTATGCAGTCCGTCTGGCCCAAACATCTCATCATTTATCTCCTTCTTGGGTTGCTGGCGGTTCCCATCTACTTCATCGATGTGGCGTTCACCGACCGGGGAAAAGGGAGCGGCAATTGGATCACACTCGATCTCCAGGGGTTTATCTTTTGGGCTTACGTTACCTTGCTCGCCGTTCACATCGCCTTCAGCTCAATTGCCGTCGTCTTGTTTCCCCGCTTGGGAGCGTTACCGATTCAGTGCGCCTCACTGCTGCTTTCTCTGATCCTGCTCGTCGGAGGCTTCGTTATTTCTGCAGCACTGCACGATCGGGCCGTTTCCAATCAATACCGGACGTTGATGGACAGTCGCAGATCTCGAATCAACGTGATTGATCTCAAGAAGTGGTGGTATCTTCCCGATGAAATCGCTCCGACGGAGATCCGAGTCAGCGTGGTCGTCCACGACTCAGGCAGGTTCGCGGGCAATGTAAGGGGCGAGCAGACGGATGGGTCGGGATCCTCGACAACGGTTTTCGAATCAATCAACCAACCGCAGAGCCAGCGACAGGTTGGCAGCGGAGAGGCCTTTACGTACGGATTGCCGTTAAAGATCCTGCATGCGGCGCAGGCCAATGACGTGCACATCACGTTGTATCTGTTCAAGGCTGCCAGTGGGCCTTCCACGGGCGATATTGCCAAGGTGTTTATGAACTCGCCGAAGCAACCGGACGACGGCGAGTATTTTTACGGCGTGCTGCCCCCTCCCTCTCCACCGGGCAAATGATTCGCGTTACGGATCTGGAGCGCCCGCGCCCGCCACCTCGCCTCGTTGATGCCCACGGCGATGAGCCATAGCGCCAGCGATAGTTCGGCGACGAGCGTAACCCACGGAATGTAGGGGATAGGCAACGCGAGGAAGAGCCGGAAGCTGTTGATCCAGTAAGTCACACCCGCGACGATCATCAGCAGGCCGAGTATTGCAGGAAGGAACCTTGACCGAACGATGAGCATCCCGATCAGCGCGCAGAACACGCCAAAAAATGTCAGGCTTACGCTGAAGAGATAGCCGAACATCTTGATTGGGCCGCGCGCTAGAGCCTGCCGTTGCACGGCGTCGAAGGCACTGGCGTATTCCGGAAGAGTGAGTGTGAACAAAGGCTCGATGTAGTTGGAGAGATTGACAGCCTCGATGGTGACGGACACCGTGATGAAGACCAGGGCGAGCTGCGCCAGAGGCCGGTTCACCACCTTGAGCAACTCAAAGAGAATAAACCCCATGGGCAGATTGCAGATGACGACGAGGACAGCGGCTGCAAAGCCGGATCGATAGAGCTGCTCATGCGCGAGAAAGTTGGCTGCGGTCCGACTCATGTCGTCCGCGACGATCACCTGATTCCGAACATACAGATAAGCAAACAAAGCGCATGCAGTAATGATCAGGTAGAAGGCGCCCGCAAGGCGCGCCAGCAAACGCGGATGTTCAGTGAGGCTCATGGGTTTTGCCGCGGCCTGAATCCTGACGAGCATCGTGCGTCAGTGGCTGCTTGGGTCGATACCAGACGATTCGAGCTTCGTCGCCGGTGTCCCCGGCGTTGATGCGATCGTGAGCTGCCGCTGGTATTCCGCGCGATCGGGCTTCACCCATTGATCGAGCCAGTCGAGCACGGTGTGGTACCACAGCACACTGTCAGCGGGTTTGAGTACCCAGTGATTCTCTGCCTCGAAGTAGAGGAGCTTGGACGGCACATGTTTGGCCTGTAGCACTTGGAACATGGACAATCCCTGGCTCGGATCGACGCGATAGTCGTTGCCGCCGTGGATGATCAGCATCGGCGTTCGGAAGTTATTCGCGTACGTGACCGGCGCCTGCTCGATGAGGGCGTGTGGATTCTCCCAAGGAGTGCCCTTGAATTCCTGCAACGTGCCGCCGACGAAATCCGACGAATAGATTGCGGCGAGAAGGTCGTACAAACCATCGTGTGACACGATGGTTCGGAAGCGATCCGTGTGGCCTTCGACCCAGTTGGCCATGTATCCGCCGTAGCTGGCACCCGCGGCGGCGATGCGCGTGGTGTCGACATACGGCCAGGTGAGCGCGGTATCCACCGCCTTCATCTGGTCCTCATAGGGGGCCCCACCCCACTGGCCCTTGATCGCGTCCATAAATTTGAGCCCGAATCCCTTGGAGCCGTGGAAGTTGGGCTCGATGACGACGTAACCGGCGGCGGCAAAGAGCTGCGCATTCCAGCGATAGTGGAACATGTTGCTCCAGGAGCTCTCCGGCCCGCCGTGCATCAGGAGCAGCAACGGATACTTGCGGTTCGGCTGGAAACCGGGCGGCTTCACCTGCCAGGCCTGGACGGTCTCTCCCTGCCAGCCGGGAAAGCTGAAGCTCGAGACCTCGCCGAACTCGATGTCCTTGAGGATGTCCCCGTTCAAGTGCGTCAGCTGTACTGGTGGCGCCCTGCCGGGGAGATCGAGACGGAACAATTCCGCCGGACGCGCCAGATTCGAGTTGGAAAAGATGAGGAATTTGCCGTTGTGCGCCACGTCAGGCTCACCAGCGGTGCCGTTCGTTACGAGAGATGTGAGCTTCGCACCGGCGAGCGCAAGTCGGGCCAGAGACCCCTCGCCCTGACTCTCGAACGTAACGTAGAGACTCGCACTATCGGGCGACCAGTGAAACGAGTCGATGGAGCGGTCGGTGGCCTCGGACAAGTTGCGATGGTCACCGGTAGTGCGATCGTAGACGAAGACGCGAGTGAAATCCGACTCCTGCATCGGACGCAACGTCGCGCTGTAGGCGATGTAGCGCCCGTCCGGCGAGTAGGTTGGCGTGCGGTCGGTAGACTTGTTGGTCGTGATAGCTTTCGGAGTGCCACCACTCACGGGCACAACGAAGAGATCGCTGTTGCCGCTCAACGACTCGTTCTCGACATAGCGCGAAAAGCACAGTTCGCGGCTGTCGGGTGAGAACGCCACCTCCTCGCCGCCGCCCTCACCCGGCCAGATCGGCGAGTCCACATCCCCGGGCGTCAGGTCGGTTGCAGTGCCGCCCGATGAGGGCATGATGAAAATGTGATTGCGCAGGCCCTCTACCCAACTGTCCCAGCGCCGGAACGGCATCTCGGTGATGACGCGCGCCTTCACGGGATTGTCCTTGCGCTCTTTGAGGAGCTTCTCGTTGCAAGCCATGTCGGTGCACGACGGGAACACGCTGGCGATGATCGCGAGCGTATGACCGTCGGGAGACAGCACGAAGTTTGAAACCCCGGTTGCAAAGCTCGTGATCTGCCTGGCCTCGCCGCCTTCGAGCGCCAGGCGGAAGATCTGTGGCTTGTCTTCCACGCGCGAGCTGAGGAAATACAGGTAGCGGCCATCCGCCGACCAGCGTGGAGTGTCATTAGACCCCTGCTGCACAAAGGTGAGCTGCTGCGGCTCGCCACCCGCGGTCTGGACTCTCCAGAGGTTGGTCACTGAGCGATTCTTGGCAAGGTCGCTGCGAGTGACGGTAAATGCCGCCCAGCGCCCGTCGGGGGAGATCCGGACCTCGCCGACACGGGACAAGCTTTGCATGTCCTCGACTTTGAAAGGGCGCGCCGGCGCCGGCGGCGTCAAGGCGAGCGCCAGGATGCAGAGCAGCGCAGGTGCGCACGCGTGCGATAGCTTGAGATTCGTCATAGGTGGAACACCACTGGCTGGGGGATTCGATCCCGTTCGCGTTCGTTCTTGGGCTCAAATTGCGTACCGACGGTGCGGATTCTGTCCTGACCATCCTCACACCGCAAATCCGAGCACCGGCACTCTCGCGGTCGACTCAGCCCTCTGCGGGCACCCATCAGTGGTTGGTGATTCTCGAGAGCCGCGCCGCACTGAACAGAGCGATCGTCGTTGCGGACGGACGTGCCGTCTTCTGAGGATTCGGTACCGAAGGGACGCCTCGGTCATAGGCCTGAGCATCCCCAGGCGCCCGCTCTTTGGCACTTTCAGAGTATAGCGCAGCGGGGGGTTGCGGTAAGGCCCGGGTCGTGCGGCAGCATCGCCGGCCGATGCCAGCATCGGCGAAGTTGCGAGTACCGAAATGGATGGGACGATTTCCGAGCACGCGGTGGTGATCGTCGGCGCAGGTCCGACGGGGCTGATGTTGGGCGGGGAGTTGGCGTTGGCGGGCGTCGACGTTGCCATTGTCGAGCAGCGCGCCAGCCAGGACCTCGCCGGCTCACGGGCAGGTGGTCTGCATTCGCGCACCATCGAGGTTCTCGATCAGCGTGGAATCGCCGATCGGTTCCTCTCGCAGGGGCAGAGATACCCAGTCGTGAGCTTTCACACCCCTCTGGACATCAGTGACTTTCCCACGCGGCACAATTACGTGCTCGGGCTGCGGCAGAACCACATCGAGCGCATTCTGTCCGGCTGGCTCGGCGAGCTCGCGGTGCCGATCTATCGCGGACGTGCAGTGACGGGCTTTGCGCAGAACGAAGGCGGCGTCGACGTCGAGCTGTCCGACGGACAACACGTAAGGGCGGAATATCTCGTCGGGTGCGACGGGGGACGCAGTCTCATCCGAAAACGAGCCGGAATCGAGTTTCCCGGATGGGATCCGACGACGAGCTGGCTGATCGCCGAGGTCGAGACGTCGGTGGAGCCGGAATGGGGCTTCCGTCACGACGCCGTTGGTACCCATGCGATCGGCAAGTTGGAGGATGCGAAGCGAGCAAGCGTGGTGCTGACCGAACGGCAGGTGGGATCCGAAAATGAACCAACCCTGCGCGATGTCCGCGCGGCGCTGATCGCCGTATACGGAACAGACTACGGGATCCACAGTCCCACCTGGATCTCCAGGTTCACCGATACGACGCGCCAGGCCGCGGTCTACCGCGACAGACGGGTCCTGCTGGCCGGCGACGCCGCACACGTGCATCCGCCCATGGGTGGCCAGGGCCTCAACATCGGTGTTCAGGACGCGGTGAATCTGGGATGGAAGCTCGCCCAGGTGGTCAAGTGGACATCGCCAGCGAGTCTGCTCGATACCTATCACGCCGAGCGGCACCCGGTCGCTGCCCGCGTGCTGCGCAATACAATGGCGCGAGTCGCGCTGCGCCGTCAGGACGATCGCACGAAGGCCTTGGGCGACTACCTCTCAGAGCTTCTCAGCATGGGCGAGCCTCGCAGACGAATGGCCGCGGAAGTGTCTGGTCTGGACATCCATTATCCCCTCGGCGAGGGACACCCGCTGCTAGGGCGCCGCGTGCCTGATCTCGACCTGGTCACCGCCCATGGCCCGCTGCGGGTCTTTACTCTGCTGCACGATGCCCGGCCGGTGCTGCTCAACCTCGGTGAGCCGGGCGGCTTCGACATCTCCCCGTGGGCGGATCGCGTTCAGTCGGTCGACGCCAAGCAGGTCGGTACGTGGGAGCTTCCCGCAATCGGCGTGGTCGCTGATCCCCCCGCCGTGTTGATCCGGCCCGACGGATACGTGGCCTGGGTGGGAGATGTGAAAACGCCGGAGCTCA
>Ga0126381_100006067_pt1 | contig 13346 bp, 13 predicted proteins | sample PanSoiMetPlot_28_FD_96465 | JGI IMG/M metagenome (GOLD analysis project Ga0126381, IMG submission 96465) | Tropical forest soil microbial communities from Panama - MetaG Plot_28 | ecosystem: Environmental > Terrestrial > Soil > Tropical forest > Bulk soil | place: Panama | collected 2016-02-17
AGGAAAGAAGCTCAAAATCCCACTTTGCCGCTTAAAGCGTGTAATCGCCTGATAGCAGCCGTTATGATAGGGGCATGGATAACGAGCCCAAATTCGACTTCGGCGACGAGGTGACCGTCACGGGTGGAGAGCACACGGGCCGAGTCGGTTGCATCGTGAGTATCAACCTTTCAGCCCCATCGGAAACGTACACCGTTGAGTTTGGCGACGGGAGCGATGCACAGATTAAAGAGGCGTTGCTGTCGAAAGCCCCGGAATGAGCGAAATCGCCTGATTGCGCCATCTATGATTCCCCAACTCCACGGCGCACACCGTCCGCATCATTTCCGCACACGAAGGAGATGCCAGAGATTATAAGGCCGCAGTCGAGAATCCCGAACGCAAACAAGAGCGGAAACCCATCTACAAAGGGACGCAGTGCGAGCACCAGAGGCACTTGAAGTATGGCAATGGCGGTTATCATAGACCAAAACTTCCACGTGCGCCAAAAATCGCGGAATCCGATGATTGGGATTACGATCGCGATTCCAGCGGTAACCGATAAGCCGCCCCAGTGCAAAGCGTGGTCAAAGAGGCCAAGCAAGAAGGCAACAGCTAACAACGGCCCTTTGAAACGCCAGGTATTGACCTTCTTCCAGCCCTTGATCGGCATCATAGACATTGTCTCAGATATTTGGCGAGAAAATCGCCATCTGCGCTCAAAGTGGCCTTCGGACGGGGGTTTTGAGCGAAATCGACATTGTCAGAGACGCCTGTTTTCGGTTAAATATCTGTTAGCATTGTCTGGTATGAATCGCACTGTACTCGTGGCATTGTTACTGACGCCCTTGCTTTCTGCATCAGATCACAGACGTGAAGGGCAGGAGATTATCGAGCGGGCGCTATCGAGATCGGACATTCGCGAACTCTCTTCTATCACGATGAAGGCCAACGTTAACATTGAGAATCAGGGGAAGCTTCTTGCGGGGCAGTACGTGTTTCTTTGGAACGGACCTAATCAGTGGCGGGAGGAGATTTCTTTTCCGGGGTTTAACGAGATCCGAATCGGCGGCCCGGGCACCGTTGCCATCAAGCGCAACTTTGATTTCGAGCCTCAGCGCGTCTTCCAGTTACGCCGGGTCCTTGGATACGGCAGAGGAGATCTGACACTTCGACCTGACGAAGTTATCAAGCAAGTTCGGACCCGAAAGGTGAATGGTGTAGAGGCGCGGTGCGTGGAGATCACGAGGGAAATAGGTAAAAGAGAGTTTTGCGCGGACGCGTCAACCGGTGCAGAGGTTCGCGATCGCCCATTCGTTGATAAAGATTTCGCTCCCGTTGGAGCAAAAATCTTTCCTCATTTTTTGAGCTATGTCGAGGATGGAAAACCTGTCGCGGAAGCGGAAGTCACGGAACTGAAGACGACCGAGCCATTACCGCCCTCTACTTTTGACCGGCCCGCGGGAGCAGTCTCCAGACCCGGCTGCCTAAGTCCTGCAACCGGTCGCCTGATCAAGAGAGTTGAGCCGATATATCCTGCTATAGAGGAGAAGATTACGCACGTCCAGGGGACCGTCACGATTTATGCGGTGATTGGTGCGGACGGAAGCCTACACGATACGCGGATCATCTCCGGATTGTCACCGGGGCTAAATAAGGCGAGCTTAGATGCGGTGCAGCAGTGGACCTACGAACCTTTTACGTGTCAGGACACTCCGGTTGAGTTCGAGACTGTCATCCAAGTAAATTTCAGCCTAGGCCATTGATGGGAATACTGGTCGTGGGGCCGGTTCCAACCTGGGGCAGTCGGTCGCCTACCGTGTCAAGTGATGCGAAATCTCGATTACGCTCAGAATCCCCGAAAAACGCGTCGGAAATTCGGCCTTGAACGGCGCTGTTCGCGGAGGTTTCGGGGCTTGCTCTCACGACAGCGCAGAACCATAAATATGGTCCATCGGCACGGTCTGGTGCGAAAGGTTAAATTGCGGTTAAGTAGCGATGGGGGAAATTTAACCGGATGGTGCGGAGCCGCATAAAGATTGGCTCCTCAGGTAGGACTCGAACCTACAACCCTCCGGTTAACAGCCGGATGCTCTGCCATTGAGCTACTGAGGAGTGTGGTAAAGGGATTGTCCTATTCATAATACCATTGAGCGCAGCAGCGTGAAAACGCGCTCGGCCTCTCTGAATGCGCGCCGGGAGGGGAGTAGACTTCAACTTTAAAGTCTAAAGCGACAGTCCTAATTTCCATCTACAATCTACAGTCTGGATCTCAGAATCCATCACATCTTCTCGTGCCCGAACTTCCTGAAGTCGAAACCATTGCGCGCGGGCTGGCGAAACGCGTCGCCGGTGACGTGATCGAATCGGTGTGGCTGGGTTCGAAACCGGAGCCGCTCAAATCTCCGGCACAACAAATTGCGGCGACTCTGCAGTCCAAAAGGATTGTGGATGTGCGCCGCGCGGGCAAGCACATTGTCTTCGATCTGGAACCCGCCGACAGCAGCGGAAATCCAGGGCAGTGGATCGTTCACCTGGGAATGACCGGGAGTATGCTGGTGAGTTCTCCCCATACGGAACTTGCAAAGCACACGCATGCCGTGGTGCGGCTGGCTTCGGGACGAGAACTGCGATTTATTGATCCGCGGCGTTTCGGCCGCCTGAGTGTGATGGACAAGTTTGCGGCGCCGGGTGCGGAGCCGCTGCAGATTCGATCGGATGATTTTCGCGCGCTCTTTCGCGGACGCAAGACCCCGATCAAAAGCGCGCTGCTCAATCAGACCCTGCTAAGCGGTGTAGGAAATATCTATGCCGATGAGGCTTTGTTTCGCGCCGGGGTTCGGCCACGCAGGCGAGCGGCTTCTCTAACTCACGACGAGCTCCGGCGACTGCACAAATCACTGCGGAGAGTTCTCGAGGAAGCGATTCGACTGGGCGGATCGAGTATTTCCGACTATGTGGGAGCGGATGGAGAAGAAGGCTTTTTTCAGCTGAAGCATCGGGTTTATGGGCGAGCGGGAAAGCCTTGCCTGGTGTGCCGGACTCCAATCAAGCGCGTCGTACTGGCGGGGCGGAGCAGTCATTACTGTCCGAAATGCCAGAAATAACAAACACGGAAAAGATCTTGAACCGAGAAAAGGCAGGGAGCCCGTGGAGACGGATTAGGAGGCTTTTCCTGTGCCTTGGTCCATGACATAAATTCTGCCTGGCCCGGCGGCTTGCACGCTATTTTTCTCGAAGCACTCTTTGATGCGGCGGCGGAGTTCGCGGCTGACCGCAAACTGCTTAGTGGGCCGGGTTTTCACCAGCATCAGGTATTCCGCCTCGCCATTCCCCACGCGATCGATTCCCGGCACCGCAATATCGGCGACGATGTCGTCTGCGAAGGCTGGGTCGTTTCGCACCTCTGCCCCCACCTCGGTCAACAACTTGACGACCTTATCGCTCGGCTCGCTGTAGGCTACCGTAATTTTCAGCGCAAGCTGCGACCAGTCACGGGTCAGGTTAGACACGATTTGGATGGCGCTATTGGGGACGATATGCACGGTGCCGTCGTCGTCACGCAGAACCGTGTTGCGCAGGCTCATGCGCTCTACCGTGCCCCTTACACCTGCTACGCGGACGATATCGCCGATGTCATATTGATTCTCAAGCAGGATGAAGAAGCCGTTGATGAAATCGTGCACCAGCGTCTGCGCGCCGAAGCCGATGGCCAGACCCGCAATCCCGGCACTCGCCAGCATGGGACCGAGGTTCAAATTGAAGATCGAGAGAACCATCAAGGCGGCGACAAAGAGGATCACGAAGACGCCGACGCTGGTCACTACGCTGGCTACGGTTCGAACCTGCTGCACGCGAATTCCTGGCGGAAGCTTGCGGGTCTGGAGGTCTGCGCTCTTGCGAGCGAACGTGCGCAGCATGCGCGTGAGGATGTAGGCGCCCAGCAGGATGAGGACGATCTTGGGCAGGTCGTGGCGCGCGAAGTTCATCAAGTCATCGCGCCAGTCGCGGAGCAATGTGGAAAGGTTCGACTCGGTCGGTACCAGTCTGTCCTGAAGGAGGGAAGAAAGGCTCATTTCAGTGCCTGATTATAGCAATCGCTCCTGAAAACGGCCGCGGTGAGGGCGGATATAATCGGAGCTGAAGGGGTGCACCGTGCCGCGTGCGACAATCTTGGTTATTCTTCTGCTCTTTTTTTTAGCGTTGGAGACTTCCCCTGCGCAACAGCAACCTCCTATAGTCCCGATTGGGCCGGGCGCGCAGCAACCCGATCATGGCTCGAATCTGCCGCCGGACATGCAAGAACGCATGGAGAAGGAAGCCAACAAACAGCGGCAGGCGGAGCTCAAGCGCGACACCGACAAGCTGCTAAAGCTTTCGACCGAATTGAAGGCGTACGTGGACAAGAGCAACGAGAACATTTTGTCGCTCGATGTGATCAAAAAGGCCGATGAGATAGAGAAACTTGCACACAGCGTGAAGACCAAAATGCGGGGCGACAACCTTGCCCCGGCGGTGCAGTCTGCGCAGTAGACCCGCATAAATCCCAGCCTTGATTCCGATCTCGGCATCCGTCATCACTTGCAACTCAGTTTCATTGCTGTACCATGAAGCTATGCCATTGCCGGAAACCGAAGCCCCCGGTCGTTTGCAGGCGGCCCTAGCGTCGCGCGGGCTACGTCTCACTCATCAGCGGCGCACCATTCTGAGCGTGGTTGAGACCGCTAAGCAGCACCTGGATGCGGCGCAGATCCTGCGTCACGCGCGCAAGCTCGATCCCGGAATTGACCGCGTCACCGTCTATCGAACGCTCAACCTGCTCAAGCGCTACGGACTGATCGACGAGCTCGACCTGATGCATATGCAGGGGGAGAAGCACTATTACGAGCGGCGGCCGCAGCGCGATCACATCCATATGGCCTGCCTCCGTTGCGGCAAGATCATCGAGTTCGAGAGCGACCTGTTCGACCGCCTCAAAGGACAGATCCAGCGCGACTGTCGGTTCCATATCGTCGTGAGCCGGCTGGAAGTCGGCGGCTACTGCGCGCAATGCCGCACTCCCTCCTCGGCGGAGTAGTTGCAGGTAGTTGCATTCCCGCTGAAACGAAAAATGTTTTGTGCATATTGACCATTGCCAAGGAGCGCTCTAGGATGGTTCTTTCCTACATAATGCAACTGAGTTGCAACTAGCGATGGGCAAATTTCTAATCACGGGAATACTCCTTATCTGGAGCTTGGCGGGACAACCCAGCCACGCCCAGGAGAGCCCGTATTTTGTCACCTACGATCACTATCTCGAAGAACCGGGCAATCTCGAGGTCGAATACTTTTCGACGCTCGGAACACAGCGCGCCGGCAACGGCTTTCATGGGTACTGGGTGGAGCTCGAGTACGGCGTGAAGGCATGGTGGACGACCGAGTTCTACGTTGACGCGCAGAGCACGTTCGGCGATGGCACCGAGCTGACCGGGTTCCGCTGGGAAAATCGCTTTCGTCCGCTGAAACGCGAGCATTTTATCAACCCGGTGGTGTACGTCGAATACGAGCAGATTAACGAAGCGGACAAGGTGATCAAGGAAGTCGAAGGACACGATGTCGAATTCGATCATGCGGAGTCCAACGCCCTGGCCCGGAAAACCCTCGACCATGAATTGGAATTCAAGCTTCTGCTTTCCAAGACATTTCGGGGCTGGAATGTGGCGGTAAATCCCCTGGCCACCAAGAATCTGCTGCCCAGCGAGCCTTGGGAATTTGGCTATGCCATTGGCGCGAGCCGGCCTCTGACGCTCGAGGCCTCGCCGGCGTCGTGCAACTTCTGCCGCGAAAATTTCACTGCTGGAGTGGAACTGTACGGAGGGCTAGGCGACACCGAGAGCTTTGGGCTGCATGACACTTCGCATTATCTTGCCGCTGCGGTGGCGTGGAATCTGCCCTCCGCGTGGACGGTCCGCTTCTCCCCCGGGTTTGGGCTCAACGGCAATAGTCATCGCCTGCTGCTGCGCTGGGGATTGGCGCGCGAGTTCAACGGCTTTGGCGAGCAGCTGAGCCGGGTGTGGGAAAGACTGCGATGAGCAAGAACCGATTATTCATTCTCGGGCTCTCGGCCGGGCTGTCGGTTTCCTCGTTCCTGGTGGGTAGCCGGGCACAGAACTCTACTCGAAGCGGACGATTCGACTACGCCGAACTCCGAAACGTACCCGAGAAGGCTCGCCTTCGAAACAATCCCTCTGGCGGCGACCCTAATGCCGTGCGGATAGGCCAGAAGCTGTTCCGACAGCATTGCGCCGAGTGTCACGGGGCGACCGGAGAAGGTAGCGAGAAAGCTCCGAGTCTACGGGTTGAGGAAGTGCAGCAGGCTGCGCCAGGAGCTCTGTTTTGGATATTGACCCATGGAGTCGTGCGACGGGGAATGCCGGTTTGGTCGAAGCTGCCCGAACCGCAGCGCTGGAATATTGTGAGTTACATCAAGACCCTACGATCGGCGGCAGAAGGTACCCCACGGGCCGGTGCCGGCCCGGGTTGAGTTAAAAGCGCCGCCACGGAGGGCACAGGTTCGACGGGAGACACTCGGGAAACTCTGTGCCCGTAGTTTAAGCTTCCAACCACCCGCCTAGTCGGCTGCCGCTTTCGCCTCCTGGCGCTGAATCTCCTTCGCGATCCGCATACTGTAGAACGAACGGTACACAAATGAGAATGAGATCAGGAAGAAGATCAGGGCGAGAACGTTGGTCAAGGTATTGCTCTTGGTCGTAAGTTCGACGGCAAGTTCTACGGCGAGAAGGCCGAACAGAGTCGTGAACTTGATGACCGGGTTCAACGCCACCGACGAGGTGTCCTTGAAGGGATCGCCGACCGTATCGCCCACCACCGTAGCCGCATGCAACTCGGTTCCCTTCTGCTTCAGTTCGACTTCGACGATCTTCTTAGCGTTGTCCCAGGCGCCGCCGGCGTTGGCCATGAAAATGGCCTGGTATAAACCGAAAATGGCGATCGAGATCAGGTAACCGATGAAAAAGAAAGGCTCGACGAAGGCGAAGGCCAGCGTCGCGAAGAAGACAGCCAGGAAGATATTCAGCATGCCACGCTGCGCATATTGCGTACAAATCTGCACCACCTTCTTGCTGTCAGAAACCGACGCCTTTTCGACTCCCTCCAAGCGAATGTTGCGCTTGATGAACTCGACCGCGCGATAGGCTCCGGTAGTGACCGCCTGGGTGGAAGCGCCCGTAAACCAGTAAATAATGGCACCTCCGGTGATCAGGCCAAGCACAAATGGGGCATACAAGAGAGACAGCTTATCCACGTTCATACTCAAGCCGTTGGTCAACGCCATAATGATCGAGAAGATCATGGTCGTAGCGCCGACCACGGCCGTACCGATGAGCACGGGTTTCGCAGTCGCCTTAAACGTATTTCCCGCTCCGTCATTGGCTTCGAGCAAATGCTTGGCGCGCTCGAAATTAACGTCCATGGCGAAGTCACGCTTCAGTTCAGACTCCACATTCGGCACTTGCTCGATGAGGGAGAGTTCGTAGATCGATTGCGCATTGTCGGTCACCGGTCCGTAAGAGTCGACCGCGATGGTTACGGGCCCCATCCCCAGGAAGCCAAAGGCAACCAGGCCGAAGGCAAACACCGGGGCCGCGATCATCGTCGCAGCCGTAGCCAGGCCCATGGTGCTCACGTAGTAACCGACCGCCATCAAAATCATCATGGAAAACCCCAGGTAATAAGCGGAGAAGTTTCCCGCAACGAAGCCGGACAAGATTCCGAGCGAGGCGCCGCCTTCCTGGGCCGAGGTCACGACCTCCTTCGTGTGCCGCGACTCCACCGAGGTAAAGGCCTTCACCAATTCCGGAATGATCGCGCCGGCCAGGGTTCCGCACGAGATGATGGTGGCAAGTTTCCACCACTGACTGCCGTCTGGGCCGAGAGTGGGAATAATGAGCTTCGAGGTCACATAGGTAAGCGCAATCGAGACCAGCGAGGTGATCCAGACCAGCGAGGTCAAAGGCGCTTCGAAGTTCATTTCATTAGCGCCGCTGTAGCGCGCCTTGGCGATGGCGCTATTCAGGAAGTAGGCGACGGCGCTCGAAATGAGCATCACGATGCGCATGACGAAGATCCACACCAGAAGCTGGACCTGGATCGTCGGGTCTTTGACGCCGAGCAGGATGAACGTGATGAGGGCGACGCCGGTGACACCGTAAGTCTCAAATCCATCCGCCGACGGTCCCACCGAGTCGCCGGCATTGTCACCGGTGCAATCGGCAATCACGCCAGGGTTGCGGGCATCGTCCTCCTTAATCTTGAAGACGATTTTCATAAGATCGGAGCCAATGTCGGCGATCTTGGTGAAGATGCCGCCGGCGATACGGAGCGCAGCTGCGCCCAGCGACTCGCCAATGGCGAATCCGATGAAGCAGGGGCCGGCGTAATCGCCGGGAATGAACAAAAGAATAAACAGCATGATGAGCAGCTCGACACTGATCAGCATCATGCCGATGCTCATGCCGGCGGAAAGCGGAATGCGGTAAATAGGATAAGGTTTGCCGCTCAGGCTGGCAAAAGCCGTGCGCGAGTTTGCGAAGGTGTTGACTCGAATGCCGAACCAGGCCACGCCATAACTGCCGCAAATCCCGATGACACTGAAGGCCAAGATAATGATGACGCGGGCGGCTTCATACTTCAGCAGCACGCCGAAGTACAACAGGATGATGATGGCGATGAAGACCCACAACAGCAGCAGGAATTTTCCCTGTGTGACCAAGTAGGTCTTGCAGGTCTCATAGATGAGTTCGGACATCTCCCGCATGGCGCGGTGCACGGGGAGATTTTTCAAGCGGGAATAGATCACCAGTCCGAAGCATAGCCCCAGAATGCAGAACAGAATCCCGACCATGAGCAAGCGATGGCCGTCAATTGCCCCATTAAAGAAGGATACCGAGGACAGATCCGGCAACTTTAGGTTGGCTTCGCCGCTCGCCTGCTCGGGCTGGGCGAGAGCGATGCCGGGAGCCAAGATGGAAAGCAGGAAGGCCAAAGAAGCAAATTTGGCTACTCGGGACCAACAGGACGCAACACTGGCGGGCCAGATGCGCATAAGAATTCCTCCAATGATGACAGACAGGATAATTGCCGAATCTAGGCCGATTCTCCGCGGTGAAATTTGCGCTTTCCAAATCTCAGAAGCGCTGCCGCATTCCGAACACGCCTACCCGCAAGAGGCTCAGGAAGCGGGTTGGCGGCACCGGACCTTGGATGCCGTCTGCCCGGTTAATGGGAGCTGGGGACCCTCCGGCAGACCATACAAAACGAATTGTTATAACATCTTGCGGGCGAGAGGTCAATCCGGGCACCTCAGACCTAGCGCCGAATCGGATGCAGCTCATGCAAAGATTCGGTTGGCCGTCCTCTCACCGGCAGGTTATGATTTCTAGTACACCTCTGCTCCGGCAAATTCCCCTATTTTCGACGAGTCCTGCGAGCGAGAGCGTGTGCGACCACGGCCTACTCTGAGCGGAGCTCGTAGTCCAAATCTTGCTCGTGGTACTTCGGTAATCAGGAGTTGTCCTTGCAGAAGGGAAAGACTGCAGTGGTGGTCGGCGCCCAGTGGGGCGACGAAGGCAAAGGGAAAATCGTTGACGTGCTGTCGGAGAACTTCTCCGTGGTGGCGCGCTACGCCGGCGGCCATAACGCCGGGCATACCGTCATTATTAATGGCCAGCGGTTTGTACTACAGCTGGTGCCCTGCGGCGTGCTGCGCAAGGGCTGCCGGTCGGTAATCGGCAACGGGGTGGTGCTCGATCCCATCGCGTTCTTGAAAGAAGTCTCAGCCCTTCGCGAAGCCGGCATCCAGGTCGACGGCAACCTGTTTGTCAGCAACCGGGCGCACGTGATTCTTCCTTATCACCGCATGATCGAATTGGCTTCCGAGAACGCTCCCGGCCGGGTGAAGATCGGAACCACTTCCCGCGGCATCGGGCCCACCTACGAAGACAAAGCTGGCCGCCGGGGACTGCGGGTGGTCGATCTGCTCGATCTCGATCTATTGAAAAAACACATTGAAAACGCCTGTCGCGAAAAAAACATGATCGCGCACGCGCTCTTCAACTCTGAGCCGCTCGATCCCGACAAGATGTATGCAGGGTACGCCGAGGTGTCGCGCAAGCTCGCACCTTTTGTCTGTGACACCGCAGCCTTCCTCAACCGCACTCTCGAGCAGGGTGGCTCGGTCATGTTTGAAGGCGCACAGGGGACGATGCTCGACATCGACCACGGGACCTATCCTTTTGTGACCTCTTCCAGCGCGACTTCGGGCGGAGCTGTGATCGGCTGCGGCGTGGCGCCCACTGCGATTGACAGCGTGATTGGAGTCACCAAGGCTTATTGCACGCGGGTCGGCGAAGGCCCCTTCCCGACCGAGCTATTCGATTCAATCGGCGACCAGATTCGCAAGCGCGGCAACGAATTTGGCGCCGTGACCGGCAGGCCCCGCCGCTGCGGATGGCTGGACTTGCCACTGCTGCGTTATTCGGGAATGATTAACGGAACCTCGCGGCTGGTTGTGACTAAGCTGGATGTGCTCGATGAGATCGACGAGATTCCGGTGTGCGTGGGTTACAAGGTGAACGGCAAAGACACCGACGAAATTCCCGCGGCAGCCAGCGCTTGGGACCGGATCGAGTGCGTTTATAAGAAGATGCCGGGGTGGCGAAGTGCGACCCAGGGTATCACGGAGTTCGGCAAGCTGCCCAAGGCGGCGCGAGAATATCTTGCCTTTATCGAAAAGGAAACTGGCGCACGAATTGGAATGGTTTCGACCGGGCCAGGGCGGGAGGAAACCATTTTCATTGATGAGTTCGCTGCGGAGTTGCAATCGTTAAGCGAGGAAAGAAGTCGGGCGCAAGCAAAGCGCTGACGCGGAGCGAAACATGGTCGTGTTGGCAGTAACGTGGGTAGCAAAGACCGGGCACGAAGCCGAAACCACAGAGCTATTCTCGAAACTCACCGAAGAATCACGCAAAGAGCCGGGATGCGTTATCTACCAAGTCCATCGGCACCGCACCGAGCCTCGGCGCTTCTTCATCTATGAACAATATAAAGATGATGCCGCGCTCGAAGCCCATCGCAATGCCCCACATTTCCTGCGATACGCGAAGAAGGACCTGCCCAAGGTGGCAGATCGAGTAGAAGGACATTTGTTTGAGCCGTTGGTATGACCATCGCACTTCCGGCGCTTGGCCTCAGGCCGCAAAGCCCTGATCTCGGGATTTAGCACCACGGCGGTACTGAACTGATTTCCTGCAGGCCGAGCCAGCAGACAGTTTTCACTGCGTCAGCTCGTATCCCGCAAAAAAGAAGCTCAACTCAAAACGCGCAGTTTCATCGGCGTCGGAGCCGTGAATGGCATTGTGCTCAATGCTCGAACCCCACTTTTTCCGGATCGTGCCTTCCTCGGCATTGCTGGGATTGGTCGCACCCATAAGCTTGCGCAAGTCGGCGATGGCATTTTCTTTTTCCAGCGCCAGCACGACCAGGGGCCCGCTCGACATGAAATCGGTCAGCGAATTGAAGAACGGCCGGTGCGCATGCACGGCGTAGAATTGCTCGGCTTGATGCTTGGAGATTTCGAGCATTTTCATCGCAAGAATGCGAAAGTTGTTCTTCTCGAACTGCTCGATAATGTCGCCGATGGCGTTGCGGCGCACGGCGTCAGGCTTCACGATGGTAAAAGTGCGTTCTAGAGTTTTCATAGATTCTATTGTCGGCCGGCGCCTTGGTTTCGTCGGCTCAAGAGCAATTCCTAAGCTGTCCTTCTGCGCGAAGGGAAGGACCTGTGCCTTTTTATTTTCTCCGCAAAGATCGCCAATTCCGATCGTTCGCGAAGAAATTCTGGGGTCACGCGCTCGCCTTCACCCCCATCGTCGCTGCCACGGTTTCGCCTATCTCGGCGGGCGAGTTGCACACGCGAATTCCTGCGGCTTCCATGGCTTTGATCTTCTCTGATGCGGTGCCGTGCCCGCCGGAAATGATGGCTCCGGCATGGCCCATGCGGCGCCCTGGGGGGGCGGTCTGTCCCGCAATGAATCCAATCACGGGCTTTTTCATTCGTGCCTTCACGAATTCCGCCGCCGTCTCCTCCGCGTTGCCGCCGATTTCGCCAATCATCACTACGGCTTCGGTCTGCGGATCGCGATTGAACAGATCCAGGGCATCAACAAAATTCGTCCCGATGATCGGATCGCCGCCAATGCCAATCGCAGTGGACTGCCCGATGCCCCGGGTGGTCAGTTGATGCACGGCTTCGTAGGTCAGCGTGCCCGAGCGCGAGACGATGCCGACGTTTCCTTGTTTGTGAATCCGTCCCGGCATGATTCCGATCTTCGACTTGCCCGGCGAAATGATTCCCGGGCAGTTGGGCCCAATCAATCGCGCCCGGCGGGTCTGCAGGAATTCCCAGGCGCGCACCATGTCGAGCGTCGGGATGCCTTCGGTGATGCAGATGATCAGCTCGATTTCGGCGTCGGCGGCTTCCATGATTGCGTCGGCCGCAAATGGCGGAGGAACAAAAATGACGGAAGCGTCGGCACCGGTCTTGTCGACGGCTTCCTGGACGGTGTTGAACACCGGCCAGCCTTCGTGGGTAGTGCCGCCCTTGCCGGGAGTCACCCCGCCGACGATCTTCGTGCCGTATTCGGCACAAGCCTTGGCGTGGAAAGTGCCTTCGCGGCCAGTGATGCCTTGAACGATGACGCGCGTCGATTTATCGACCAGAATGCTCATATCTCATCAGTCCACGCCGGGGCCAAGCCCCAGTATTACCGCTGGTTTCCTGAGGCGGAAGCCGCGCCAGCCATTTTGTTCCCGGGTGGAGCTAAACTCTACCCGCGGCTGCGACCACCTTCTCCGCCGCATCTTTCATCGTTTCGGCAACGATGAAATTCAATCCCGACTGCTCGAGAATCTCGCGACCCTGCTCGACGTTTGTTCCTTCCAGCCGCAGCACAACCGGAAGCTGAATGCGAGTCTTGTTGGCGGCTTCCACGACTCCGCGCGCCAGCGTGTCCACGCGCAAGATCCCGCCAAAAATATTGATCAGCACTGCCTTCACGTTCTTGTCGCTCAGCAGGATTTCGAAGGCGTGGGTCACCTGCTCGGCGTTGGCGCCTCCGCCCACATCGAGAAAATTCGCCGGCATCCCGCCCGCGTACTTGATGATATCCATGGTCGCCATCGCCAGACCCGCGCCGTTCACCATGCAACCGACGTTTCCATCGAGCTTGATGTAATTCAGGCTGTACTTCGATGCCTCAACTTCGAGCGGATCTTCTTCGGTAATGTCTCGCAGGTCCTTCAACTCGGGA